>Ga0207640_10000072_pt1 | contig 80118 bp, 73 predicted proteins | sample KBSCornC42_FD_184300 | JGI IMG/M metagenome (GOLD analysis project Ga0207640, IMG submission 184300) | Corn rhizosphere microbial communities from Kellogg Biological Station, Michigan, USA - KBS Corn C4-2 (SPAdes) (version 2) | ecosystem: Host-associated > Plants > Roots > Rhizosphere > Soil ... | reverse complement strand
AGCAGGATGGCCAGGATGGCGATCTGCGCCGGGAACAGCAGGACCAGCATGGTCCAGTCGATCCAGCTCAGATAGAAATTGAAGGGCAGGGTGGCCGACCACACCACCAGGCCGCAGGCGAGCTGGATCAGCGCGGCGAAGAAGAAGCGGCCCATCAGCTTGAAGCGCGCGAAGCGGCGCCCGAACCAGATCATCGGCAGCAGGGCCAGCAGGCTGGCGCCCAGCGCCTTCCACGGCCAGCCGGTGTCCTCGGTCACCGGGCCGGTGAACGGGAACTTGGGCTGGCGGTCGGCATTGAACATGCCCCAGTAGGCTTCGGTGCGGCCGGCCAGCTTTTCCTTCCAGGGCTGGTCGAACGCCTCCATCACGTAGTAGTCGATCTGGTTCTTCTTGGCGACGTTGAACCAGTTGCGCAGGAAGATCGCCTCGTCCGACACCGACGGCTGCGCGTACTGGAAGCGGTCGCCGTTGGACGGCCAGCCGATCTCGCCGATCACGATGTGCTTGTTGGGGAACAGGTGCTGCAGGGCGCGATAGCTTTCCAGCGCGTCCTTGATGGCGCTGGTGCGCGGCACGCCGTTCCAATAAGGAAACAGGTGGACCGTGATGAAATCCACGTGATCGGCCAGTTCCGGGTACCTGGCCCAGATATGCCAAGGCTCGGCGATCGACACCGGCTGCTTGAGCGCGGCGCGGGCGCGGTCGGCATAGGCCATGAGCTGCTCGGGCGTGAGATCGCCGCGGAACAGCACTTCGTTGCCGACGATCACGCGGGTGATCGAATTGGGATAGCGGCGGGCCTGGGCGATCAGCGTGTCCAGTTCCTGCTCGTTGGCGTCCAGGCGGCGGTCCAGCCAGGCGCCGGCCATCACGTCCAGCCCGTCACGCTCGGCCAGGCGGTAGACCTGGGTGTTCTGCATGGTGGAGTAGGTGCGGATGCGCGAGGTGTAGCGGCTGAGCAGCTTCAGGTCGCCCTCGAGCTCGTCCTCGCTGGGGAAATCGTTCTTCAGCGGGTTCTGGTAGCGCTGGAAGGCGGAGAGGGCGAAGCCGCCGATCGGGCCTTTCCAGTCTTCCGGGCCGTGCGGGAGGTTGCCCCACCACCACAGGCCGACATTCAGGGCCGCGACGATCAGCGCCAGCAGGATGGCTGAAAACAGCGTGGACCGGCTGGGATGGGTGGCTGCTGCAGCGGTAGCGCTCAAGAACAATCCCCGTGGTTGCCTCTCACACGAGGCGCCAAAGCTTGAGGAGCTTACCGAGGCTGGGCAGCAGGCTCAATAAAGGCTTGCCCGAGGTGGTCAGCGCGAGGTCAGGGCGGGGGCCGGTATGCCTGGCTTGAGCCCCTCTCCCATCGGGAGAGGGGCTGGGGTGAGGGTACGGGCGTAGCGCAAGGGTGATGTGCACGGCTCCGACCGAACCCTCATCCGCCTGCCGGCACCTTCCTCGCTCCTCAGAGCCGGGCACATCCCTGTGCCCTCCCCGCGTGCTCCCGGAGGGAGAAGGGCTCCAACCCGGAGGCTCATTTCAACAACGAACGCAGCATCCAGGCAGTCTTCTCATGCTCCTTCAGCCGCCCCGTGACCATATCCGCGGTGCCTTCATCGCCGGCCGCATCGGCCGCCTTGATCGACTGGCGGGCGGTATGGGCGGCGATTTCGTGGCCCTCGACCAGCTGGCCGACCATCTCCTTCCAGTCCGGCACGCCGGCTTCTTCCTTGATGGTGGTGAGCTTGCCGAACTGGCTGTAGGAGCCGGGGGCGAACACGTCCAGGGTGCGGATGCGCTCGGCCACTTCGTCGGCGGCCAGCCACAGCTCGTTGTACTGGGTCTCGAACATGGCGTGCAGGCTGTTGAACTGCGGGCCGGTGATGTTCCAGTGGAAGCTGTGGGTCTTCAGGTACAGGGAGTAGGTGTCCGCCAGCAGCTTGGACAGGTGCCCGGCGACCTGTTCGCGATCCTTCTTGGCGATACCGATATCGATGGCCATGGGGATGTACTCCATTGGTGATTGAGGTTGCCGTCGAGCTTAGCGAGGCCTTCCGTCGGCATGAAATGAATGCTTCCGATGCGCCCGATAGCCGTGGGCTATCGGGGCCGCGCTGCCATTACAATGTGCGGTCCGATGAGCGACACACCTGCCTCCCGCCCCGTTCCGTCCGATGCCCGCCTGCGCACGTTGCGCCAGGCGCTGGACGGCGTTTCCAGCCGCGATTTCGGCCGCCTGCTGGGGCGCTGGCGCGGCCTGTCGCGCCGGGCCGACGACAACAAGCTGGAGGCGCTGGCCGCCGACATCGAGCGTTCCGCGGCAAAGCGCCGCGCCCGCGCCGGGGCCAAGCCGCCGATCCGCCTGGACGAGGCGCTGCCGATCACCGCCCGCGCCGACGAGATCGTCGAGCTGATCCGCCGCCACCAGGTGGTGGTGATCGCCGGCGAAACGGGTTCGGGCAAGACCACCCAGCTGCCCAAGCTGTGCCTGGCCGCCGGCCGCGGCGAAGCCGGCATGATCGGCTGCACCCAGCCGCGCCGCCTGGCCGCGCGCTCGGTGGCGCGCCGCGTGGCGGAGGAACTGGGCACCCAGCTCGGCGACCAGGTCGGTTTCCAGGTGCGCTTCAACGACCAGGTCTCCGAGCGCAGCCTGGTCAAGTTCATGACCGACGGCATCCTGCTGGCCGAGACCCAGGGCGATCCCTGGCTGTCGGCCTACGACACGATCATCATCGACGAGGCGCACGAGCGCAGCCTCAATATCGATTTCCTGCTCGGCTATCTGAAGCGGCTGGCGGTCAAGCGGCCGGACCTGAAGATCATCGTCACCTCGGCCACCATCGATACCGCGCGCTTCGCCGAGCATTTCGGCAATGCGCCGGTGGTGTCGGTGGAAGGCCGCGCCTATCCGGTCGACGTGCGCTGGCGTTCGCTGGACGCGCTGGGCGAGCGCCGCGGCCGCGACATGCAGCAGGGCGGCGCCGAGCACATCGCCGTGGTGCTGGACGAGCTCACCCACGAGGACCCGCGCGGCGACGTGCTGGTATTCCTGCCCGGCGAGCGCGAGATCCGCGACGCGCATCTGCTGCTGTCGCGCCGGCAATACCGCGAGACCGAGATCCTGCCGCTGTACGCGCGCCTGTCCGCCGCCGACCAGGACCGCGTGTTCAAGCCCGGCACCAGGCGCCGCGTGGTGCTCACCACCAATGTGGCCGAGACCTCGCTGACGGTGCCGCGCATCCGCTACGTGATCGATTCCGGCCAGGCGCGCGTCAAGCGCTACAGCCAGCGCAGCCAGCTCGAACGCCTGCATGTGGAGCCGATCTCCCGCGCCGCCGCCGACCAGCGCAAGGGCCGCTGCGGCCGCGTGGGGCCGGGCATCTGCTATCGCCTCTATGACGAGGCCGACTTCAACGCGCGCGCCGCCTTCACCGATCCGGAACTGCTGCGCTCCTCGCTGGCCAACGTGATCCTGCGCATGCTGTCGCTGCAGCTGGGCGAGGTGGACGAGTTTCCGTTCCTGGAAGCGCCGGATCCGCGCGTGGTGGCCGACGGTTACCGCCGACTGGCCGAGATTTCCGCGATCGACGAGCGCCGGCATCTGACCGCCACCGGCCGCACGCTGGCCAGGCTGCCGATCGACGTGCAGCTCGCGCGCATGCTGGTGGAGGCGAACCAGCTCGGCAGCCTGCGCGAGCTGCTGGTGCTGGTGGCTTTCCTGAGCACCCAGGATCCGCGCGAGCGGCCGGCGGATGCGCGGCAGCAGGCGGACCAGGCGCATGCGCAGTTTGCGGATCCGAAGTCCGACTTTGCGGGCGTGCTGAATCTGTGGCGCGCTTATGACGAGTCGCATAAGGAACTGACGCAGTCGAAGTTGCGCGACTGGTGCTCGCGCCATTTCCTCAGCTTCATGCGCATGCGCGAGTGGCGCGAGCTGCATCGGCAGTTGCTGCTGGTGTCGGATGAGCTCGGGTGGCATCAGAACGCGCCCGCTCCCCTGCGGGAAGAGGGCCGGGTTGAGGGGGCAAAGCTGGCTAAAAGCTCGGCCATGCCCAGCACCCCGAAAGCAGCTGCGAACAAACGCTCTCGCGAGCGCAGGCCCATCGCGCCAGCGCTCTCCGCGGAGAGCGGTGGTGGTGAGGACGCCGACCAGCGTCTGTACGAGGCTGTACATCGCAGCCTTCTGGCCGGCCTGCCCACCCAGGTCGGCCAGAAGGACGAAAAAGGCCTCTACCGCAGCACCCGCGAACGCCGCTTCCAGGTCTTCCCCGGTTCGGCCCTGGCGAAAACCCCGCCGAACTGGCTCTTCGCCGCGCAGATCCTCGATATCGGCGGCAAGGTGTGGGGCATGATGTGCGCCCGCGTCGAGCCGCTGTGGATCGAGCAGCAGGCCGCGCACCTGCTCAAGGCGAGCTGCCGCGATGCGCACTGGTCGCGCAAGCGCGGCACCGTGGTGGCCTACGAGCAGGTCAGCCTGTTCGGGCTGACCCTGGTCGAGCGCCGGCCGGTGACGTTCCAGCAGCAGGACCCGCCGCTGGCGCACGAGATCTTCCTGCGCGAAGCGCTGGCGCGCGGCGATATCGATGCGCGCGCCGACTTCGTGCGCGCCAATCTGCGGGTGATGGAAGACGCGCGCGGGATCGAGGCGAAGCAGCGCCGCGAGGGACTGATCCGCCACGAGGACGAACTGGCCGCGTTCTTCGAAGGCAAGCTGCCGCAGGACATCGCCAGCAGCCGCGGCCTCGATGCGTGGTACAGCCGCGCGCGGCCGGCGGAGCAGGCGTCGCTGCGGTGGTCGCTGGATGATGTGATGGTCGGCGGTGCGGGATTGGATCCGAAGGCGTTCCCGGCTTCATTGGATATCCCGCCCCAGCGTTATCGCCTCGAGTACCGCTTCGTGCCGGGCGACGAAGCCGATGGCGTCACGCTGCATCTCCCGCTGGCCATGCTCAACGCGCTGCCTGCCGCCCGCTGCGAATGGCTGGTCCCCGGCCTGCTTGGCGAAAAGGTCGCCGAACTGATCCGCGGCCTGCCTAAGCCGCTGCGCCGCAACTTCGTGCCGGCGCCGGATTTCGCGCGCGCCTTCGTCGAAGCCGAAGCGCCGCGCGACGAGCCGCTGGCCAAGGCGCTGGCCGCCTTCCTCAAGCGCGCCACCGGCGTGGAGATCGCCGCGAACGAATTCGATGCCACGGCCTTGCCCGCGCATTTCCGCATGCGCTTTCGCCTGCACGACGACAACGGCGGCACGCTCGCCGCGGGCCGCGACCTGGCCGCACTGCGCGGCCAATGGGAAGGACAGGCGCGCGAGGCGTTCTCGCGCAAGACCGATCTGGAACTGACCCGCGAAGACGTAACGCGCTGGGATTTCGACGACATCCCGGCCCAGGTGCGTTCCGACGGCGGGCTGATGGCTTTCCCCGCGCTGGTGGATCTGGGCGATGCCGTGGCGCTGCGCGTGTTCGAGCGCAGCGACGAGGCGCGCGAAGCGCATCGCGGCGGCGTGGTGCGCCTGCTGCGCAATGCGCTGGCCAGCGAGATGAAGCAGGCGCGCCGCCGCCTGCCGGTGGGCAATCCGCTGGCGCTGAAGTACGCGCCGCTGGGCAGCGTGGACAGCCTGCGCGACGACCTCGCCGAAGGCGGCTTCGCCGATCTGCTGGAACGCCATGCGCTGGACGCGCGCACCGCCGGCGCCTTCGAGGCGCTGCATGTGCAGGCTAATCGCGAACTGTTCGGCGCAGCAGTGGAGCGGCTGAAGCTGGCCGAGCCGATCATCGAGGCGCAGGCGGATATGAAACCCTGGCTGGAGCCGCCGCTGATCGGCTTCGCCCGCGCCAGCTATGACGACTTGCGCGAACAGCTCGCGCATCTGCTGGAGCCGGGCTTCCTGCGCGAGCTGCCGACCGCGCGGCTGGCGCATTTCCCGCGCTATCTGAAGGCCATGCGCCTGCGCGCCGAACGCCTGCGCCAGGACCCGGCCAAGGACCAGCAGCGCATGCTGCAGGTGCTGCCGTATTGGCGCGAATACCTGAAGCATCGCGCGGCGGGTGCCGATGCCTCCGCCTTGGCCGAGCTGCGCTGGCTGATCGAGGAATGGCGCGTGTCGTTGTTCGCGCAGGAGCTGAAGACCGCTGAACCGGTCTCGGCCAAGCGGCTGGCGCGCGCGCTCGAAGCGCTGGGCTGAGCCGCTGCGCTACCGCGTCAGCGCACGCAGGATGAGTTCCATGCAAGGCCCGGCTGCGAACCGCCGCGGGGATCGTAGCTGATCGTCTTCGCCGCGCCGGCACGGCTGATCTGCAGCACGATCGGTTTATCGAGGCTTTGGGCCACGGGATTGATGTCGACGCCGGCGACGAGCACATCACCGTTGCGCAGGCCGGCACGCTCGGCCGGCGATCCTTTGACCAGTCCGCCGATGGTGGTTCCGGCCAGAAGCCGGACCGGCGAGGAGAAGCCGAGATCGAAGATGCGCACGTCGCGCCGGGTGGCATGCAGGCAGGGTCCGAACGCACCGGCGATCGGGTAGATCAGCTTGCCGGCCATCATGTCGTTCCAATCCTTGACTGCCCAGGAGCCGGCCCGCCTGGACAGCACCTCCAGCCAGGTGTGCCGGTCGGCCGGCGCGCCTGCACGGATGCGGGTACTCATCTCATTGGCGAGATCGAGCACGCTGACTCCGGCACCGTGCGCCTTGAGCTTTGCATCCAGGTCGGCGAGATACATGGTGCCGCGGTTGTACGCGAGCATCCACGCGTTGCGGCCGGACCAGACAACGGCGGGAAGCGCGCTATTGGGCAGCGACCGCTTCGCGTTCGTGTAGTAGCCGGCGCTCTCGCCCCTGACGATTTCCAGATACTCGGCCGGGGTGTACAAGCCGGCCGCAGCGGGCACGGTCATCGCGATGTAGTTCGCCAGGCCTTCGGTGTACCAGTCGCCCTCGATGCCATCCTTGCCGAGATCGCCCGCAAGACTGTGCACGAGCTCGTGGGCCACCACGTAGTGCAGGTCGCTGGTATCCGGGTTGATGCCCGGCGGCAGGTAAAGCATGAACGAGTGTTCGGCGGCGCGGCCGCTGTAAATGGCTCCGCCATCGAAGGAGCGGAGCATGAAGCGATACGCGCGGTTGCCTTCGAGCTTGAACGCCTTGGACTCGGCAGCGTAGGCCGCGGCAGCCCAGCCGGCGGCAGCCTGCAGATGGTCCTGGGCCACGCCCAGGCCATAGACCTCCAGCCCTGCATCCTTGGCCTGGCCAGGCGGCCGATAAGCCTTGACGGGGCCGGCCAGGAACAGCGTGTTCGCGAGCTGATCGGCGGTGAAGGTTCCGGTGTAGTCGCCTTCGCCATAGGAACTCACCGCCATGGCGCCTGGCGGAAGCTTCCACTGCACGTGGGTCTGGAAGCTCGTATCGGCGATATCGGGCAAGGCGAGGATGCTGACGTAGGCACCGGAGATGCCGCCGCCCGCCGCCTGCAGATCGACATGCGGGCCGCGCTTCTTCGCCAGGCTCTGTGCGACATGCATGCGGTAGGACACATGCACGGCGCCCGACGCGGCACGCGTCGTCGTCCAGGTTTCCAAGGTCTGCTCCCCCTGCTTGCGCCGGACGGCGGGGCCCACCGGAAGGGCGCCGCGATCATCGGCAAGGGTCAGCGCGGCTACCTGGTCCGTGTTGCGCTCGAGCGCGGGTTCCAGGGTGTCGAGTGCAAGCGTGAGCGGCGCGGCGGAAGGGCTGGCCGGCGCGTAGGTGTAGCTGACCGCCACGCCGTTGGCGATGGTGTCGCTTTCCTGGGTCGTCGCCAGCGTGATGTCGAGCAGCGCCGCGGGCTTCGCAGCCGGCGCGTCGGCGACCGGGCCGGCGATCGAAGATGCCGCGAGGCCAAGGAAAACTACGGGGGAAAAAAGCCAGGCGGTCTGGAACGAGTTCATGCCGGTACTGCCGCTGCAAAAGCTCAGGCTAGCGGTGGGTCGATAACAGGGTCAATGCTGCGGATGCGTGGCGTTGAGGTGCTTTTTGCCGGTGCTCCTGCCTGGCGTGTGGCTCGGTCGTGCGAATTGGAGAAGCCGCAGAGCGAGCAGGCATCGCTGCGGCTGCGGCGTGCAGGCCCTAGAATGGTCCGCACTTTCCGAGAGTCATCGAACGTGGTCCAAGCCGCCCCCACCGCAGCTCCCAGCCTGGCCCAGTGGCGCGAGCGCGCTGTGGCGCCGGCGCCCGTGCTGGCGCAGGCGCTGGAAGCTTGCGCCGGACAGGCGCTGCGCGAAGCCGAGTGCGTGGATGTGCTGGAGCTGCTGGCCATGCTCGGCTGCGATGCGCAGACCCAGGCCGCGGCGCTGTGGTTCGAACTGGCGCGCGTGCAACCGGCCGCGTGGGCCGAGCGCGAACCCGCCCTGGCGCCGGAGCTGCAGCGCCTGGTGCAGGGCCAGCTGGCGGCGGAGAAGGTATGGGCGCTGCATGCGCAGCAGGCGCCGCAGAGCGGTTCCGAAGGGCTGCGCCGCCTGCTGCTGGCGATCATCCGCGATCTGCGCGTGGTGTTCGTGCTGCTGGCGCGCCAGCTCGCGCACATGCGCGCGGCCAGCGCGTTGCCGGAAGCGGAGCGCGTGGAACTGGCGCGGCTGACCCGCGATATCCACGCGCCCTTGGCCAATCGCCTGGGTATCTGGCAGTTGAAGTGGGAGCTGGAAGACCTGGCCTTCCGCTACCTGCAGCCGGACACGTATCGGCGCATCGCCAAGCTGCTGGACGAACGCCGCGCCGACCGCGAGAGCTTTATCCGCGAATCGCTGGACCAGCTCAGGCATGCGCTGGACGCCGCCGGCATCCACGCGGATCTGGCCGGCCGGCCCAAGCACATCTATTCCATCTGGAAGAAGATGCAGCGCAAGTCGCTGGAGTTCTCCGACCTGTATGACATCCGCGCGATCCGGGTGCTGGTCGGCAGCGTGGCCGACTGCTATGGCGCGCTGGGCGTGGTGCATACGCTGTGGCCGCATCTGCCGGGCGAGTTCGACGATTACATCGCGCGGCCCAAGGGCAATGACTATCGCTCGCTGCATACCGCGGTGATCGGCCCGTACGGCAAGACCCTGGAAGTGCAGATCCGCACGCACGAGATGCACCGCGTCAACGAGCTCGGCGTGGCCGCGCACTGGCGCTACAAGGAAGGCGGCAGCGCCGACAGCGAGTTCGAGGCGAAGATCGCCTGGATGCGCCGCCTGCTGGAGCCCAAGGCCGAAAGCGAGGGCGACCTCGCCGCCGAGCTGCATACGGAGCTGATGGAGGACCGCGTCTATGTGCTCACTCCGCGCGGCGAAGTGGTCGATCTGCCGCGCGGCGCCACCGTGCTGGATTTCGCCTACCACGTGCATACCGAGGTGGGCCATCGCTGCCGCGGCGCCAAGGTCAACGGGCGCATCGTGCCGCTGACGCACCAGCCGCACAGCGGCGACCGCATCGAAATTCTTACCAACAAGCTGGGCGACCCGAGCCGCGACTGGCTGTCCGCGCATCACGGCTATCTCAATACTTCGCGTGCGCGCGAGAAGGTGCGCGCCTGGTTCCGCCGCAGCGCGCACGATGCGAATCTGGCGGCCGGCCGCGCCATGTTCGAGCGCGAACTGAAGCGCCTCGCGCTGCCGGCGGCGGATATCCACAAGCTGCCGGCGCATTTCCATCTGAAGCAGCTGGACGACGTGCTGGTGGCGCTGGCGTTGGGCGAGATCACGCCCGGGCAGATCTCCCGCGCGCTGCAGGAAACCGAAACGCCGCCGGCGGAAATGACCCAGTCGCAGCTGCCGGTCGCTTCGCGCCACACCACGCTCGATCACAGCGCGCTGAGCATCGAAGGCGTGGGCAACCTGCTCACCACGCTGGCGCGCTGCTGCCAGCCGCTGCCGGGCGATCCGGTGCGCGGCTTCGTCACGCGCGGGCGCGGCGTGTCGGTGCATCGCGCGGATTGCCCCAGCCTGGCGCGGCTGGCGCGGCGCGACCCGGACCGGGTGATCGAGGTGGAGTGGGGCAAGGCCGCGGCGCAGGCCTACGAGGTCGACGTGGAAATCCGCGGCTACGATCGCAAGGGCTTGCAGAAGGACGTGACCAGCGTGATCAGCAACGCCGGCACCCACATCATCGCCTCCTCCAGCCGCGTGTTCGTGCGCACCGGCGAGGTAGAAATGCGCTTCACCCTGCGCGTGCGCGACTTCGAGCAGCTCTCCACCTTGCTGGCCCGCGTGGTGGCGTTGCCGAACGTGGTCGACGCCAGGCGCATCGGCGGCGGCTGAAGCCCCGCTTTCCCGGCATGCGGCGGCGCCCTGGCGCGGTGCTAAGCTCGCGCGGTCGAAACGATTGCGTGAGCCATGAACGGACGCAGAGACCAGCACGATTCCGATCACCAGGGGCGCACGGAGCCCACCCTGGGCGACCTCGATCATCTCGACGCAGGCAACCCGCGCGAAGCGCGCCCGGCCGACGACGGCCTGCCCAAGGTGAGCGTGGACACCGGCCAGCGCCGTCCGCCGCGTGACGGCGACGCGCGCGGTGCGCGGCCGTCCTCGGGCAGCCGGCGCGGCTGGGTATGGCCGCTGCTGCTGCTGGTGGCGATCGGCGCCGGCGTCGTCTTCTATCTGGAACAGGACCGCGTGCGCGGCCTGCTGCCCACCACCGAACTCAATGATGTGCTCGGCCGCGCCGAACAGGCGCTGCACGATGGCCGCCTGGACGGCAACGACGGCACCAGCGCGCGCGAACTGTTCGAGGCGGCGCGTGCGCTGGAACCGGACAACGATCGCGCCCGCGACGGCCTGCGCAAGGTCGGCCTCGCCGAAGTGGCGAAAGCCGACGCGGCGCTGACCGCCGGCAAGCCGGACGAAGCGGAACAGGCCACCAATGCCGCGCGCGAACTGCTCGGCGGCGGCAGCGATGTCGACCGCCTCAGCCAGGCCATCGCCAAGGCGCGCGGCGCCACGTTCGAGGCCGGCACCCTGGTCGATCAGGCGCAGCAGGCCATGGCCGATGGCCGGCCGGCGGATGCGGGCGCGCTGTACAAGCGCATCCTCGCTGCGGATCCGAGCAATGCGGTGGCCTCGCACGGCCTGGACAAGGTCGGCGATGCGCTCGCCGCGCAGGCGCACAAGCAGATCGACGCCGGCGACCGCGCCGCCGCCGGCGCCAGCGTCGACCGCCTCGCCGCGCTGCTGCCCAACTACGGCGAGCTGCCCTCGCTGCGCGCCGCCCTGGTGCAGGATCAGAAGGAAGACGACGGCCAGCTCTCGGAGGCGATCCGCCTGGGCCAGGCCGCGCTGCGCGCCGGCCGCATCGACGGCAGCGGCAGCGATACCGCGCTGGCGCATTTCAAGGACGCGCTGGCGCTGGACGCGGACAACGCCCAGGCCAAGGCCGGGCTCGGCCAGGTGGCGCAGGCGCTGGTAGTGCAGGCCAATGCCGCACTCGACAGCGGCGACGCGGCCCAGGCCAGCCGCCTGCTCGATCAGGCCGGCGAACTGGCGCCGAAATCGGCGGAACTGGCCGCGGCGCGCGCGCACCTGAGCGACGTCACCCGCCGTCCCGGCAGCGCCGGCGTCGTCCCCGGCGAGCTGCCGCAGGCGGATGCGCAGGCCACGCTTACCCCGCAGCAGAGCGCCGACCTGGCGCGGCTGGTGCGCCAGGCCGAAGCCGCCGCGCGCAGCGGCAAGGTGATGCTGCCGCCGGGCGAGAGCGCCTACGACCTGTATCGCCAGGCGCTGGCCATCGACGGCAATAACGAAGCGGCGCGCCGCGGCCTGCAGGAACTGCCGGCGACGGTGGTGCAGCAGTTCAACCAGGCGCTGTCCGGCGGCCAGCTGCCGCAGGCCGGCGAACGCCTCAACGATCTGGGCGATCTGGCGCCCGGCGAAGCCGGCCAGGCCGAACTGCGCCAGCGGCTGGCCAATGCCTGGATGGATCAGGCGGAAGAGCGCCTTTCCGGCGGCGACCGTCCCGGCGCCGCGCAGGCGCTGGAGCATGCGCGCAAGCTGGTGCCGGCCAATCCACGGCTGAGCAGCATCACCGCGCGCCTGCAGGCTGGCGGCTGAGCGCTACGCCATGCGTGTGCTCGTGTTCGGCGCCAGCAGCCAGATCGGCCATTTCCTGTTGCCGCGGCTGCGCGAGCGCGGCGCCGAGGTGGTCGCGGTCAGCCGCCGCCCGCGGGCCGGCGCGGGGGTGACCTGGCTGCAGGGCGATCTGCCACACGACGTGCCGGCGATCGGCGACATCTCGGCCATCGTCAGCTTCGGTCCCCTGCAGGGTCTGGCCGACTGGATGCTGGGCGCGAACTTCACCGGTGCGCCGCGCGTGATCGCCACCAGTTCGATGAGCGCGGAAAGCAAGCGCGAATCCGCGGTGCCGGCCGAGCGCGCGCTGTCGCGCCAGCTGCGCGATGCGGAGGCGGCGCTGGCGGCGATCTGCGAACGCCGCGGCTGCGCGTGGACGGTGTTCCGGCCGACCCTGGTGTACGGCGCGGGTCTGGACAAGAGCCTCACGCCGATCGCCCGCCGCGCGGTCCGCACCCGCGTGTTCCCGCTGCCGGCCGGGCGCGGGCAGCGCCAGCCGGTGCATGCGGACGATATCGCCCAGGCGGTGCTGGCCGCGCTGGATACGCCGCTCGCCGCCGGCAAGGTGATCCCGCTGGGCGGCGGCGAACGGCTGCATGCCGGCGAGATGTTCGCCCGCGTGCGCCGCAGCCTGCCGGTCGCCACCGTGCCGGTGCCGCTGCCGGCCTGGCTGCTGCGGCTGGGGCGGCATGCGGTGCCGCGCCTGCGCGGGCCGCTGGCGCGGCTGGACAGCGATCTGATCGCCGACAACAGCGCCGTGCAGCAGCTGCTCGGGGTTTTTCCGCGGCCGTTCCGGCCCGATGCGGCCTGCTGGGGCATGGGCGCCAAGCCCTGAAAAGCGTCCCGGAATCGCCATCCCCGCGCCCCGGTACGCCCCGAAGCCGGGGTCCCGCATTCATATGCGCGCCGGGAAGCAGGCCCTATGATCGCCCACTTATCGTTCAGGATTCCCCCCGTTGGCCTTTCTGACCCGACTCCGCTCGCTGCTAAGCGCCGCCTGGCCCTGGGTGCGCATTCCCTTCTGGATCGGCCTGGGCCTGCTCTTCGGGTTCGTGCTGCCGTACACGCTGGTGCTGAACAAGCGGGTGCAGGACCGCTTCAACGACCTGGTCTTCGCCGTGCCCACCCGCGTCTACGCCCGTCCGCTGCCGCTGGAAGCCGGCGCGCCGATGACGTCCGCGGCGCTGGAACTGGAGCTGACCTTCGCCGGCTACGGCAATGACGGCCACGGCCAGGTCGCCGGCACCTGGGCCAAGGACGGTTCCAGCTATGTGATTTCCTCGCGCGGCTATGCCGGCCCGGATGGCGGCGAGCTGCCGCATCGCATCCGCGTGGCGCTCAGCAAGAGCGCGGTGACCTCGGTGAAAGATGCCGCCACCGGCAAGACGCTGGAGTTGGCGCATCTGGATCCGGCGCGTATCGCCACCGTGTACGGCTCGCAGCAGGAAGAGCGCCGCATCGTGCGCCTGGCCGACGTGCCGCCGATGCTGATCGCCGGCCTGCAGGCGGTCGAGGACCGCGACTTCAAGCACCATATCGGCATCGATTTCTCGGCGATCCTGCGCGCCAGCTTCGCCAATCTGCGCGCCGGCCACACGGTGCAGGGCGGCTCGACGCTGACCCAGCAGCTGGTGCGCAACCTGTTCCTGGACCGCGATCAGAACATCACGCGCAAGTTCAACGAAGCGCTGATGTCGATCCTGATCGAAGCGCACTACGACAAGGGCCGCATCCTGGAGGCCTACGTCAACCAGGTCTTCCTCGGCCAGCAGGGCGCGCAGGCGGTGCATGGTTTCGCGGCCGCGTCGGAGTTCTATTTCGGCCGCCGCATGGAAGACCTGCGTCCGCAGGAGATGGCGCTGCTGATCGGCATGGTGAAGGGTCCCAGCTACTACGATCCGCGCCGCTATCCCGAGCGTGCGCTGTCGCGCCGCAACCTGGTGCTGGAGCAGTTCGCCACCACCGGCCTGCTGCCGCCGGACCAGGCCAAGGCCGCCGAGGCGACGCCGCTGGGCATCGTCAGCAACGGCCAGCTGCCGCATAACCGCTTCCCGGCCTTCATGCAGCTGGTGCGCGCGCAGATCACCAACGATTTCGACGACGCCACGCTCAGCGCCGGCAACTTGAGCATCTTCACCACGCTCGATCCTGCCGCGCAGCTGTATGCCGAGCAGGGCATCAGCACGGCGATGAACGGCCTGGGCAAGCGCGGCGAGGCGGCGCAGGCGGCAGCGGTAGTGACCGACGCGCAGACCGGCAGCGTGCTGGCCATCGTCGGCAGCAAGGACCCGGGCGACCAGGGCTTCAACCGCGCGATCGATGCGCGCCGCTCGATCGGTTCGCTGATCAAGCCGCTGGTGTATCTGGTGGCGCTGGCACAGCCGGAGCGCTGGAATCTCGGCTCGCCGGTGGAAGACACACCGATCAGCATGCGCCAGCCCGACGGCACGCAATGGACGCCGAAGAACGACGAAGGCGACGTGCACGGCTCGGTGCCGATGGTCGATGCGCTGGTGCACTCGTGGAACCTGGCGACGATCCATCTGGGCATGGAAGTGGGCCTGCCGCGGATCAAGTCCTTCCTGGAATCGTTCGGCCTGGAAGACGTTAATCCCAGTCCGTCGCTGCTGCTGGGCGCGCAGGGCATACCGCCGCTGCAGGTGGCGCAGCTTTACCAGTACATCGCCGCGGACGGCCATGCGCTGCCGCTGGTGGCGGTGCGCGGCGTGGTCGACGCCGACGGCAAGACGGTCAAGCGCTACGAAGTGAAGACCGGCAGCGGCGAGTACCAGCTGGCGGTGCGCCAGGTGACCTGGGCCATGCAGCAGGTGGTGCGTTCGGGCACCGCGGCGGCGATCGGCAAGACCCTGCCCAGCCTCAATGCCGCCGGCAAGACCGGCACCAGCAACGAGATGCGCGACAGCTGGTTCGCCGGCTTCACCGCCGATCATCTGGCGGTGTTCTGGATGGGCCGCGACGACAACAAGCCGAGCGGCCTCTACGGCGCCACCGGCAGCCTGCGCGCATGGCAGGAACTGTTCCGCAAGCTGCCGTCCAAGCCGCTGTCCGCCGCGCCCGGCGAGGGCCTGGAAATGGCCTGGGTCAATCCGGCCGACGGCAAGCGCACTGATCCGTCCTGCGAGGGCGCGCGCCAGCTTCCGGTGGTTGCGGGTACCCTTGCGCAGGATTCCGAAGGCTGCTTCTGGCAGCGTGTCCAGAACTGGTTCGGCGGCGACGACAACAAGGCGCCGGAGCCGGCCTCCACTGCTCCCATTCGAGATTGACCATGCCGTACCGCCGCCTGCTCCTTGCTTCGACCGTCCTGGCCACGCTCGCGCTGGCCGCCTGCAACCAGCCTGCCGCACCGTCCCAGGCGACGCGTCCGACGCGTTCGGATGGCGACATCCTGGCTTCGATCCAGGCCGCTGGCGACAAGGAGAAGTCGGTGATCGACGTGCATCCGCTGCGCGATCCGGGCGTAGCGTCGTTGCAGGATGCGGCGCAGGCCGACGTGCGCACCGGGCAGTTCGACGCAGCCGCCGCGAAGCTGGATTCGGCGATCAAACTCAGCCCGAATTCGCCGGATCTGCTGCAGGACCGCGCCGAGCTGGCGATTCGCCTGAAGGACTACTCCGCGGCCGAGCAGCTTGCGCGCAAGTCGTGGGAAATCGGTCCGAGGCTGGGACCGCTGTGCGCGCGCAACTGGCAGACCATCGAAGAGCTGCGCGACCGCGCCGGTGATCAGGCCGCTGCCGCCACCGCCGGCAAGTGGGTCAAGCAGTGCCATGTGGAAGGCGTTCCGCGCTACTGATGCTTGCGCCACCCCCTCGGGGGCGGGGGATGGTGGACACCTCACGACAGGTGAGGTGCACAGGGCACATGCTTCCCTTCTTTTCTAGCTGACTTGCAATGCATCCGCTGATTCAATGCATGGCTGGGTGAACGGCGTGAGTAAATTCATCGATGCATGCGGGAGGCGCAGTGGAGAAGGATCGGGCTGCTGACGGGCTGCGCGGGATCGCCGCGCTGGCCGTATTTTTTGAGCATTTCCTGCTTATCTTTTACCCGGGTGGGTTCCAGCATTTCTTTCCCTGGGTAGCCGCGCCTGGCGCGCACTCGGGCTGGGCCGAAAAGGTTCTGCAATGGCCGTTCGTGTCCGCTCTGATCAGCGGCGGACTTGCCGTGTGCATTTTCTTTGTGCTGAGCGGCTATGTGCTGACCAAGCAATACACGAAGAGCGCAAATATCGATGCGCTTCGCTCGCTCGCCGGCCGCCGCTATCTGCGGCTGGGCATCCCGGTCTTCGCGAGCGTCATGCTTTCCTATGGCCTGTTCTGCCTGTTGCCCTATCAGGTCAATGCAGTCGCGGAGATTACCAAGTCGGCGTGGTTGACCTCGCAGAGCATCCAAGGGCAGCCAGGCTTGCTGGATGCGCTCAAGGATGGCGTCTACGGTGCGATCTTCCTGGGGCGTGTCGGCCTCAATTCTCCGTTGTGGACGATACGCATCGAGTTCATCGGCTCCATGCTTATTTTCGCGTACTCCGCGCTCGCCTGGACTGGCCGCCGCGGGCTTATCAGTGCGGCGACCTATCTGGCGCTGATCTATTTCTACGCTCCCCAGGAATGGCCGTATTACCTTGCATTCCTGCTCGGCAGCTATCTGGGGAACGCGAAGATCAGGCTCAACGGATGGGCATCTGCGGGCAGTGTGCTGGCCGCGCTCTATCTGGCGAGCCTGGATGGGTCGCCGATGTTCGCCTGGTTGCACAAGCTTCCGTTCGAGCCCGGCATTCTGGCCTCGCTATGCTATGTGCTTGCCGGCGGCCTGATCGTACTGGTGGCGCGTTATGGCACCTTCGGACGGATCTTTACGGCGCGGCCGATTCAATTTCTCGGCCGCATCTCCTATCCGCTGTACCTGGTCCACGTTCCGATCATCATGACCATGGGCTGCGGGGTCTTTCTGAGCGTTCAGGCGGGGACCATGCGATCGCTGGCGGTGGCGGTAACGCTGGTGGCCACTCTTGCGATGGTGATTCTGGTGGCCTGGATTTTCGAGCGCTACGTAGACCAGCCGGCGATCAGGCTATCCAAGCTGCTCGTCCGGCATGAGCGGCGCAATCCGGCCATGGTGACTGACGCCGCGCGTTGAGGGCAGGGCGGGCATGACGCCTGTTGTTCCCATCGGCGATACTTGCGGGCATGACCGATACCGACGTATCCGCGCTGCTGGGCGCGGATGGCCCCTTCGCCCGCGAACTGCCTAACTTCGCGCCGCGCGCCGCGCAGCAGGCGATGGCGCGTGCCGTGGAGCATGCGATCGCCGAGCGCGAAACGCTGATCGCCGAGGCGGGCACGGGCACGGGCAAGACCTATGCGTACCTGGTGCCGGCGCTGCTGTCGGGCGAGCGGGTGATCATTTCGACCGGCACCAAGGCGCTGCAGGATCAGCTGTATTTCCGCGATCTGCCGAAGGTGCGCTCGGTGCTGGGCGCGCGGCTGAAGACGGCGCTGCTGAAAGGCCGCGCCAACTATCTGTGTCTGTATCGCCTCGACCAGACCGTGCGCGAAGGCGCCAGTTTCGATCGCGTGCAGGCTTCGCAGCTGGCGGCGATCCGCGCCTGGTCCGCGCGCACGCGCTACGGCGACCGCATGGAACTGGCCGACGTGCCGGAGGAATCGCCGATGTGGCCGCGCGTCACCTCGACGCCGGAGAACTGCCTGGGCGTGGAATGTCCGTTCTTCGACGACTGCCATGTGGTGAAGGCGCGGCGCGAGGCGCAGGAGGCCGACCTGGTTGTGGTGAATCACCATCTGCTGTTCGCCGATCTGGCGCTGAAGCAGGAAGGCTTCGGCGAAATCCTGCCGGGTGCGCAGGCCTTCATCCTGGACGAGGCGCATCAGGTGCCCGAGCTGGCCGGGCAGTTCTTCTCGCAGAGCCTCAGCGCGCGGCAGCTCACCGAGCTGGCGCAGGACGCGATGGGCGAATGCAATGGCATCACCGGCGCGATCGGGGTGGTGCTGGAGCCGGTTGAATCGCTGCGCGAGGCGATACGCAAGCTGCGGCTGGCGATGGATGCGCTGCCGGAGCGCGGGCCGTTCCATCAGCTGGAGCAGTCCTCGGCGGTGCGCGAGGCGCTGCACGATGTGCGCGAGCTGCTGGCCGCATTGACCGACGTGCTCGCTTCGCAGGCGGAACGTTCGCGCGGCTTCGCCAATGCGCACGAGCGCGCGGCGCTGTACAGCGAGCGGCTGGACCGCATCGTCGAACAGGCGGACGAGCAGGACGTGCGCTGGTACGAACTGTTCCCGCGCGGCTTCGCCCTGCATGCCACGCCGCTCGATCTCGCCGCACCGCTGCGTGCCTTGCGCGAGCGCGCGCAGGCGGCATGGATCCATACCTCGGCCACGCTGTCGGTGGCGGGGCAGTTCGGGCATTTCGCGCGGCAGCTTGGATTGGACGATCCGCAGACGCTGAGCCTGGAAAGTCCGTTCGATTACGCGCGCCAGGCGCTGTGCTATCTGCCGCCGGGCCTGCCGGATCCTTCCGCGCGCGATTACACCGAGCGCGTGATCGACGCGGTGCTGCCGGTGCTGCATGCCTCGAATGGCCGCGCCTTCCTGCTGTTCACCTCGCACCGCGCGCTGCGCCGCGCCGCCGAGCTGCTGGAAGGACGCGTGCCGTGGCCGCTGTTCGTGCAGGGCACCGCGCCGCGGCATCGGCTGCTGGAGGATTTCCGCGCCAGCGGCCATGGCGTGCTGCTCGGCGCGGCGAGTTTCTGGGAAGGCGTGGACGTGGCCGGCGAGGCGCTGAGCGTGGTGGTGATCGACAAGCTGCCGTTCGCCGCGCCGGACGATCCGGTGCTGCAGGCGCGGCTGGATGCGCTGGAGCAGGCAGGGATCAATCCCTTCATGGGCTGGCAGGTGCCCAATGCGGTGATCGCGCTGAAGCAGGGCGTGGGGCGGCTGATCCGCGACGTGCACGACCGCGGCGTGCTGGTGCTGTGCGATCCGCGCTTGAGTACCAAGGGTTACGGGCGCCTGTTCCTGGCGAGCCTGCCGCCGATGCCGCGGACCAAGGAGCTGGGCGAGGTGCAGATGTTCTTCGGAGATGCCGCGGAAGCCGCGACGGCCTGACTTAAGAAGCCTCGTCGCAGGCGCGCGCGCGCTCCATCAGCAGATCTTTCTCGCGCGCATTGCGCGTCAGCGAAGCGGCACGCTCGAACTCGCGCTTCGCTTCCTCCGTGCGCCCGAGCTTGCGCAGCAGATCGCCGCGCACGCTGGGCAGCAGGTGGTAGTTCTTCAGCGACGGTTCGCTCACCAGGCCTTCCACGATCACCAGCGCCGCCGCCGGACCCGCCGCCATCGACACCGCCACCGCGCGGTTGAGCTCGACCACCGGCGAGGGCGCGATCTGCGCCAGCTCGGCATACAGCGTGGCGATGTGGCGCCAGTCGGTGGCTTCGGCGGTGCGCGCGCGGGCGTGGCAGGCGGCGATCGCGGCCTGGCTGGTGTAGATGCCGCGCTGTTGCGACAGGCGCTCGGCGCGCTCCAGCGAGGCGAGGCCGCGGCGGATCAGCAGGCGGTCCCACTGCGCGCGGTTCTGGTCCAGCAGCAGGATCGGTTCGCCGGTGGGGCCGGTGCGCGCCTTCGCGCGCGAGGCCTGGATTTCCATCAGCGCGGCCAGGCCGTGCGCTTCGGGCTCGCGCGGCACCAGCTCGGCCAGCACGCGGCCCAGGCGCAACGCTTCGTCGCACAGGGCGGGGCGCATCCAGTCGTCGCCGGCGGTGGCGGAATAGCCTTCGTTGAAAATCAGATAGATCACGCCGAGCACCGAGGTGAGGCGTTCGGTCAGCTCCTCGCCGCGCGGCACCTCGAACGGCACCTTCGCCTCGGCCAGGGTGCGCTTGGCGCGCACGATGCGTTGCGCCACGGTGGGTTCGGGCACCAGGAAGGCGCGGGCGATCTCGTCGGTGGTCAGGCCGCCGAGCAGGCGCAGGGTCAGCGCGACGCGCGCTTCCATCGACAGCACCGGATGGCAGGCGGTGAACACCAGCCGCAGCATGTCGTCGCCGATATGGTCGTCGGCGGCGAGTTCGACTTCGGAATAGGCCGGCTCCTGCTCCGCCTCCAGGTCGCAGCCGATTTCCTCGTGCTTGCGCTCCTGCAGCTTGTGCCGGCGCAGGCGGTCGATCGCGCGATGCTTGGCGGTGGTCATCAGCCATGCGCCGGGGTTGTCCGGCACGCCCCCTGTGGGCCATTGCTCCAGGGCGGCGACGAGCGCGTCCTGGGCCAGTTCTTCGGCCAGGCCGACGTCGCGCACCATGCGGGCGAGGCCGGCGATCAGCTTGGCCGATTCGATACGCCAGACGGCGTCGATGGTGCGATGGATGTCGGAGACGGTCATGGAGACCGATCAGAGCACCCGGGCGTCTCAAGAAGCAAGACAGCGTGGAGCCCCTCTCCCGCCGGGAGAGGGGTTGGGGTGAGGGTACGGGCGGAGCGCAAGGGTGATGTGCATCGCTCCGCCCGAACCCTCATCCGCCTGCCGGCACCTTCCTCGCTCCTCAAAGCCGGGCACATCCCTGTGCCCTCCCCGCGTGCTCCCGGAGGGAGAAGGAATTCCCCGTTGGGGCGGTTACTGCTGCTGCATGGTCAGGATCATCCAGTTCACTCCGAACTTGTCGGTGAGCATGCCGAAGCTGGAGGTGAAGAAGGTCTTGTCCAGCGGCATGGTGACCTTGCCGCCTTCGGCCAGCGCGTCGAAGCGCTTCCTCGCCTCGGTATCGTTGGCGCAGGTGAGCGACAGCGAGAAGCCGCTGAAGCTGGTCGTGCCGCTGTTGAAACCGTCGGTGGCCATCACCGTGGTCTCGCCGATGCGAAAGGCCGAGTGCATGACCTTGTCCTCGAAACCCGGCGCCGGCATGCAGCCTTCCTGCGGGTCCACGGGGCTGTCCTTGTAGCGCATCAGCATGTCGACCTTGGCGTCGACGGCCTGTTTGTAGAACTCGATGGCTTCATCGCAGCGGCCTTCGAAATGGAGATAGGGCTGGACGATCATGGGCGTGGTTCCTGGCTGAGTGAATGGATGGGCGGGTTTCAATGGGTGCCACGGGCGGCGATTTCAGCGCGCAGGCGTTCTTCCTGCTCGCGCAATTCCGGGGTGAACTCGGCGCCGAAATCCTCGGCTTCGAAGACCTGGCGGATCTCGATGTCCGATTCTTCGTTCATCGGATTGGGGCAGCGCTTGACCCATTCGATCGCTTCTTCCAGCGACTTCACCTGGACCAGCCAGAAGCCGGCGATCAGCTCCTTGGTCTCGGCGAACGGGCCGTCGATCACGGTGCGCTGGCTGCCGGAGAAGCGCACGCGCGCGCCGCGCGAACTGGGGTGCAGGCCTTCGCCGGCGAGCAGGATGCCCGCCTTGACCAGCTCCTCGTTGTACTTACCCATCGCGGTGAGCAGTTCCTCGCTCGGCAGCACGCCGGCTTCGGATTCCCTGGTGGCGTGGACGATCAGCATGAAGCGCATGGCGGTATCTCCTCTTCGGGTGGTTTCGGGCCCGCGCGGCGGGTCTCTTGCCTAGGCGACGAACGACGGGGAAGGAAATCGACAACGGCCATGGCAAGACTGAACCGCAGGAAGGAGGCCGCCGCGACGCCCCGGAATGGTCCCAGCCGCGCCCGCGGCACGCCCCGCGCGGGCGCTGAGATGGGCGACCTGGCGCCGTGCCAGCCGTTACCATGGTGGTCTTATGAATCTGCTCGCCATCGAAACCTCCACCGAAGCCTGTTCCGTCGCCCTGGTGCATGGCGACCAGCTGATCTCCCGCAGCGAACTCGCCCCCCGCCGCCACGCCGAACTGGTGCTGCCCATGGCCGACGCCCTGCTGGCCGAGGCCGGCCTGGGCCGCCACGCGCTGGATGCGATCGCGGTGGGTCGTGGCCCCGGCGCGTTCACCGGGGTGCGCCTGGCCATTTCATTGGCGCAGGGCATGGCGCTGGCCTTGGACCGGCCGGTGGTGACGGTGTCGTCGCTGGCCGCGCTGGCGCTGGAGGCGCCGGAAGGCGAGGGGGCGATCCTGGCGGTGATCGATGCGCGCATGGGCGAGGTCTATGCGGCGGCCTACGAGCGCGACGGCCAGGGCGGCCTGGTGGCGCTGGACCAGGAGCGCGTCTGCGCGCCGGAAAACCTGAAGCTGCCGCCAGCCGCGGGTTGGCATGTGGTCGGCACCGGCTGGGCGACTTATGCCGGCGTGCTGCGCGAACGCATCGCCGCGCCGGTGCTGTCCGAGCGCGGCCACTGCTATCCGCAGGCCGTGCACGTGGCTCAGCTGGCGGTGCGCGAATTCCGCGCCGGCCATGCGCTGGCGCCGGAACTGGCCTTGCCGGTCTATCTGCGCGACAAGGTCGCGCTCACCCTGGTCGAGCAGGGCAAGGCTTGATCCTGCTTACAGCTGGCCGATCGCCAGCTGCACCAGCAGGCTGCTGATCGACACCGCCGCCCACACGCCCAGGCCCAGCAGGATCGGCCGCGCGCCGGTCGAGGCCATGCGGCGCAGGTTGGCCGAGAGGCCGATCGCGGTCAGCGCCACGATGATCAGGAATTCGGCGGCCATATGGATCGCCGGCTGGATCGCGGCCGGAATCAGGCCGGCGGTGCGCAGGCCCGAGGCGACCAGGAACCACAGGATGAACCACGGGAAGATCCTGGCCAGGCTGAAATCGCTCTTGCCCTGTTTCTTTTCGCGCCAGGCCACCAGCAAGGCCAGCACCAGGCAGACCGGGATGATCAGGGTGGCGCGGGTCAGCTTGACGATGGTGGCGTAGTCGCCCGCCGCCTTGCTGAAGCTGTAGCCGGCCGCGACCACGGACGAGGTGTCGTTGATCGCCGTGCCGGCCCACAGGCCGAAGCCCAGGTCGGACAGATGCAACACATGGCCCAGCAGCGGGAACAGCAGCACCGCGACCAGGTTGAACAGGAAGATGGTGGAGATGGCGAAGGCGGTGTCGTGTTCGTCCGGCTTGAGGATCGGCGTCACCGCCGCGATCGCCGAGCCGCCGCAGATCGCGGTGCCGACGCCGATCAGAATCTTCAGCTTGTCGTGCACCTTCAGCGCGCGGCCCAGGCCCCAGGCGGCGAGGAAGGCCACGGTGATGGTGACCAGGGTGACCGACAGCGATTCCAGGCCGGTGCGGGCGACCTGATCCAGGCTCAGCCCGAAGCCCAGCGCGATGATCGACCACTGCAGCACCTGCTTGCCGGCGAACTGGATGCCGGGGGTGTAGGTGCCGCCCGGGGCGAACAGGTTGCGCACCAGGATGCCCAGCACGATGCCGAACACCGGCCCGCCGACCAGCGGCGCCAGCCGGCCCAGGCCCAGCGCCGCCAAGGCGATCAGCACCGCCAGCAGCAGGCCGGGGGCGCGCTGGCCGAAGGAGGGAGCGGGGGCGGCGGGGACAGTGGTGGCGCTCATGACGGGGTTCCTCGAAGTCGAGGCATTGTCCGAGTGTCAGTCGATCAGGAAAACTTTAAATATCTGATCGATGGCATAAGATGAGCTGATGATCAATATCAGCCCGCGCCAGCTCGAGGTCTTCGTGCAGATCGCCCGGCTGGGCAGCGTCCGCGCCGCCGCCGAAGCACTGCACCTGACCCAGCCGGCCGCGAGCATGGCGCTGGGCGAGATGGAGCGGCAGCTCGATGCCCCGGTGTTCGCCCGCGAGCGGGGCCGGCTGCGGCTGAATGCGCGCGGCCGCGAGTTGCTGCCGCTGGCCCAGGAGCTGCTGGAGCGCTACGCCGAGTTCGGCCGCCTGGGCCGCGGCGGCGCCGCTTCGCTGGCGGGCGAATTGCGGATCGGCGCCAGCAATACGGTGGGCAATTACCTGGTGGGCGCCTTGCTGGGCGATTTCGTGCGCGCGCATCCGCAGGTGGCGATCCGGCTGCGCGTGGCGAATACGGACGCGATCGCCGCCGCGCTGCTCGCGCACGAACTGGACGTGGGCTGCGTCGAAGGCCCGGTAGTGCATCCCGCCCTGGAGATGGAGCCCTGGCGCGACGACATCCTGGTGGTCTGCGCCTCGCCCGATCATCCGCTGGCCCGCCGCGGCCAGCTGCGGCCGCAGGACTTCGCCGGCGCCCGCTGGGTGCTGCGTGAACCGGGTTCGGCGACCCGCGCCAACAACGAGCGCGTGCTGGCGCAGCTGCCGCCGGGCGAGACAGTGCTGGAGCTGGATCAGATCGAAGCGATCAAGCAGGCGGTGGTGGCGGGGCTGGGCATCGCCTGCCTGCCGGCCGTGGCGGTGACCGATGCGCTGGCGACCGGGCGGCTGGAAGCGCTGCATACGCCGTTCCTGGATCTGCGCCGCAAGCTGTTCCTGCTGACGCACCGGGAGAAGTACCGGGGCGCGCTGCTCGATGCCTTCCTCGCCAATGCGCGGGCGTGACAATGCTCGTCATTCCGGCGCAGGCCGGAATCCAGTGGCGATGGCGTCCGGCAGTCGCCGGGCGTTGAAGAGCAGTGCTCTGGAACGACACGCTAGATGCCGCGCACCGCGACTGGATTCCGGCCTGCGCCGGAATGACGAGCGAGGGGAGGTTGGGGTAGAAATTCGAGGCTGATCGAACTGACGACAAACGGCCTCAGCAGGTGATGCGCGACAGCAGGTCTTCCGCTTCCTCATGCGTGCGGCAGCGCAGGATCGCTGGCGCCAGGCGGCGCAGGCCCTTGTGGTTGAGCGTGGCGATGCGGTCGCGCACATGCAGCAGCTGGCTGGAGTGCATGCTGAATTCGCACAGGCCCAGCGCCAGCAGCATGGCGGTGAACTTGGTGTCGCCGCCGATCTCGCCGCACAGGCTGACCGGCTTGCCGGCGCGGCGGCCGGCGGCGATCACATAGGAGATCAGCCGCAGCAGGGCCGGCTGCAGCGGGTTGTAGATATTGTCCAGCGCATCGTTGCCGCGGTCGGAGGCGAGCACGTACTGCGCCAGGTCGTTGGTGCCGATGGCGAGGAAGTCTGCGTGTTCCAGCAGCGAGCGCACATTGATCGCCGCGGCCGGCACTTCGATCATCGCGCCGAGCTGCAGCTTCTCCGGCAGGTCGATGTTCTCGCGCTTCAGATCCTGGCGCGCCAGCTTGAACAGCGTGCGCACCGCGATCAGCTCGTCGGGCTGGGTGATCATCGGCACCAGCACGCGCACGGGGCCGTAGCAGGCGGCGCGCAGGATGGCGCGGATCTGCGTGGTGAACACCGCCGGATAGCGCAGCGACAGGCGCACGCCGCGCACGCCGAGCGCCGGGTTCTCTTCGCCGCGCAGTGCCAGGCCGGCGGCGTCGGCCTTGTCGGCGCCCAGATCCAGCGTGCGGATCGTCACCGGCAGGCCGCCCATGCCCAGCACCAGGTCGCGGTAGGCGATGAACTGCTCGTCTTCCGAGGGCAGGCCCTTGTGGCGCAGGAACAGGAATTCGGTGCGGTACAGGCCGACGCCGTCGGCGCCGCGGGCGCGCGCCATGGCGATGTCGGCGCTGGTTTCCGCGTTGGCGAACAAGCGGATATCGGTGCCGTCGCGGGTGCGCGTCGGCGCGTTCGCCAGCGAGGCGAGCCGGCGGCCTTCCTGCTGCGCCTCCCGCTGCCAGGCGCGATAGCGGGCCAGATCCTGCGCGGTGGGATGCACCACCGCTTCGCCGCGCTCGGCGTCGAGCAGGATCAGGTCGTCGTCATGGATGGTGGCGAGCGCGTCGCGCACGCCGACCAGCATGGGCAGGTCCAGGCTGCGCGCGAGGATGGCGCTGTGCGAATACGGACTGCCCGAACTGGCCACCACGCCAAGCAGGCCATTGCCGGCCAGATGCGCCATATCGGCCGGCGCGATGGTGTCGGCGATCAGGATCTCGCCCACGCGCGCGGCCAGCTTGCGTTCCTCGCGGCTGGTCTGGCGCTGCAGGGCGGAGATGACGCGATTGATGACCTGGTCGACGTCCTCCTTGCGGCTGCGCAGGTAGGGGTCGTCCATCGCCTCGAACACCGCGGCGAGGCGGTCGCGCTGCTTCTTCAGCGCGGCACCGGGACGGTAGTGGCCGATGCGCACCAGGTCGTCGAGGCCGCGCAGCAGCTCCTGGTCGTCCAGCAGCAGGCTGTGCGCGTCGATGAATTCGTTGACCTCGCGCGCCAGCGCGCCGTGCAGCTTGCCGCGCAGCTCGCGCAGTTCCTGGCGGGCGGTGTCGAGCGCGCGGTGGAGTTTTTCCAGCTCGACTTCGACCTCTTCTTCGGCCAGAGGGCGCGTGTCGACCAGATAGCGGCTCGGCTGCACCAGCCGCGCGCGGCCCAGGGCCATGCCGCGGGAGGCGTTGGAGCCGGGCAACACATGCCTCATGCGTGGGCTCCATGGCGAACGCGGGGGCAGGAAGCATGCAGCGCGCCGGATGGCGTGCGGCGGTTCAAGCTTCGTGTCCTCTGCGCCATGGGCAACTCCACATCAGGCTCCTTCGTCGAACTTCCGGTCGAACAGGTCTACCACCGCATCGAGCGCCAGCTGCTCGTCGGCGCCTTCGGCGCGCACGGTCAGCGGCGTGCCGATGCCGGCGGCCAGCATCATCACGCCCATGATGCTTTGCGCATTGACCTCGCGGCCCTTGCTGATCAGCCACACGGTGGATTTGAAACCCTGCACCAGTTGCACCAGCTTGGCCGATGCGCGGGCGTGCAGCCCCAGTTTGTTGGATACGACAATCTCTTTTTCAAGCATGATCGATGAAGATTCCTCCGCGCCCGCCGCTGGCGGCCACTTCCGCCAGTTCGTCGAGCGGCTTTTCGGCATAGTTGAGCACGCGCAGCAGCATCGGCAGATTCAAGCCCGACACACAGCGCAGATGGACACCGAGCTTGCCCAGCGACAGGCCGATATTGCATGGCGTGGCGCCGTACAGGTCGGCCAGCACCAGCACGCCGTCGCCGCTGTCCAGCTCGCGCGCATGCTTGGCGGTAAGCGTGCGCATCACGTCCGGATCGGCCGAGGGCGGCACTTCCACCGCCTCCACCTGCAGCGGCAGCTTGGGCAGCACGTGGTGGGCGGCGGAGATCAGCGCATGGCCGACCGCCTCGTGGGTCATCAGCAGTACGCCAACGCTCATGGCCGGATACCTGCGTTAGGAAACATAGAGGCCTTCATCACTCGAGCTCGCGATGGAAGGTGAGGGCGCCTTCGTGCCGCGCCCGGTAGTGGGCGGCGAGCCGCTCCACCAGGTAGACCGAACGATGGCGCCCGCCGGTGCAGCCGATCGCCACGGTGACGTAGCTGCGGTCATCGGAGGCGAAGCGCGGCAGCCAGGCGTCCAGCCAGCGCACGGTGTCGTCGAAGTACTCCTCCACCAGCGGCTGCGACTCCAGGTATTCGCGCACCGGGCCGTCCTTGCCGGACAGCGGGCGCAGGCGCGGTTCCCAATGCGGATTGGGCAGGCAGCGCGCGTCGAATACGAAGTCCGCATCCAGCGGCAGGCCGCGGCGGTAGGCGAACGAGGTGAACATCAGGGTGAGGCCGTCGGTGGCCTGCGCGTAGTCGGTGGCGATCAGCCGGCGCAGCTGGTGCACATTGAGTTCGCTGGAATCGATCACCTTCTCGGCGATGGCGATCAGCGGGCGCAGCAGCTTGCGTTCCTCGGCGATCGCGTCCGAAAGAGACAGGCCCAGCACCGACAACGGATGGCGCCGGCGCGTTTCCGAATAGCGCTTGATCAGCACTTCGTCGCGGCAGTCGATAAACACCAGATGCACCTGCACGCCCGCCGCCGCCAGTTCGGACAGCACGGTGGGCATGCGCAGGAAATCCTCGCCGCGGTTGCGCACGTCCACGCCCACCGCGATGTTCTGGCGGCGCCCGGCCACCGCGCCGTGGCTGACCGCGGCGACCAGCTCCGGCAGCAGCGCCGTGGGCAGGTTGTCGACGCAGTAGAACTCCAGGTCTTCCAGCGCGCGCAGCGCCACGGTCTTGCCGCCGCCGGACATGCCGGTGAGCACAATCAGGTGGATCGCGTCGGGCTGGTGGATATCGGAGGTCAGGAAAGCATTGCTCATGCGGATCACCACGGGGGCAGGCGGCGCATCTGGTGGGCCTGCCGGTCGATGAAGGTCTGGGCGGGGTCGATGCCCTTGCTTTTCAGCATATGATTGCGCACCGCCGCTTCCACCAGCACCGAGAGGTTGCGGCCGGGCGCAACGGGGATCGTGATCATCGGCACCGGCACCTCGAAGATGTCGCGGTGGCCGACGTCGCCGGTAAGGCGGGTAAGTCCGTCGGTGTCTTCGCCTTCGCGCATGGGCTTCAAGTGGATCACCAGGCGCAGGTATTTGGACGGCTTCACCGCGGTGTGGCCGAACATCTCGCGCACGTTGAGTACGCCCAGGCCGCGCACTTCCAGCAGGTCCTGCAGCAGTTCGGGGCAGGTGCCGTCGATCACGTCAGGCGCGATCAGGGTGAATTCGGTGGCGTCGTCGGCGACCAGGCGGTGGCCGCGGCTGATCAGTTCCAGCGCCAGCTCGCTTTTGCCGGAGCCGGATTCGCCGGTGATCAGCACGCCGATCGAGAACACTTCCAGGAACACGCCGTGCAGGGTGACCTTCGGCGCCAGCATGCGCGCCAGGTGGTACTGCATCCAGGTCAGCAGCTCATGGCCGCGCTTGGAGCTGATCCACAGCGGGGTGTTGGTTTCCTCGGCCACCTCGCGCAGATCGGCGGGAATGGTCTGGTCCTTGGTGACGATCATCGCCACCGGCTGGTAGGCGGCGATCTTGTTGATCGCTTCCCAGCGCTGGCGGGAATCCAGGGCGTCGAGGAAGTTCAGTTCCTCGGTGCCGATGATCTGGATCTTGTTCGGATAGATGACGTTGAGATAGCCGATCAGCGACGGACGCCGCGACGCGGTCATGCCGCGCTCGAGCACCCGCGATTCGCCACGCATGCCGGCGACCCAGCGCAAGGCCATGCGCTCGTGCACGCCATCGTAGAGTTGTCGGGCGGTAAGCCGGTCCAAACCGAATCCTTTGCACCGCGTGATGCCCGGCAGGGGCCGGCGGCGATGGCGCACATTGTGCCAGTTCGGGCGGTTTGGTGCGCCGCAATGAGAAAGCGGCCGGGGGACGGTCTGGAAAGGCCCGCCCCGGCGAGGCGGGGCGGGCCGGCGAGGTTCAGCCGTACTGGCGTTCCTCGCGCACTTCGCGCTGGTGCTTGTCGCACACCTTGTCGCGGTGCTTGCGCAGCTGGGCGACCAGCTTGTCGAACATGGTGTCGATCGACACATACATGTCCGTTTCGGCGGCTTCCGCATGGAGCGGCGCGGCGCCGGGGACTTTGAGCGTGCCCTCGCAACATTGCTGAACCTTGTCGACGGAGAGGACCACGGTCAATTCGAGGAGTCTGCTTTCGAGGCGGGTAAGTCGTTCACAGTGGCCGTTCACGCGTTCGCGTAGGGCCTGGGTGATCTCGATCTTCTGGCCGCTGAGCTGGACTTGCATGGTGCGCCTCCTCTGGTACTGCCGCATGACGCGGCGTGGGTCGATGCGCCGGTGCCGGTCGGTCGCCCGGCACATCACTGTCTTCTCTTGGTATGGGGACGCTTTCCATCCCGCCAAGTTCCCCGTTCAGGCGAAAAAAGCGCGGCGGACCGATGCAGGTCAACCGGCCCGCTGGCGTTCGCTGGAGCTGGGAATTCGCATGGCCTCCCGATATTTGGCGACGGTCCGGCGCGCCACCTGGATGCCCTTGCGGTGCAGTTCCTCGGCGATGGCCTGGTCGGACAGGGGTTTACGCGGGTCTTCCGCGTCGATCAGCTTGCGCAGCATGGCCTGGATGGCGGTGGCGGATGCGCTGCCGCCGTCTTCCGTGGACACGCCGCTGGAAAAGAAATGCTTGAGCTCGAAGGTGCCCCGCGGCGTATGGATGTACTTGCGGGTGGTGACGCGGGAGATCGTGGACTCGTGCATGCCCACTTCTTCCGCCACCTCGCGCAGCACCAGCGGGTGCATCGCTTCGGGGCCGTAGTCGAGGAAGGCGCTCTGCCGGCGCACGATCGCGTCGGCCACCTTCAACAAGGTCTCGGCGCGCGACTCCAGGCTCTTGATCAGCCAGCGCGCCTCCTGCAGCTGCCCGCGCATCCAGCTGGCGTCTTCGCCGCGGGCCTGCGCGATCAGGTTGCAGTAGTGCTGGTTGAGGCCCAGCCGCGGCTGGCAATCCGGATTGAGGCTGACGCGCCAGCGGCCGCTGTCCTTGCGAGCGTAGACGTCCGGCGCGACGTACTCGACCGGGGTGACGTCCAGCGCGGCGCCGGGGCGCGGATCGAGGCTGCGGATCAGCATCGCCGCGGCGTGGGTTTCCTCTTCGCCGGCGCGCAGTCGGCGCGACAGGCGGGCGATATCGTTGCGCGCCAGCAGCTCCAGTTCGCTGTCGACGATGCGCAGCGCCAGTTCGCGCTGCGGCAGATCCGGATCGAACTGTTCCAACTGCACGTGCAGGCAGTCGCGCAGGTCCAGGCTGGCCACGCCCGTGGGGTCGAAGCGCTGCACCTGGCGGCGCACGGCGTCGACTTCCTCGACGGTGGCCTTCAGGTCGGCGGGCACCGCCGCGGTGACCGCGTCCAGCGTCTCGCCCAGGTAACCGTCCGCATTGAGCGCATCGATGATGATCGCGGCGATGGTGCGCGCGCGCAGGCTCATGTGAGTGAGGTTGAGCTGCCACAGCAGGTGTTCCTGCAGGGTCTCCGGCGCGGCGTTCTGCGGCTCGAAGTGATCTTCGTCGCCGCTGCCGCTGCTGCGGCTGCCGCCGGCGGAGGAGAAGTCGATCGGCTCCTCGGCGTTGCCGCCTGCCTGGCTCCAGTCGGCCGGTTCGTCGCCGCTGTCGCCGTCGTTGGCGGAGGTGGCGGCCTCGGTGGGCGCGTCGAAGCTGGCGGGCTCGCCGTCGGCCTCGCTGTCGCCCTCGTTGGCGGCGTCTTCCGAGAACTCCAGCAGCGGGTTGCTCTCGGCGATCTGGCGCAACTCCGCTTCCAGCTCCAGCTGCGACAGCTGCAGAAGGCGGATCGCCTGCTGCAATTGCGGCGTCAGGGTGAGCTGTTGATTAAGGCGAAACTGCAGTCCGGGTTTCATGCCACTGTTTTGAATGAGCCCAAAGGCTTGGATGAGCTTCGGGTGATCCTAACCCTTAGGGGCAGGAGCGGCCATAGGTTCGCGACGATCCTCGCGTAGGCCGAATGGCTGAATGTGACGGCGAACGCACACCGGCCGTCGGGCAAGCCTTACAGCCGGAACTCGCGACCCAGATAGACCTCGCGCACCTTCTCGTCCGCCAGGATGTGCGCCGGCGTGCCGCGCGAGAGCACTTCGCCGTCGTTGAGGATGTAAGCGCGATCGCAGATGCCCAGCGTCTCACGTACGTTGTGATCGGTGATGAGCACGCCGATGCCGCGTTCCTTCAGATGCCGCACGATGCGCTGGATCTCGCCCACCGAAATCGGATCGACGCCGGCGAACGGCTCGTCCAGCAGCATGTAGCGCGGCTCGGCGGCCAGTGCGCGGGCGATCTCCACGCGGCGGCGCTCGCCGCCGGAGAGGCTGATGCCGCGCTGGTCGGCGATGTGCGCGATCTTCAGCTCGTCGAGCAGGCTTTCCAGCTCGGCGGCGCGCTGCTTGGCGCCGAGGTTCTCGCGCAGCTCCAGCACGGCCATGATGTTGTCGGCCACGGTGAGGCGGCGGAACACCGACGGCTCCTGCGGCAGGTAGCCGATGCCCAGCTTGGCGCGCGCATGCATGGGCAGGCCGGTGATGTCGTACTTGTCGAGCTTGATGGTGCCGGCATCGGCCTCGATCAGGCCCACCACCATATAGAAGCAGGTGGTCTTGCCGGCGCCGTTGGGGCCGAGCAGGCCCACCACCTCGCCCTCGCGGATGGAAAAGGCGAAGTCACGCACCACCTGGCGCGCACGGAAGCGTTTCTGCAGGCCTTCGGCGGACAGCATCGACTACTTGCCCTCGGCCGGCGCGGCGGGCTTGGGTGCTTCGGCCGGCTTGGCGGCAGGTGCCGCGGCGGGCTTCGGCTTGGGCAGGAAGGTGCCGTGCACCAGGCCGTCGCCGCCGGACTCGCCGGTGATCAGGCTGGTGTCGGTGTTGTAGGTGATCTTGTCGCCGTGGAATTCACCGCGGCCCTGCTGGGTCACCTTGGCGTTGCCGGTGAGCACGGCGATGCCGTTGATGTTGTCGTAGTCGAGCTGGGCGGCGTCGCCCTGCATCAGGTTGTTGTTCTCGTCCAGCTGCTGGATATGCGCCTGACTGCCGGTGACCACCACGCGGGAAATCTGGGTGTCCTTGTCCAGGTAGACCTTGGCCTCGGCGCCGGTGATCAGCAGGGTGCCCTGGGTCAGCTTCACGTTGCCGCTCAGCGTGGTGATCGTGTTGGGCGCGTTGTAGGCGTTAGTGGTCTTGGCCGTGAAGTCCATCGGCTGGTTGCGATCGTCCTTCTTGGCGAAGGCGGCGGCCGGCAGCAGGGCGAGGACCGCCAGCGCCAGCAGACTAACCGCGAAATCAGGACTTCCGTTTGCGCGGCGGGAACGAGCCGTGGCTGTCATTGAGCAGCTCCAGATGATTGTCAGTGAGGTTGGCACGCATGCCGACGCCGCTCATTCTACTGGCGCCTTGGGTCAACTGTGCCGGCTCGGCCGTTTCCATGCGGTTCTCCTTGGGCCAGGCCGTGACCTCGGAGGTGTGCAGCTCGGCCTGCGGCGTGTCGCCGTAGGCGGCCCGATGCATGTAGACCGGCCCCTGCAGCTTGAGCAGGCTGCCGCTCTTGTCCACCCAGCCGTAGCGGGATTCGCCCAGCCAGTCGGGCACGCCCGGCTGCTTGGCGGGCATTTCGAACTTGGGCTGGTCGATATACAGCGAATCGTCGCCTTCGCGGCGGTCCAGCCGCGGGCCGGTGACGCGGAAGCTCGGATGGCCGTCCTCGCCGTACACATAGCCCTTGAAGTCGGCCAGCGTGTAGCCGGAGCGGGGCGGGCCGATAAAGTCATTGGCCTTGGGCGGCGGTCCCAGCCACCACAGCAGAAGCTGGCTCAGCACGGCGGCGCCGCCGACCAGGACGATCGCGACCGTCAGCCGACGGTCGCGCAGGTAGTCGCGCAGACTCACTGCCAGCGCCCCCGCTCGATCTCCGCCTTGCCTTGGGCCAGCAGGATCAGGTCGCACACTTCGCGCGCCGCGCCCATGCCGCCGGTCTTGCTGGTGCGCCAGTGCGCCTGCTCGGCCACCCACGGATGGGCGTTGGCCACCGCCACCGCCAGGCCGGCCTGGCGCATCGGCGGCAGGTCGGGCAGGTCGTCGCCGACAAAGGCGGCCTGTTCGGCCTCCAGGCCCAGCGCGGCCAGCAGTTCGCGGAAACAGGCCAGCTTGTCGCTCTGGCCCTGGTAGACGTGGGCGATCTTCAGTTCCTCGGCGCGCAGCGCCACCGGATGGCTGATGCGCGCGGTGATCAGGGCCACCTGCACGCCGTAGCTCTGCAGCAGCTTCAGCCCCAGCCCGTCATGCACGTGGAACACCTTGGTCTCGCGCCCGTCCTCGCCGTACCAGAGGCGGCCGTCGGTCAGGGTGCCGTCGACGTCGAAGACCGCGAGCCGGATCCTGGCGGCGCGGGCGAGCAGTTCGGCGGGCAGATGGTCGAGGTAATGGGCCACGGGGAAGTCTGGTCAGGAAGCTCGGGAAAGGGCCGGGCGCAGGCCCGGCCGGCAGAACGCATGAGTGGGCGAAGGGTTGTCCGGCGCCGCGATCGAGCGCGCCAGTCCGACATCACACCACGCGCGCGCGGAGCAGATCATGAATATTGAGCGCGCCGACCACCCGCTGCCGCTCGTCCACCACCAGCAGGGCGTGGATCTGGTGCTTCTCCATCACCTGCGCGGCTTCGATGGCCAGCTTGTCGGCGCCGATGGTCTTGGGGCCGCGGGTCATCAGCTCGGCCACGGTGGCGCCGCGCAGGTCCACGCCTTCGTCGTCCAGGGCGCGGCGCAGGTCGCCGTCGGTGAACACGCCGAGCAGGCGGCGCTCGGCGTCGACCACGGCGGTCATGCCCAGATGCTTGCGGGTCATTTCCATCAGCGCCGTGGTGAGCGAGGCATCCGGCGCTACGGTCGGGATGCCTTCGCCGGTATGCATCACGTCGCCGATATGCAGCAGCAGGCGGCGCCCCAGGCTGCCGGCCGGATGCGAACGGGCGAAATCGTCGGAGGTGAAGCCGCGCGCTTCCAGCAGGGCGATGGCCAGTGCGTCGCCCATGACCAGGGCAGCGGTGGTGCTGGCGGTCGGCGCCAGGCCCAGCGGGCAGGCTTCGGCGGAGATGCTGGCGTCCAGGTGCACGTCGGCCTGCTCGGCCAGGGAGGAACGTTCGTTGCCGGTGATGGCGATCAGCGGAATGCCCTGGCGCTTGAGCACCGGCAGGATGAACAGCACCTCGTCCGTCTCGCCGGAATTGGACAGCGCCAGCACGATGTCCTGCGGCAGGATCATGCCCAGGTCGCCATGGCTGGCCTCACCCGGATGCACGAAGAACGCCGGCGTGCCGGTGGAGGCGAGAGTGGCGGCGATCTTGCGGCCCACATGCCCGGACTTGCCCATGCCGGTGACCACCACGCGCCCGGCGCAGCCCAGGATCATGCGGCAGGCTTCGACGAAGGAGGGGCCGATGCGCGATTCCAGTGCGCGGATCGAGGCCGCCTCGGTGGCGATCACCGTGCGGGCGCTGCGCACCAGGGCTTCGGCGTCGAGCAGGGCGGGCTTGGCGGGCGGGGCGACGTGGACGTTCATGCGTTCTCGGGTGGCGTGCCGTGCGGCGTGGATGCCGGGGACGGCGGGCGGGTGTAGCCGTGGCTTCCCGTTCAAATCAGAGCGGGTCAGCCGTGGCTTCCCATTCAATTCAAAGCGGGTCAGCCGTGGCTTCCCGTTCTATTCAAAGGCTTGGCTGGGACGAAACGAGGCCGGCGCAGGGCGCGTCGTTTCTGTGACAGCGGATTTCCATTACCATGGCATATTCGCATTTTACCGTCACGGTCGGCGCCGATGTGGTCCTGATGAAGGATTCCAGTGCACGCGCCGTCTACGACTAGTGACCCCAACTGGACCCCCGATGGACGCTGCCACCATACAGGCAATGATCGAACAAGGCCTGCCCGGTGCGCAGGCGCAGGTTTCCGGCGACGACGGCGTGCATTTCGAGGCACAGGTGGTGGCGGCGCAGTTCGCCGGCAAGTTGCCCCTGGCGCGGCATCGGCTGGTCTACGCCACCCTGGGCGAACTGATGGGCGGCGCGATCCACGCGCTGGCGCTGAAGACCCTGACTCCCGAGGAAGCCGCGGCGCGCCGCTGATGGCCGTCGCCCGGTTCCAAGAACACCCCCAAGGACAAGAATGGCCAAGATCCTGATCAGCGGCGGCGTGCCGCTCAACGGCGAGGTCGGCATTTCCGGCGCCAAGAACGCGGTGCTGCCGATCCTCGCTTCCTGCCTGCTGGCCGACGAGCCGGTGACCATCAGCAACGTGCCGCATCTGCACGACGTCACCACCTTCATCGAGCTGCTCGGCCAGATGGGCGTGCAGCTGGTGCTGGACGACCGCATGAAGATGCACGTCGACCCGCGCTCCACCGACCGCCATGTGGCGCCGTACGACCTGGTGCGCACCATGCGCGCCTCGATCCTGGTGCTGGGCCCGCTGGTGGCCCGCTTCGGCCAGGCCGAGGTTTCGCTGCCCGGCGGCTGCGCGATCGGTTCGCGTCCGGTCGACCAGCACATCCGCGGCCTGCAGGCGCTGGGCGCCGAGGTCAGCGTGGAGAACGGCTTCATCAAGGCCAAGGCCAACCGCCTGAAGGGTGCGCGCATCGTGATGGACATGGTCACCGTCACCGGTACCGAGAACATCATGATGGCGGCCGCGCTGGCGCAGGGCACCAGCATCATCGAGAACGCGGCGCAGGAACCGGAAGTGGTCGACCTGGCCAACTGCCTGATCGCCATGGGCGCGCAGATCGAAGGCGCCGGCACCTCGACGCTGACCATCCACGGCGTCGAGCGCCTGCATGGCGCCCAGTACGAAGTGCTGCCGGACCGCATCGAGACCGGCACCTTCCTGGTCGGCGCGGCGATGACCGGCGGCAAGGTGCGCGCCCGCAACGCACGCGCCAACACGCTGGATTCGGTGCTGGCCAAGCTGGAAGAAGCCGGCGCGCACATCAACACCGGCGCCGACTGGATCGAGCTGGACATGCAGGGCCGCCGTCCCAAGGCGGTCAACATCACCACCGCGCCGTACCCGGCGTTTCCCACCGACATGCAGGCGCAGTTCACCGCGCTCAACTGCGTGGCCGAGGGCGTGGGCGTGATCACCGAGACGGTGTTCGAAAACCGCTTTATGCACGCGCATGAGCTGCAGCGCCTGGGCGCGGATATCCGCCTGGAAGGCAACACCGCGATCATCAAGGGCGTGGACAAGATGAGCGGCGCGCCGATCATGGCCACCGACCTGCGCGCCTCCGCCTGCCTGGTGCTGGCCGGCCTGGTCGCCGACGGCGATACCACGGTGGACCGCGTGTATCACATCGATCGCGGCTACGAGAACATCGAGGAAAAGCTAGGCGTGCTGGGCGCGAAGATTCGCCGCCTGCCGTCCTGAGCAAGCAAAAGGCCGGCGTTATCGCCGGCCTTCGCTGTCGAAAGGGAGTGCGCTGTCCGCGCGCTCCCTTTTTGTTTTATCGGCCGGCCTTGTAGCTCACCAGCTGCAAGGTGAGATTGCCGCCGTCGCTCTGCGTCAGCTTCACCGGCACCGGATATTTCTGCGGCACGTACCAGGCGCTGAAGCTCTGGTCCTTGTCGGTGCGTTCCACGCGCTGCGCCTTGAAGCTGCCGGCCGGCACTTTCACGTCGTCGTTGCCGGCGACCTTGAACTGCTGGTTTTCCACATTGCGCTTGACCGCCACCGGCAGGCTTACCGTCTGCTTGCCGTCGTGCAGCGCCATGCCGATCGCATAGGGCGCGGTATTGCGGTCGACCAGGCCCGGCGCGGCGGCGTAAGTCTCGGCGCCCTTGCCGTCGTCGACGCTCACCTGGTTGGCGTTCCAGTCCACGCGGGTGGTGCGCTGCTTGCTCTTGATCGCCGCGTTCATGCGGTAGTCGTAGGCCACCGTTTCCGGCGCGTTGTTGTTCCAGCGGAAGCGCGTGGTTTCGGTGGACGTGGCGCCCAGCGCCGCGGCGATGCCGCCGGTGCCGCGCGTCTGGTTGCTGTATTCCCAGCCGAGGGCGGTGGACTTGAGGCTGATCACGGCCTCGCCGATCACCTGGTCACCCTGCAGCACCTGATAGGTCGCGGTGAACGGCGCGGGCGTGGTGGCGGCGAATGCGGTGGTGGCGGCGACCGCCAGCGCGAGGCCGGCGAAGAACTTGCGGGGGGAGGTGAGGTTAGCCATGGCGGGGCAGTCTACGCGCGCTGGCTGAATGCGGGGAGGGCACATGGATGTGCCCGTTCTGAGGAGCGAGGAATGCGGGGAGGGCACATGGATGCGCCCGTTCTGAGGAGCGAGGAATGCGGGGAGGGCACATGGATGCGCCCGTTCTGAGGAGCGAGGAATGCGTTGCTGATTGCCTCAGCGGACCAGTTCGGTACCGCGCAGTTCCAGCGGAGCGGACAGCCGCTCGCCATCCAGGCCCACGCCATCCGGCGCGGCATAGGCCAGCCGCCCCGCGGCGATCAGGCGCACCACCGCCGGCAGCAGCCGGTGCTCATAGGCAAGCAGCCGCTGCGCCAGCAGGTCTTCGTCATCGCCCGCCTCGACACCGATCCGCGCCTGCGCAATCACCGGCCCGCCATCCAGTTCGGCCGTCACGTAATGCACGCTCGCGCCATGCTCCAGATCGCCGGCTTCCAGCGCGCGGCGATGCGTATGCAGGCCGCGGTACTTCGGCAGCAGCGAGGGATGGATATTGATCATCCGCCCCACCCAGGGATGCAGCGCCTCGCCGTCGAGGATGCGCATATAGCCGGCCAGCACCAGCAGTTCGGCGCCGGTGGCTTCGATCCGCGCGAACAGATCCAGGTCGAAATCGCGGCGCGACGGATACGCCTTGGGATTCAGCGCCAGCCGTGGAATGCCCGCAGCCTCGGCCAGTTCCAGCGCGCCGGCATTCGCCTTGTCGCTGCCGACCAGCACGAATTCCACCGGCAGCGTGCCGGCGTTGCGCGCGGCGATCAGGGCCTGCAGGTTGCTGCCGCGCCCGGAAGCGAGGACGGCGATGCGTAGAGGAGAGGACATGCGCGGGGCCGTGCGTTCGGGCCGCGCCAACTTGCAGGTTGGCGCGGCGATGGAAAACGGAAAGGAAAGATGCGGCTCGGCTCAGCCGATATGCACGCGCTCGTCGCCCTGGGCGGCCACCACTTCGCCGATCACCGCGCTGGCCAGGCCATGCTTGTGCAGCAGCGCCGAGGCGGCAGCCACCGCATCGCGCGGCAGGATCACGGTAAAGCCGATGCCGCAGTTGAAGGTGCGCCACATTTCCTCGCGCGCCACCTTGCCTTCGCGCATCAGCCAGTCGAACACGGGCGGCAGCACGATCGCGGACGCGTCGAGGGACAGGCCAAGGCCGTCCGGCACCACGCGGATGATGTTTTCCTTCAAACCGCCGCCGGTGATGTGCGCCATGCCATGGATTGTTGAAGAGTCCGCACATGGATGTGCGGGGTTTTGCGAGGGACTCGCATATGACGCCTTCAGCAGTTCCAGCATCGGCTTGACGTAGATGGTGGTCGGCGCCATCAGCGCATCGGCCAGGGTCACGCCGCCCAGGTCCAGCTCCAGCGGGCTGCCGGCGCGCTCGACGATCTTGCGGATCAGCGAATAGCCGTTGGAATGCGGGCCGGAAGAGGCCACGCCCAGGATCACGTCGCCGGCGACGATGGCCTCGCCGCTCATCAGCGCGGACTTCTCCACCGCGCCGACGGTGAAGCCGGCCAGGTCGTATTCGCCCGGCGGGTACATGTCGGGCATCTCGGCCGTCTCGCCGCCGATCAGCGCGCAGCCGGCCAGCTCGCAGCCTTTGGCGATGCCGCCGACCACGGCCACGGTGGTGTCCACGTCCAGCTTGCCGGTGGCGAAGTAGTCCAGGAAGAACAGCGGCTCGGCGCCCTGCACCAGCACGTCGTTGACGCACATGCCGACCAGGTCGATGCCGATGCTGTCGTGGCGGCCCAGCTGCTGGGCCAGCTTGAGCTTGGTGCCGACGCCGTCGGTGCCGGAGACCAGCACCGGCTCCTTGTAGCGCCCCGCCAGGTCGAACAGGCCGCCGAAGCCGCCCAGGCCGCCCATCACTTCGGGACGGAAGGTGCGCTTGACCAGGGGCTTGATGCGTTCGACCACGGCATTGCCCGCGTCGATATCGACACCGGCTGCGCGGTAGGTAAGTGCGTCGGACATGGCGGGAACCGGCGTGGAGAAACGCCCAATGATAGACGCTGGGGGCCGGATTGGGCAGACTGCGGAGCGTTTTCCCGCCTGCCTTCCGAGCCTATGCGCCTGTCACGCCTGCTGTTCGTCGGCCTTCTGCTGGCACTCCTGATCCCTGCCGCGCATGCCCAGGGCCAGGTTTCGCCGTACACCGTCACCGTGCCGGTCACCGACACCAGCGAAGCCAAGCGCGACGAGGCCTTCAGCGTGGCGCTCAGCCAGGTGCTGGCGCGCACCGCCGGCGGCCAGGACCTGCGCGGCAAGCCCGGCTACGACGACGCGCTGAAGGCCGCGCCCGGCATCGTGCAGCAGTACCAGTACCAGCGCGCCTCCGGCGGCCTGGCCCTGCAGGTCAGCTTCGACCAGGGCGCAGTGCAGCGGGCGGTATCGCAGATGGGCGTGGCCGGCACCTCCGGCAAGCCGCCGGTGCTGCTGCTGGTGCGCGACAGCGGCGGCAATGTGATGGACAAGGACGCACTGGCGCCGCTGTCCCAGGCGGTGGCGCAGCGCGGTTTCAACGTGGTGCTGGCCGATCCGGGCAAGACCACGGACGGCCCCTCGGTGGCTACGGCCGATCCCGAACAGATCTTCGCGCTGTCCCGCCAGTACAAGACCGGCCTGGTCCTGCTCGGCCAGCTGCGCAATGACGGCGCGGACTGGAACCTGGTCTCCGGCGGCCCGCAGCAGAAGTGGAGCAGCAGCGGCCCGCTCAACCAGCAGACCCTGATCGACGCCGGCAATGCGCTGTCCGACCGCCTGGGCAAGCAGCTCAACGTGATCGGCTCCGGCAATGTCGACGGCAAGCTGTGGGTGAGCGGCGTCGTTTCCGCCCAGGACTACGCCAACCTGCTGGCCACGCTGCGCGCCGACCCGATGGTGCGCCAGGTGGTGACCTTGAGCGCGCAGGGCGACGGCATGCTGTTCGCCGTGAAGACCGGCCTGCCGCTCAATGTGATGGCCGGCAGCCTCACCGCCGGCGGCCGCCTGCTCGAAGGCGACGCCCACAGCGGCGCCGACGCCAGCCTGCGCTGGGTGCACTGAGTACGGGCGGCGGGGAGCGCGGGGCGATGCCGGCCGAGCCGCAGCTTTCGCCCTGGCGCCATCTGCCCAACGCCATCTCGCTGCTGCGTATCGCACTGGTCCCGCCGGTCGGCTGGGCCATCCTGGCGCATGAGCCGCGGCTGGCGCTGGGCCTGATCGCGCTGGCCGGCTTCACCGACGGCCTGGACGGTTTCCTGGCGCGGCACTGCGGCTGGCAGAGCCTGCTCGGCGGCATTCTCGACGCGGTGGCCGACAAGCTGCTGCTGGTGACCGGTTTCGTGCTGCTGGCCGTGGAAGGCCTGACCCCGTGGTGGCTGGCGGCGCTGGTATGCGGGCGCGATGCGGTGATCGCCACCGGCGCGCTGGCCTGGCGGCTGCTGATCGGTCCGCTGCGGGCCGAGCCCAGCCTGGTTTCCAAGGCCTGCACGCTGCTGCAGATCCTCTATCTGATCGGCGCACTCGCGGCCGCGGTGGGCTGGCCGGTGCCCTTCCTGCGGGCGCTGGCCTGGCTGGTCGCCGCGCTGTGCCTGGCCAGCGGCGCCGATTACGTATGGCGCTGGTCGCGCCGGGCCCGGGCGGCGCTGCGCTGACAGGGCCGCGCGCATCGGTCACACTTGCGCTCAAGGCCATGCCGCTCGGCAAGCCGCCCTCGCCACCTTCCACGACGAGCCGCGACGAATGACCCAAGAGATTTCCCGCCGCTGGCAGATGCTGGCGATCACCGCAGTGATCCTCTACCTGCTCTGGCTGCTGGCGCCGGTGCTGATGCCGTTCGCCGTGGCCGGCATGTTCGCCTACCTGGGCGATCCGCTGGCCGACCGGCTGGAGCGCCTGGGCATGGGCCGCACGGTGGCGGTGAGCGTGGTGTTCTTCGTGCTGGTGCTGGTCACGGTGGGCGCGCTGCTGCTGCTGATTCCGCTGATCTCGCGCCAGCTCGACAACCTGGTGCAGAGCCTGCCGCACTACGTCGACTGGGTGCGCACGACCGCGCTGCCATGGCTGCAGACCAAGCTGCGGCTGGATCCGAACGCGTTCGACACCGACCGCCTCATCGCCGAGATCAAGGACCACCTGGGCTCGCTCGGCAGCGTGGTCTCCACCGTACTGGGCAAGGTCACCCGTTCGGGCCTGGGCGTGATCGCCTGGATGACCAACCTGGTGCTGATCCCGGTGGTCGCGTTCTACCTGCTGCGCGACTGGGACCGCCTGGTGGCGTGGATCGACGACATGCTGCCGCGCTCGATCGAGCCGACCATCGCGCACCTGGCGCGCGAATCCGACCTGGTGCTGGGCGCCTTCGTGCGCGGCCAGCTGCTGGTGATGCTGGCGCTGGGCATCTTCTACGGCGCGGGACTGTCGATCCTGGGGCTGTCGGTGGGGCCGCTGATCGGCATGGTCGCCGGCCTGCTCAGCTTCGTGCCCTACCTGGGCTTTATCGTCGGCTTCGGCGCGGCGGTGATCGCGGTGCTGGTGCAATACGGCGACTGGACCCACCTGGCGCTGGTGGTGGGCGTGTTCGTGGTGGGCCAGCTGCTGGAAGGCTATGTGCTGGTGCCGCGCCTGGTCGGCGAGAAGATCGGCCTGCATCCGGTGGCGGTGATCTTCGCGGTGCTGGCCGGCGGCTATCTGTTCGGCTTCCTCGGCATCCTGCTGGCGCTGCCGGCGGCTTCCGTGATCCTGGTGGTGCTGCGCTATCTCAGCCAGCGATACCGGCATAGCGGACTGTATACGGAAGAAGGGCGGCAGGACCCGGTGATCGCGGAGATGGAAGTGGCGGTAGAGCAGGGCGAGGATGGCATCGAAGTGGACGTGAAAGAGCACATTCGGAAGGATCGGGACGACCCGCAAGCATGATTGCGCCGTTGAACGTGCCTCAATTACCCCTGGCGCTGCGCTGGCCTCGGCGCCAGCGCTTCGAGCATTTCCATGACGGTTCCAACGCGGCGACCGTCGCCGCCGTACGCGAACTGGCCGTGACGCCCGGCACGCCGTGGCTCTATCTCAGCGGTCCCGCCGGCAGCGGCAAGAGTCACCTGCTGATGGCCGCCTGCCAGGCCGCGAGCGAAGCCGGCCGTACCGTGCAATACCTGCCGCTGGGCGCGATCGGCGAACGCGCCGCGGCGATCCGCGGCGTGGCCGGCAGCGAGCTGCTGGCCTTGGACGATCTGGGCGCCATCGCGGGCGACCGCGAGGCCGAGCACGCGCTGTTCGATGTCTACAACCAGTCCCGCGCGGACGGATTGGCGATGCTGTTCGCCGCCGAGGCGATTCCGCTCCAGCTCGGGCTGGGTCTGCCGGACCTGCGTTCGCGCCTGGGCGCCTGCCAGCAGGCCGTGCTGAAGCCGCTGGACGATGCGGAACGCCGCGCCGTGCTGAAGGGCCAGGCCGCCGGCCGCGGCATCGAACTGGACGACACCGTGCTGGACTGGCTGTTCGCGCGCTATGTGCGCGACCTGGGCGCGCTGCTCGACCTGCTGGACCAGTTGGACAAGGCCTCGCTCGCCGCGCAGCGGCGCATCACCGTGCCGTTCCTGCGCGGCTTTCTGCGCGAGACCGGCGAGGCGCCGCCGAACCCATGAAAAAAGGCGCCGTGCAGGCGCCTTTTTCATATGCGGAACACCGAGTGCGAATTACGCCTTCAGCAGCCCCGGCGTCGCCTGCGCGCCGATGATCTCGGTCATCGCCTGCACCACGTGCAGGTTGCCGGCGACGATATTGCCGCTCTGCGGGATGCCGTCGCGGCCGGCGAAATCGCCATAGCGACCGCCCGCCTCGCGCACCAGCAGCGCGCCGGCGGCCATGTCCCACGGCTTCAGGCCGATCTCGAAATAACCGTCGTAGCGGCCGGCGGCCACATAGGACAGGTCCAGCGCGGCCGAGCCGGAGCGACGGATGTCCTCGGCCTGGCCCAGCAGCACGCGCGTCATGTTGAGCTGCGCTTCCAGATGCTGGCGCTGGCGGAAGGGATAACCGGTGGCGATCATCGCGCCGCCGAGGTTCTCGCGCTTGCTGACGCGGATGCGGCGGTCGTTGAGATAGGCGCCGTCGCCCTTGCTGGCGGTGAACAGCTCGCCGCGCAGCGGATCGAACACCACGCCGTAGACCGGCTCGCCCTTTTCCAGCATGGCGATCGACACGGAGAAATGCGGGATGCCGCGCAGATAGTTATGCGTGCCGTCGAGCGGATCGATCACCCAGGTCAGCGGACCCTTGCCCATGGCGCCGCTTTCCTCGGCGAGGATGGCGTGGCTGGGGTAGGCGCGGCGCAGTTCCTTGACGATCTCGGCTTCGGCCAGGCGGTCGACTTCCGAGGCGAAGTCCATGCGTTGCTTTTCGACGATATTGAGACCGTCGATGCGGTTCATATAGCGCAGGATCACGTTTCCAGCGGCGCGAGCGGCGCGCACCGCGACGTTGACGGCGGGTCTGGGCATGGCTTCGGCTTTTCAAAAGAACGGGGAGCGGCCGCGGAGTCTAGCAGGGCGGCGAGACCGGAGCCAGGGAACCCAGCCGCCGCGCGGCCTCCGGCGCCGGTTCCCGCTATCCTTGCGCCCCCTTTGCCGCTGCCGTCCCGCCTCTCATGACCACCGATCTGGCCTCCCTCGTCCGCTTCGTCCTGGTGCGCACCTCGCACCCGGGGAACATCGGCAGCTCGGCGCGGGCCATGCGCACCATGGGCTTCAGCCGCATGGCCCTGGTCGCGCCGCACCGCTTCCCCCATGCCGACGCCTCGGCACTGGCCGCCGGCGCGGACGAGGTACTGGCCGAGGCCGGCGTGCATGAGGGGCTGGTGGATGGCCTGGCCGGCTGCAGCCTGGCGCTGGGCCTGTCGGCGCGGCGGCGCGGCGTGGACCTGGAAGAGCTGTCCCCGCGCGAGGCGGCGTTGCGCGTACTGGCCGCGGCCGGCCGCGGCGAGCAGGTGGCGCTGGTGTTCGGCAACGAGCGCACCGGCCTGGAGAACGAAGAACTGGCGCGCTGCCACGCGATGGTGCGCATTCCCAGCGTGGACGACTTCAGCTCGCTGAACCTGTCGCAGGCCGTGCAGGTCATGGCCTACGAACTGCGCGTGGCCCTGCTGGGCGGCGAAGTGCCTGCCGCACCGGTGCGCGACGATGCGGAACTGCCGGCCGATGCGGCGCGCATGGAGCGCTTCTACGAGCACCTGTCCGAAACGCTGGACGATATCGACTTCCACAAGGGCCGCGCGCCGACCACGATCATGCTCAGGCTGCGCAAGCTGTTCCAGCGCGCGCAGATGGACGAGCGCGAGCTGCGCATCCTGCATGGCATCTTTGCCGACGCGCAGCGCATGGCGCGCATCGCGCAGGACAAGTCGAAGGGCTAAGAACCGCTTAGGGACAACGTCGTCACCCCAGCGAAAGCTGGGGTCCAGGGCCTTAAGTCACTGGATTCCGGCTTTCGCCGGAATGACGAGCCTGGTGAGCGGCGCGGCTTACTGCTCGTCGTCCGCCGGCTCGTCGCGCCGCGCCGGAGTGATCAGCAGCTTATCGATGCGCGCGCCGTCGAGGTCGACCACCTCGAAGCGGATGCCCTGCCAGGCGAACACTTCGCCGGTCTGCGGGATATGGCCGAGCACGGCCATCACCATGCCGGCGGCGGTGCGGTACTCATGTTCCTGCTCGCCGGGCAGATGGTCGACACGCAGCAGTTCGCGCAGATCGTCGATGGAGATCGAGCCGTCGACCAGCCAGCTGCCGTCCTCGCGCGGCACGATCGGCGCCGATTCCTCGCCGCCCTGGTTGCTGCGCTGGCTGGCGCCGACCACGGCCGAAAGCAGGTCGTTGAGCGTGACCAGGCCTTCGATATCGCCGTATTCGTCCACCACCAGGGCGAGCTGGGTCTCGGCGTCGCGGAATTCCTCCAGCAGGTCCAGCGCGCGTGCCGTGGCCGGCACGAACAGCGGCTTGGACATGCGGCCGAACAGGTCCGGCGAGCCGTGGCGGAAATTGCGCAGCAGGTGCTTCACCTCGACCACGCCGGCGACGTCGCTTTCGTCGCCGCGGTAGACCGGGTAGCGGGAGTAGGGCGTTTCGCGCAGTACTTCGTCGTTCTCTTCCGGCGCGGCGGCCATGTCCAGCCAGGCGATGCGCGTGCGCGGGGTCATCACGCTGTCCACCGTGCGGTCGCCCAGGCGCAGCACGCGGTTGACCATGTTGTGCTCGTCCGCATCCAGCACGCCCTGCTCGGCGCTTTCGGCGACCAGCAGGCGGATCTCCTCTTCCGTCACCGCGTCGCGGCTGCGCTGGGTGACACGCAACAGGCGCAGCAGCAAGGTGCTGCACAAGTTCAGCAGCCACACGAACGGCGCGGTGATGCGCGACAGCACCAGCATCGGCATGGCCACGAAGCCGGACACCTTCTCCGGCGCCGACAGCGCCAGCCGCTTGGGCACCAGCTCGCCGATCACGATCTGGATGAACGAGATGAGGGCGAAGCCCAGCACCAGGCCCAGCACCTTGGCATAGGGCTCCAGCCAGGCGGCATGGCCGCCGTGCAGGGCCTCGGCGATATGGTCGCCCAGGGCGTCGCCGGCCAGGGCGCCGGTGATCAGGATCACCAGGGTCATGCCCACCTGCACGGTGGACAGGAAGTGCTCGGGGGCCTCGGCGTGGCGCAGCGCGACGCGGGCGCGCCGGCTGGTCTTGGCCATCTGCTTGAGGCGGCTCTTGCGGGAGGCGACCAGCGCCATTTCCGAGAGGGCGAAAAAGCCATTGGCCAGCGCGAGCACGAAGACGGTCGCGATCTCGGTCAGCATCGGGAGGAAACGGTAGCGGGTCGGGGCATGCCGGGCAGTGTAAAGCCTGCGGGCCCGAGGCCGGCAGCGGGAGCTTGGTGCGGCGCCGCAGGGCTGTCCTGTAACATATCCGTCAAATTTCCTTTTATCCCATTGACTTCCAGGCACACCGCGCATGTTTTCACTGCAGACGATCTTCGGCAAAGGCGACAAGTTCTACGGCCTGCTCGAACAAAGCGCGGAGGCGGCCCGGGAAAGCGCGCATGCCCTGCATGAACTGGTGACCCATAGCGACCGCGCCCCGGTGATGGCGGCCTTCGCTTCGGCCCGGGCGCGCGAGAAGGCGCTGGCGGCGCAGATCAGCGAGGAACTGGTCAACACCTTCGTCACCGCGCTGGACCGCGAAGATATCGAGGCGCTGAACTCGGCGCTGTACAAGATCCCCAAGACCATCGAGAAATTCGCCGAGCGCTACGAGATCGTCGCCCCGCGCGTGACCGACATCGACTTCGCCCAGCGCGCCCAGGTGCTGGAGCAGGCTGCCGGGGTGGTCTCGGAAATGATCGGCGAGCTGCGCCGCGGCCTGCGCATCGACCCGGTGAAGAAGCTGCAGGACCGCCTGCAGACGCTGGAATCCGAAGGCGACCGCATGCTGCTGGCGCCGTACCGCACGCTGTACGTGGAAGGCAACGACGCCATGCGCGCGATGCTGGCCAAGGACCTGTTCGAGCTGATCGAGAAAGCCATCGACAAGTGCCGCGACGTCGGCAACATCGTGTACTCCATCGTGCTCAAGAACTCCTGAGGCGCCCGCGATGAGCATGGTTCTCGCGGTGGTGCTGGTCGCCCTGGTCTTCACCTATATCAACGGTTTCCACGACACCGCCAACTCCATCGCCACGGTGGTGGCGACCAAGGTGCTGAGCCCGGGGCAGGCGGTGATTCTCGCCGCCATCACCAACCTGATCGGCGCGCTGTGGGGCACCGCGGTGGCCAAGACGATCGCCGCCGGACTGATCGACACCAGCGTGGTGGCGGCCGGTTCGCAGCTGCTGATCTGCGCGCTGGGCGCGGCCACGGTGTGGAACCTGATCACCTGGTGGCTGGGCCTGCCGTCCAGCTCCAGCCATGCCCTGGTCGGCGCGCTGGTCGGCGCGGCGATCGCCTCATCGGGCGATAACTTCGCCTCGATCATCTGGTCGCAGGGCGGCGCGCACTGGTGGCAGGGCAAGGGGGTGATCCCCAAGGTGGTGGTGCCGATGGTGGTGTCGCCGCTGCTCGGCTTCGTGATCGGTTTCCTGCTGATGGGCGCGCTGTATGCGCTGCTTGGCTGGTTCTCCAGCCGCCAGGGTCCGCTGCGCCGCTTCGGCCGCACGCCCTTCGTCAATAGCTTCTTCGGCAAGGCGCAGATCGTTTCGGCCAGCGCGATGGGCCTGGCGCACGGCATGAACGACGCGCAGAAGAGCATGGGCATTATCGCCCTGGCCCTGGCCGGCGCTACCGCGGCGGGCCAGTTCGACAGCCTGCCGTCGTGGCTGGGTTTCCTGCGCATCCACGGTTCGGCCGACGGCGGTTTCGACGTGCCGGCCTGGGTGGCGGTGGTGTGTGCGCTGACCATGGCCGGCGGCACCGCCGGCGGCGGCTGGCGCATCATCAAGACGCTGGGCCACAAGATGGTCAAGCTGCATCCGATCAACGGCTTTGCCGCCGAGGGCAGCTCGGCCGCGGTGATCCTCACGGCCTCGGTGCTGGGCGTGCCGGTGTCGACCACGCATAACGTGTCGGCTTCGATCATGGGCGTGGGCGCGGCCAAGCGCTGGAATGCGATCCGCTGGTCGGTGGTGGAGCGGATGGTGTGGGCGTGGATCCTGACCCTGCCGGTCACGGCCGTGCTGGCCTATGGCGGGGTGCGGCTGGCGCAGGCGCTGCTCTGAGTCAGCCGCTCTAAGTCAAAAATCGTCGCCGCCGTCGGCGACGACCTGTTCCAGTTCGTCGCCCAGCGCGCCCAGTTCGTGGATCACCCGCTGCAGGTCGTCGGTCGAGAGCAGCTCGTAAGGGCGGTTCTCGCACAGGTGCAGGAAGGGTGAGCCGTCCAGGTCCGCCACCGCCAGAAAACCCACGCGCTGCTCCCAGTTGAAGCGCAGGCAGCGCCGCGCATCCGCGCCCGCGAGCGGGCCGATCGGGGTGGAGATGCGCAGGAAACGCCGTCCCGCCTCGTCCTCGAGCTCCGCCAGATAGATGCCCTGGTGCCGCCCCTGCGGCAGCGGCAGATCGAAGCTGATCAGGTAAGGCCCGTTATGGCGCAGCCGATGCTGGCTGCCGAGAAGAGAACGCACGGCTTCGAAGTGACGCATGATGCGGCTCCCGGTGGACGAACGGGTTCCGCTACTCTGCCACGACTTTGTGACTGTGCGCCCTAAGACTTGTTGCTATAGGCCACTACACCGTCTCAGCCCGGTTACGCCATGAACGAAGCCCACGCAAAGATTTTCGCCGCCATTGCGGCCATTCCTCCCGGCCGCGTCGCCAGTTACGGCGCGATCGCCGCGCGCGCCGGATTGCCGGGGCGGGCCCGCCTGGTCGGACGCGCCCTGGGCGAGGTGCCCGATGGCATGGAACTGCCCTGGTTCCGCGTGCTGCGCTCCAGCGGGCAGATCGCGTTTCCGCCGGGCAGCCGCGGGTTTCGCGAGCAGTCGAAACACCTGCGGGCGGAGGGTGTGGAAGTGAAGAACGGCAAGGTGCCGCTGTCGCGCTTCGGGCTGGATGCGGATATCGACCACGCCTTGTGGGGCATGCCGGGCGATTGAGCCCCAATGGCGCCGACCTCGATATCGGAACGCGCCTACGCGACAAAGCGCGTCGCGCCGGGGGCGACCACGGCGGCATTTGCTAGCATTCGACAGATGCCTTCCTCTCCCCTCGACATCCTTCACAGCGTCTTCGGCTACACCAGTTTCCGCGGCCAGCAGCAAGCCATCGTCGAACAGGTGGCCGAAGGCGGCGACGCCCTGGTGCTGATGCCGACCGGCGGCGGCAAGTCGCTGTGCTTCCAGATTCCCGCCCTGCTGCGGCAGGGCACGGGCATCGTGGTGTCCCCGCTGATCGCGCTGATGCAGGACCAGGTGGATGCGCTGCGCGAAGCCGGCGTGGCCGCGGCGTATCTCAATTCCAGCCTGTCCGCGGAGGACCAGCGCGAAGTCGAGCGGCAACTGCTGGCGGGCGAGCTGAACCTGCTCTACGTCGCGCCCGAGCGCTTGCTGACGCCGCGCTTCCTCAGCCAGCTGGAGCGCACCGAAGTGGCGCTGTTCGCCATCGACGAAGCGCACTGCGTCTCGCAATGGGGCCACGATTTCCGTCCGGAATACCGCGAACTGGCGGTACTGCACCAGCGCTTCCCGCAGATTCCGCGTGTCGCGCTCACCGCCACGGCCGATCAGCGCACGCGCGAGGAGATCGTCGAGCGCCTGGCGCTGCAGGACGCGCGCCAGTTCCTGTCCAGCTTCGACCGGCCCAACATCCGCTACCGCGCGGGGCTGCGCCACAACGCGCGCAGCCAGCTCAAGGATTTCCTCGAAGGCCATCGCGGCGAGGCCGGCATCGTGTATTGCCTGAGCCGCCGCAAGGTCGACGAGACCGCCGCCTGGCTGGCCGAGGCCGGCGTGGCCGCGCTGCCGTATCACGCAGGCCTGGATGCGGCCACGCGCGCGGCGAACCAGCAGCGCTTCCTGCGCGAGGACGGCGTGGTGATGGTCGCCACCGTCGCCTTCGGCATGGGCATCGACAAGCCGGACGTGCGCTTCGTCGCGCACCTGGACCTGCCGCGCAGCATGGAAGGCTATTACCAGGAGACCGGCCGCGCCGGCCGCGACAGCCTGCCGGCCGAGGCGTGGATGATCTACGGCCTGTCCGACGTGGTGACCATGAGCCAGATGATCGCCCAGTCCGAATCGGCGGACGAACGCAAGCGCGTGGAGCGGCAGAAGCTCGAATCGCTGCTGGCCTTTGCCGAAACCACGCAATGCCGGCGCGAGCGCCTGCTCGGCGCATTCGGCGAGACCTATCAGGGCCCCTGCGGCAACTGCGACAACTGCCTGGAGCCGCCGAAGACCTGGGACGCCACGGTGCCCGCGCAGAAGGCGCTGTCGGCGGTGTACCGCAGCGGCCAGCGTTTCGGTTCCGGCCATGTGATCGACATCCTGCGCGGCGTCGACAGCGAACGCATGGGCCAGCTGCGCCATGATCACCTGAGCACCTTCGGCATCGGCGCCGATATGGACGAGAAGCAGTGGCGCTCGGTGTTCCGCCAGCTGCTCGCCGCGGGCCTGCTGGAAGCCGAAGGTGAATACGGCACGCTGCGCCTCACCCGCAGCAGCCGCGAGGTGCTGGTCGGCAACCGCGAGGTACTGCTGCGCGAGGACACGCGGCCGGAGCGCCGCACGCGCCGCCGCCGCGACAGCCAGCTGGTCACCGGCAGCAGCCTCGGCATCGAAGCCTACGAACAGCCGATGTGGGACGCGCTGCGTGCGCTGCGCGCGAAGCTGGCCAAGCAGCATGGGGTGCCGGCGTATGTGATCTTCCACGACGCCACCTTGCTGGCGATGCTGCGCGGGCTGCCGGCGAACGAGGAAGAGATGGGTTCGATCAGCGGGGTGGGCGAGGCGAAGTTGAAGCGCTATGGGCAGGATTTTCTGGCGGTGATCAACGCGCAGGAATAAGCCGGTGCTGCAAGTTGCGGCGACATCTGATTCGTCATCCCGGCGCAGGCCGGGATCCAGTAGTGTCGTCGTTCGCCTGTACGAGAAGTTCCAGAGCAGCCTTTGGTGTCTTCACCACCACGTAGCGCATCGCTGCTGGATCCCGGCCTGCGCCGGGATGACGAGCGTGAAGGTTGCGGGCATTTGGGGTGTGTTGCCGAAAAACCGCCTTCGCGCTTGTGCCACGCCCCCGCAGCCCTTACAACTCATGGACGCGCCACGACGAGCCCGCTTGTCCCCCACGGCGCCCCCGCGCTCCCGCAGCGCCCGGGTACCCGCTCATCACCGGAAGGACCGCCGCCATGCATGACGCCCCTCTTATCGGCACCATCGTCGGCGGCATCGTGCTCGCCTTCTTCTTCGCCGCCATCGCGCACCGCCTGCGCCTGCCGCCGCTGGCCGGCTATCTGCTCGCCGGCGTGGTGTGCGGACCGTTCACCCCGGGCTTCGTCGCCGACGGCCATCTCGCCCACCAGCTCGCCGAGATCGGCGTGGTGCTGCTGATGTTCGGCGTGGGCCTGCATTTCTCGCTGAAGGATCTGCTCTCGGTCAAATCCATCGCCATCCCCGGCGCGCTGGGGCAGATGGCGGTGGCCACCGTGCTCGGCATGCTGCTGGGCTGGGCTTTGGGCTGGCCGATGGCGCAGAGCTTCGTGTTCGGGCTGGCGCTGTCGGTGGCCAGCACCGTCGTGCTGCTGCGCGCGATGGAAGAGCGGCGCCTGATGGATACCGAGCGCGGCCGCATCGCGGTGGGCTGGCTGATCGTCGAGGATCTGGCCATGGTGCTGGCGCTGGTGCTGCTGCCGGCGATCGGCGCCTCGCTCAATGCCGGGCAGTCGATGTCGTTCGGCGAGATCGCCATGACCGTGGGCATCACCATCGGCAAGGTGGTGGCCTTCGTGGCGGTGATGCTGATCGTCGGCAAGCGCCTGATTCCGTGGCTGCTGCAGGTGATCGCGCAGACCGGCTCGCGCGAGCTGTTCCGCCTTGCCGTATTGGCGATCGCGCTCGGCGTCGCGTTCGGCGCCGCCGGCCTGTTCGGCGTGTCGTTCGAGCTGGGTGCGTTCTTCGCCGGCATGATGATGGGCGAGTCCAAGCTTGCGCACGATGCGGCGGAGGAAACCCTGCCGCTGCGCGATGCGTTCGCCGTGCTGTTCTTCGTTTCGATCGGCATGCTGTTCAACTACCACGTGCTGCTGTCCGAACCGCTGGTGGTGCTGGCCGCGCTGGCGATCATCGTGATCGGCAAGTCGGTGGCGGCGCTGGGCATCGTGCTGGCCTTCCGCAAGCCGCTCACCACCGCGCTCACCATCGCCACCAGCCTGGCGCAGATCGGCGAGTTCTCCTTCATCCTGATCGGCGTGGGCGTGGCGCAGAACCTGGTCAGTAAGGAAGCGCAGGACGTGCTGCTGGCGGCGGCGATCCTGTCGATCCTGATCAACCCGCTGCTGTTCAAGCTGCTCGATCGCGCCAAGGCGCGGGTGGATGCGCGCGCGGCGGCGAGCGAAGCGGTGCAGGGCGGCACGGCGGCAGTGCCGGTGCAGCCGACCGCCTTGCACGGCCACGTGGTGGTGGCCGGCTACGGCAAGCTCGGCCAGCTGCTCGGCGAGGCGGTGCATGCGACCGGACTGCCGCTGCTGGTGCTGGAAGAAGAGAAGGATCATGTCGATGCGCTGCAGCTGCAGGGCATCGAGACGCTGGTGGGCAATGCATCCAGCGACGAGGTGCTGGGTGCCGCGAATCTGCCGGGTGCGAAGGCCTTGCTGGTGACCTTGCCGCAGGCGTTCGAAAGCGGCGAGGTGGTGCGCGCGGCGCGGCAGTTGAATCCGCAGTTGCGGATCATTGCGCGGGCGGATTCGGAGGAGTGCCGCGATCACCTGCAGAAGCAGGGCGCCGATCTGGTGGTGCTGGGCGAGCGGGAGTTGGCGCGGGCGATGACGGAAGGTTTGGCGCCGGCTTAAGGCCTCGGTTTCCAATCTCGACTCCTTCTCTCATCGGGAGCACGCGGGGAGCGCACATGGATGTGCGCGGCTCTGAGGAGCGAGGAAGGTGCCGGCAGGCGGATGAGGGTACGGCCGGAGTGGTGCACATCACTTCCGCGCTCCGCCCGTACCCTCAGCCCAACCCCTCTCCCGAGGGGAGAGGGGCTTTCAGCCCGTCATCCGCCAGCGCTCCGCCGGCTCATCCGGATCGCGTCCATGCGTCAGCGCGGCAACCTGCCGCAGATAACGCCACTCTTCCAGCGTCGCCGGCAGCCGCGCCTGCGGCCAGCCTTCGCGCAACGACGCGAGCGCCTGTTCGGCGGTGTCGTGGCGTCCGGTTTCCTGCATGTCGAACATGCTGCGCCAGCGGCGTCCGTGGCGGACGATGCGGAACAGCCCGGCTTTGGCGGGGTATACGTATTGGGCCAGCATGAAGCGGTTCTTGCCGTGGGGACGGTGTCCGCATAGCGTGCGCGCAGCCTGTGACCGGATCGTGATTCGCCGAAGACGGCTTTGTGGCTTTTCGTGATGGCGTTTTTAACGGATGGCCAGCACAACAACGGCCCGCATTGCGGGCCGTTGTTGTGCTGCGGACAGCGAGACCTACTTGCGGTCGGCCGCGCTGGTATCGCGTGCCGCGCGGAACTCCGAATCCTTGCTCCAGTCCGGCCACTGCTGGGAGTTGGCCAGCTCGCTGCCCAGCGTGTAGAGGATCTGCAGGTCGCGCGCCATGCCGGTGAACGACCAGCCCGCTTCCCACTCGTCCGACGGCTGGTGGTAATGCTTGTCGGTGTAGTCGTCCTCGGCCTTCTTGCCCGCCGCCAGACCGCCATCCACCCAGTCATTGCCCGAGCCGAATGAAATCGCCGGCACGCCGCGCTTGGCGAAGGAGAAATGATCGGAGCGGAAGAAGTGGCCGGCTTCCGGCTTCGGGTCCGGCGAATAGGCCAGGTTCCAACGTTTGGCGGTGGCGATCAGATCGTCCAGCAGATCGAGCTTGGCGCTGCCGGAGATGGTGAAGTTGCGCGCGGGTCCATGCGGGTCGAGCGCGTCGAGATTGATCACGCCCACCGTCTTGCCCAGCGGATACAGCGGATTGGCGGCGTAGTACTCCGAACCGAGCAGGCCTTTTTCCTCGGCCGTTACATTGAGGAACACGATCGAACGTTCCGGCTTCGGCGCGCTCTTGAACGCGCGCGCCAGTTCGATCAGTGCCGCGGTGCCGGTGCCGTTGTCCACCGCGCCGTTATAGATCTTGTCGCCCTTCGCATCCGGTGCGCCGACGCCCAGGTGATCCCAATGCGCGCTGTAGATGACGGTCTCGTCCGGATGCTTGGCGCCGTCGATGCGGCCCACCACGTTGTGCGAAGTGATGACCTTGCTGTCCACCTTGTAGTTGGCGGAAAAGGTCTCGCCCTTGAGCGTCACCGGCTTGAACTCACGCGTCTGCGCCTGCTTCTTCAGCGCATCGAAATCCAGGCCCGCGTGCTTGAACAGTTCCACCGCGAAAGCGCGCTGGATCCACGCTTCCACCTGCGGATGCGTCTCGGCGGGCTTGTCGCGCACGATGTCGAACATTGCATTGGTGTTGGAGTTCTTTACCGTGTTCCAGCCGTAGGAAGCCGGCTCGGTCTCGTGCACGATCAGCACGCCGGCCGCGCCCTGGCGTGCGGCTTCTTCGTACTTGTAGGTCCAGCGGCCGTAATAGGTCATGGCCTTGCCGCCGAAGTCGCCCTTGCCGGTTTCGAAATCCGGATCGTTGACCAGCACCACGGCGATCTTGCCGTGCAGATCCACGCCCTTGAAGTCGTCCCAGTTGCGCTCCGGCGCCTTGACGCCGTAGCCGACGAAGACCAGCGGCGCGTCCTTGATCGCCACCTGCTTGGAACCGTCCATCGCAGCGCGTACGGCGATCTGCTCGCCCTGCGTCAGCGCCTGCGCCTTGCCGTCCAGCGTGACCGACAGCGCGGGCGTGCCGGTGATTTCCGCGCGCAGCAGCGGCACGGCCTGGGTCCACTCGCGCTTGCCGTTCTTCAGATCGCCGCCCGGCTGCAGGCCGGCGGCCTTGTACTGGGCGATCAGGTAATCGACGGTCTTGGTTTCGCCGGCGGTGGCGGGGCCGCGGCCTTCGAACGCATCCGAGGACAAGGTCTTGACGTCGGCGGAGAGGCGATGCGGATCGAACGTCGGCGCTTCGGCCGCCAGCACGGCGCTGGAGATGGACAGGGCGAGTAGCGAAAGGGCGAGTCGTTTCACGGGCGTTACCTGTGGGGGAAAACGGACTCAATCATAGAACGTGCCGTCGCAAGAGCGGCGAGCCGATCGGGTTTCTGTTTGGATCGAGATAATGTCAAAGAGTCCTAGAGACAGTTCCTATCGGATGGAACTGCATCACAAAATCCGGGTGCATGCGCTCCTTACCATTCGCGCCGGGGAGCAGCGTTCGACTTCCCGCGGCGTGTCGACAGGGGGCTAGGGATAGCAAGCTCGACACAATCCACACGGTCGTGAACGCCGCCTATTTCTTCCGCCATTCGCCTGTCCGCGGATGGCTTCCATAAAAAAAGCGCCGGGACTACCGGCGCTTTTTTTATGGATCGTTGGTGCGCCGCGCTCAGTCGGTGCCGATCACCTTGCCCGTGTGCGGATCGATCTGCAGCTTGACGTCGGCGCCGGCGGGATTCTGCGCCTTGGCGCGCCACAGGCCATCCTTGAAGTCCACGTCGTGCACGTGGGTATAGCCGCCAGTGGAAAGCGAGGCGCGCACATCGGTTTCGCTCAGGCGCGAGACCTGCTCATCCGGATAAGCCTCGCCGGTGCGCGGATCGACCTTGACGGTGACGCGCCTTCCATCCGCGCTCTTCGCATTCGCCCGCCACATGCCGTCGCGGAATTTCAGATCGTGGACTTTCTTGTAGCCCTGCTGCTCGAGCTGGTTCTGCACCTGGCGTTCGGTCAGCGCGTCCTGCGCCAGCGCAGCCGGAACGGACAGTGCAAGGGCCACGCCCAGTGCAGCGGCCAATGAAGCGGAGTGAACCTTCATCGACGTCTCCTCATTTGCGGTGGGGTAAACCGGGGTCATCAAGTCTTCCCCGCTCGCCGCAACCTGGGGTGAACGTAGACATCGCGTGCACGAAGCGGAAAGCGCGCTGAATATCGCCGCGCCTTCTATGCGTGATGGATGGAACGCATAGAAGGCGCATCAGCGCGAGGCAACGATCAGCATTGTCGCTACGTTCGGTCTTGCAGCGAGGCTGTATCGAGAGGGGAGAAATCCCGGCGGCGAAGTCGCTCCGACGACCTCGCCGCCGCTGGCGTGCTCGCCAGTACTGCCATCCCCGGCGTGTAGGAAAGTGGCCCGCGACGAGGTTCGGGCTGGCAAGGGGGCACGTGCAACTCACCTCGCCGCGGGCACGTAAGCATCGTGCCGAGGCAGGTAAGTGTTCGGAATCAGATAAGTCCTATAAGACTCGCCGAGATCCGCGCGATTCAGGACGCCCGCGTGGACAAGCTTCGCAGCTTGCGCTCGAAGTCCGCCAAATCGCCGACGAACCAGAACATCGTTCCGCGATTGGTCTCATGCGCGAAATCACGCAGCGCCTTGCTGCATTCAAGCCACGCATCCACCTTGCCGACCACCGCGACGCGCACGCCATAGTTGACGAACTTCTGCAGCATCGCGCCGGCCAGCCGGGTGTCGAGGCGGAAGAAATCTTCGTGCAGGCGGGACACGGGCAGGGCGACCCACGCCGCCTCGTGTACGCCGGCTTCGGCAATCAGATCGTTCGCATCGCGTTCCTGCGCGAACAGCGGGCCTTGCGCGGCGTACACCAGCACGCGCGTGGCGGCGAGCATCGAGATGCCTTCGAGCATATGGACCTGCCTTCCTTGGGCCGCGATGGGCGGCTCAGCTCATCAGCTGTTGCAGATAGGTCACCACTTCCTCCTCCGGGAGGAAGGTAAGCACGTCGTCGACCTTCAGGCCGTACTTGCGCTTGATGTCCATGAACTCGGTCCTGGCCAGGGCCAGCCGCTGTTCCGGCTTGAGCTGGGCCAGTTCTTCGCGCGACAGGGGCGCCGAAGGCTTGCGATCGACATTGGCGAGTTCTTCCTGGAACTGACGCCAGGTGTCGTCAGAAATGCGAGTGGGCATTGCTGCGGAAGTTCTTAGCGGGGAGAAGAGAGATTAGCAGCCACATCAGCGAATGGAATGCTGGAAAAGCGCTAGAAATGGTGGCCGAGGACGGAATCGAACCGCCGACACGGGGATTTTCAATCCCCTGCTCTACCAACTGAGCTACTCGGCCAAAGTGCTGACGACCGCATCGGGCCATCGGTACTACGTGGAGCCGCGCATTAAACCGGAGTTCGTGGCGGTCGTCAAGAATTGGCCCCTAAGGGTTGGCATCCGGGGCGACATAGCCCTCGGGCCGCGCCGTCTCGCCGCCGAACAGGAATTTCTCCATTTCCTCGCCCAGGAATTTGCGCGCCTTCGGGTCCAGCGGATTGAGGCGGTATTCATTGATCAGCATGGTCTGATGCGCCAGCCATTCCTGCCAGGCGGGCTTGGAAATCTCAGCGTAGATGCGCTGGCCGAGCGGGCCGGGCCAGGGGGCGAAATCCAGGCCTTCGGCCTCGGTGCCGAGCTTGGCGCAGCGGACGGTACGGCTCATGTCGATTCCTCAAAGACTCAGCAGCAGGGTGCGCACGGGGGCGGGCAGGCCCAGCGCGGCGAGATCGCCGGTATCGCACCAGCGCAGCGCGGGATTATCGGCGATCGCCCGGTGCGCTGTCGCGCCGTCGAACAGCAGCGGCTCGACCTGCAGGCGGTAATGGCTGAACACGTGCACGAACGGCGCCAGCGCCTGCGCATCGTCGATGCGCGCCAGCTGCTGCGCCTTGCGCCATGCATGCTCGGTGCCGTCGGCTTCGGGCAGGCTCCACAGTCCGGCCCACACGCCTTGCGGGCCGCGGCGTTCCAGCAGCACGCGCCGGCTTTCGTCGCGCAGCAGCAGCATCACGGTGGAGCGGGTCGGCACGGTCTTGCCGGGTTTGGCGGTGGGCAGTTGCGCGGTAAGACCATCGCGCTTCGCCACGCAGTCGGCGGCGACGGGGCAGTCCTCGCACTTCGGCTTGGAGCGCACGCATACGGTGGCGCCCAGATCCATGATCGCCTGCGTGTAATCGGCGACGCGCGCGCCGGGCGTATAGGCGTCCGCATGCCGCCACAGTTCCTTCTCGACCGCGCTCTGGCCGGGATGGCCGTGGATGCCGAGATGGCGCGTCAGCACGCGCTTCACATTGCCGTCGAGAATCGGAAAGCGCAGCCCATGCGCCTGCGCCAGGATCGCGCCGGCGGTGGAGCGGCCGATGCCGGGCAGGGCGGCCAGCGCGTCGAAATCGCGCGGCAGTTCGCCGCCGTGCTGTTCCACGCAGAGCTGCGCGGCGCGATGCAGAAAGCGCGCGCGGCGGTAATAGCCCAGGCCGGACCACAGCGCCAGCACGGTGTCCTCATCCGCCGCGGCCAGATCGCGCAGCGTGGGCAGCGCGCCGACGAAACGCTGGAAATAGGCCATCACCGTGGCGACCTGGGTCTGCTGCAGCATCACCTCCGACAACCAGACGCGATACGCATCGCGCGGATGCTGCCAGGGCAGGTCATGGCGGCCATGCTGGTCGAACCACGCCAGCAGTCGCGTGGCGAAATCGGGCGGAGCTTGCTTGGTCATTTCGGTGCGCGCGTGGCGTTCTTGCTGTCGGCGGGCGAGGCGGCGGAAGCCGCCGGAACGGGCGCGACGCCGGTCTGGATGCGCAGCCCTTCGATGCTGATGCCGCCGGTTTCCAGCTTGGCGATCTCGGCGGTGCCGGTGCCCGGCGGCACGCTCAGGCGCGGGCTCTGCGGATGATTGAGCTGGGTCCACCAGTCGGCCAGCGCCAGCGGCGGCAGGCGCAGGTCGGCGTGGTTGCCGGGGCCGTCGAGCCTGACCGCCAGCAGCAGCGGATCGACCTGGTTGGCCGGGGTCAGCACTAGCGAGGTGTCATACACGCCGGCCTCGGCGTGATCGAGCTTGCCGCGCAGGCGCAGCGAGGCATCGGCGGCGCCGTGCCAATGCGCATCGCCGCTCAGCTGCAGGGTCAGCGTGCTGCCCTGCGAGAAATGCACGTCGAGGTCGTCGAGCTGCAGCGTGTCGCCCTTCAGCCGCGGCGTGGCCTGCACGCGCAGCAGCAAGGGTTCGCCTTGCGCATCCTTGGCCGAGATCGACAACGGAAACGGCTGGCCGGAGATCAGGCTGCCGGTATCCAGCGACACATCGCCCAGCAGCAGCTCGTTGCCGCGCACCAGGCTGCCGCGGGTGACGCGCACGCCGGCGTCGATGCGCGGAATCTGCGGCGGCTCGCTGGCCGGACGCGGCGGCAGGCTGGCCAGCCAGGCTTCCAGTGCGTCGAGGTCCATGCGCGGCGAATCGATCTCCAGCCGCGAAATCACCGTCTCCTTGCCCAGCAGCGCACGCCACGGCAGCTGCAGGCGCCCGCGCGCGGCGAGCAGGATCGGCATGCTCGCGTCCTTGGCGCTGAGGGTCAGCCCCTGCAGTTCCAGCGCCGGGCGCGGAAACAGCGTCGGGCTGGCTGGGCTGGAGAGATTCAATACCAGGCCGGCATTGCCGGCTTCGCGTTGCAGCAGCGCGGTGAAGCGGCTGGGCTGCAGCAGCAGATACAGCGAGACCACCACGGTCAGCAGCGCGGCCAGCGCCAGGCCGGCGGCACTCCATAGGGTGATGCGCAGCCAGCGCGGCAGGTTCACTCGCATCGCTGGCGCCTTTGCTCAGGCACCGATGCTCGCCGGCAGCAGGCCATCCACATAGGCTTCCGCCTCGAACACGCGCAGGTCCGTGGCGCTCTCGCCGAGGCCCACGTAGCGGATCGGCAGGCCGAACTCGCGGGCCAGCGCGAACACCACGCCGCCCTTGGCGGTGCCGTCCAGCTTGGTCACTACCAGGCCGCTCACGCCGACGATCTGGCGGAACTGGCGCACCTGGTTGACCGCGTTCTGGCCGGTGGTGCCGTCGATCACCATCAGCACCTCGTGCGGCGCGTCGGCATCGATCTTCTTCAGCACGCGGGCGATCTTGCCCAGCTCGTCCATCAGGCCGCCCTGGGTATGCAGGCGGCCGGCGGTGTCGGCGATCAGCACGTCGGCGCCGCGCGAGCGGGCGGCCTGCAGCGCGTCGAAGATCACGCTGGCCGAATCGGCGTCCTGGCCCTGCGCGATCACCGGCACGTTGTTGCGCGCGCCCCAGGTCTTGAGCTGTTCCACCGCGGCGGCGCGGAAGGTGTCGCCGGCGGCGAGCAGCACCGCGCGGTTCTCGTCGCGGTAGCGGCGCGCCAGCTTGCCGATGGTGGTGGTCTTGCCCACGCCGTTGATGCCGACGGTGAGCACCACGTAAGGCTTGTGGCCGCTGACGTCGAGCGGGCGCTGCACCGGCACCAGCAGCGCCACCAGCTCCTTGCGCAGCGCGGCGAGCAGGGCGGTGGCGTCGGCGAACTCGCGCTTGTGCATGCGCTTGCGCAGGTCTTCCACCAGCGAGGTGCTGGCTTCGATGCCGACGTCGGCGGTGATCAGGGTGGTTTCCAGCTCGTCCAGCAGTGCGTCGTCGAGCTTGGGATTGCGGCTGAACAGCGAGCTCAGGCCGCGTGCGAACGAGCTGCCGGACAGGCGGTCGCGCCAGCTGCGCTTGGCCGGGGCCGCTTCAGTGGCAGGCACTTCGAAAGGCCGCACTTCGAAAGGCCGCTCTTCGAAAGTCTGTTCTTCAGTATCGGGCTCGGCCGGAGGGGAGGCTTCCGACAGCGCTTCGCCGAGTGTGGGGGCATCCAGGGAAGCGGCATCCGCATCGTGCGGCATGTCGGTGGACGGGGCCTGCGCAGGCACGGGCTCGGCGGCCGGCGGCGGCGTGGGCGTCTCGGCGGGTTTCTTCTTCCAGAACTTGAGCATTGCGGCGGGGATTCGAAGACAATGCCGCGCATGCTAGCACCCCGGACTTTTCCTCCCCGACTCCTGGCCCCCGCTCCGCGGACCCCGGCGCGGGCGCGGTTCACATGAGCGCCGCAACCGGGCGCATCCGCATCATCGGCGGCCAGCTGCGCAATTCCCGCCTCGACGTGCCCGAACTGCCGGGCCTGCGTCCCACCGCCGAGCGGGTGCGCGAAACCCTGTTCAACTGGCTGGCCCCGGTGATCGCCGGCGCCGATTGCCTCGATCTGTGCGCCGGCACCGGCGCGTTGGGCATCGAGGCGCTGTCGCGCGGCGCGGCGCGTACGCAGTTCGTTGAGCGCGATCCACGCGCGGCGCAGGCGCTGCGCAACAACCTCACCCGGCTCAAGGCGGCCGGCGGCGAGGTGGCGGCGGCGGATGCGGGCGCGTATCTGCAAGGCGCGGCGCGGCCGTTTGGCGTGGTCTTTCTCGATCCGCCGTTCGCATCGGAGCTGTGGGAATCGCTGGCGCGCCGGCTGGAAGCGGGTGGCTGGCTGTCGCCTGCGGCCTGGATCTATGTGGAATCGCCGCGCGGGAAAGCGCTGAGCTTGCCGCCGTCGTGGCGTGTGCATCGAGAGGGGCAGGCCGGCGAAGTGCACTACGCCTTGTACCGGCGGGTTGCCTGAGCCGGCGCAGGCGCTAAGCTACCGGTCCTTTTCGCCGCAGCGCCGAAGCCCACGTGAATCCGCCGGTCAATACGCGTCTCGCCGTCTATCCGGGCACCTTCGATCCGATCACCAACGGGCATGCCGACCTGGTCGCGCGCGCCGCGCCGCTGTTCGAGCGCGTGGTGGTCGCCGTGGCCGAGAGCCAGAACAAGGGCGGCAAGGGCCCGGGCTTCAGCCTCAACGAGCGCATCGCGCTGGCGCGGCTGGCGCTGGCCGACCTGCGCAATGTGGAGGTGCGCGGCTTCGACTGCCTGCTGGCGGACTTCGTGCGCGAGATCCATGCCGGCGTGATCATCCGCGGCCTGCGCGCGGTGTCGGACTTCGAATACGAATTCCAGCTCGCCAGCATGAACCGCCATCTGATCCCCGGCGTGGAAACGCTGTTCCTCACCCCGGCGGAGCAGTACAGCTTTATCTCTTCCTCGCTGGTGCGCGAGATCGGCCGCCTCGGCGGCGACATCTCCGGCTTCGTGCATCCGGCCGTGCAGCAGGCGATGCGCCAGCGCCGTATCTGAGCTGCGCGCGGCGCGGCCGCGCTGTGGTTTGCACGGGGGCCGCTCGTGTATGCTCGCGGCCATCCTGCGGCCGGCTCCCGTCGGCGGCGCCGGAGGGTCCCGTCTCCCGGGAATCCACGTCCAGACTTCCAAAGACTTTCAGGGTGACCACTATGTACAAGTACGCACTCCTCGCCGCCATCGCGCTGGGCTCGCTGGCGCTGGCCGGTTGCAACAAGGGCGACGAGAACGCCAACCAGGCGACCGAGCAGACCGCCCAGGTCTCCAAGCCGACCGATCCGAACGACGGCAAGGCGTGGAACGCGTACCTCGGCCAGATCGTGCAGAAGAATATGCAGGGCATGACCGCCGATCGCCCGTACCCCTACCTGGTCAACGCCGGCGACAGCGACGACGACAAGGCCAAGCGCGACCGCCAGCTCTCCAACGTGCAGGACACCGTCGCCCGCGGCGTGCTGCCGGGCAATATGCTGGTGTTTGCCGGTCCCGAGTCGACCAAGACCGCCGACCTGATCATCGAAGCCTTCAAGGACGCCAAGCCGGGTTCGTTCAAGGACGTGATCGTGCTGTTCATCGGCGACAAGGCCGACCAGGACCGCGTCACCGCCGCGCTGCAGCCGACCGGTGCGAACGTGCGCTTCGTGGCGATGTAAGCCGGCTCGAAGCTGCTGTTTCAAGAACCTGCGGCGTGCAGACGCCGCGGGTTTTTTATTGGGCGAAATCCGCGTCTTGGGCCGATTGCTGCGCCGCGGCATCCGGCGCTACCGTGTACACTCGCGCGATGTCTCTGAAAATCCTCGACACCTGCGTCAACTGCGACGTCTGTGAACCGGTCTGTCCGAACAAGGCTATCTCGCTGGGCGAGGAGTACTACGTGATCGATCCGGCGTTGTGCACGGAATGCGTAGGGCATCATGACGAACCGCAATGCATCGAGGTCTGCCCGGTCGAATGCATCCTGGTCGACCCCCAGCACACCGAGACGCACGAACAGCTCGAACTCAAGTACCGCCAGTTGATGAAAGAGGGGCAGGCATGAGGTTTTCCGTGAAGTGGCCGGCGCTGCGCGCTCGCGCCGTGCTGTTGGGCCTGCTGCTGGTCAGTGGCGCCGCTTTCGCCGATGGTCCGCGTACCGCGCCCGCCGCGACGAAACCCGCCGCCGCCCAGAAGGGGCCGGGCAAGGCAGCCATCGCCAGCGCCAACTTCCACGCCACCGAAGCCGGTCTCGAAGTGATCGCCAAGGGCGGCAATGCCTTCGACGCGGCGATCGCGGTGGCTTCGGCGCTGTCGGTGGTGGAACCGGAAAGCTCCGGCATCGGCGGCGGCTTCATGGCGGTGCTGCACCGCGCCTCCGACGGCAAGGAGATCTTTATCGATGCGCGCGAAACCGCGCCGGCATCGGTCAATGCCAAGGACTATCTCAACGCCGACGGCTCGCCGAATCGCGACGCGGCCCTCAACGGCCCGCTGTCCGCCGGCATCCCCGGCGAGCCCGCCGGCCTGGCCTGGCTGGCCAGGCACTACGGCAAGCTGCCGCTGAAGGAATCGCTGGCGCCGGCCGTGCGCCTGGCGCGCGACGGCTTCGAGCCGGACAGCCGCCTGCTCAATGCCATCGAAGACCGCCAGAAGGACATCCAGCGCTGGCCCGCCTCCGCCGCCAAGTTCCTGCCCGGCGGCAAGCCGCCGGCCAAGGGCGCGACCTGGCGCGATCCCGGCCAGGCCCGCACGCTGGAGCTGCTGGGCGAAAAAGGTTACGACGGTTTCTATCGCGGCGAAGTCGCGCAGAAGCTGGTCGCCGCCGTGCAGACTGCCGGCGGCCACTGGACCGCGCAGGACCTGGAGAGCTACCAGGTGAAGGAGCGCGCGCCGATCGTGGTCGACTACCGCGGCTACCGCATCGTCACCGCGCCGCCGCCGTCGTCCGGCGGCGTGGCGGTGGCCGAGATCCTCAACATTCTTTCCGGCTTCGATCTCAGCAAGCTGGACGATGCGCACCGCACCCACCTGGTGATCGAGGCGATGCGCCGCGCCTTCCGCGACCACAACGATTACCTGGGCGATCCGGACTTCGTGAAGATGCCGCTGGACATGCTGCTGTCGCCTTACTACGCGGCCGGCCTGCGCCAGACCATCCTGCCGGACAAGGCCACGCCTTCGGCGATGCTGCCGGCCAGCACCGGCGTCGATCCGGGCATGCACACCACGCATTTCTCGGTGATCGACCGCGAGGGCAATGTCGCCTCGATCACGCTCACCGTGAACTACACGCTCGGTTCCACCTTCGTGGCCGAAGGCACCGGCGTGCTGCTCAACGACGAGATGGACGACTTCGCCCTGGTGCCGAACAAGCCCAACGTCTACGGCCTGCTCGGCAGCGCCGCGAACGCGCCGGCGCCGGGCAAGCGCATGCTGTCGTCGATGACGCCGAGCATCGTGTTCGGCGCCGACCGCGTCGGCGTGATCGGCTCGCCCGGCGGCTCGACCATCATCACCCAGGTGCTGGAAGGCATCATGGCCTTTATCGACGGCAAGGATGCGCTGGGCATCGCCGGCCAGAAGCGTTTCCACCACCAGTACATGCCCGATCGCGTGGACGTGGAAGAAGGCGTGTTCGACGCCGCCACCACCGACGCCTTGACACGCATGGGCTATACGCTGAAATCGCGCCAGCCCTGGGGCTATATGAATGTGGTCACCTGGGATCTGAAGAGCGGCAAGCTCGACGCGGCCAGCGATCCGCGCCGCCCGTCGGGCCTGGGCAAGGTGCAGTAAGAGAATGGCTGACGAGACCCGTTGTCCGACGGACTCGTCATTCCAGCGGAAGCTGGAATCCAGAGCCTTAAATGGTTCCGGCCTTAAAGGTTCCGGCCTTAAAGGTTCTGGCCTCCAAGGCTCTGGACCCCAGCCTTCGCTGGGGTGACGGCTGGTTCTGCTGGCGGTTCTGAGATGATTGCCGGCGCTGCGAAAGGGGCACGCGCCGGTGCCACGAGACAGATTGTAGGGCAGGGGATTTCCATGCAGTTGTGGTCGCTCACCGGTAACTCGCAGCAACTCGACGGCGGCGCGATGTTCGGTAACGCGCCGAAGGCGCTGTGGTCGCGCTGGATCGCTCCTGATGCGCAGAACCGCATTCCGCTGGCCTGCCGTTGCCTGCTGGCCAAGGATCTCGACGGCCGCAACGTGCTGTTCGAGACCGGCATCGGCGCCTTCTTCGAACCTGCGCTGCGCGAACGCTACGGCGTGGTGGAAGAACGCCATGTGCTGCTCGAGTCGCTGGCCCAGGCCGGACTCACGCACGAGGACATCGACGTGGTGGTGCTGTCGCATCTGCACTTCGACCACGCCGGCGGCCTGCTCGCCGCCTGGGAAGAAGACGAAGCGCCCAGCCTGCTGTTTCCCAAGGCCACTTATGTGGTCGGCGCCGAACACTGGCGCCGCGCGCAGCAGCCGCATCCGCGCGACCGCGCCTCGTTCATTCCCGAGCTGCAGGCCTTGCTCGAGGAAAGCGGGCGGCTGGAACTGGTCGAGGGCGAGCACACCAGGACGCTGGGCAGCTCGGTGCGCTTCAGCTATTCGGACGGCCATACGCCGGGACTGATGCTGGCCGAAGTCGGCGGCGTGGTGTTCTGCGCCGACCTGATTCCCGGCCGCTACTGGGTGCATCTGCCGATCACCATGGGCTACGACCGCTATCCGGAGGCGCTGATCGACGAGAAGCGCGCCTTCCTCGAAGACAAGCTCGCCCGCGGCATCGAACTGTTCTTCACCCACGACCACGACTGCGCCATGGCACGCGTGGTGCGCGACGAGCGCGGCCGCTACGGCACCGCCGACGAGCGGCGCGACGTCGCCGGGCTGGTGCGCGCATGAGCGCGCGGCAGTGGCTGGCCGGCCTCGCCGGCGCGGTGCTGGTGCTGGCCGGGCTGGGTCTGGTGGCGATGACCGAGCAGGCGGCGGTCGAACACAACGTCGCCGCCGAGCGCCACGGCGGCCAGGTGCTGGACGTGCAGGGCGATGCGCGTCCGGACATCGGCAAGGACCGCTATATGGTCCGCGTCAGCGGCAAGCTCAACGTGGTGGAGCCGCCGCTCGATCCCGAATTCAACCAGCGCATGGCCACGCCGGTGCTGGTGCGCCATGTGGAAATGTTCCAGTGGCGCGAAGTGCGCGTCGGCAGCGACGTGCACTACGAGCTGGACTGGGTGGACCGCCCCCTGGATGCCAGCCGCTTCGAAAAGCCCGCCGGCCATGCCAACCCCGGCGCGTTCCCGATCCAGGGCAAGCAGTTCGATGCCGGCCTGGTGAAGATCGGCGGCTATGCGCTGGCGCCCGCCCTGCTGCATGCCTTGCCCGGCGGCGACCTGGTCGGCCCGGACCTTAAGACCTTGCCGGCCAATCTGGCCGCGAGTTTTTCCAGCTACGGCGATTACCTGGTCACCAGCGCCAGTCCCGAGCATCCGCGCCTGGGCGATCTGCGCGTGAGCTGGGAAGCGGTGCCGGTGCAGGTGCTTACCGTGTTCGCGCGGCCGCAGGGCGATCTGCTGGTGCCGGCCGGCGATGCCGCGGATGGCAAGGGCTATGACGTGCAGATCGGCGAGCGCCGCCTGATTGACGTGCTGCCGGACGTGCCGGAGCGGCCGGTATTCGCGGTGGCGCGCCGTGTGCTCGCCGTGCTGCTGGCCAGCCTGGGCGTGTTCCTGCTGCTGCGCAGCCGGATGTCCGACCAGCATGCGCCGCTGATCGCGCTGGGCGCGGGCGTGCTGCTGACCGGCGCGGTGGCCGGGGTGATGTGGCTGGGCAAGGATCTGCAGGCCAGCGCGTACTGGTTCGTGCTGGCCGTGGCGGGGCTGGCCGTGGTGGTGTGGCGTCTGCACGCAAGAGCTGCTCGCTGAGTACCACTGAGCCTCGTCATTCCGGCGAAAGCCGGAATCCAGTGCCTTTAAGGCGCTGGACCCCAGCCTCCGCTGGGGTGACGGGATCCAAACGTTGATCCCCACCCACATACGGAACAAGGCATGGCGGAGCAAGTCGATGTGCTGGTGGTCGGCGGAGGGATCAACGGCGCGGGCATCGCCCGCGATGCGGCCGGCCGCGGGCTGAGCGTGTGGCTGTGCGAGCAGGACGACCTCGCCGCGCATACCTCCAGCGCCAGCACCAAACTGATTCACGGCGGCCTGCGCTATCTGGAGCAATTCGAGTTCGCCCTGGTCGGCAAGGCGCTGGCCGAGCGCGAAGTGCTGCTGCGCGTGGCGCCGCACATCATCTGGCCGCTGCGCTTCGTGCTGCCGCATCAGTCGCATCTGCGGCCGGCCTGGATGATCCGCCTGGGCCTGTTCCTGTACGACCATCTGCAGCGCGGCCGCCGCAGCCTGCCCGGTTCGCGGCGCGTGCGTTTCGCCAAGCATGTGGTGGGGCAGCCGCTGCGCGACGAGTTCTACACCGGCTTCGTCTATTCCGATGCCTGGGTGCAGGATGCGCGCCTGGTCGTGCTCAATGCGATGGACGCGGTGCAACGCGGCGCGCGGGTGATGACGCATACGCGCTGCGTCAGCGCGCGGCGCAGCGGCGACCGCTGGCTGGCGCGCCTGCAGAGTTCCAACGGCGCGGTTACCGAAGTGGCGGCGCGCGCGCTGGTCAATGCCACCGGACCGTGGGCGGTCGATTTTCTCGATGAAGTCGCCGCCGAAGGCCACGACCATGGCCTGCGCCTGGTCAAGGGCAGCCATATCGTGGTGCCCAGGCTGTACGAGCATCGCTATGCGTACATCTTCCAGCAACCGGACCGGCGCATCGTGTTCGCGATTCCCTACGAGCGCGAGTTCACCTTGATCGGCACCACCGACGTGGAATACCGCGGCGACCCGGCGCAACCGCGCATCGACGCGGCGGAGATCGCGTATCTGTGCGACGCGGTCAATCGCTATTTCAAGAAAAGCATCGCACCCGCCGACGTGGTGTGGAGCTACAGCGGCGTGCGTCCGCTGCTCGACGACGAAAGCGGCAACGCGTCGGAGGTCACGCGCGACTATCTGCTCGAGATCGAACCGGCCAAGGGCGCGCCCCTGCTCAACGTATTCGGCGGCAAGCTCACCACCTTCCGCAAGCTGGCCGAGGAAGCGGTGGACAAGCTGGCGCCCCTGCTCGGCAACAAGGAACCGGCCTGGACGGGCAAAGGCCATCCGCTGCCGGGCGGCGATATCCAGGACGGCGAACGGCTGGCGCAGCAGTTGCGCGCCACGCGTCCGTGGCTGAGCGAAACGATGGCCTGGCGCCTGGCGCATACCTACGGCAGCCAGTCGGTGCGGGTGATCGGCGACGCGGCTTCGCTGGCCGGGCTGGGCGAGCATTTCGGCGCGGATCTCTACGCCAATGAAGTGGATTACCTGCGCCGCTACGAATGGGCGAGCAGCGCCGAGGACATACTGTGGCGGCGCACCAAGCTGGGCCTGCACATCGGTGCGGAAGGCGCGGCGCGGCTGGCGGCTTATCTGGCGCAGGCGACCGGCGGCAGGTGAGGTTTCGATTCACGCACCGGGCGCGGGCCCGGTGCCATCCAGGAGAGGGAAGGCATGCGGCAGTCGATCGGTGAATTGATTTCGGAAGCCCTGGCGATGTTCATCATCATCGGCCTGGGCGATTCCGTGGCATGTATGTATGTGCTGTACGACCCCAGTCCCTACCAGAACGCCTACTGGGGCGTGTGCATCGCCTGGGGCCTGGCGGTGACCATCGCCATCTATGCGACCGCCTCGGTGTCCGGCACGCATGCCAACCCGGCGGTGACCTTGGCGCTTGCGCTGTTCCGCGGCTTTCCGTGGAAGAAGGTGGTGCCCTACGTGATCGCGCAGGTGATCGGCGCCTTCCTCGGCGCGGCCATCGTGTATGTGCTGTTCGGTCCGGTGATCGACCACTACAACCAGGTGCATGGGCTGACGCGCGAAGCCGGAGGGGCGGCGGGCGTGTTCTTCACCCATCCGGGCCTGGCGATCACGCCGATGCATGCGCTGCTCGACCAGGTGATCCTGACTGCCTTCCTGCTGTTCGGCATCTTCGCCATCACCGAGCGCTACAACGAGACCGCGCCCGGCGCCAACTCCGGCGCGCTGATGATCGGCCTGCTGGTCGCCACCATCGGCGCCTGCATGGGTTATCTCGAAGCCTGGGCGATCAATCCGGCGCGCGACTTCGGCCCGCGCCTGTTCGCCTTCTTCGCCGGCTGGGGCAGCTCGGCCTTGCCCAGTCCCGACAACTACTGGTGGGTGCCCATCGTCGGTCCGCTGATCGGCGGCGTGGTCGGCGCCGGCGCGTACCAGCTGCTGGTGCATCCCTTCCTGCCGGCCCGGCTGCGTGCGCTGGAGGAGGCGCGCGAGGCGGCAGGCGAAGGCAAGCCGGTTTCTTCTTCCAGCCCTTCGGCTTGAGCGAGGCGATCATGGACAAGACCTATATCCTGGCCATCGACCAGGGCACGACCAGTTCGCGCACCATCCTGTTCGACCACGACGGGCATATCGTCGGCACGGCGCAGCGCGAATTCCCGCAGGTGTTCCCGCAGCCGGGCTGGGTGGAGCACAACCCGCGCGAGATCATGACCAGCGTGCTGGTGACCATGACCGAAGTGATCAACCAGACCGGCGTGGACCCGGCGCGCATCGCCGGCATCGGCATCACCAACCAGCGCGAGACCACGGTGGTGTGGGACCGGCACACCGGCCAGCCGATCTACAACGCCATCGTGTGGCAGTCGCGCCAGACCGCCGACATCTGCGAGCGCCTGAAGCAGGAAGGCTATGACGAGCTGGTGCGCGGCAAGACCGGCCTGCTGATCGATGCCTACTTCGCCGGCACCAAGGTGCGCTGGATTCTCGATCACGTCGACGGCGCGCAGGCGCGCGCCGAACGCGGCGAACTGTTGTTCGGCACCATCGATACCTGGCTGATCTGGAATCTCACCGGCGGCAAGGCGCATGTCACCGACTACACCAATGCCTCGCGCACGCTGATCTACGACATCTACCGGCAGCAGTGGGACGACGAGCTGCTGAAGATGCTCAACATCCCGCGCGCGATGCTGCCGGAGGTGAAGTCTTCCAGCGAGATCTATGGCCAGACGTTGCCTAAGCATTTCTTCGGCCGCGAAGTGCCGATCGCCGGCGTGGCCGGCGACCAGCAGGCGGCGCTGTTCGGCCAGGCCTGCTTCGAGCCGGGGCTGGCCAAGAACACCTACGGCACCGGCTGTTTCATGCTGATGAACACCGGCGAGAAAGCGGTGCCGTCGAAGAACGGCCTGCTCACCACCATCGCCTGGGGCATCGACGGCAAGGTCGAGTACGCGCTGGAAGGCAGCATCTTCGTGGCCGGCTCGGTGATCCAGTGGCTGCGCGATGGCTTGCGCATGCTGGGCAAGGCCAGCGATTCGCAGGACTACGCCGAGCGTGCGCGCGACAGCGAGGGCGTGTATTTCGTGCCGGCGTTCGTCGGCCTGGGTGCGCCGTACTGGCGCAGCGATGTGCGCGGCGCGGTGTTCGGCCTGTCGCGCGGCACGACGAAAGAGCAGTTCATCCGCGCGGCGCTGGAGTCGATGGCGTATCAGACGCGCGACGTGCTCGAAGCGATGCAGAGCGATTCGGGTATCGAACTGAAGGAGCTGCGCGCCGACGGCGGCGCGATCGCCAACGATTTCATGGCGCAGTTCCAGGCAGATATTCTCGACGTCACCCTGCTGCGGCCCAAGGTGCAGGAGACCACGGCGCAGGGCGCGGCGTATCTGGCGGGACTGGCGGTGGGGTTCTGGCAGAGCCGCGACGATATCGCGCGGCGCTGGGCGGTGGACCGGGAGTTCAAGCCCATGATGGCGCAGGACAAGCGCGAGAAGCTTTATAGCGGCTGGAAAAAAGCGGTGCGGGCGACGATGGAGTTCACGCCGGACTGATCCGGCGTTTCGAGCTCGTTCCAGCGAATAAAGAATGGTGCGCCTCACCCTGGCGAATCGAGCTCGTTGTCCTCACGAATCGAGCTCGTCACTCCAACGAAGCGAGCTCGTCACTCCAACGAAGCGAGCTCGTCACTTCAACGAAGCGAGCTCGTCACTCCAACGAAGCGAGCTCGTCACCCCAGCGAAAGCTGGGGTCCAGCGCCTCAAAGGCACTGGATTCCAGCTTTCGCTGGAATGACGGCGCAGACGTGCAGCCTCCACTGGAATGACGGCGCAGACGTGCAGCCTCCACTGGAATGACGGCGCAGACGTGCAGCCTCCACTGGAATGACGACGCAGACGGGCAGCCTCAATGCGGCCGCTGCTCCGCAAACGAATGCACATGGTCCGCCCAGCGGATCGCTTCCAGATACGCCGCCGCCATGCGCCGGATATGCTGCGGCGACGCTTCGCCGCCGCGCAGCTCGCCGGCTTCCCAGCGCTGCACCTGTTCCAGCAGCGGCGCGAACGGGCCTTGCTGGTCGAGCAGGGCGGAACGGATGTCCGGCGCCAGCGGCAGATGCTGCAGCAGCAGTTCCATCGGCGCGCACATCAGGCTTTCCAGCAGGGAGAACAGGCCGGTGGTGAAGGCCATCTCGCGCTGCTCGCGCGACAGGTTCTGCGCCAGCTGCTCGCACATATGGGCGCGGATCAGCGCGGCGCGCAGCAGTTCCGGCGGACGATCGTCCATGCCGCTCAGCGCCATCGTGCTGATCCAGTTGCGCATGCGGGTGAGGCCGAAAAAGATCGCCGCCTGTTCCACCGACTTGAGCTGGCGCGGCAGGGCGAAATACGCCGAGTTCACGCAGCCCAGCAGCTTGTAGCTGAGGATCACGTCGTTGCGGATGATCTGGCCCAGCTCGACCGGGCCGTTGCCGTCCTCGTCCAGCGCGCGCAGCAGGCGCAGCACGCTGAGGCGGTTGGCGGTGAGCACCGGCATGTCCACTTTCTCGGGACGCAGCAGATACGGCCCCTGGATGCCGGCGAACGGCAGGCCCATGCAGCGGTGGCAGGTGTCGTGGTCGTTCACATGGCCGGCGATGATGTGCAGTCCGCGCGCATGCAGCACTTCGCAGCGTTCGCGCAGGGCGGCTTCGTCGAGGCGGCTGGCATCCAGGCGCACATAGCGCGCCAGGTCCAGCAATACGCGCAGTTCGTCGTCGCCGGGCAGATCGGCGGCGCCGCCTTCCAGGTCCAGCAGCAGGGCGCAGCCGCGCGCCGAGAGCTGGCGCAGGCGCTCGAGCAGCAGCACGTCGTGGATGGCGCGCGGCGCTACCACCAGGCCGATGCGCGGATGGCGCAGCACCTGGTCGGCCTGCTCCAGCACCAGCTCGTCCGGCAGGCGCACGAAGACACGGTTGCCGCGCGCCCACTGGGTGACCGAGCCGTCGATGATGGTGGACAGCAGACGATGGCCGAGCGCGCTCTCGTCCTCGCCGTCCTCCTGCAGCAGCAGTTCGTATGCCATCAGCTGGCGGTCGCGGTCGAGCATCGGAATGCGCACCACCGGCAGCGGCGAGCTGGCGGCGGTACCGGCCAGGGCAGCGGCGTGGGCTTGAGCAGCTTCTACAGCGGTATCGGTCATGGACACGTCGGCCAGCGATGGACCTGCGCTTGAGGCAGGGCCGTGGGGGTTCGCCCGCCGCGTGCGGCAGGGGCTTTAGAAGATGCGTTTCAAGGTCAAGCTTCCGCCAGCGAGAGCGAGCGGTGATCGATACGCAAGGTGCCGCCGGGACCGTACACGCCCGATTCGGCTCCGCCGGTCAGTACCGCCAGGGCCTGGCGCACCTGGCGCAGGCGCTGCCCGACGACCTGGCCGTTGGACTGGTTGGCGCGCTGGCAGTCGGCGAGCGTGTTCATCACGCCGTCCCAGGCCGCGCGCTGCGCGGGCGTGGTGGCGGCGACGGCGCGCATCAGCTGCTGGCGCTCGGCATCCAGTTGTTCCAGGCGTTCCAGCTGGTTCTGCTTGTCCTGCCCGGCGAGATGCAGCGCGTCGGCATCGGCCCGCTCCAGCGCGTCGCGCTCGGCGGCCAGCGCCGTGGTCAGGCCGGATGCGGCCTGGCGCATGTCGCCGAGGGCGGCGTCGAGCGCGTCGGCCATCTCGTGGCGCAGGTCGGCGCTCATGGCTTGCCGCTGAGCTGGCCTTCGAGCGAAATCAAACCATCGGCGATCTTGCCGGCGTCGACGCGGTAGCTGCCGTCGGCGATCGCGGCGCGGATCTGCTCCACGCGCTTGGTGTCGATGGCCGGGGCCTTGTCGCCCTGTGCCGCGGTGAGCGCGCGCGCCGACTCGGTGAGCTTCACGCTGTCGTCCGCCTTGGCCGCGGGAGCGGCCTCGGTCGCCGGCTGGCTGGCCTGGGCCGGGGCATTCTGGTTGCCCTTGGCCTGGGGGAGTACCGGCAATCCATTGGAGGTGATGGTGGTGTTCATGAGGCGTGTCCTTAAGGGTTTGTCTACCCTTCAAACCGGTTATCGGCGGCGGAGAGGTGAACTTTAGCGGGGTCGGGCGGATTCATGGCAGGGCTTCCACCACACCCGGGTCGCGCACCATGGCGTCCACGGTGCGGCCGGAGCTGTCGTTGCGCACGCGCAGGCGCGCGCCGGTGTCGCCGCCGCCCAGGGCCACCCCGGAGGCGCGCACCTCGATGCCGTCCAGGCGGGCGATCAGCTGCACGCGGTCGCCCGCGCGCACGGTCTGGCGGCCGCCGAACGCGGACGGCGCCAGCACCGCGCCGACGCCCAGCGGGCGCGACAGCAGGCGGCCGGCGAGCTGGTCCAGGCCGTCGATATAGCCGTAGCCGAGGCGGGTCACGTCGCGTTCTTCACCGCGCACATCGGCGGCGGTGACGCCGTCGCCACGCTGCAAGGGCTTATTGGCCACCAGCACGGTACGGAACAGCTGCAGCTTTACCGGCACCTGCATGCGCCACCCGGTGGTGGGGCAACGCACTTCCACGCTCATGCGCGGCGCGGCGCGCGCGCCGTCGGGCAAGGACGCCTGCCAGGGCTGGGCGCAGGCCGGCGGCTGCAGGCGCGTATCCGCCGGCTCCGCCTCGGCCACGACCCGGTTGCCGGGTTGATTGAAATGCTGGCGCAGCCATTGCTCGGCCACGCGCCGCGGCTGGTCGGCCGCGGCGGCATGGGCCACGCCCGCCGCCAGCAGCGGCAGGAACAGCAGCCATGGATGCGCGCGCCGCCTCATGCCTCGGCGTGCGCCAGCAGCTGGCTGAGCTGCTGATGGATGGATTCGCGCTCGCGCTCGACCTGGCCGGACAGCTGCGCGGCCTGCGTGGTCTGGCCTTCGCCGATCAGCCGCACGAAGTTGTCGGCATGCTCGGACAGGCGCTGCCCGGCTTCGAGCAGGGTGGCGGCGGCGGGATGCTCGGCGCGCTGCGCGCCCAGGCGGGCCAGCGCGCGGTCGAAGACGGTGGTGTCGAACCAGCGCCGGTCCAGCGCGGCCGGTTCGTGCAGGGCCAGCTCCATCGCCTGGCGCAGGCCCTGGATGGATTCGCGCAGGCTGAGGCTCAAGCTGGCGACCGACGGCGTGTCGGCATGATCCAGCCAGCCCAGGCACAGGCGCTGCGACAGCACCGCGGCGCGGTCCAGCGATTCGGACTGGCGGATCGCCTCCATGCTGCGCCGCTGCAGCGCGCCCAGGGTGGCTTGCGCCGCGGCGACGCGCGCGTTCTGCGCATCGCAGCCCTGCTGCGAGTTCTGCACGCGCACGGCGATGGCGCGCAGCGTTTCGCCCTCGCGTTCCAGCGTGCCGGCGGTATGGCCGGCGCGGTCCTGCGCGCGTTCCAGATGCTGCACGCCCTGGCGCACGTCGCCGTCGAGCTGCTGCGAGAACGCACCGATCGAGCTGGTCACCGCTTCGATCTGGTCGGTGGCCTGGGTGGTCTTCTCGGCCAGCTGCTTCACTTCGTCGGCGACGATGGCGAAGCCGCGGCCCGCTTCGCCCGCGCGCGCAGCTTCGATGGCGGCATTCAGCGCGACCAGGTTGGTCTGGTGCGCGATCTCCTGCACGGTCGAGGTGAGCTTGCGGATCTGCGCGACCTGTTCGGCCAGCTTGCTCTGGTTGCGGTTCATCGCCGACAGCGCGCTGCGCAGCAGGCGCAGCTGGCCGTCCAGTTCGGTGACGGTGTCCGCGCCGCTGCGGTTGTGCTGGCTGGCCTGCGCCACGTCGCCGGCGGCCTGCTGCAGGGCCGTCGAGATCCCGGCGCCGTGCTCCGTCAAGCGGCTGACGCCGTCGCGGGCTTCGCCGGTGGCCTTGTGCAGGGCTTCCTGCGCGCGCAGCAGGCTCTGTGCATTGCCCATCACCAGGCTCTGCTGCTCCACCGCCTGCAGCGCGATGGTGGCCGGCTCGCGCGGCGCCAGGCGCGCCAGCAGCGGCGCCAGCGCCTCGGCCAGCGGCGCATGGCGGCGCGCGATCTGCCCGACCTTCTGAAGATCGCCTTCGGCGGCGGCCTGGGCGAGGTCGGCTAGGGATGGGGCCGGGATGAAGGGCATGAGCGGGAGGGTCCTTGGGTTTACGGGTCTTGCGTTGTGATCGTCTGGGCGCGGCGGAACTTGAGGAAGCAAGGGGTGTGCCATGGCTTGGGGCACAAAAAACGGCCGGAGCTTGCGCTCCGGCCGTTCTGCGAGACATCCGATCCGATGGCGCCGGATCGATGACGGCTTTTTATTACCAGCGGTGCCGCGGAAGGCGAACCCCGTACGAGGCCGTCGGCCGCCACGGCGAGAACACCGGCTGCGGCCGGAAGAACGACGGCATCCACGGTGCGAAGCCGAAGGACGGGTAGCCCCAGGAGGCGAAGCCGTAAGACGGGCGGTTCCAGGCACCGTAACCGTAGGACGGCATCCACGGCACGAAGCCGAAGGTCGGATAGCCCCAGAACGGAGCCGGCTCCGGCCTGGGCTGTTCGACGACGGGCTTCTCGATCGGGGGCGGGTTGGTGGCGGGCGGGTTGGTCGCCGGCGGGTTGGTGGCAGGCGGATTGGTGGCAGGCGGATTGGTCGCCGGCGGGTTGGTGGCGGGCGGGTTGGTCACCGGCGGATCGGTGGCGGGCGGGTTGGTCACCGGCGGGTTGGTGGTGGGCTGCTCGGTCACGGGCGGCTTGGCCATGCTGCCGTTGCCATCGTTCATGCTCGAATTGGCGCCGAACGAGTTGCCGTTGTCATCGGACGCCAGGTTGGAATTCGAGCTGGCGAGCTGCCCCGTGCGCTTGTGGCCAAAGCCCTTGAAGCTCACCAGGCCCTTCGGGGCCAGGATCGAACCGCCCTTGCTGTCCAGGGTTGCAGTGGCATCGGGCATCTGCGAAGCAATCACGATGTTGCCGCTGTCCGCGGAGATCGTGCCGGCATTGAATACGTGGGTGCATGTGGTGAGATTCACCGAACCACCGGACTTCACTGCGCCTGTGCTGGCGATGTTCACGATGCCGCCGCTGGTGAGGTCGGTGGAGGTCTTGCCCGAAATCGTGCCGGCCACATTGACGCCTACACCTGCTTCGGTGCCGATCATGCGGATGGCATTTGCGTGCATGCCGCCCAGCGCGGCGACGTCCAGGGCGAGGGCCGGCGCCGCGCCTTCACCGGCGATGGCGGTAGCGGCGATGGCGCCGACGCTGTCGGCCGCGGCATACGCCACCTTGCTGGCGCCGGTGATCACGCGCAGTTTGTCGGCCTTCAACTCGGCATTCAGCACAATGCTGCGCGCCATCAGATCGGCCATTTCCACGCCGCTGAAATCCGCACCCTTGCCGGTGACATTGATGACGCCCTTGGCCACGTCGATCGAGGTCACGTTGCCGGCCGCGTCCAGTTTCGGGACGCCGGTTGCGAGCGTGACGCGCGATGCGTTGATGAAGCTGGCGCCGTTGGCGGTGATGCCGTTGGGGTTGGCGATGATCAGCGCGGCCTTGCTGCCGGCGATCTCAAGCGCGCCGTTGAGCTGCGACGCTGAGTTGCCGATGACTTCGGCGATGATCAGCTTGGCTGCGCCGCCCTTCAGATTGTCGTTGATCAGAGTCTGGTTCGGACCCAGCAGCGTCGATATCGTGGCGGTCTGGGCGTTGTTGAGCACAACATCCGGCGCACCGACGTCGAGCTGGGTGAACTGGTTGTGCGATACGCCCGCACCGTTCGGAGTGACGATGTTGACGATCGGTGCCTGGCCGCCGATCTGGATCAACTGGGGGCCGTTAGCGTTGTTGGCGGGCGTGACGGCTGCCATGGCGCTGATCGGCAAGGCCAGCGCGAGCGCCGCATACAGCTCGCGGCGATACAGGGTTTTCTTGCTTGGTTTGGACATGCTGATGCCTCGTTGTTAGAGATCCCCCTTGGCCGGCGGGCTTCCCCGGCCCGCCGGAATACGCAACCGGTCATTGCGGCCGGCAAGGAACGAGCGAGAACTCAGAAGCGCGCTGTCACGCGCAGCGACACATTGAAGCCGCCATCCAGCACCGCCTTGGGCTTGTTCAAGACGCGGCCTACCGATACGTCGTAGCCGAAGCGCGCGATCTGCCCGCGCAGGCCCAGGCTCACGCTGCTGAAATGCGCGTTGCCGGACTTGTAGCCAGGGGTGGCCAGCGAAGCGCCGCTGAGCTGTGCGGCATCCAGGCCCAGGTAGGGGTTGCCCAGCTTGCCGCCGCTGTTCCACACCACGTCGTTGTGCGATACCCAGCCGTTTTCGCCGGTGATTACGTAGCGTCCGTCGAGTCCGCGCAGTGCATAGCGGCTGTTGATCGACAGGTTTTCGGTCACCGGCAAAGGGGTGAACGCATGCTGGCCGGAGAGCGTGCCTTGGTAGCTGAAGCTCTCGCCGCCAATGGTAAAAGGCGCGTTCACGGTGAGGCTGGCCGTGCCGAGGCGGTAGTGGCCGCCCCAGTTGGCGCGGCCGATCACATAGCCCGGACGCGCGGACAAGCCCGGCAGGCTGCCGCGCAGGCCCACGGAGGCTTGCAGCGAGGTCTGCCCGATGTAGCGCAGATAGTCGAAGCTCACACCGTAGCCGGTGATATCGCGGCTCTGCGCGATCAGTGGCGTGCCGCCGAGTTTGCCGGTGTCGTTGCGACGATTGACTTGCAGCTTGACCGTGCTGCGGCTTTGCGAAGTGCGGCCCACCACGCGGTCCACGCCCAGTTGGACCAGCTGGGTTCGATTGATATAGGCGAAGCGTGTGCCCAGCAGATCCAGCGACTGGTTTGAATATGAGCTGCTCGCGGCGAGCGAGACATTCCAGTAGCCGACCGGCATCGACCAGCTCAGACCCAGTCCGCGCGAGACCTGCTGCTTGTTGCCGACGTTCATGTTGTTGCTGTAGGTAAGCAACAGCAGGTCGTCGCGGTTCAGCGGGGCATCCAGCACCCCGATCAATCCAAGCTGATTCTGGCCCGTGGCGTCCTGGCCGCCGTTGTCGGCGGTGAGCACGGCATGCCAGGGGTTCTTCTTGCGCTGGCGGTCTATCGTGATGTCGCTGGTGCCGATCTCGTCACCGGGCGTCAGCGCCATCGTCGCCCCCGCCTGGCCAGGCACGCGGCGCAGATTCTCCAGAGCCTGGTCCAGGTCGCGCAGGTTCAGCACATCGCCTTCGCGGAACGGCAGCGCATTGCGCGCCTGCAGAGGCTGGCCGGTTTCCTTGTCGAGCAGTTTGCCCACGCGCCCGGGGATGACGCGGATGACGAGCCGGCCTTCGGCCAGATCCTGCGCCGCAATCAGCACGGTGCTGGTGATGTAGCCGCGCTCGATCAGCTGGCCGGTGAGGTAGCGCTGCAGCTCCTTCACTCCTTGCGGACCCAGGCACATGCCGCGCGGCGAAACGGTGCCTGCCAGCCAGGGGAACGGCAGGATGCCGCTCCAGCCCACCTCGGTCACCGCGGTGCAGTCCGCTTCCTGCGGTGGCGCGAAGGCTGCGTGCTTGCGCGCTTTCTCGCCCTTGAGTATCACGCTCTTCTGCGCCGCCTCGTCCTGCGCGTGTTCCAGTTCACGGCGCAGCCGCCGTTCCACTTCCTGGCTGTCCTGCGGTGGCTCGGCCTGCGCTGCGCCGGCGTGGGCCATGCCGCAGGCCAGTGCAAGCGCCAGGGTGGAGCGGCGGGGAAACGACAGACCAGACGGCAGATCGGCGCGCGGCACAGTGAAATAGGGCTTAAGGGGCACGCCGTTCAATCCTGAATCGAATCTCTAAGAAGGCGCGCAGTTTGAGAGCGGCCCCACGGCGGCACGTACCTGATTTTTCCAATAGTCGGCTGCCTGGCGGACCCGCCCGCGCAGCGCGTCGGAATTCCGACGCACTCCCTCGCGGGCTTTGCATCGATGCCCGCAAACCCAGTTGCCGCAAGGCTTCGCGATGCCGTGGCACGCGTTTTGCTCAAACCCTCCGGCGGACCTTCCGCATGAGGTAGCGAGGCCATGAGCCAGATCAACGACAAGCTGTTCGGCATCCACACCCAGGCCCTGGGCCTGTGGCAGAAGCGTGCGGAAGTGCTGGCGGGGAATCTGGCGAACGCGGACACGCCCGATTACCTCGCGCGCGATGTCGACTTCCGCAAAGCGCTCGCCAGCGCCGGCGCCGACGGCAAATTGCCGCTGGCCGCGACGGAAAGCGGACATATCGACCCGGCGAGCCAGGCGAACGACCAGCTCGCTTATCGCGTGCCGCTGCAGCCCAGCATGGACGGCAACACCGTCGACACACAGGTCGAACAGGCGAACTTCGCCGCCAACAGCGTGCACTACCAGGCCAGCCTGTCCTTCATCACCGCGCAGATCCACATGCTGCGCACCGCCATCACCGGAGGGCAGAGCTGATGTCGCTGTTCAAGATCTT
>Ga0207640_10000069_pt1 | contig 81819 bp, 136 predicted proteins | sample KBSCornC42_FD_184300 | JGI IMG/M metagenome (GOLD analysis project Ga0207640, IMG submission 184300) | Corn rhizosphere microbial communities from Kellogg Biological Station, Michigan, USA - KBS Corn C4-2 (SPAdes) (version 2) | ecosystem: Host-associated > Plants > Roots > Rhizosphere > Soil ... | reverse complement strand
CGGCATCTCGGTTGGCTTACCAGAACAGAAACCGGAAGCTGGAGGATTCAAATGCCGCTGCGTTCACGCCAACTGCGGCAAGAAGTTTATGGCACCGACTCGCTACGCGACTCTTTGCGATGATTGTAAGGAGAAGGGTCACTTAGGGGTCCCAAAAGACTGTGGCGAGTGCTTGCTGTTACAGGGAGGATTGTGAGAGTTAAAGGTGAATGGCCCAGTGACGGTTAAGTATCCTAACTTGAAGCCGATGACCTACTTTAACCCCAACAGCCCAACCTTACGCGAGTTGATCATCGTCCTATTTGTAGGTATAGCGGTACTGGTAACAACAAGACTGGAAGAGGCGTGGCGGTTTGTTACAGGAGGAGCCCGATGAATGAAGAACAGAAATCGATGGAAGAGCTACTCGACGAGGCGACGGGACACCTTAACGACGCACGGCGACACTTAAATCAACTATTAGATGATCCTGAGCTGGGAAAACTATTTGAGCTACCGGATTGGCTGGCGACTATCGAGATCGACGGCGAACAGTAAAAAGGTTAAATGCGCGACTCATGGTTAATTATCTATCCTCTCGTTCTCGTAATCGAGGATTGTTACGTGCCTGAATCAGCCCGCTTAATTCTTGAAGTAGTAAAATACCTTGACGATGAAACCTGCGCGGTAACGCTTAAGCTACGGGCTATGGAAGCAGGTTGGAATCCGAGTCTCAATTAAGGCGGGATGCGTTACATGCGCCGAACGTCAGACCGACGCATGTATCCGGCTTCTGTTCCTGATACGAGCTGACGCAGGGATTTGTATTATAACTTAATCTATAGCCTATTTTGAATCTGAATTGGGTAACAAAGTGAATCTTACCTCCTGTCCTGATTGCGATAAGAGTATCTCACTCTCTGCGGAAACCTGTCCGCACTGCGGCAAACTCTTTGCCCGTGAACCGACTGAGGTTACTCCCGGCCCGCGCTGGTCGTGGACAATCTACTGGGGCATAGTGCTGTTTGTGGTGATTCCGGGAATTATCAGTGCGGTAATTTCCACTCTCATATTCCTGTTGATAGCGGGAGCAGTGGCAGCAAGGAGATGAGTCGCAGGTTGGATTAAACTCGGCTCGCGTAAAACTTTTCTCGCCTGAAAACCTTTAACTCGTTTATACTGCGCAACAGAAAAGGCCAGCGATGGTCTATTTCCTCTGAGAACGATCGAGATAGGTAATCGCATTAATAAGACTATCTCGACGGTCTTTGAAACAACCAAGTCCTAAGTTACATTGGGTACACAAGAGCCCGCGTACAAAGCCCGTAGCGTGATCGTGATCAACGGCAAACGGCAACTTCCCGCTGCCGTCCCATTCGCGCAACTCGCTACAGATAGCACATCTGCGGCCTTGTATTTCGTAACGACGTTTATATGAGATGTAGGTCAACCCGTATTGCTTAAGCCGTTCATCAATGCGGGGGTGAGACGATGACCGCGGGGCGTTTTTCATACCCCGCAATGTGACGTATTCCATGCAAAAGGTCTTATTTCTGAACAGGTATAGCGGTAAGTTCTTAATGCAGCCGGGGCAAAGTTTCTTAGGTTCCGTGCTAGATGGTGTGGTATCCATTGGGCGCGATCTCCTGAATAGATTGCGATTGATGGTAGAACGGTCAGAACGCCTAAACGCTCTGACCGTTCGTATTGTAACACGCTTTCAACGAGCCATTACCTGATGCCCGATCTCCTGAACGACGCCAATTCCCCAGCCTATCGTAATGCGGCGTGGACGCGCCAGCAGCCAGCCTTAACCCTCGTGCGCGATCTCGCTGGGGGCACACCTGTTATCCGCGCCAAAGGTGAGACCTATCTCCCTAAAGAAGCAGGTGAGAGTCAGACTGCTTATGACGTGCGCCTCGCTCGCTCACTCCTGTTCAACACCTTCGTCAAGGTACGGGAAGCCCTTATCGGCATGGCGCTCAAGCGCAACCCTGAGTTACAGGATGACGTACCTGCCCAAATCAAATCCGACATCGAAGACATCGATCTCGAGGGCAACCATCTCGACGTATTCATTAAAGAATCCTTTCGCGACGTAATCAACGATGGGCACGTGATCTGGTTGATTGACATGCAGCCGCCGCTTGATCGCTCATTGACCTCGCTTTCATCCACGCCGACCGCGGAAGATGATCAAATCGCGGGCCGTCGCCCTTACTGGGTGAAGTATCGGAAAGACCAGGCCATCAACTGGAAATCAGATCGCATTAACGGTGAGAAGGTACTTACTAAACTCACCCTTGAAGAATGCGCTACTAAGACCGACGGCGAGTATGGCGAACAGGAAGTGAAGCGTTATCGTGTACTGACGCTGCCAAAGCTCGCGGAGAAGACTGCCACGAGACCAGCTGTGTATGGCCCGATGGTCTGGGAATTGTTTGAGAAGCGCACAACCAGCGGGCAGGATAGTTACGATCTGATTGATGGCAACGTTACCGATCTCGATCGTATTCCTATCGTGGTCATCTACGCGCGTAAGAAAGGGTTACTGGAATCCGATCCACCTTTACTTGATCTCGCTTACCTGAATATTGGTCACTGGCAGCAATGGAGTGATTTGAATTGTCAACTCCGCATGTTGGTCCCCATCCTGCACATCAAAGGCGAGATTCTAAACGTTCCTGAGGCGCGGGAAGGTTCACCCAAACCACAATTGAAGATCGGGCCGGGCGTGGCGGTGCAGACTGATAAGGACGGAGCAGTAGCGTATGTCTCTGCCGACGCTGAAGCTACACAAGGCATGAGCGACAATCTGTCCAGTCTTGAACAGCGCATGTCAGCAGTCGGGTTATCGATTATCGCTCCTAAGCCTACTCAGCCCGCACAAGCGCCAACCGCTACTGAAAAGGTAATGGACCAGAATGAGCGCGAGTCGGAACTGGCTTCATGGTTACGAGCATTAAAAGACGGTATTGAGGCTGCATTTCAGGTTCATGCTGAGTATCTGGGCTTGCCGGACGGAGGCTCGATCATTCTCGGATTCGATGAAGTAGATCCTGAAGCAGTGCAGGCGGTTGAGGCTCCGAAAGGTGGGGTTCAACCGCAACAGGTTCCTGCCCCCACGATGGTACAGTGAAGAAAGACAAACCTATATCCTTTCGTCTCTACCCTGAGGGCTCGTTTCTTTATTGCCAAGTAAACATCTGGCCTAACAAGAAAGCAATGCACGCTCATACCCGGTTGCCTAATCACAACTACGAAGCCTGCTGTGGGGGCCGCGAGGAGTATGTGGTTAGAAAGAAGAAAAGGACGCGCAAGACAGGCTTGTTCGCGGAGGCAAATTTCAACAGGCACCGGGTAGGCGTGGAAATCATGTCGCACGAGTTAACCCATGCAGCCTTTGCGTTCGCTGAGCGACGTAAGCTTGATTTGAATGAGGCTATTGACAAGACTTATATTGAGAACGGCGCGTTAGTCGCAATGCAGCGCGATGGCCCTGAGGAACGATTCTGTTATGCGCTGGGCCAGATGTGCCGCCAGTTCACTATTAAGTGTTACGAGTTGGGTATTTATCCTTGAGTGTTACCGCGTGCTCGGTTGAATTGCCCAGCCGCTTCATCAACTATCCGATCCATCAATCCCAGCACTTGTTGGGCTATCTGTCCAGCCAACACGTCCCATTCCTCACCTGAGAGTGACTGGAATGCGCTAGAATGTTTAATGTAATCATAGGCGAGTTTATTCGCGGCTTCGATTAGTTCCTGTTTAGCTTCAAGGTTCACTGGTTAGTTCTTCTAATAGCCGAGGCAATCCGCAGCGCTGTAGCTTTCGCGTCGCCAAGTGTGCCGTTGCGCCAGTCAATCATGGAGTCCCGCTCAGCGATTAAGGCGGCGCGCTCATCACGGGCTTTAATGAGTAGCTCAATCGCGTCAAGTGGACTCGCGTAGATGTGCCACTCGTCCAAGAAGAGTTTCGCTATTTCTCTGGGGGATTTTTCTGTAGTTGTGGTTAGCATGGCAGAGTTATTAGTCGAGAGTCGCTGTTCCTGAGATGCTTAGCCGAGGTGTTGTCTAAACTCCACGAGTTTATGGGTTGTGCTGATTATACGGCCACCAGCGGATAACACTTGCGTAACCCTCATTGGTCCGCGTACTACCGTCACTATTCAGGTATGTCGGCGGCTCATCGGTGCAGAATGGTGAGTAGAGATAGTTGGTTACGTTACCGCGACGCGAAGTATAGCGGTGCGAAATACGCAACTTAACTTTTCCGTCTGGGTACTCGGCCCAAACAAGCCGAACTAATCGTAGGCGTTCAAGTAGGCGTTTTAGGCGCGTTATGAAGTCGTTCCCAATTCGCATAAGTTTCTTCTCAACAGATTCCGGCAGTGTGTCATAACGATCGAGTTCCATTTCTCGCTCCCTTCAAGGTTTTTAGTGTCCATTAGTAGGTCGCCCCACCTTCAACTCCCCGCGCTTCACGTCCCAATAAGGCGAATGACACTTAGCACACGTCTTTGGTCTCTCCGGTGATCTAGGCCACCATGATTTATTACAGCGGAGACAGTGGAGTTGCTTGAGTGTTGCGGTCATCTATTCGGCCCTGCCCGTGCAATCATAGAGTAGCGCAAGACCACCGATGCGCAACGGCTTGGCGGCCTTTTGGTTAGGCCGTGAATTAACCATCATAACCATTGAACAGTCTAAACAGAACGCTTCCGCGAAAGCTTTAACGCGATCGCCGTAAGAGGTAGCAAAACCGCTCATCCTGTGACCCTTAGTCACCGCTTGTTTAAGCGCATCTTTTTCTAGTTTGCGGCGTTCGTCTGCCGCTGTACGTGATTTTTTGGTTGTTACCATCGGCTTCTCCTTTGCTATTAGCCCCTCGCCAATTGATACGCATCTTCAGCCGCTCGCACGAGTCCTGTTAACGCCTTCACTGAGTAGCCTCTATTCACCGCCAACTCAATCAGTCTTTGATGTCGCGCCATTACTTCGTCCACGTCGAACGCCTGAAACTTGGAAGTGCCGCGTTTCGACTCCACTTTCGGCATCCGCTTCTGCAATAGCGCCATCAGGCGCGTTCTAACCTTCGGCATCGGTCTTTGCGAAACTTCTGCCCCGCATTGGGTACATTGACCCATCTCGTGGTCGGCAGCGGTAATTCCACCCTTGCATTGTCGGCATATCTCTTGGCGCTTCGCGTTTATCATCATGGTCAGGCGGCCTCCTTGTTAGTTTCTCTTCGGGGCCATTTCGCGGCAAATTCACTCGTGGTCAACACGGCCAAGTCGTCGCCGGGTTCTCCGTCAAAGCACGCACGGCATAGCGCTAATTCAGACTCGCCTTTGCCCGTTTCGCGGGTAAGGAACGTGCACGCCCTGCACATGTAGCAGCCTGAGCCCCGTCCGAATCTTGATCTGCGTCTCGCTTTGTTTGTCTTTGTCATGGTGAAGACAGAATACTCTAATTCTATCCACGTGTCAACATAATTCTTCTACTTTCTTCTTTTACTGCAACACTTTTTCGTAAGCCTTAATCAGCTTTTCATTCCATTCACGTCTTCCTCTTTCAAGATCCGAGACGTAGGCGGCGCTGAACTCCATCAACTCCGCTACGCGCTGGAGTGACAAGCCTGCCGTTTCTCTCTTTTCTCTCATAACCTGCCCACGATAGGTAGCATTTTCTCGCTGCCCGGTCCCGTTACAGCGTTCGCACGGTCTCGTCTTTGTTATACGCATTGCCACGCATGGTAAGCATATAAAGCTAACATTGTCAAGGGCTTAGCGATAAAAATTGTTTGCAATTTGACCGAATAAGTGTATTCTTTGTTCGATGTTGAATCTGAGTCGCCTCAGATCATCAGTTATCTTTGACGCGAAGGCGCAAAGGTTCGGCTTCTGGCCCATGAGCCAAGCGCAAATCAGGGCCACACTCAACTATGTTAAATGACTCGCAGGCTGATAATCATCGGAGGCCCGCACGTTGGTAAGACAACTCTTGCCCAGCGGTTCAAAGACGAATTTGGAATCTCCACGACTCGCCATAGTGATGACGTTAAACATCTTGGCTGGAGTGAATCGAGCGAATTTGCCTCGAAGTGGTTCAGTGAACCGGGCGAGTGGGTAATTGAAGGTGTGCAGATGGCGCGGGCCCTCAGGAAATGGCTGAAAGCTAATCCTGAAACGCCCTTAGACGCTGATATTCTGATACTTGAAAAGCCCTTTGGCCCACTGTTGCAAGGCCAGCAGTCGATGGCTAAAGGCGTACAAACGGTTTTCAGGGAAATACAAGGGGATTTAATAAAACGCGGCGCGCGGATTCACAGGTTAAGCAATCCGGACGACGCGATTGGCATTATAAATACTTCTCCCGAGCGTGATGCAGAGGAAAACCAGAAAGGTGTGATACCTCGAATGGGCTACAAGAAAACCTTAACCAAGGCCGAATGGGAGGCGCTACCGGAAACGGCGCGCCAGGCGCTTACTGAACAGAAGGTCTATGTTGCGGATGGCGAGAATTGGAAGCTTGACGCCGACGATTCCGACGATGTGACAAAACTCTCAGCTGCGATCAAAAAAGAGCGTGAGGCTCGGGCGCAGGCAGAGAAAGACCTGAAAGCGGAGCGCGACAAACTAAGTGGAGTCGATCTTGAACGATACAACCAACTCATCGCGGAGGCTGACGCCAAAGAAACCGACGAGTTGAAGTCCAAAGGCAAGATTGACGAACTTATTGAGAAACATAACAAGGAAAAGAAGGCCATCAACGACGGCTGGGAAAAGAAATACAACGACCTGACGGCAGATTTCAACACGCTGCGGGTCGATCACAGGCTTCGTAAGGCTTTCGAAGATGGCGGCGTGATCGCGGATCGCATCGATGATGCGGTTGAGCTAACCAAGAAAGTTGTAAAGCTCACGGATAAAGGCGATCTCCAGGTGCTTGATGATGATGGCTCCCCAATGGACGCGAGCCTTGACATCTACGCCAAGGAATTGCTGAAAGAGCGCAAGCCGTGGCTTTACGCGGCGAGTAACGCTGGCGGAACCGGAGCCCAAAACGGCACACATATCTCGCCTTCGGGTGTAGATCTTTCCAAGCTCTCGGCCACAGAGAAGCTGAAGTATGCTAATCGAGTGGAGGCCGGAGCTACGTAAAGGAGTAACACTAAATGGCACTCACGCTCGTGGAAGCTGCCAAGCTTAATTCGGGAGAAGTTAAGCGCAGCGCGATCATTGAGTTATTTGCGCAAGGTTCAGACATCTTACGCACCCTTCCTTTTGACACCATCGCCGGAAACGCCCTCCAGTACAATCGTGAGGAAACCCTGCCCGGCATCGGTTTTCGTGGAGTCAACGAAGCCTACACAGAATCAACGGGCGTGATCAATCCAGTCACCGAACCGCTGGTTATCGCGGGCGGTGATCTTGACGTTGACGTATTTATTCTTGACACGATGGGGCAGGATCAACGCGCCGTGCAGGAAGCGATGAAGACCAAAGCCCTTGCCCTGCGCTGGTCACAGGCAATCATCAAAGGTGACTCGACGGTTGACCCGCGCGTGTTTGATGGCCTACAGGTCAGACTGACAGGCTCGCAGAAGATTCAGGCTGGCACTACGGCCAACGGTACGCCGCTCTCTCTTGCGAAGCTGGACGAAGCCATCGACGCGGTTGATTCACCTACGCACCTGATTATGAATAAGACCATGCGGCGTTTGCTTACTGCTGCTGCGCGCGCGACTACCGTGAGCGGGTACATTACTTACGGGCAGGATGAATTCGGGCGCTCGATAACGAAGTACAACGATCTCCCGATCCTGATTATCGAGCAGGATAATGCGGGCAATGAGATCCTACCATTCACTGAGACTGCCACTTCAGGCACCGCGACTGCAACCTCCATCTACGTCGTCTCTTTCATGGAAGGAAAACTACAAGGTATTCAGAATAGCGTGATGAGCGTGCGTGATTTGGGCGAGTTGCAAACGCAGCCCGTCAAACGTACTCGCGTGGAGTGGTATGCTGGTATTGCCCTCTTCCACCCGCGCGCTGCTGCGCGTCTCTGGTCCATCTCAAACGGCGCCGTGACTGCGTAAGACGCTACAAGGAGAATCGATATGACTTATACCGCTGCAAAACATCGTGCGTCTTACACTTTTGACGCAGATCTCGAAATGAAGGACGCTGGCTTAATCGCCGCTGACGCGGCCTGGCTGGTAGGAGGCTCGGCCCGTGTATTGGATGTCGGCACAGGCCGCTTCTGTGGTCAATGCGTGATTGACGTAAGCGCGCTGGAGATTGCCTCTGGGGATGAGCGTTACACGTTTCTCATTCAAGGCAGTTCCAGTGCAACCTTCGCCTCGGACGTAGTGATCCTCGCCGCATTGCCTATAGGTGATGGTTCCACCATCGGCACCGCCTTTGGTTCATCCGGCGTGGACGTGGACGACACGACAGGGCGCTATGTCCTTCCGTTCACCAACGAGCGCAACAACACCTACTATCGCTACATTCGCGGCTGGACCGACGTTTCCGGCACGATCGCCACGGGCATCGCATTCACGGCTTTTATCGCGAAGGAATAGTTGTTGCCCTGAGTTATTCACGCGCCCCCTCGGGTCCGGTTATCGAACAAAGAAAGGGTTAAAGCAATGGCTAAGGAAGTTGTAGCGACTACGCCAAAGGTAGTCTCCACGCCGCGGATCATCAAAGATCCGCCTGCCCCGCAACAGGTACGCATTTATCACAAAGACGGCTCATTTCAGGACGTGTTTCCGGTCGATGCAAAGGAGGCAGTATTGACAGGCGAATACACGCTGGAAGCGCCAATCGTCTCGACCGAAGGTGAGAACGTGCATAAGCCGATTCGTCCTGAGACAGTGACAGGGTTGATGCCCGAGATGGGCGTACCGCTAGCTGAGCTTGAAGCGGCGGGGTCGGCTGGCGGTGAAGAGGATGACGCCGGGGCGAAACTTCGTGGTCCACTACCTGATGATTTTCCGTCTCGCGCTGCCCTTGATGCAGCTGGTTATGGTACCTACGCGAAGGTGCGCAAGCTGACCAGCAAAGGTGAAGGCTGGTGGAAAGACGTGAATGGGGTAGGTGAGAAATCATACGGGGCAATTGAAGACGCGCTCAAGGAGAAGTAATGTCCTACAATCCCGAAACGGATCAGGCGCAGTCTGAAGCCGCATCAAAACTCGCGGGCCTGACTAAAGCAAAGATCGAGGGTATGGTTGGCGGTGTCGGGGGCAGTTACAAGCTTGCCCGTGGGGTCCACACTCAGGTGGCTGCTTCCGATACGGTCGTTACCGGGCTGGCAACAGTGGTGGCGGTGATTGTTAACTTTGGCAGTGCCCCTACAGTCAAGCAGTTGTTCTGCGCAGGCTCGATTGGCGATCAGGCTGGTACTCCTGCGGCAGGCTCGGTTCTGATCACCACCTACAAACCCACTGCCGTAAATGACGTTACCCCAACCGCCGCGACGGATTTTACTGACAATGTGAAGATTGCATGGATTGCCATAGGAACTTAGGAGACTTATGCCGACCATTATTCCTAACCAGAACTTTAAGCACGGTACTGAGACTTATAAAGAGGGTGAATCCTACGAAGTCTCAGAGTCTGAGGCGTATTACTTTCAAATGGCCGGGTGGGTAGGTGAGAAAGTAGGTAGCGTAACTACTGCGACACTTGAAGTTCACGATTCACAGTTAGGCCATCAGGCGGAGGTGAAATAAGTTGGCTAAAAGTGTTCACGACTCAGTCTTGGATGGAGCCTTTGACATCCTTGATCAAGCAAACATTATGAACGTGTGCAGCGCTGAGCCCACCACGCGCACAGAAGCAATAACCACCTTCTCATTGGCTGACGTTCCGATGACGGTCAATACGGATTACACGAAGGCTAATGGCGATACTTCAGGACGTAAGTGTACAGTAGCGGCGAAGTCAGCCGTTCCTGTAGATAGCTCAGGCACAGCGACCCATGTCGCGCTCTGTGATGGTACAAACCTGCTCTACGTCACCACCTGCACATCTCAGGTTTTAACCGCGGGCAACACGGTCAATATCCCGGCGTGGAAAATTGAGATTGCCGATCCTACTTAAGAGAGCGAGATAAAGTGCCTACTATTGATCGGGCTAATCGCAAGTATCAAATCCTTGGCATCCATGGCGGCGATGTTCGCACTGTTTCCGAGAACGTAGCGCGAGTACGCATGTACATTGGCGGTGAAGAGATCGACGAGGATTTTCCTTTGCCCCGAGAGATCACCGTTGAGGAGCAGTTGGACGAAGCTATTCAAACGCGCATAGCCCACCTGAAAGGTGACAAGTGAGCCGACAGACGTGGCAAGAGGAAATCGCAACCGCAACTGCGGACGGAACGGCGGTCGCTAATACGACCACTGAATCGATTGCTTTCCCCAACCTGACAATCCCAGCAAACTTCTTACAGGATGGGCGCACACTTCGTCTCACCGCCTTTGGTAAACTCTCCACTACAGGCACGCCGACAATCATCTTTGCTATTCGTTTCGGTGGCGTGACCGGAACGCTACTGGCGACCACTGAAGCAATCACCACCGCCTCAGGAGCGGCCAACACCGCCTGGTCCCTTGATGTGCTAATTCAGGTTAGAGCAAATGGAGCCACCGGATCACTATTGGTTATGGGTAATACGCGAGTGAACCTGACTGCATCGACGGTTACGGCGGGAGTGTTTGGCGTTTCAGGTTTTGACGCACCCGCGCCCGTGACAGTGGATCTAACCGCGGATACGGCGCTCTCGATCACCGCCAAGTGGTCGGCAGCGTCATCGTCAAACACATTAACCGGGCTGATTTATACGCTTGAGGCGCTTAATTAGGAAGCAGGGAAAATCTTGGACTCGATTAAAAACTTTGCCAAAGTCACCGTGGATGGTCTCTACGATGACACTGACACCAGTATAACATTACTGACCGGACACGGAGCGCGGCTCCCCGATCCTCCCTTTAACGCCGTCTGGTGGAATGCTACCGACTTTCCCGATCCGAGTGATGATATCGGAGTTGAGATTGTACGGGTCACTGCCAAAAGCGGTGAAATTCTCACGATCACCCGCGCGCAGGAGGGCACCGACGCGAGTGATCACAGCCTGCCGGGGAAAACTTACCAGATGATCGCCGGACTGACTGGGAAGACGGTTAGTGATCTGATATCGCTACTGGGTGACGTATTCGGTTCCGGGATAGCGGTGCTAGTGCTGCCGGACGAAAGCCGTCTGCGATTACGATTCTCTTCATCTCGGTTCCTACAGGTAGACACGAACACAATCGAACTACAAAGCACGGACATCAAAGCCGGAGACGTTGAAGGTGAGGGTAATTCGTCTTACTACTTTCTGGATGATACCAATGGGCTTTTTATTCTTAATAACCTCAACTTGGCAAGCAGTCAGACTGAGAGTGCGACTACGGCAGTAGGAACGCTGGCGGGAAAGTTAGCTGTCCGTAACGTGGCTGGTACTATAGTTGGTTATCTGCCGCTTTACAATTCCATCACCTGAGAAACCTTATGTCTTATGGATCGTCAGCCTACGGAGCGATTGCATATAGCGGTTCGGCTGGATCGGATTGGCAGGTTTTCTTTCCGCTTATCTTCCGGGATACTGGAACAGTTTACGAAGCCTCAGTAAGCTTCTCGGGTAGTAATAGTTTCTATGAAGTGCGCACGCGGCAGGAAACCGAGGAAATCAACGTAGTCTACCGGATCTATTCAGCGCATGAGGCGGGGGAAACACCACAACTACAGGTAACAGCAGGTGGTGGTGGTCCAACCCAGTCAATCATTGCCGCCGCACCCCTGATTACCGTGCAAGCTGAGGTGGTGGATGATGAGTTTGGTAACATCTTTTCCGTCACCGGGCGGGGCTATAATCAATAAATGTGGCTAATGCGACCATTCGAGACTCAACTCTCACTAATCCGGGCAGCACAGGCTCGACCATCACCGTAACCCTCCCTACTCATGCTGCTGGCGATATAATTTACATTTGCATAGGTAACACGGGTAATACGCTCTGGACGGGAAATCCGGCGGGCTGGAATCGTATCCAGCAGGTACAGGTAGGCACAACCACCAATGGCTTACTGGGCACGTGGTTCTGGCGATTGGTTTTGTCCGGTGACTCCTTACCGCTGGCGAATCCGGTCTTTACTCTTGGGGCCACAGTTAGCCGGATGGCAATTGCGCGTTCCATTCAGGGCGCTGATACTGAGGGTCCGTTTGCGCTCGGCGAATGGACGGCACGTAACTACACCACGGGCACGGCTAATCCCGTGCGGCCCGGCACGATCACGACGCTTGCACCCGAGTCTCTTGTCTTGCATGACTATCTCTCGCGAGCGGCAACCAACGCTCCCGATCCATCTGGTTACACTCAGGATGAGGAAATCATTATCAGTGGCACACTGGTTGGTAATGGTAGTCAGAAGGTAGTAGCAGATCAGCAAACCGCTCTCACTAATCAGGACGCCTCACCTGCCTCCGGAGTGCGCTGGGCCGCAGGGATTATTGCTGTCCCTTCCCCAAGCTATCCTTACTATCGCGCCTCAAGCTCGGCAACAACAGCTAGTGGTACAAATGTCACCCCAGCTTTACCTACAGGTTCAACTGCCAGTGACGTTAACGGTCGTAAAGATGTCTTGATTGCCACGCTTGAAGGGGCAGGCTCAACCACTCTTTCAATGACGGACAGTGCCTGGAACGAGATTACGGGATTCACAAACACCACCAGTGGCGGAGGTAGTTCGGTCAAGAAGTTTTGGGCCTACATGAGTGGGACTCTGAATCGCCAGTGTAATCGCACCGGAACAGGAGAGTTAAGCGCTTATATCAACACTTATCACAACTGTCACCAGACTGCCCCGGTAGGTGCGGTAAATAACGCCCAAGTCGCCTCTTCAACTACTTCAACATGGAACGCCCTCAGTCGTACCAATACAAAAGTTGCGATGAATGCTACTTGTATAGCGGATGCTCTGCCGTCGTTCACCGCCCCCTCAGGTTGGACCGAGCGCATGGACGGTTTGGGTATGACCTGTGCCGATCAGCCGTTTAACGCCACTGGCTCAACCACCTCGGCGGCTTTCACTCTCTCGACTGCGAGTCCGACACTGGTAGGTCTGATTGAGTTGGTAGGGGCTGCGAGCGTGGCCCTGCCTGTGGATCTGGTGGTGAATAACGGGGCGCATGCCCAGACAGCGGCGAATGCAGTTCTGACTCAGGTGCATGTTTTAGCGGTAGCGAATGCGGCTCATGCTCACACGGCAGAGAATCTGACGGTAACGACTACAGAAGTTATTGCACCTAAACCAGCCAACTATCGCAGGTTTCGCGCGGATAGCAACCTGTCGGTATGGACCGAGTAAATGGCCCAGCGTAACTATTTAATCAGCACTACAGGGATTTCCACTACCGCATCCGGCACTACTATCGGCTCAGGAAATACGCAATCCTCCACCTTTGTAGTAGCACAGACGCTGGTGCGAACCGGGATTAATGCGGGTGAGTTTTTAAGTGGCTCACAGGCATGGGCTATCCATTACGTTGTTTCAGCCATGTCTACCCCGTATGAGATGCGGCTGAAGGCGCAGCGGCGTAATTCGTCCGGCACTATGCAGGCTGAGTCAGGTTTTGGCACGACTCGATCGGCAACCGGAACTTATGACGATAGCCTGACCGCCGATCTCGGCACGTGGGCTGCTAACGATCAACTCGCCGTCGTCTGGGAACACCGCCGACCTTCGGGCACAGGTAACAAGTCAGCCACGATAGATGCGAATGGCTCTTCATACATTGATGCGCCAGCAGTCGTCAACACTTCGCTGACGGTCAATAACGCAAGTCATACCCATTCAGCGGGGAATGTGGTTCTAACGCAGGTGCATAGTCTTGTAACGGCAAATGCCAGCCACGCTCAGACCAGTGATAGTCCGGCTTTAACATCGATCGAAGCTGTACGTAAGCCTGCTAATTATCTTAGATTTAGGGCAGATGGAAATCTCTCAGTATGGAGTGAGTAGATGAGTGCCTTTCTTTCCGCGACCTTTACAGTTGGTACTGACACGGTGTTGGGCTCGTACACCGCTGAGATAGGTGGGCCGTTTACGCTTCATCCGTCATACACTGGCTCAGTACTAGTCAACGCTTCACTCGATCGTGCTTATCTCAACTCAGCTGCGACTGCGGCTTACTATGATAACGGCACATCACCGGGCGCAGACTACGAGGTGCAGCTTGACTTCTTTAGGCTTACCCAGATAGCGACGAATGTAAGCCTGATTCTGGCGTTGGATACAAGCGCGGATACGGGCATCTTATTGCGACTCAACGACACAGGCGCAGCGGTGCAATGGGAAGTAATCGATCGGGTAGCCGGATCGAATACGATCCTGAACGGTGGCGCAGCAGTAAGTGGCTCCCACATTCCGAGTCTCGGAGGGGCGGGAGTCACGGCGAAACTCGTTCGTACCGGAACCTCTATTACAGTCTTCTTTGATGGTGTACAGGATACCGCCTTGAACTGCACGACCGGGATAACCGCTATCGGGAAGGCGGGTATCAGGTGTTCAGGGCAGGGATCGTCCACGACGGGAATTCAGATTGACAACCTTTCGGCCACCGGATCGACCGTAGCGCAGGGAAGTATTTCGTTTAGGCCAAATAAATTAAGGCCGCGCATTTTTGCGCCGGGACACCCGCGATGAGTATCAACGCTTTCACTTTTAATCTCCAGCACGGCGAAGGCACTGATGGCGCTACGAATTACCAACGTCAAATTACCGCAATGGCTGGGGCGGATTTGATTGCTGTGCAGGAGCGTAGTGATCCCGACACAGGCTGGGACACGCCGATGTCGAATGCCGGATTGGCCCAAGCAATTTATCAGCCAAATCAAATTGGCGGTGGTGACGGAAACGCGATCTGGTACAAGTCGGGTACGGTTACAGTTTTACAAACATGGGCTGTGCAGTTGTCGGTCGGTGCCCAGACAGGTTGGAGTGGTACGAACGTAGACAAGTGCGCGGTGATCGCCAAGGTACAGGCTGAAGGGCAGAAGTTCTACTTTGTCGGCACGCATCTGTGTCAGGCGGCGGGGGCTGATTCCAACGGCGCGATTACTTCCACTATCCGCGAGAATCAGATTAAGACGTTACTAGAATTCATCGATCACAATCTCTTTGGCTTGGATATACTGACAGCGGCTGACTTCAACTATGGCATCCCTAACTATCAACTGAACGGCGGTGGATTACAGGAGGATCTCTTCGAGCGAGCGGGCTTTGTTGACCAGTGGCGGGAAGGGATAGCACGAGGAGTCGCCACTGTTCCGTGGGCCAATCTTGACAGCACAGGCGGCGCTGATATGGTTGTCGGTGAGTCGATCATCACCCACGACACGCGCTGGATTGATAGCTTGAAGAAACGCACCGTGAATCACGCGCTCACGTTAACAGGAATCAGGGTTCAAGATATGCGTGTAACCTGTTCGACTTCGCTGACAGGCTCACCGCTGCGTTGTCCTGATGTTTCTGATCCTAATCTAACAGGTACGGTACTGGACTATGGAGTAAGACCCACGGATCATAATCCAATGGATGCGACTTTCAGCGTGAACCAAACAGCAGCCGCTCCGGTGAAACGTACAACCTATTCGTGGATGCCTAATGTGAGTTTATGAGTTTCCCCTCGCTTCGCTCCGGCTCGTTAAATCCGCTCGCTACTGGCGCGGCGGTAGTTATCGATCTGGTCGTTCAGAATGCGACTCACACTCAGACGGCAGAATCCCCAGCCTTAACTCAAGTCCATTCTTTAGCGGTTAATAACGCTGCGCACGCTCACACTGCGCAGAATATCGTCCTGACTCAGGCTCACGTGTTAGTAGTTGCAGACGCAAGTCACACGCACACGGCCCAATCGCCGACACTTACTCAGGTTCATAACCTCACAGTACAGAATGCCACCCACGCCCACTCGGCAGGTAACATAACTCTCACGCAGGCACATCAGTTAAGTGTCAACAGCGCCGCACACGGGCACTCCGCGGCTAATGTTTCAGTTACTCAAGCACATATACTGGTAGTTGCTGACGCCGTCCATTCTCATTCCGCTCAGTCGCCCACACTTACACAGGTTCATGGTCTAGCGGTTCAGGGCGCATCACATTCTCACTCAGCCCAAAGTCCCGTGCTTACACAAGTACACTCGCTGGTGGTAAACAACGCCAGCCATGCTCATGCCGCGGCCAACATTGCTCTGGCTCAGGTACACGAGTTGGTGGTCCAGTCAGCCGCACATGCCCATACAGCGGGAAACGTTGCGCTCGATCAGGCGGCGAATCTCGTGGTGCAGAACGCCAGCCATGCACACAACGCCGGGGGTTTAGTGTTAACTCAAGTACATGTGCTGGTAGTGAATCCCGCAAGCCACACTCACTCAGCGGATAACGTGACACTAACGCAGGCACATCAACTATCCGTTAACGAAACCACGCACAGCCATATAGCGCAATCTCTTACTCTTACACAAGTACACAGTCTCACAGTTCAAGACGCAGTTCACGCTCAGGCCGCGGATAGTTTTGCCTTGGGAGGCGAAGGGGATCTTGCGGTCAACAACAGCGTTCACGGTCATTCAGCGCAGAGCCCCGTTCTTACACAGGCGCATGAACTGGCAGTCAGTAACGCCAGCCATGCTCACGTGGCTGATAACGCGGTGATCACGGTCAATACTTCGCTACAGGTTCAGGACACAACTCATGCGCTCGTATCCGACTCGCCAACGTTGACGGGTGTGCACATCTTGACCGTCTCAAGTGGTACTCACGCCCACTTGGCTGAGAGTCTACTACTGGGCATTCCCGGTCAACTGGAACCGCGGGCAGGTGTTCACGCGCACACGGCTGAGAGTCCGAATCTGACTCAGGTTCACGAGCTGGTTGTGCAGGGCGCTTCGCACGGCCATACAGCCAACGCACCGGAATTGAATCAGACGCATGTGCTCAGTATTAGCAGTGGAATCCACGGCTTAACGAGCAGCTCTCCAACCTGTACGCAAGCCCATGTTCTGAGAATTCAAGGCGCAACTCATCCTCACACCGCGGAGAACGTCAGGTTTGCAAGAAAATTGCGCACCATAAAGACAGAGACACGTGTTACTATTTCCGACACAGGCACGGGGAGCTTTACTTTAATCACGAGCAGGCAACATTAAGGTGGCCGATATCACCATCAAGCGTGGCAATCTTTCACCGAGCATCATTATGATCGCGCGGGACGCAATTGGCCCGGCAGATTTAGAAGGCGTGACGGCGGTGTTTCGCATGGTGAATGTACTTAATGGCGTGGCTAAGGTAGACGATGAAACCGCCACGCCAGCACCAGGAATTGCGTTCACTGCCAGTGGGGCCACGTTGACCGCCGTCGATCACCCACTCAATGACGGTGAATCAGTAACGTTAACTACGACGGGTAATCTGCCCGGCAACCTCTCAACGCAGAAGGAGTACTTTGTAGTCAACTCGACTCATGACGAGCTTAGCCTTGCACTCGTACAGGGCGGTTCGCCGATTGTTACCGCCAATGCCGGAACGGGGACACATACGCTACTGAGTGGGCGCGTCACCTACGACTGGCAGACAGGCGACACTGATACGGCGGGAACATACTACGGTGAGATTCGGACGATGTTGAGTGGGAAGTTGTTGAGCTATCCGAATACGAGACAGTTATTGATTGAGGTGATTTCAGATCTTGGTTGATCCGCTACAGAGCCCAATAGTATCCGGTGGCATCATGCTACTACTGACGGGAAGCTTGATTGCCCTATGCCGCAAGTTACCGATCTACCTTTGGAAGTGGCTTGTGCGTCGTATTACAATCGTTGTTGATGTTTCAAATGACGATCCGCTATTCGCTTGGCTTTCCCTGTGGCTTGCAGAACACCCTTATAGCCTAAAAGCACGTGCGTTAACGGCCACATCTGAGCGGGATGACTATGGCCGGACGATGGTCGGTCCTACCCATGATGCTGGCGAACTGCCGCAGGTATTGTTAACCCCCGCTCCCGGCAATCATCTGCTCTGGTACAAGCGTCGCCTTGTTTGGCTATCGCGGGAACGTAAAGAAACGTCTCCGGGTAAAGAAGATTCCTTTGTGAGTCTCTGGAAACGCGAAGTCTTTACGCTTCGAGTGATCGGGCGTAGCCAGCAAGCCGCCAAGTCTCTACTCCAAGACGCGCGTGCCGTTGCGCTCAATCGCCGCTCTCGCAAAGTCGAAGTGTTTTCGGCGAGCTATGACTATTGGCAGAGAATTGATGAACGCGATCCTCGCCCTCTTTCAAGCGTATTCCTTCCTGATAACTGCGCGGAATTGGTTACGTCCGACATTGAAGCGTTCTTTGCGAATCAATACTGGTACACGGAGCGTGGCATTCCGTGGCAGCGTCGTTATCTTTTTCACGGTGTACCCGGCTCAGGTAAGACATCACTTATAGTTGCCCTTGCGGGTCACTTTCGGATGAATCTCTACATTCTCAACCTTGGCAGTCCGTACCTGACGGATGACTCGCTGATGAATCTCCTGTCAAAGGTTCCTGCCCGCAGCTTTACGTTACTTGAGGATATTGACGCCGCATTTAACCGCCGAGCGAAATCAGATGACGCTAAAAATAAACTGACGTTCAGTGGGCTACTGAATGCTATTGACGGTGCTGCATCAAAGGACGGGTCAATGATCTTTATGACGACTAACCATAAGGATCAACTGGATCCAGCACTCACCCGCGCTGGACGTGCAGATATGCACGTAGAGTTCTATGCGGCCACCGCAGAACAGGCGAACCGGATGTTTCTCGCGTTCTTTCCTGATGCTCAAGGTGCAGACAGCTTTGGTGATAGAGTCACCGCGCTGGGAATGAGCATGTGTGACGTGCAGAACCATTTAATTGATCACAAGGACTCTTGTGTTCGCGCGCTCAACAGTTTAGTTAAGGCCGCATAAAAGGAGAGACAGCAATGCCAAACGTAATCGAACTTGAAGATCAAGAGCAGTGTTCATATTGCAAAGAGTGGTATCTGAAACCTGTCAGCTATCACCACACTACTGAAGAGTGCGCGAGGCTTGACGCCGCACTGAAAGAGGACCAGAAGCCTTGCACCGTAAACCCAGATGGGAGCGTGACATGGTAGGCGGAATGGTAATTACCACAATCGAGGACGGAGATCGTATCTACGTTAACTGTCGGGAACTACTTACCCACAGAGGACGCCCGCAGACATGCGCGATCTACGTTGATCGTAACTCGGACTCAGTGCAGATTCGACCCGGCGATAAGATCTGGTGGCAAGGTAATCGAGTAATGTGGACGCCTATAGATCGACGTGTAATTGAGAAAGAGATTCCTCGTCGAAGTTATTCGGGCGTTTCTTCTCCGCTTGCTAGGAAGCACCTCTAAATGTCTGACGCAACTGACAGAATAGTAGCAATCAAAGCCGTCTCTGATCTAATTCAGCCTGACGTAGCCCCGACCCTTACAATGGGCGAAGTCGAGCTGGAAGTTGACCGCGCGAAGCTTGCTAACTCATGGACCATCAATACGAATTATAGCGCTGGAAGTGTGATCGTGGTTGGTAACGGGCATGCGTATCAGGTTGAGCAGGCAGGTACTTCACAGGCGACTGTGGTTAACGTGAACGACTGGCCCATATATACAGGTTCGTTAATCGGAGATGGTACCAGTAACCCGCAGCTACGCTGGCGTGAAATCGGCACAGCGATGTTCAATCCTCGCATTGCAGGCGCGGAGTATAACGTCTACGATATAGAACGGGCCGCTAAAGCGCTAGCAAGGATTAAGATGGTTCGTTGCGCTCAATTCATCCAGGATGGAGACGTGAGTTTTCAGCAAATGTACGATCACTGGAAAGAACAGTGGCAATACTTCAGGCCGTTTCAACGGCAGATTGAGTTGGTGAGGTGCTGATTATGTCAGAAGAATACATAAAACTATCGATGACGCAGGAACAGGGCTGTGCAAATCCGTACTCAACCGGAGGATTGATACCACATCCCCGATCAATGACCACCTTCCCGTTAAACGGAGAAACATATTCCGTCATTGTAGATAAAACCACACATCGAATCCGCTTTCAGGATGAAACGGAGTCGGGTGTTGTGATCGTCATTGAACCTAAGACGTAATGGATCGATTAACCGCACAGGGTAAAGCCTTCTCCGCCGCACAAGGTGCGATGTACACGGATCGCTGTACTGTCCGGCGCATCTCCAAAGTAAAAGGACCGGATATGGGAAATTCGAATAGCGAGACGATTCTCGCGTCCAATGTTCCCTGTCGAATCAGCCCGTCGAGTGCGAATGAGCGAATGGTTGCCGGAGCTGTTGAGGGTGTCGCGAGTTTCACGGTCAGACTTCCGTTCTGGCAGGGCGATCACCCGATCACGGTAGGCTCAACTTGTCTTCTTGATATTCATGCTCGTGAAGAAACACCAGCACAAACGCTAGCCGTGATCGCTCCGCTGCCGGGGTCTTCCACGAAGATCGATATGGTGGCGATCAGGCAGTCGTAGAACCCCTCAGTAAAATAGTTTTCAACATTTCACAATCCAGTAGTAGAATAGCAATCGCAACAATTTCGTTAAGACTCGAAAGGATGGAAGCTTAGCGAGTCTTAGGGCTGCCAGCGGGATCAAGGTTGGCTTCTCTCCTAGCTTGCAGTCTATCTACAGCACGGACATGGAATTCATAGACCACAGCAAAGAAGTCCGGCAACAAATCCAGCAACGTCTTGTCGCGGGGCTGAACCGTGGCAACGAGTTCCTAATTACAGAGGCTCAGGGTGCAGCGCCCGTGAAATCGGGCGAGCTACGAGACAGCACTGAAGTTGTACAGGAGGCTTCAGAGAGCAGCCCGTCAGCTATCGGGGCCTCGAAAGCGCCTTATGCTCACTTGGTAAATCGTCACAATACTCCCTTCTGGACACAGGCATGGATCAGGATGAAGGCGCAGTTTGGTGAGTTCTTTAAGTAATGGCTGACTTGTTTAATCTCATCAGTACAAGATTAACCGCCGACACCGCTTCAGGCGGCATGAACGAGCCCGACAACGGCGCAACGGCAGGCTTTCATCGCGGGAAGGCTCCTGAGAACGCTGGTTACGATCGCGTAATCATCAAAGACGTAACAGGCTTGCCAGTGCGCACCTTTGAAGCGCCGATTGGGTTACGTGAATTCGTACAATTCATGGTCTATACAATCGATCCCATCAACGGCGGGGAAACAGGGACAGCCAAGTGCGCACGCCTCGTCAAGCGTCTTATCTCACTGTTTGAGGCTCAGGACGAAGCGATAGGCGACCCTTCCCTGCGAGGCTGTTTCCTTGATCGTAAACTGGCAATGGATACAGAGACAGACTCAAGTGGGAGAGATATCTACAGCGCGGGCTGCATATTTGCATTCTGGACGGAGTGAAAGAGATGAACAAACCAACCTATCAGGCGGTAGTAGATCTAACTTTCGAGGGGTTTAATCCGCCACTGCGTGTTGAGACAGGCAAGTCAATACCAGACAAAGTACCCCGCTCTGAGTTGGCGCAACTACTCTCTGACGGTCACATTCGCGAGGTTACGCCAGCAGCGATCAAGGAAAGTGAGGACGATAAATGAACGGCGCAACACTTAGTAATAAATCCCGTGTCATGGCGGACCAGTATGATATTTCCCAATTCCTTACAAAGATGACCCCTCAGCGCATGCGCGATATGGCGGATTGTTCAACTCTTGCTAGTGATTCCCATGAATATACGCCCGTGCTGCGCGGCGGATCGTTCATCCTCGAAGGTCTTTATCGTTCGAATGCTATTGTCGGCACCTCGCTGCATGACATTTTTGCGGCCTTGCCGGATCAGCAAATTATCGTAACGGGTTATCCCGAGACGCGGGTGGTGGGAAAGCCTGCGATGATGATGTATGCGGACGCCCTGAAGTACGACTTAGATTGCGTGGTATCCGACCTTGTAAAGGCACGTATTGAATGTACGTCGCAAAAGTGGGCCACTGAAATTGGTGTCTCGCTTCACGATCTAACGGCGGAGACGGGCACAGGCAACGGTACAAGCACAGACAACGGCGTAGCCACGACTAACGGCGGTGTCGGGGTACTACATTGCACTGCAATTGCAGGTACGGCCCCGTCAGTGGTAGTACGAATCGAGCACAGCACCAATAACTCAACGTGGGCCACGCTGCTGACGTTTACAGCGGCGGCGACGGCGACGAAGCAGCGGATCGAGGTGGCCGCTAACACGACGGTTAATCGGTGGTTACGGGAAGTACACACTTTTGGCGGAACGACTTCGTCAATAACTTTTAACTCAGCTTTCGCAAGGAGATAAAAACATGAATGGGGCAATAGTAGGTAAGGCGAAATTCAAACTTCACAACGCTTCCGCGGTGTTGACAGACCTCTCGGATTGGCTTGTAAAAATCTCGGCCCCCAACGCGCGGGACATGCTTAACAGTGACACATTTGACGGTTCCGGCTCGCATGGGTTCACGCCCGGACTGAGGGGCGGGCAAGAATTTACGGCGGAGTTTCTCTGGCACACGACCCCATTTGCTGTCTTATCCGGTGTTGATGCTCTGGATAACACCTCGTTGCTTTACGAAACATCCCCGGAGGGTACGGCTTCTGGTAAGCCTAAACTATCTGGACAATGTTACCTAAAGGCTTTTAACCCTGACGCCAGCGTGGGAGCTATTGCTACCATGACGGCGACCTTTCAGCAGACAGGCGCACAAACGTGGGGCACTAATTAACTCTTAGCCGGAGAGCCAACAAACAATGAGTGAAGTAGAGACTGCGCCCAGCAATGGTCACGCGGAAACCTTTAGCGTCGGGGCGATACTGGATCTGGCAGTGCCGTTTGAGTTTCCTTTCGAGGGGCAGGTGCTTAAAGGTCGCTGGTACAAGTACAAGACCACCACACGAGAGTACATCAAGGCGCGGGTTACTGAGCGCAACGATCAATTAACTCGTTATCGAGACCTGCAAACACAAATTGAAACGTTAGCAGATGACGATACCCGCATCGTCGCCATGACCGCGGAGTGTGAGCAATTGGAAGAGGCGGTCCAGCGAACCAACTATAGCTGGCTGACGGATGCGATTATCGAGTGGAATGCCGTAGGCCGTGACCAGCGACTCATTCCGATTACGGCAGCGTCATTTGCTGAGATTCCGGTTCCGTTTCTGGTAGCACTGGACCAGTTTCTGGTCGATTCAAGGACGGACAAAAACCCTACCTCGTCGGGCTCGTAGAATTCCTGTTATCAAAAGGCGAGTCCGGCGAATGTCCCGACTTCTATTATCCATTCAAACAGGCTCAGGGAGTAGCACAGCTAATGAATTGCTCGGTTCAGGAAGCTTACAAGCTAGCTAAAGATGAGCCTGAGACATTCGAGCATGTGCTGCTGATCGCGCGGGCGGAAAACATTGTCGAGACACAGTTAAGGAAAGAGCACGCACGTGGCTAACGAGACTTTCGAACTGTATAGCCTTACCAGCAAGCTAACGCTGGATACCTCGCAGTTTGACCGCGCGTATGGCGAGGCGCAGAAAAAGATTCGTGCCGCGCCCGGTGATCTAAAAAAGCTGGAATCCGCTACCAAAGGCGCGGGTTCGTCAATCAGCAAGGACCTGGGTGGGGCGCTGGCCCAGATTGCCCCACAGCTCACAGTACTGACCACCGCAGGTGCAGTAGGACTGGTAGTAGCGGGGATGGGCTTACTCTCCGCGGCTGTAACCAGTGCTGCCTCAGAAATATGGTCGCTGGCGAATACTGCCGCCGACGCAGGCGGTGAAGTTTTCGATCTTACCCAGAAGGTTAACTTCAGCGCCGAGACTATCAGCGGTTTAGGGCAGGCGGGCAAGCGGGCAGGAGTAGATTTTCAGTCCTTCAACGCGTCGTTGGGAATCTTCGACAAGACGATGGAGAAGGCAAAAGACGGCACCAAAGAGACGGTTGCTGTTTTCAAGGAACTGGGAATTACCTCGCGTGATAATGAGACCGCGCTACGCCAGGCGTTTACAGGCTTAAATGATTTAGGTTCCAGCGGGCGTCAAACTGCTCTTGCCATGCAGTTATTCGGCAAGTCCGGCAGGGATGTATTAGCAGTAATCAAAGAGACCAACGGCGACATCGATACGGCCATCGAGCACTATCGACGGCTTGGCACTGTTATCAGCACCGAGGATGCGGCGGCGGCGGATGCCTTTGGAGACTCACTTACCCAACTCAGAGAACAGCTAAAGGGCGTTGAGCGCCAGTTGGGGCAAAACACACTGCCCACCTTCACCGCCTTTTTTGACGAAATCAGCAAGCAAATCGAAGGCGATCAGGATAGATGGTATAGCTGGTCCAACACAATCAATACAGTCACAACAATTGCACTCGGATCGTTCCTCGGGTTGGAAAGGGGCATTCGCGCCGCCTTTGCCCGGATTGAGATGGGCCGCTGGGCCGAGTTAATGAAGCTTCCTTTCCAGTTAGGTAAGTACTCGTTTGAGGAGACTAAAACCCTCCAGCAACGTGCGCAGATGATGTCAGAGAGCGGGGGCGTAACCGGGCAGGCTGACAAAGTACTGCGAGGCTTACGGAGTTCTGGCGGGGGTTACAGTCCTAAAGGTGGCGGCGGCGGGGGAGGCGGAAAAACTGAACGTGATCCACTCGACAGCCTGCGCGCCTCGCTGGTTAGTCTCAACGCCGAATACAGAAAGTACAACGCCGAACTATTAGGCTCTGCTAACGCCACTTCACTAGCCGCCGAGAAGGAAAAGATTCTTGCTCATTTAATGACGAGCCTGAAGAGCGAAGTAAAAGAGAAGATCTCAGGGATGCGTGACGTGGACGAGGCTATCAATGCATCAATCAGCGCACTCCCCAAGAAGTCTCAGGAAGCAGCGCGCGCGCTTGTGGAACAAGCGGAAGCCCAAGCCAAACTCAATCTGGAACGAAAGAATGCGGTCGATGTCGATAAGCGCGCTAGTGACTTATCGCAGGGCTGGCGACAGGAAATGGACCGGGCACGGGGCGGGGTGGACCAGTATGCAGCAGCGATTCAGGATCTGGAAAAAGAGTTTGCTAAGTACGGGGCCACGCTGGATAGTGGTACGAGAGCAGAACTACAACAGCTTGCCGTAATGCGACGGGAACTGGAGATGGTTCTTTCGCTGACAAGGGCCCGTGAGGTACTGCGCACTACCCGCGAACGAGCCGTTACCCGAGAAGGAAAGGAACGTCCACCGTGGATTGATCTCGGTGGCGGTTCTACGGTCGGCGGTGAACCGGGTACCACTGAACGGCCACGAGTCGCCACGGTGGAGGAGCAGGTACGTCGTGAGCGGGCGGCTATCTTACGCGAACAGATGGACCAACTGGCTTCCGATTTAACCTTCACGATTGACGATGCAATCACGGAAGGATTTCGCAAAGGGGTCAAGGCGGGAGTGATTGAGTTTGGGTTAGGGATTCTGGAAATGGCTCGTCACGAAGCCTTGCAGGCACTCGAAAGAGCGATCAGCAAAGCCCTCGGCGGCAGTGGTGGTCAGGGGCAGGGGAGTAGTGGAGGGGGCTTGTGGTCTACGATCTTCAATTTCGGCATGAAAGCGGTAGGGGCGCTGATTGGTGGAGGTAGCGGATCAAGTGGGGGATTAGGTTCCGCCCTGGGAAGCAGCATTGGCGGACATGCGGGTGGGGGATACATGCCGCCTGATTCGTGGAGTTGGGTGGGTGAGCGTGGACCAGAGTTGGTTAAGGCAGGTCCACGCGGAGCCTCGGTTATGCCCAGTGGCGAATCGACGGCGTTTGCGGGTAGTCACATGACGATGAATGTTTACACAAATGACGCACAGTCGTTTGCCTCGCGTCGCACCCAGACGCAGATTAAACGCGGGCTGAGAAAAATGCAGGAGGCGGCCTAGAAAGGAGCTAAGAAAATTTATCACGACCTGTTATTCCCCGTGGCTGTGCGCTCAATCAGCGCTACACCAAACTGGCCTGTAGACATCGTTAAGCTTGGCGGTGGAGGCGAGCAGCGCATTCTCCTGCCCACTGACACGAAACGCGAGTACGACGCACGTCACTCTACGATCAATCAGACGCAGGCGAAAGACATAGTTGAGTTCTTCAACGGGCGGCGTGGACAGCTTCACTCGTTCAAGGTCTATGACATCTTCCTACATCAAGCTACTGGAGAACCTTTCGGCACAGGTGGAGGAATAGGATCGACTAATCAACTCATCTATGACGAGGGTGATAGTGCTAATAGTTACATCCGGGAGATCTACTTACCTAAATCCGGCACAGTTCAAATCTTCGCAGGCGTTACCCTCAAGACCGAGGGGGTGAACTACACGCTCAACTATAACGGCGCGAATGGGGGGTTAGTTACTTGGTTGACTTCTGTATCAGGTCAGACACTCACATGGACCGGGGAGTTTTATATTCCGGTAAGATTTGACGTGGCAAGCTTGCCGGATCTGGAAGCAATTGCGCAATTGAGTAGCACACAGTTCAAGGCCAGTGGACCAACCATTGGAATGACTGAGGTCGATTACCCCTCGGAGTGGATCTAGGTGTCTAATCTCAGGAAACCCGTAAATTACCAATCTCCCTCAGATGTTACGTCGCTAATCGGCTTTCTCTCGAAGACTGCTATTGACGGCATCTGCACCGGGGCCTACATGGTGAGTGCGATCGGAAATATCATTGTAGCCGTGACAGATCGCAGACGTGGTTTAATAGGCGTACCGGGTTATCCGGGAGTCACCTTCAAGCACACGATCGGACTAACAGCCTCACGAGTCGAATATCCATCAGGCACAGATGCCGCAAACCTCGAAGCGGATTTCTTTGTGAATAGCGAAGGGTTAACAGAAGCCGACATTGAAGCAGGCAAGTGGGATCACGGTTCCTTTACTGTGTTCGTTACTAACGCGAATGCCTTGCACATGGGCCAAATGATTATTGCGCGCGGGTTCTTTGGAAAATTCGAACAACATGACGGGATGTTTCGTGTTGAGTTGAAAGGAATCAACGAGGCGTTGAATCAGGTAATCGGGAAAGTTACAGAAGATTTGTGTGACGCGGACTATGGTGATTCCCGTTGTACGCTCAATCTTGTAGCGCGTGGAGAAGTGAAAACCGGAACCTTAACCAGCGCGACTAATCAATACACGTTTCGAGATACGTCACGAACTGAGGCGGCTGAGTACTTTGATAACGGACGTGGTTCGTTTACCTCAGGAAACAACAACGGCTTCCCTTTTCATGTTGATTCATGGAATCCGACTACAAAGGAATTCAGGTTAAGAAAAGCCATGCCCTTTCTCCCTGTTGCGGGCGATACCTATACAGTGAATCGAGGGTGTAAGAAGCGGTTGGTTGATTGTTTGGATCGGGATAACGTAATTAACATGCGGGCACCCGGAGTTTACACCCCTACAACAGAAGACTTTTTGAGCGTCCCCAATGCCTGACACTGAAAGGATTCAATATGCATTCACTGAGCCCGGTCATACCGGACAAAGAAGCTGAGGAGACGATCTACGCTAAAGATCAACCTCAATACATTTCCTTGCCCAGCGTAAAGACACCTGATGGAGTGGTGTTGACGCGCTGGAGTGTGAACGAGCAGGAAAAGCAACTCATTATTGAGCGGGGCTATATTTACTTATTGGTGAACACGTTCAATACACCGCTACAACCCGTAATGTTAACGACAGATGTTCCTGGGGGGATGAACTTTAAGACGGCGTCTTTGGAAGAGTGGCCCACGGAGATTGATGCCTGAGATAAATTTCCAAGCAATGGTCACAGAAGCCCGTGCTCTTGTCGGAGAGACTCGCTGGCGTCATCAGGGACGTGATCCACGGGTTGGCCTCGATTGTATTGGCCTGCCACGCTGGTTATACGTGCAGCAGCTTGGCGAATTGCCGGAAGCGCTTGAGGCAGAGTTCAATGCCTATCACCGCAGGCCTGATGGTCAGAAGCTTTTGCAAACTATCCGTGACTGGTTTGATGAAGTACCACGTGAGGCAATGCAGGCAGGAGATCTGGTGGTTATCTATGATCGCAGAAACCCACAACACATCGCCGTGGCGTGTGATAACGAGTTCGTAGTCGAAGCTTACGCAAGTGGACGCAATATGAAGATCGTTTACTGGAAGCTTGGCGTCTGGCGTGAACTGGCAGGAGTGTTCCGCTATCCGACTGAAAGTGACAAGGCCTTAAAATGGCTGGATTAAGACTTGGGCTCGTGGATTTTAATCCCGCTTATGGCGGTCAGATCAAGATCCGTCAGCGCCACGCCGAGACCCTTGCTTTCCGGCGCAACGCCAGCTGCGCGCATGTAAATGTCCTGTACGACTGTAGAGAGTTTCCTGACTTGATGTGGACACCCTCCGTGGTAACTTTTAGCTTGATGGCAATTAGCGCAAAGCAACTGCAGATCGCCTTTGGGGTAGCCCTGCCGTCGAATGAAATAGCTAAAACTGTTCGCACGGCCCACTTGAGCACGGTGCTGGTTGCCGTCTTCGTTCGTATGATCGAGATTAAGAAATTTTACTTCTGTTTCACCGCAGCACACACATTTGCCGCCATATGCGGCAATCATTTCCAAGCGGTTCTGGCGATGCCGCTCTCGTGTTTTTCGGAGTTCATCTTGATAAGAGTCTCCCGTAGGCTTTGCGCCACCATAGCCATTGGACTTTTTAATCCCTCGGCATGTTTTACAGGGTTCCCTGAAGCCACTCTTACGGCGATTGTCTCTCAAAAAGTATTGAGCATCCGCAGGTTTCTCTGCCCCGCATTTCCCACAAGTAATGGTTGGTTGCATGGCGTTATGATAACACCTTACGCCACTAGGAGCATAGCTTAATGTGCGCTCAAGTGGCCATCAGCCTTGCCGTGGCGGGCGCTACCACCGCAGCCCAGCTTCTCTTTGCGCCTAAGCCTAAGAAGCCTGCGCCGATCGATCGTGGCAAGCTTGATGATGCGCGATTTTCAATCCCCGCATTAGGCGCGGCGATTCCGAAAGGCTGGGGTACTTTTCGCTGTGCTCCGATCTGGATAGACCACGTTCCCACCATCCACACTGTTCAGGTTACAGAAGGACAATCAGGCGGCAAGGGGGGCTCGCCAACGCCTCCGACCGCGGATGAACGCAAACACATCTACACAAAGTCGGTGATTGGGGTCTTTCACAACGGCCCTATCTTCAAAGGCGTCTCCAAGATGTGGTTTGGCGAGAAGCTTGTCTATAACTCTAATCTCGCCACCAACGAAGCTGATACCGCAACCCTGCGCGGTGAGGCAGAACATGGAGTACTAAGTGGCGGGGCGTCGGTGGTCACGCAGGCTGAATGCTCAGGTGGGCGTAAGGTAACGGGGATTGGAAGTGGTGGAGTGTGTGTGATCACTGTGGATGTGCCCACAACCGGAAGCTACGAGATTGCGTGCTTCTACACTTCAACAGTGCAGCGAACCTTTAAGATTCGGGTTAATGGCGGGGCGCTCAATGATCTCGTTTGTCCAGCCTCGGGGGGCGCAGGTGAAGTTACCAGCGAGGTTATTACTCTTACTCTTACCGCGGGTGCAAATGCAATTCAGTTTGAGAATTCGGGCGCTGCGTGTCCTGACCTTGACCGCATCGACGTAGCCCCAGCGCTCGTGTTCACGCCTGAGGGTGAAGACCCGCGTGGGTTTACCGGAATTATTCGTCCCGGTCGCTTTGGCCCTGACGATCCTGACTTTGCCTGGCCCGCGACAAATGAACAGCCGACGTTTAGCGAGACAACGGGTGGAATGTCTAACGGAGGATTTATTCAGGCAAATCTTTCCGAATGGGGCAATCCGACTATCAGGTTTCACTTAGGCAGTGAACTACAGGAAGCCGATCCAATTACTATCGCGTTGCGTGGCCTGAACCTCTCACCCGGCTATCGCGGGCTGGGAATCATAGCCATCGACAATATCCAGTTACAAAACGGGCAAATGCCGAATGTCACGCTGGAGATCCAACAGGGGGTACGTGAACTACCCGCGATCGTGGCCGATATTTACAAAGAGGTGAATGTCCCGCCTGAGTGGTTGGATTTGAGTGCCTTAGCCGGAAAGTTACTTGGAGATGAATCGGGCTTTGATCCCGGTACTTATACAGCCATCACGTGGACTGGGCTGAGTAACGCTACCCAAACAGGCGGAGGTGCGATTACCAAGACTTCGGGCACGAATAATACATGGAATGCTTATGCCAACTCAGGTGATTCCGTTTCAACGGGTACCAACGCCTCAATTCGCTTCACCGCGGGTGCAGCGGGTACTTACATGGTGGGGTTTGCTTACACTACGACTCCCGGATCTACTCTTCCACACCCTTACGATCAGGTTCCGTTCGCGGTGGTACTGAATAAGAATTCCAACCCCTCGCAGGAGGCCAAGAATTCGATCCAGCTCAGTCTAGGCGGGATCAATAACTCATTCGACGTAGGCATGTGGAGTGCGGGGGATAAGTTTCAGATCGAGTATCGTAATGGTCGATTCATGGCCTACCAGAATGGGTTAGCCCTAACTGGTTATATCCCTCCGGTTCCTTCTACTTTCCCGTTGAAGCCATTGTTCACGGGCTATGCGACAGGTGGTGGACCATCGGCAACTTCGTTCGCTACCGGGGCAAATATCGGCACTGAGCCTATCGTCGCCAATGGGGGAGGATTGTTTATGGAATCCCCCGCCCCAGCCGCAGAGATGATCGCCGCCCTCATGCTGAGATTTCAATTCACTTTGCCCGAAGTTGACGGAGTAGTGAAAGCGGTGCTCAATAACGCTACTTCAGATCTGACTATCCCTTACACTGACCTGCGGGCGCACCGGGGCGAACAGCGCCCTCCTGAAGATATGATCATCACGCGTGTTGATCCATTACAACTGGCAAAACGTACTACCGTTACTTATTCAGATCCTGCTTACTCCTATCACACGCGCACGCAATCAGAACAGAGATTATTCGGCCCACAACAGGGAGCGCATGATGTAACTCTGCCGATGATCGAAACCGCGCAGAATATGAAGAACCTGGCGATTATTATTTCGAATCGCGAGGAGATTGAAGGCCAGACGTACAAGTTTACGCTTGGCCCAAAGTACATGCGCATTCATCAGGGTACGGTGTTGACTATCAACGCTCGTTCCGGGGTTACACACACAGTCAGGGTGAGAGATCTAGGGCTTGAACTTCCGGCTGGAGTAGTGGACGTAGATGCGGTCAGGCAAGATGCTTCAGTGTTCTCGGCTAACGGAACGCCGGGTGATATCGGAGTGGAGAGTCCGATTGTGCAAGTGCCGGGTAACACACTTGGAATCTTTCTCGACGCGCCCCTGATACCGCCGGATGATTCGGTGGATTTACCACAGCCAGTTTTATACATCGCCATGAGCGGTAGAGGCTCAGGTACATGGCCGGGTGGGTTCCTGTTCCGCGAGTTTCCTTTTAACTCCGGCAATTATCAATTATTAACCAGCACGGATAAACCAGCCCTGACTGGAATCACTGCCGGGACATTGGGGAACCACGCAGATCTAACCGTGCTCGATACTGTAAACTCAGTGGCAATAAACTTCTATGGTCTAACCAGTCTGGAAAGCGTTACGGAGGCAGAGTTAATCGCCAACCCGCGCCTCAATCTGGTCGCTATCAAGGGCGCCAGCGGCGACTTTGAATACTTACAATTCCAGACTGCGACGCCGGGCGTGGCCGTAGCCCCTTATGTCTCGCGTTATACGATCAGTAACCTGTTGCGTGGGCGCTTCAATACCGGAACTGCGGTTAGCGATCACACTGGAACAGATGAGGTGGTAATTATGAATAGTGCTGTGATGGGAATCCTGATGTCAACCGCGCTCTTAGGCGTGAGTTGTAATTATAAATTTGTGACGGTAGGCCAGCAGCCGGATCAGATTACTGAACAGGCGTTCACCTGGCGTGGAATAGCCTTGAAACCTTACCCACCTGATAGTCTCACTGCGAGTAAGGATTCAAGTGGCGACTGGCATATCTCTGCCGTGGGCCATCCGCGTGAGGCAGAGAAGCCGGAGACATACATCGCTCGTATTCGCCGCGCTTCCGACGCAATGTTGATGCGGGATATTCCTATTACACCGGGCGTGCGTATGGCCGCGATACTTGATCATATTATTCACGCCAGCGGCGGCGGGACTTATTCAGGCTCAACACATGCGGCCATCAATCACAATAACGCGACCGGAGAATTAAACCCGACCGCCGCCTATGTAAAGCAGCCCTTTACTCTGGGCAGTGAAATCAATGCTCGTCTCACGATAACACCAGCACCAGTGCCATATCTCACAGGTAATGTTAAGCTGAGTTTTGGCCCTTCGGATTTCACCGATCCATACGGCACCGTAACAGGCGCGACCCTGACAACCAAAAACGATAACAGTACTACGCTAACACATATTCAGGTATTCGACTGGTCAACCAGCCAGTTTGCAGCATTTGATTTGCCCACAGTCGGGGGTGTTGTATTCGTGCGTATTGTCTGGTCGGGAACTGAAATCCGCTGGCAGTTTTCAGGTTCTCCAATTAACGCGGCGGCTGCGCCTAACGTAATCTTAAAAGATGTTCCGACAGTGGGAGATTCCACGTTCCTTCGCCTATCGATGCTTAACGGCGGGCCCAGTGGCGCAAGCGCCGTCAAGGTGGAGAACATTACTATCGGCGGGCTGACAACGCCGCAGACGATCTACAGTCTGCCGCAACAGCAAAACGACAATAGCGGCTCCGGTATCGCCACCAGTAATCTTGACGTAGAGCTGTGGCAGGTATCACGCTACCCGCCGGACTTCAAAGGCTTCTCAGTAAGGAAAGTTTTCTAGCCTATGGCTAATACGCCAAACAGAAACTATCCGATACCCGATGCTGCGGGCTCAATCTACCCGCAGGTACGAGACCTCGCAATAGCAATTGACGCTGATAATATCCTGTGGCAGCCGATCCATAAAACACAGGTTGAACTGGATGCCATGCTGCCACCGCTGGAAGGCATTCTGTATTACAACACTGACGCGCATCACCTGCAAATGTTCGACGGTACAGCGTGGATCGTGTTTGGCGCAGGCGGCGGCGGCGGTATCATCGGCGTGCCACCATCCGCAACGGCATCATGGGCCAGTGATACGGGCGTGACCGGATCGCCAGCCTCAGCGTGGGAGTCTATAGACGAATCTGTGACGCTGGCGCAGAGCAGTGGATCGAATCGCCCCGCAGTCACAGGCAGCGTGTTTGGTTCTACGCAAGGTTTGACGTTCGATGGCTCAAACGACAACCTGACTGTGGCAACACAGGTAATCACCGCTACTGCCGCAGGCACAATCAGCATTGTGTTCAAGACAGGCGCGAGCGTGGTCGGGCCGATGGTGATGGTCAGCCAGTCGGATTCAGCAGTGGCGAATAATTGGGTGGAGTTCGGCATCAACGCGGACGGCAGGCTATACATTGAATCGAACGCCAGCGGCACCAAGCACACCGTTGTCGGTTCCACGGTGTTGTTGCCCTCGACGCGCTATGACATGCAACTCGCCTTTGATGGCATTGACTACTATATGCAGCTAAATAATGTCGAAGAAAACCCGCTGGAAATCGTGAACATTGGCGTGTTCGCGTGGTTCGGTCGCGTGGCAGGCACAACGGCGTTCACGGTCGGCGGAACAATTACCAGCGGCGGGCTACAGCGTCCGTTCGCCGGAGCCGTTGGCGCAATCTACCTGTGGGCCGTGGATCTGACTGAGGCTTAAACTATGGCGCTATTCACTTCATCGAATACGGGTAACTGGTCGAGTGCGGGAACATGGGGAGGGGCGGGGACTCCCGGTGCGGGTGATACCGTCTCAATCGGCGCGCATACCATCACCGTGGACGTGCCGACCATCATCGGCACCAGCCCAAATAATACCACAACCGCAGTGATCGATATGACCAGCGGCTCCAGCGTGCTGATTGTCGGATCATCGCTCTCGATTCGCGGCAACGTTGGCATGGTGAGCGGTTCATCGCTGAATATGGTGGCAGGTAGTTCTATCGTATGGGATGCGTCGGCGTCTGGTGGCACGCCAGTCTATAAGATTATCAACAGCGGCTTCTGCAAGCTGGTGATCACTGGCACGAATAGTTCGCACTGCACGATGTCTGCGCCAGTCGGATTCACGTTTCAACTAGAGCAGAGCTATTCGCAACTGGCAATCGCCTACTGTGACTTCACTCGACACGCAGCTTTTACTGGTGATGGATTGAAGATGGGCAGCAGCGTAGGTTTCGATGTGCAGCACAATACCTTTACCTCGTGCGGCTTTCTGCAACTTAACTCCACCAACACGAATCAGGATTTCTTCTTTAATCACAACACGTTCGTCAACAGCGGTGCCGACTGCTTTAAGCTGGCATTGAACGCGGTGCCGACAACTATTAATCCGCGCGAATGTATCGGCAATAGCTTCGATACGGCCTTCACTTATTCATCTTATGGCGTTGTCGGGCGCGACAACTATTTCGGCGGCGGCATAGACGGCGTAGGTGATCATCCGTGGGCGGCGCTGCGTTATAACTGCATCGTCGGTACGCGCGCTGATGGGCAGGTACTTGATGGCGTTGTCGAGCGCAACTATTTCACGTCATTTAGCAACCCTAACCCACACTTTGTCGAGATTCGCGCGAATGTCCAGAGCTGCATTTTCGGGCAGAACATTATCGAGTCACACGACGCGGACACATCTGATTTTGGTGACATCCTGCTACCAGTCAACGATCGCTTTACGCCGCCGTTCAAGTGGACCGTTAAAAATAATATTGCTCTGCGTAACAGTTTCGCGCCGACAGGTTCAGGCACCCTAATCACGCTATACGCGACTGGCTCAACGGATGTCGTCACCGAGCACCTGCACAACACAGTCAACGTGGACAACCCAGCCACGGGCGCATTCCCGCGGCGCTCGGCGTTCGCCACCAGCGAGGCCGGGGCTAGTGGCGCAGATAACGTCGCCAAGTTGAAATCAAACCTGGTGTGGGGCACGTCAGCAGGACAGGGCTATCTGGCAGAACGCGTCAATAACTTTCCAGCTGCGCTCGATGTGATCACCGTAGCGAATGCTGATTATAACTGGACGCACAATCTAAGCGCCGGAAATAACCAGCGTCACTATCACGACCAGTCAACCGGGGCTCCGCTCTGGAGCGCGGGAGATGCCGTAGCGGCAGGGGTGGATACACATCAGGGCACAGGTGATCCGCAGTTTTTTGACCGGAATCGAAACATTGCGCAGTGGGCTCAGGATCGCGGCTATGGCTCAACGTACTTTGACGGGCTGGCAGCTATCAAGGCGACGCCCACACGAACGGCTGATTTAGTCGCTTATGTATTCGCGGGATTCAGGCCGGGCAACTTCGATATGCGCAATGCGGCCCATGATGGTGGGTGTCCCGGTGCGGCTAACTTCTACAAGTCAGATCGTACTTTAGCCGAGATTGATGCGCATCGCGCCAGTCTGTCACGGTTTGGTCTCTAATCTACCGTATTGGGCTGAGCATTGAAAAACACCAACGCCCCCAACGGGCGACTAAACCAACGTCCACTAGTGGCGTAAAAGCAACACCACTGTTGCAAATAGTCACACTGTTAAAATGTTACAGGATAGTGTAAAACAAGAAAGGCTGAGCGGTTAAGCCCAGCCAATCAAGTTTTTTCGCCGCCGTGTCTTGCGGCGCCACAGAATGGAATGAGCAAATACTACCACAGATTCCACTCTAATGCGCAAGGTTTTTCGACAGCTAATGAATCCCTGGAAAATCAAGCTGCGCTCGAAGGCGACGAGCGGTCTGACCTGACCGTGCAAAGGACGGTCACGAACTGCAACACAAACTGGCTTCTCCCGTGGGAGCGGGAGTTTCCTCGCAACGGGCGAGTAATGTATCTCGCTACCCTTTGGGTATCTTCCGGTCTTACGTCGAGGTAGAGAAATGTGGTGTGACAGGCACAACCCTGTCAATCGTGTATAAAAAGCCAGAGAGTAATAGCGCGGTCTCAGACGATAAATAATTCAGAACTTAGACACGGCAATAAGACAAGTGGTCAACCATCGCGGACGGTGCTCTCTTCATTAATATACACCACCACGAAAGGAAAGACCGGGATCTGTCTACTCCTCACTTAAACAAGTCCCTCAAGGTCTTCCAGAACATCGACCACCCCAGCGAGCGGGCAAAAGATCTCACGGGACGGCGGGAGCTGAGTGCGTTAGCCGTAGCGCGCAGGAGGTTACGTTTAGTCAGGAGTTTCATTTGATTGAGTCTTGACGGTGGCAAGTGCGGCGCGACAGATAGCAAGGGGCAGCGTGTCGGCATCGGCGTTTCTGCTTGATCTTGCCGTGCCCTTACAGAATGATGCGTAAGGTAGCTTACCTTCATATAGCGTGCAGGCGAATGACCAACCCTGTTCGCGCATTTTCTCAACCACCTGCATAGCGGCTTTAATTGACTCAGATGGGCACCAACCCCAAAGACTGTTAACATTTTCAGGGTTGCGGACATCGTATTTTATCTCTATGAATTCACCATTGGCAGTGACCCAATTTATCTGAGGTGGCGAGTAATCATAGTCAACTTGCTCATGCCATCTCATCACGTGCTCAGCAATAGCCGCGTCTAGCATTCTTCCGCTTAGCTTATTACTCATAATTTCACCACGTCCCGCTCACTCTGTACCTCTCGTAACGACTTCAACTGCGGCGCAATCCCACTCGTCAACCCTGTCAATGCCTCAATCCTTGCGCTCTCTGCTCGATTTGCTAGTCGATGCGCGAGATAGCCATCAATGACGCGCTCGATTGCGGCGGCTAGTTTCTCGGCTTCTGTGTCACAAGTGGCGTTATCGAGTTGCTCCCAGAGCGGAGAGCGCTTAATTGATTCGTAGGCGAGTTCAGCGATCGAGTCTTTAATTTGATGCTTAGCCGGAGGCGGTGTGGTCTGATGACATTCGCAGGGGCAGCCCTCAAAGCGCGAAATCAACTCTATTTCGGCTGTACATTTTTGGTGTTCTCCTATTTGACAGAACCACCATTTATTATCGGTTAGCCTGCCGGGCTTGCGTTTATTCTCATGTAGTTGTTGGGTGTTCATCACTTGTTCCCCTTTGTCTTCTTACGACAGAACGGACAGTAGGTGCAGATCATTGCAGGTGGTGGTTTATGTTTGCGCCCACGCGGCGGTTCGTCTATCCAGCGGGTATTGATACTCAGCAATGACTCCATACGCATCTTTTTATCGAAAATCAATGACGGGGCAAGTTGGTAGTCATGACCCGTATCTCTTAGCTCTCGGTTAATTCTTTCAACGCAATCGCAATTCATCTTGCCGCCTTTCTCGTAAATCCGCCCCACTGGTCAATGAAGCCATCGTCAGGTTGAGTAATCTTAGCTTGATCGTATTCCTCTCACTCGGACCAGCCACAGTCGAAGCAGCCCCACGGTCCATAGAGCCACGCTAAGCCGTTGTGAACTTCATCTCTGCGGCATTTACCGTTACAGCGCGGACACTGCATCTCGTTCTCGTCCACTTGTTGGGTGTTCATTTTGATTGCGTCTCCTGCTTCTTGGGCCATCTAGCCGCCCGCGCTTTCTCTAGACTCTTTTTCGAGGCCGCTCGTTTCTTCTTAGATGTAGCTTTCCCGCCCCGGCGGCCTAGTTCCTGCATGACTTTTTTGATTGTGTCGTTGTTCATTATTTATCGAATGTGGTTCCTTAGTAATGGATAGCTTTAAGGCGCTCTATTGCCGCTGCTTCGTCAATCTCGCCCGCGTTAAGCGCATCGCATACCGCTTGGCCCTGCCTTCGCAAAGACTCCGATAAGACGCGGCGCTTTCGGCTGTATTCAGCGCGGCCAAAGTGGCGAAGAAACATCGGCGTGAACCCGTCGCCGTAACGCCGGATATAGGGCTGTAACCCGCCTTCGACTACCTCGTATGTCATCGGTAAAGATTGCATGGGGTTTATTCCTTATGTCCGCGACGGCAATACTCTCGACACTTTTCAGCAAGTTCTCCATAGCCGCCCGCCTCATTCCATCGTGCGTTTGATTCACACTGAGCGCAGGTTTCGAACGGGAACTCGCAATAGCAATTACACTTCTCGTCGCTCAAAAGAGCGCCTTCCATCTTTTCACAGAAACCGCCTTCGTTGTCGCTGTACCTTTCTTCGTGGCCGCACCTTAAGCAGATTCGCGCCGCTACCATGTTGGGCGGATGTGATCTTTCGAATGATGTATCAAAACCCATAATCCCGAATATACAGTAAGCCGCTTACTGAGTCAAGGCTATTCTCAATTATTTCTCCATACTATTTCGTGCGGCTCAAGAGCTAAATCTCACACCTCCCGCCACAATTCTGTTACACTTTCCCACAAGTGACGCAGATCACTTATTCCTCCTGTTTTGAGGCTGGGCCTATTTGGGGGCATAAAGACCTGGCCTCGCTTTCCCTCTCTTCATCGATACGAAAGGAATCCCCTAATGGCTATCAGTAGACAGACTGGAATTATTGCAGCGCTGGTTATATCGCTGGTCCTATTAGTTAGCGGCGTCATCGCGCACGCGGAGGTTGAGGATACCGCAGACATTCCAGCTATTCGCCCTGACGTTCCGTTAAGCGATTCAGGTCAAATAAATCTTATCCGTAACCTGAACATGGCGGTGAATATCATTGTCGAGCCTCAGGGAGATGCACAAGCGGGAATTAACGCCGCACCCTGTGGGAGCGCGGTAACGCTGACAGCGGGAACGACATACGCGGCGAATCTAATTCTTCCTAAAAAGGATTGCATAAACTTCATTACCATCCAGTCATCGCGAGCGAGTGAGCTAGCGGAAGGGAAGCGAATCGATCCTGCCACCCAAGCCCCGCTCCTTGTCACCCTTGAATCAACTGTCAACGCTGAACCTGTCATTCAGACCGCTCTCGGCGCGCATCACTACAAGCTAATTGGCCTACGAGCTAAAACACGCGACACGTCAGTATTCGTCTATGACTTAGTCAGGTTCAGCGGCAGCGGGCAAACCTCCCCCGATCAAGTGCCGCATCATCTTATCTTGGATCGGGGTTGGATCGAAGGGAACGCGAATCAGGACACGCAACGTGGGTTAACTCTCAACTGCGCAGACTGTGGCGTGATCAATTCCCACATCACTAATATCAAAGGCAAGGGCATGGACACGCAGGCCGTGTGCGGGTGGAATGGAACCTTGCGTGCCTACGTGCTGAACAACTACCTTGAAGCTACAGGTGAGAACGTGATGTGGGGCGGGGCAGATCCGGCACAGGAGTTAATGATTCCCACCAACGTTGAGGTACGCCGCAACACCATCAGCAAGCGGCTGGAATGGAGAGGGCAGGGTTACACGATCAAGAACCTCATTGAAATGAAGAATTGTATCGGCTGTACGGTTGATGGGAATATGCTCGTTAATAATTGGGGTAATGAAGGCCAAGCCGGGGCGGCAGTCGTCATCACCGTGCGTAATCAAGACTGTCGTGCCCCGTGGAGTACAATTCAAAACGGAAGCTTCACTAACAACTTCGTGAGTAACTCCGACGGCGTATTCAACTTTCTTGGAAAAGATAATGAAGCTGAGCCCACTTATCAAGATAGTCCCGGCCATCCGAAGTGCAGCGATCCGGGTGAATCCTACGGCTCAGTGCGTGGAAATGCATTCCTTGTCGCGAATAATGTCTTCGACAAGATCATCGGACCATTCATCGTCATCAACGGCTTCTACAGCATCACAGTGGAGAACAATACTGATTTGCAAACCTGCACGCAGGGCTGTAACACTGCTACCTTCTACGGTGAGCCCTCGATGAACTACATCCATCGTAACAACGTTCACGATGAGAAAGCTTATGGATTAGCCGGAGACGCAGGGAAGCCGCCGAGCTTCTATGTGCCGAATGCAATCATGACCGGGAATGTAATTGCGCATCCCTACTCCCCGTGGCCGAGCGGGAATACGACGGTTGAGAGCTTGACTATTACCTCTGACTACCGCACGCCATACGCAGGCGTCGGGGCGGATATTGATAAATTGTTAGCGGCACAGGCTGGGGGTGGGGTAGCGCCGAGTCCGAGTCCGTCTGTAACTGCCACGGTTACAATTAGTCCGAGCCCGACTGAAACACCTTCGCCAGTGGTGAGTCCGACGAACACGCCAACCGCGACAGCGACCCCAACGCCAACAGCTACGGCCACCGCAACCCCGACAGCAACCGTAACTCCAGTTAACGTCTCCCTAGACAACACTCGACTCCCACCTGCGGGTCAGATTGTCGATTCATTATCAGCGGTCTGGACGTTGAGTGGGACAACGATGCTGCGCAATGGTTCGGACTCAGGTGGGCGAGGCTCGCTCATCGTCTGGTTTGGGGGACAGGTTTACGCGATTGGCGTCGATACTAACTGGTGGCACTACACAGGCGGCACGTCATGGGAGCGGGTGAGTGGAGATCCGGCTGGATCCACAACACCCACTCCGACTCCGAGCGCGGTCCCGACAGCCACGCCCGCGCCAACCAGTACGCCGGCGCCGACAAGTAGCCCCACACCACAGCCGACGCCTACGCCTACGCCTACGCCCGGCATACGCTTCTGTCCATCAGGAACACGGCCTGTGAATGGATGTGTATGTAGGAATGGGTTTAAGGGGGCTTCTGGGAAATGTCGATAATCGCGATAAAACCGTGACAAACTGGCCCAACGGGAGTAGGATGCAACTTGATGGACAACTTAGCCTCGTTCATTCAAGCAGCGACAGGAGCAGGATTTATAGCCAAGATGGTTGTCGATGGCTTTCGTATGGCGGTGGATATGCCGAGATGGATGCCAGTGCTGCTCGCGTTCGTTGCGGCCCAAGCTGGCGAATTCCTGCTGCTACTATCCCAGAACGCTACTTTCACTCGCCAGACGATGGCGCAGGCTGGGTTGATTGGACTAATCGCATGGGGGTTGACCATCGGCGTGACTGAGTTGCAGAAGAAAGCTAACCGCAGCGAGGAACGAATCGATACGGCTCTCGCAATGCCGGAAGGATCGTCGAAGAACGATCTTGAGAGAGTGATGAAAGGGAACATATGAGACTTGCTCGACGACAACTAGCACCAATCGCACTGCTCACGTTACTCATTATCACCACGGCTGGATTTAAGGGGTGCCCATCGTCGAACGATCTGGATCGCGGAGCGAAAGCATCAAACGAACTTGCGCATGACGTACTACTGGCGAATCGTGTCCTGGTTGAATTTTATACCGCTGGCAAGATCCCACTCGCTGCGAAGGACAAGATTGCCGACAAGCTTGGTACGATCGGAGACAAGGGCGAGAAGTTCAACGCAACGCTGATCGAGCTTGATAGGAAGTACCCGCAAGGAACAATGCCACCGCAGGATTTGCAGTTTGTGCGCGACAATCTTGGCGAGTTGCGAAAACTGTACAGCGAAGTGCTGGCAGACCTGCTTCCGTTCAAAGCACAGAAGGCGGTAAGCGCCCTTGATAAAGACCTGTCCACTATCGAGAAGGTGGTGAAATAGATGCTAGATCTCCACGACATCATCAACGGCTTACAGGAAGTATTACCTATTCTTGGCACGCTTACAGGGCATCCCGAGATCGGCGTGCTTAGTTCCCGGTTGCTACAATTAGGTGAGGATGAACTACAACGACGTACAGCCATAAGCGGCTTAAGCCGGAGCGAGGAGCTGGCCGAAGCTGAGCGCACCTACAGGCAGTTTAGAATCGAGAACGAAGCGGCGAAAAAGATGGGCCATGAGAACGAATAATGGGCACCGAACTACTCAACTCTGCCCTCGCTGAGATGTTTCCGCCCAACCTGACGATCTATCGCAAAGGCTGGGTCTGGCAGGGTAGGCCAGTGCAAATCTCTTACGTGCTCGGCTATGATGAATACGGCTGTCCTTACATGCATGACGAGGCTACAGGATTGCCGCTGGAGATGACGCCGCTGGATACGGAAGAGGATTTGCTTGAGCAGCGTGAGAAGAGATACTTGAGCAAGGTCGAGGCAGGCGGTAATACGTAGGACAGGCGTGAAACGACACGTAGCCGAGAAATCTTCCCGAAGGGTCGCTGCTGCTGAACCGTACCGGAACTAAGAACCTTGCTCAAGTTATTTAACAACAAGGGTGGTCGTAACGGGCTGGTAGCGGCATACCTTAATTGGCCCGGTAGGCAGGAGCAGGCGGAAGGCTACCTGTCCATAAAGTCATGAATCAGAACTGTGAACACACCGATCATATTCGACTTGGCCCAACCGAGGAAAGCTGGGCGCGGTTTGAAGAGGAACGCTCGAAAGCGATCGACAACTTCGTTCAGAAAGTTCTTAAAGGAGTCATATCTATGTCAGTGAGATGTAAGTTTGTATGTAGTTTCAAGGAGGGTCAAAGCGTTCATTTTAGCCCGGTCTATAGTGGTAGCGAGGAAAATAAGAAATTCTTTCAAGCTACGCCGGGCGGACAGATTGCGTTTTACACGGTCAACGAATCGGCCCTGAGTCAATTCGAGCAAGGTAAAGAATACTACGTTGACTTTACTCCGGCTGATAGCGAATGACCAAGGATCGAATTTGACAATGCCAAGTAACTTTGAATAGTTGGAGTACTTGTTATCTAGAGTTGATCACCTGAATCTGTAAGGAGACTTGAATGACCGACACATCCTCCGATCCCAACCCCGAAGGCGCAGGTTACACGCAGATCATTCTCCCGACAGAGATGGTCATCGACATGGGCCGCAAGCTCATGGCGCAGCCCCAGGTTGAGTTTACACAAGAGCAGAAGAATGAACTGCTGAGCGCGATTATGCGAGCGATTGGTTGATTGTAAACTTAAGAGACTACTGAAATGATTCTCATCTTTCTACTCGCTATATTCTTCCAGCAACCTGACCATTCTCCCAAGCCCTGTCGGGTTACGGAGGTTGTCGTTGAAGGTGTACGTTCCGACTGTTACGGCTGGCAACCAGCTAGAGACGAGAAAATATTTGCTCCGGCGGCGGTGAATGCGCAACTGCGAGTCGGTGACACCTTCTACTTCGTCTGGACGGAGACACGCTGGGTGGCAGAAATACGCTTTCGGCAAGGTCTATCTGAGCCCGTAGTTTTTGACGTGGTTGTCGTCCAGTTTACCGAGAAGCAGGTTAATCTCGCCTGGGAGTGTCCCGATCGTGCAGGAGAGTTATGCAGTGAGATTATTCCCCGTTCCGAATGGGCGCGCGGTAGTTATCGCTACTGGCCCAAGCAGGTCAAACCCGGCCAACTATTGAAAGCAATGTTCTTTGTCGGCAACCTGAAATCAATTCCCGGTTGTGCGGAGCGAATAGAGGACGCGAAGACCGACTACAGGCAAGGGCTGGAGTTGAGACCGCCAGTAAACTCGTTGATACCGGGAGATTGCAGTAGGCCGACTTCGCCGTTCATTCGCAACTTGCTGGAGAAGACCGCACTGAAACAGTAAGAGGAAATGTGTATGCCGCTAACCTTCAAGTTTGACCCTGAACAGCTAGATAGGCTAATTAGCTCGATCGATAACTTATCTACCAACCTCGCCAAGTGGCAAGCTGGACAAACTGTCGCTATCGAGCAAGGCTTTGCCAGCCTCGTCTCAACCCTCGGCGGCGACATGAGCGAGGAAGTACAACAACGCATCGACGCGATCGCCAATTCCGTTAAGTCCGTCAAGGACAAATTGCAAACATCCGTAGATTCACAAAAGGAGACTTAGACCACAATGCCAGCAGATTTTACGACACTTGACACCGAAGTGGGAGAACTAACTTCCGTAGCTGATTCTGCCGTTGCGCTCATGGACGGCTTTGACCAACGATTGAAGGATGCAATCGCCGCCGACAACCTCAGCGACAACACGAACGTAGCGCGACTCTCGGCTGACTTCAGCGCCCAGAAGCAGAAGCTGGCTGACGCGGTGACACGCAATACGCCAGCCGCGCCGACTGAGGGCTAGTTTGCTCGTCCTCCAATGAATGCCCGACGAATCTCAGGAGCAACTAATTGGACTTGTCACTCGCGGACTGGCCTCAATCCAAGACCAGCTCCGCGAACGTGACACGCGCTATAACACGATGTCCGAGTCGATGATCGGGCTCAAGTTCCAAGTTGAGGTGATGAGTAAGACGCTGAGTAAGCTGGAAGGAGACATTGTCAAGAACTCCACCGATCGGCTCACCATGCGCGTAGAAGCGCTGGAGAAGTCCGACACTGAGCACAGACGCAAACAGGATGAGAACGTTAAATGGATCAAAGGACTGGCAGCCAGTGTAATCATGCTCCTGCTTGGCGTGCTCTTCAACTTCATTCGGATCAGCTTGAAGCAATGAGCGATGATCTTGATAAACTGGTGGCGGTGGTGGACGAACTGGATCCAAATACTCTCACCACCAAAGACAGGGAAGAGATTCTCAGGTGGGGCGCGGATAAAATCGGCTTCGTGTTAGTAGATGTAGATGAGCAAAAGATCCTACACGGTACATCAGGAGCAGAGAGTCTCTTTGGCTATGTTACCGACGAGATGACGGACCTGCCACTTATCGAGCTCGTTCCCGAAGGGCTACGGGCCGCGCATGTCAAGCACGTGGAGAAATTCGGGGAAGCTATGCAGACGCGCAGCATGGGCCGTCGAGATATGGTGCTGATGGGCCGGGAACGAGATGGCTCAACTTTCCCGGTAGAGATTAGCCTTTACCCGCGCAAGTTTGGAAAACGAAGACTGTGTCTTGCTAATGTGGTGAGGCTGAGCAAGGAAGTCTAACACCCCCAAATGAATCGCAACCGTGATAACTTCGCAAGATCCAAGTGGTACACACCCATGCGTACTACGATCTAATTAAAAGGGAAACAAGGATAAAAATGTCAAGCAATCGCCCAGACCAGAAACCAGTTGATGCGCCGCCGCAGGATAAGCCAGTTGAGCCACAGACACCGCAGCCGAAAGGGCCACCTGTACGCCCTCGTGACGGAGAAGATCCGCCTCCTGATTTTGGGGTTCCGGTTGGGCCGGGCAAGGGCGGCGGTGGTTAAGCTGGTAGAAATTGACCGTTCGCTGCGCGGCGCTTGAAGTGGCTACTATTCTCATATTGCTCTTGAATGGTAGCCCACCGCGTATTTAGCGGCCAACTCTTTTCAAGGCACTGCCTACACTCACCACAGGAATAGTTGCCGTCATTGTTGATGCGGTCAACAGAGTGCTTGATAGAAGGTTTGAGACCCATTATTCGTAGGAAATTGGTGAACTCTTGAAACCCTTCGCACATTACAATCCCGCGCCCTCCGTAACGATGCCATCCCGGATAGTAGTTTGGGTTACTTGTCCGCTGTTTAGCGTGATCCCAGCTTCGGTATTCAGGCGAGTGACCATTCTTGACGCGATTGTGCCCATGCTTAAACCACTGCTGCGTCGTTTGCTCAACTCTCCAGCAACCACAAGACTTACTTCCGTTTCGCTCCAGCGTCCGGATGTTTACCGCGCGCCATTCACCGCAGTCACAACGACAGATCCAATAAAAGGCGTTGCCTTTACGAGACTCTTGGCGCGAATAAGCAAAACAGAATACCGTCCAGCGTTCGTATCGCTTTCCTTCGTAGCCGTTGATATACTTGGACAATCTAGGCATCTGATAGCTCCGTTTCAGCTATTGGAATGGGATCGTCGAAGGCTGACACCTTTGACGATCTTGCCTATTGTAACATTATGAGCGCTTTTCCCGCCACTGCTGCCGATGGAAAGAACGTGCTTGCCGCGGTTAACGAAGTCACGCTACTGCGAGACGTGCTAGTACGTGAGATTCGCGCGTTGGGGGCTCTGTATGTTGTTGGTAAGCGTCGGCCTATCTCTGAGCTACCAGAAGACAAGCAAATACAGATACGGGAAGCCTATGCGAATACAGGCTGGGCCTCAGACTATTGCGTTGAGATGCAGGGGGTCTTTACCTCACAAAGACTTGCGGAAGATACCTGTAAGTCAAAAGGCGCGAACTGGTTTTATACGCGCTTGCCAATTGATTCATGCTTACCAGACGAAGTAGTATTTGGTGAATGGGCGCATCAGTTTCCCGGCTCAGACGCCACCGAGCTTTATGAAAATTTGCGGGCGGCGACAGTGGCAATGCCAGTTAGTCAATTACGACTTCTGGAAGAAGAAGCAGCGCGATTGTTGGAGATAATTAAATCGGCCCGTAGTACGACAGAGAATTCCCCGTGAAGACGATGCGATGCAAATCTCACCTGCTCCGATCACATGGACCGAAGTGTTTCGCCTCCTCATTGCTACCTCCATCGGCTTAATTCCCTTTCTCGTAACCACTTATCGTAATAGAAAGAAGTCGGACTTAGAGAATAAGGAGATTGAGGCACGGGCTGAACTTGCTAGGGTAAACGCGCGCAGTACTGAGTTTAGAGACAACATCGCAGCAGGAGAGGGTGTAGGTAAACTATTGAGTGCCCTTATTGAGGCTGGCGATACAATTCACGAATTACAAGGAAAGAACTTCCAATTGGAACAGGACAAGCTTGGCGAAGATATGCTGCGATTGGATCTTAAGAAGGCGATCGCTTTACTTGCTTTCCATTCGATCCCTTTCCATACCGCTGAACATCAAGACGTAAAAAAGATGGTGGAAGCCTATGAGAATCTAGCAAAGCGCCGATCGAAATCGTGATAACAAAAGAGACGCCACCCACGCAGCGCCTCTCCTATCAGTACGATCTACTCTTTCTCCACCGACGTAACACTTCAAATACCAGCACGCCGCCCAGCCCGCCAGCGACGGCCATTCCGAGAATTTGCAGGAAGTCTAATAGTGTCATCGTAAACTGTACAAGGGTGCTCCCAAAAGGTTAGCCATTGACGCGCTACCGTGGTTTGCGACTCGGCTCAAATCCACCTTTGGTCTTTTCGCCTAGAGCCTCACAGTCTCCCATTCCGCACTACGGCCTTTATTGGTACAAACGCACCCTGTTGTTGTCGCGACAGCACGATTCCCGATTCTCCACGTGCGCCTCCCGCCGATGGGCGCGGGCATCCCCATCCACTTACGCGATTTAATCGGCCTCTTTCAGCCGACGCTGCGGGCGTGCTAATTTTTCAATCGTTTCTAGAGCACGGGCTTACACCGTGTCACTTTCTACACCATGCCGCGATCCTGAGGCTATCGAATACATTATTCATTAACAACCAGTTTCGGGGTAGTGTCCTAATCTGAGATTCAGACTTTATTTTATAGGCCGGGGGGAGCCAATAGTGATTAGGGCGGGCAGTTACACCCGTCCTCACAGGTCCGAGTCGAAGGGTCGTATTTTGCGCAGAGCCCTTCCAGGCCATCTAAATGACATGCGCAGGGCGCCGTCCCAACCCGGGCGACAAAACTCAACTGCTGAGCGGCCTTCTCGAGAGTGTAGCCCTCGAGAGTCCCGGTGGCTTGCAGCCACAAGCCTTTGGCTTTCGCGTCCGATTTCACGTGAATCGGTACGCGATGGTAGCCCTCAGGGATGGGCCGCGTGAAGTCAGCGTCAACCCTCAGCGCCCGTTCGACGACGACATTTGCTGCTGCATCGGCTGGCGTTCTTTGTAGTGTCGCGAAGGCCACGACACCGAAAACCGCCATTGCACATGTAATAAAAAGGATCTTTCTCATCTTTATATCTCCTTGATTTGTGGTAGTGTTCTAATTTCCCACTTCTGCATATAGCCCCCTTATCGAGCGTGGAATTTATTCTCCGTGGGTGTCGGCTCGGTTGGTTGAGGTATGGTATCGGAGGGGGCGGGCGGTAACACTGGCGTCGTATTGATCCTTAACTGCTTAGGCATTTCAGCCTCCATCTCAGCTAACGCTTGCAAATGTGTATCAACTTCGGGCTTAGCTAGCTCGTAGCATTTCCACTTCGATTTCTCTTTGCTCAAACAAACTAACTGTATGTCGCCACCAACCCCTCCGGGCGAACTTCTACTCACCTCAGATAGTGTCCAAATACATGCCAACTGACCGTCCGTGAGAGTGGGTAAACCAGTAGGCCAAAAAATGCGTCGGATGAAAGCCAAGAACGGATCTGCTTGGGGCTGTCCGCTTCCGATTGCGACAAACGGCAAGTTCTCCGATACTTCCTCAGCGGCGCATTGATGCGAGAAAGTTACTAAGTGCGGCTCATCGTTAATCTCAAACGCCACGGCTGTTGAATGAGCGCACTGCATGATTGCTGCCTGTTGGCCTATCACACCAACGGTTGCTCCAGCGCGTTGCCAACAAAGCTCCGCATGTTTCCAAAATCGTTGCGTGAGGTCGGTCTTTGCGGCGGCAACTGATTTCCATTTCACCTGTTGACCATTCTGAGCTAGATACGCATCAATCTCCCCGCTATAGTCCTGCCCTAAACCGATCGGCCCAGACACGCCTATAACGATCCGATTGTTAGCGATATGTAGCTTAGTGACGGTATCTTGACTGATGGTGCTCTGGCCCATAGCCGTAGCGTAGGTGGCTTTCGAGTCCGCACCAAGCACGATTCCGTCAGAGCATTTAACGCCAACGATGAGAGTCATTAGCCAACAAAAACGCTCTTAGCTTTATATTGTGGGTATGCCCTATAGATAGCGGACAGCAGTTGTGCAAACGAGAGGCTTTGTACCCATTTGACGACCTTCGTAATGTAAGCCGACATCCGCTCACTAATTTCAGTCTTGCGTACATACTCCGCAAGGTCTTGACCCGCGGACGTGATCGTATAATATGCCCAGCCCTTATTAGCCACCTGAACGCTCTGAACAAGGTCGCTGTAAATCAGAGATTCGGCGTCTTTGTACACGCGCGGATCAAATGGTCCATAATTGTAAGGAACAAACTCGTAGTAGTTATCGCCAACTTCATCCGGTAGATTCTGACCTATAAGGAATAAAACCTTTTGAAGCTGAACAGGCGATAACCCGGCTGGTCCAGCCTGATAAATCACTAATAGCGGCCAATGTCTACGATCCATTACACCCTCCAATAGTTAGAGTACCGCGTGGATTTTTAAAAGTTAAGGCCGCACGCGCGGTTACGTGGCGTTGCAGGGCTGGAAAATCAGACGGAGGTATAAACAGTGTTTAAATGGCAACTGTGACCTACCCTATCATTGATACCGTCGAACAGCAAGAAAATAATTTCGTAGTACGAAAATAGTTGTAGACAGATTATGGTTTCCGTAGTACAGTATTTCCACTGGAGACGGAAACAATGTCTAACAACCACCTAAGCAAAGACAAACAGATTGCAGTTACGGAAGCACTAGCCGAAGGTAATTCGATCCGGTCGATAGAGAGAATGACCGGAATTCATCGTGACACGATCATGCGCTTAGGTGTTCGCGTTGGTCAAGGCTGTGCTGAATTGTTGGATCAGAAGATGCGCAACCTCGATTGCAACCGCATCGAGCTGGATGAAATTTGGGGATTTATTGGCAAGAAGGTCCGTCACCTGCGTGAAGATGACGATCCGACATTTGGCGACGTTTGGACCTACTGCGCGATTGATGCTGAGACTAAGCTTGTGCCTTCGTACAAGGTTGCCAGCAAGCGCAATCTACCCAACACAATCGATTTTATCAGCGACCTTAAAGCGCGGATGAACAATCGCATTCAGATCTCGTCAGATGCGATGCTCTCTTATGAAGAAGCTATCGACACGGTGTTCGGGATGGATGTCGATTATGCGCAGATTGTAAAAACCTACGGCACAGACGAAAGTAAGTACAGCACACCAGAACGTAAGTATTCCCCTTCGCGTATCACGGACAGTGAGAAGATCTGGAAGATGGGCCAGCCCGAAGCGCGCTACGTTTCAACTAGCTACGTTGAGCGCTTGAATGCGTCTACCCGCTTGCACGTTAAGCGTCTCAATCGTCTTACGCTCGCGTTCAGTAAGAAGCTGGAAAACTTCGAGGCTGCGGTTTCCCTTCACTTCGCGGCGTACAATTTCGTGCGCACTCACAGCGCGGTGAAGATGACGCCCGCGATGGCAGCCGGAGTCACGCGTAACTTCTGGTCCTATGGCGATCTAGTCGAGGCAGTTCTATGAGCGACTATATCGCAGAAATCCAAGCGGTCTTTTTGAAGCTACACGGATGCGATGCGCAGTACGTTGAAAGCGTCCCTGTCGTCGAGGAATTTCAGGGTGAAACGATCTGGCAAGGCGATGTAGAGGTATTCGATCTTGTGGGCCATCCGAAAGCAAAACGTGGATATGGATGGGGATATATGACAACCGATAGCGGTGGTCGGCGCTACTTCACAGTGTTGGAACTACCGCCCGTAGATTCACCACAAACGGCAGTCAAAATAGCGATAGCGTCGGAGATTAAGAATGCGAGAGAAAAGAAAAAAGGTAGGTAGGCCAAATCTGGGCAAAGACGCGAAGAATGTAGTATTGCAGAGTCGCGTACAAGAGACTGAAAAGAAGGCCTATCAGAACGCAGCGAAGTCTGCCGGAGTAGATCTCTCAACCTGGATTCGCCAGACCTTGAATCAGGCGATCAAGGCGTGATAGCTTCTACTGGTCGCGGAGGACATGGGAATCGAACCCCACCGCGCGAACGGACCCTTTGGATGTAAATTCCATTTACGTGCGCCAGCACAAGGGATGTCCTCCGCTATTTCTTTACCGCCCTCGCGCGCTTAACAGGCTTCACAGGCTTCACAGTCTTCGTCGGTTTAGCGGCGGCTAGCTGCTTACGCTTCGAACGAAGGGATTTAATTTCTTCCAACACCCCCTCGGCTGCTGCTTTAGCATGGTCAAGAAACGATGCGGTCGGAAGAATGACTGCCGGATATGGACCACGTCCGGTCATAGTTGCGAGCATCTCACGAGCAGCCCCGTACAACACAGACGGCGCATTCGCGTAAACGAGTATGAACTCATTTGTATCCGGCTCCCCCGCATGAAAATGAAAGTACCCGACCAGTGACAGGCGAAAGCTATATGGATATCGATCCTTACGTCCTGCCGAGGCGATTGTAAGAACGTAACGAAGCCGCGAGGGGTCTTCCGTATGCCGACCGACCTCGCCGTTGACGGTGAAATCGGTCGGCTCAATATTCCATGCTTTCTCCATCCTGTAGTGATAGCCCGAAGAAGAACCAAAAACCGTTTTCTTCTCGAACGCCTCGTTCAGCTTGAAAAAGAACTCGGCGACGTGATAGCCCTCAAGATGTAACGGTGACGGCTCCATTTAAGATACGTATTCCTCCTCAGTGCCGAACTTGGATCGTTCGACTGTTTTCTTTTTGTATGTGTACTGGATATCGGCGATGCTGTGATAGTTCTCGGCATCGCTGAACTCGCGATTTTTCTTCTTAACTGTACCCGCCATAGGAACCAGCATAACGCCGCTTCCGGTAAAGAGAATTCCCGTCTTCAATCCCTTTGCCAAACGTTGTAGTGTGGGAGCGGTCGGCATTTGACCACCTTCAATTCGCGCAATCATAGGCTGGCGAATTCCTGTGAGTGCAGCAAGAGACTGCTGGGTCAGTCCTAGTTCTTCGCGTCTCTGTGCGAGGGCAAGCGCGAAATCCATCTCTTTATCGACTTGCTCGTACTGTTCTGCAAACTCAGGATCTTGTAGTTGCTCTTGGAGGAACTCTTTAAAAGAACTCATTGTTTCTCCTTTCCGGCTTCGTTTACGAGCCAATCATCCATCCGGTCTTCTGCCGTTTTGATGTCTACCTCGGGGAGACGTTGCGTCGTTTTTCGGATCGCGTGCACTACGATGAACGCCTGATTCTCACTACTGAAAAAGAAGAAGATCCGAAATTCATTTCCCCCGTATTCGGGACGAAGCGCCCAGATCTCGCCTCGCACCTTTTCGAGATAGTTTCTGGGGAGCTCGAACCCGTGGTCTTCCAGCATCCCTATGTACTTGGCGCATTTAGCGCGTTCGCCGTGCGATAACTCTCGAAGAAATCTTGCAACCGGCTTTTTACCCGCGAGATTCTCGTAGAAATTTGCGTCCCAAGACATGCGGGAGAGCATTATAACTCGGAAGTTATAATAGTCAAGCGCCGGGGAAAGCAAAAAGCACAATTTTCCAAAACAGATTACTTATGGACGATCGGGCGCGGGTGTCGATTCGCGGACTGTGGTCCTAATTCGGTAGACCAACCCGATCATCAATCAAAACGTCCGTTGAGATTCCCGCCAGCCTTGCATATGCCAGCAAGACCATTAACGGCGGTTCCCTTCTTCCGCTCTCGAATTGTGAGATTTGCGCCGGGTAAAGCGGCGAAGCTTTATAGTTCAACGCCTTCACCATTTCTGTTTGACTCAATCCTAAATTGGCCCGGATCTGCGCAAGCTTCTTTGCCAGCTTCTTAGGTACAGGACGCTTCGCCATTAGAAGCGCCCTCCGTAAGACTTGCACGCGGTACTAGCAACTGCTAGTATCTTGTGGCTTATTCGATAGGTTGTGGTGTTCGCCCAGATATACCGGGCGAAGATCACCTAATCATTTCCTCCGAGGATCTCAATATGGCGTATCGCAAACGAGTGTTCCTCAATCCGATCTCACTTGGCAAACCATCGTACATTCAGGCAGTCGCAGACTCCAGCCTTGAGGGTACTTATGTGCTGGGAAACTACCTCCTGATTATAGCGGACTGTCACCGCAATATCATGCTGGAGTTTTCGCTGGGTAACGAGCAGCAACGCAAGGTGAGTCTCGCCAAGATCGATAAGATGGCCCAAGTTGTCAACGAATTCAGAGACGCGGTCCACGCGGAAGCAAAACTAATCGAGGGAGCATCCGAGTGAGATGGGGAAGCGACCGCGCCGGAAGTCGAAAGACTTGCCCGCCAAGCTCCTTGCTATCCGGCAACGGCTGGAATTGAGCCAATGGGAAATGTCGCGCTTGCTGAATTTTCTAATAACTCCCGCGCGGATAAGCGAGTGCGAACGAGGAAAACGGGAACCGAATCTGTTGGTCCTACTCGCTTACGCCCGCGCCGGAGATGTTACCGTGGACCAACTGATTGACGATGACCAAAAACTCTATTCCTGATTCTTGCTCCGCGCCGTAGTTGGGCAAGAAGACTGAAAGGCCGGGAATGCCCAGATCCCGGCCTTTTGGTTTTTGTGATGTTGGTTTACTGTTTAGGCACCTTGTAGGCGGCATGGCCCCACAAACCAGCCGCCCGTCCTTCATCGCTTAATGGAGCACGCTTTATGGCACGCATGTTAACGAGTCTTCAATGGTGGGAGATTACCGGCTACTGTGTTGCGCTAGGTCTAGTTGTTTTAGCTGCTTTAATGGATAAGATCGGCGGGCCGGACTCTGCGTCGGAACGCCTAAGCGGCATAATTGCGACTCTCGGCATCCTCGGATTCCTTGTAGTCTTCACAATCGGTTTTGTGCTCAGGTTTGTGATCTAGGGACAAGGGCCGTGCCAGATTTTCAATTCCAGATTTCAGATTAGGACACTACCCAGTTTCGGTTTCGGCAGTGACTTCACCGGGGCGAGGTCAATAGCCAGTTCTTTCTTTGCGTCCCGGCCCGCTTGACTGAGCTTAGCAGCTACTCCCATAGCATGATCGTATCGAGCCTGTCCGATGCCATCTAAGCGCTCACGTGGCACAATAGCCAAGCGCCGGAACGCGCGTCCTGTATGCCGGATTCCCTGTTTGATGTTTCGCTCCGACTCTTTCAGGCGATCAGCCGGATTGAGAAACTTCAATCCGATTCCATGGATCCACTCACTGTCGATGTCGCGATCGTTGCGGAGTCTGCGCCGCCATGCGTTCACCACACCGTAATAGCGATTGGTTTTAGCGGGGATTTTTATTAACGCTTCGAACTCTGAGTGACGGATCACTTGATCTTCATCCGGCGTGGGAAATGCCTCTTCCAGCTTGCGCACGTCGGGGCCGTAGGGAATGCCATTTACTAACTGAGCAGGTTTCATTTCTTGTTTCTCCGATCCTTCATAAGCTCGGAAATAGATCCTTTCATTTCCACAGGTTTCTTTCTTCCGGCAAGTTGTTTGTTTACCTGAAGCGAATAGGTCAAAGCGCCCTTATGCTTACCATGCTTCCAGAATGCGCTGGATTTCTGTCGCGTTTTGATTCTCATGGCAGTTATACGCCATTGGCGTCGTTGCTTAACCTGTCCGGGCCTTCCACGCTCCGCAACGCATAGCCGTGGATCGCTTAGCAATATAGAGCAAACTAATTTCAGGCCATTGGCCCCCATGACGTACCGAGCCCAGTAGGGCCGCGCAATGCACCGCTATAGCAATGCTCCGCGTTGGGAAAATCTATAATTGCAATAGGCCATAGGCCCCTAGCCATGCACGGCCTTACTACGGTGTGCCGCTCGCAGCCGAGCAACTGCCGGGCGCAGGCTGGCCCTGCTCTACGCAGAACTCTATATGATTTCAAAATGGACCATTGGTCCCCCCGCGCTGCGTTACCAACCTAGCCGCACAAAGGGCTACAGTGCCGGGCCGCGCGTCGCCACCCGAGGATAGCTCTGCTATACGGAGCCGAAAACTTCTATTCTTCAACGGTTGCCTCAAACATTCCAAACTGCCCCGGCGTAGGGCTTCCCGGTCGCCAGTTTCCTAACCCCTTGTAGCGACCTGCTAATTCAAGGATCTGTCGGAGAATCTTGACTGTAATCGCCTCATCCATGATGACGATCCGCCCCTCAGTGGCCCACTGCTCGAAGCGTGGCCGCACTCGTATATGCTTACTTTGACCTACGCGCACGCGCTTGACGAACAACGAGAATCCAAGCTTCCGCACCCCTTCGATATGTTCGACAAAATGAGCCTTGTCCTTAAGATCGTTGATATCAGACATAGAGATCGTCGCGCCTGAGCCATTAATGAAGAGAGGCCAGTGAAACTCAGGGCATAACAAACCGCTTTGCGATTGTGCCTTAAAAGTCTTCTTCCCCGATCCGGTCGGCACCTGAGCCCCGCCTTCCATCAGACAGCGCATGATATATTCACTTGGAATGGTAACGATTTCCCCGTCCGTATTCAGCGAGCCAATCCAGCGAAACGGCGGCGTTCGATCGTCGCCAGCTTTCGACTTCGCTTTATTCTCAGGTTCTTTACGCCACTCGTCCATCGCGTCAGACCACTCGATATTATCAGCGTGCATGAGTAGGGGCGTTAAGCCCTTAATGGTAACTTTTACGTTTAACATAGACCGTTTCCCTTAGAGCCCAAAAACCTCACGGGCTTTTTCCAATCGTTGTAGATAGCCGCCATTACGTTTGCCTGCTTTAGAAGCCCAGCGAAACCGATGGCCGGGGAATACTTCAGCTTGGTCTACCAGTCCCGCTTTAACCAGCTTAGCGGTATGCGCACGTACCGTTCGCGCTGAAATAGCGCCTTCGATTTGCTGCGCGATCTCCGAGTTGGTCAGCCACTTACTTTCGTCGCCGCGCAGGACTAAGTAAACTTTTAATTCGTGGATTGAGACTTCGCTTTTCTCCATACGGCGGAGTATGGCATGGTGAGGCGAGGCAGTCAACTATCAATATGACCGTAAACAAAAGAGACGCCACCCCACCCGCAGCGTCTCTCTCAATCAGTAAACCTGATACCACTCACACAAGGGACACATCACTACTCCACAGTTGTACATGAAATCCTTGTGGTAGGCATCGCAGTAGGTAGTGGAGTGACTTTGATAGCATTGATAAAGCAACGCCTGGTAGTCCTGAAAACAAGTTGACTGGCAGTTAGTGCAGAACTTATCCATACACTTAGCCGGAGGCGCGGAGCTGAAGAATACGCTCAAGCTCAAGAGCATGAGCATGGCCATGAGAATTAGTTTGCGCATTTGAGTTTTCCTTTTGTTAGATGAGTGATTTGCGAGGAGTTAACAGGAAAGACGCTACCCGCTGGAAACGTCTCTCCTGCTCTTTTCCCGTTGCTGACCAGTTAGAACCATTAGCTGGAATCAACAACTTGACTTTCCTTTTAACTCGTCCCTCCTTTCAAGGTTGGATTTGACTACTTCCCTGCTTGATAGAATTTAATCGCTATCACCGTACTCCCATTGACTACGACAGCGCGGGCAAGTCTGGATACCTTCAAACCAGTGGAAAGTGTACTCGCCATTGAATGATGTTCCGGTTCGTTCACATTTAAACCAGCCTTCAAAACTACCCCATTCCCAGCTATAGCCGCAAAACTCACAAGGATCGTAGTGACCCGGATAGCACCACCTAATCCACCATTTCTTAATCGGCGCTCGCTTGCCTGTGCTCCAGTACAACTTACTACCACCATGAGCCCAGACCCAGAGCCGTATCTGTAACCAATAGTAACCAAACCAGCGCCAGAACAGAGGGTGATCTGAATGCCATGCAAGTTGATCTTTGTTGTCAGCTATCGCACTCATCACTTTTCCTTTACGTAATCCGGCAAGCTGCGCGAACTATTCGACGCTTCCCGATCCTGTACCTTCGGCATGATCTCTTGGAGTTTTCGCTGGAGTACAGAAACCGTCAACATTACTTCCTGCCGCTCACTTGCGTTAAGGAACGTGAATGTACTCGTAAAGGGATCGAACACTGAGAGGTTCAGGTAGAAGCCGAGCAGGAAATCATACTCAGTCTTGGAATTTGTGATCGTGTCCATTTGAATCTCCAAATTGCGCCTTGAGTGTGCGTAGGGTAGCGATTGTTGCGGTCAGTTTACTTACGTCAACTCTAATCGCTTTCATCTTCTCATACTCCGTCGCAGTAATCTCATAAGTAGTGAAGCGCGCGCCACAGTGCAAGCACTCATGCCGCCGTCGCCGGCACTTACCTGAAACTGAGTCGCGCGAGTCCAGTACTGAGCTACTGCCGCGATGACACTTTGGGCAGCCTAGACCGACTGGAAATGTGCGGGTAGAACGTTTCATCGGTCAGTACGGATCGTCTTTGTCGAAATCGTAAATATCAAACTCACCATCGCCACATTCGGAACATTGCTCTAGCTCACGCCCGTAAAGCTGTCGCCAGATCGGATAATCAGGTGTTGAGCAATTCCGGCAGTACTCGCCGCCGTCGTTAATTACTTCGGAAAGCCATTGACTCATGGGCCATCATCTCTCCTTTGTATAATCCGGCGTCGTGCGTTTAATTGCCGCGTCCACGTCCAGTAACTTCGCCCCGGTGCCGCTGGTAGTGGTAGCGAGGGGAAGGCCCTGTTTCTCGGCGTCAGACTGCCACTCAGGCTGTTCCAGCTTATCTAGTACCTCGTCAATTTCGCGGTTGGTGGGAGGGGTGGTCATACTGCGACCTCCGCTTTGATTGTGGGATAGGGATCATAATTCGACAGTTTTAGATTCTCGTACTTGAACGTCAGTAATCTTGATAACGGCGTCCAGAACGATTCTTCCGCTTCTTCCCATAGGCTGACAGTCAGTTCCGGCAACGGCTTCGGTGTTCGTGTTAGCTGCTCTCTAACTTGAGAAATGTGATTCTTGTAGATATGTACATCACCGAAGCTAATAACCAGATCCTTCGGCTCGTATCGTTTTGTTGCGCGGGCAATCAAAGTAAGTAGAAGCGCGTAACTGGCGATGTTAAAGGGCAGGCCGAGAAAGCTGTCGATACTACGCGCATAAAGATGAAGCGACATATATTGGTTAGGGTGAACTTTAACCTGCCAGAGAGTGTGACACGGAGGCAGAGCAACGCGGTCACAGGAATTCGGGTCCCATCCCGAGACAATATGCCTACGAGAGTTTGGATTCTTTTGTAGATCGGTCATTAGTCGCGAGATTTGATCCAGTCCGCCAACGCGACCGTATTGACGACAGGGATATTCGCCACCAAAGTTACGCCAAAGATAGCCGTACACTGGTCCCAGATCGCCCGCCTGACGCCCAAATTTTGCACACTGCTCCTCGGTAGCCCACTCTTGCCAGATGTTAACACCAGACTGCTCTAGTTCATGTTCGTTTGTACTGCCGCGCAGAAACCAGAATAGCTCCTCTGCAATCCAGCGCAAAGGCAGTTTCTTAGTGGTTAATAGTGGGAATCCTTCACGCAGATCAAAGCGAATCTGTTCCCCGAACAATGAGAGCGTACCGACTCCGGTTCGATCATCGTGTTGCTCACCGCGGGTGAGAATCTTGTCGAGTAATTCTAAGTATTGTTGCATCATCGCTCCTCAATCGCTTGTCGTAGATAGACCGCAAGATCCAATGCTTCTTCGTAAGCGTCCTGCAATGCATCACGTCCGTTATTCGCCTGCAATGGCGTTCCATAGCGCTCTCGGCCTACGTGATCACGCTTGTGCATGTCCGCAATGACCAGTTCCCAGATCGGTCGAGAGTTATTGGCTACAGGTTCAGGTTGCGCTTCATTGATCATCCAATCCTCCACACTGGTCCAACTTTCTCACCCTCACCCCCACACCACTCTTGAGCTAAGCTGCGCTGATGTCGTCGGAGCCGTCGTCACTCTGGTCCAGTAGCTCGATAATCTTATCCAGCTTATCCATAATCACAGCTAAGATGAAAATTATAATAAGGCTTGTCACCGCCAGCGCTATAACCATCTCTCACTCTCCACTCGTAGCGGCGGTTGCGTTGCTGAGCCTTAACCTCGCTTCCGTAATCAACGCTAGAATGTTTCCAGTATGTCGCCACGCATCGTTAAGCGCCTCCAACTCAGAATTGCCCTCGCCTAAGATGCAGAAGGTTTCGAACCATACTTCGTAGCGATGGTTATCGCCGGGCTGGGCCTGCTCGATATAGATAGCTCCAGCGTCGCCATGAAATTCCTTTGATGACTTAGTCACTTGAACCTCCCGCTGCACCTTGCGTTGTGCGACCCGACGCCTGCATTAGCCCACGGATACGGGCTAGCTCTGCAAGCACACCTACCAGTAACCCTACGCAAGCCGAGCCATAAAAGATCATCAGGAATAATGCTATACCCATCTCAATCACCTCCTGAAACGCTCCGAGCATCTAGCGCACTTTCCATCCCGTCCCCGGTGCTCGGAATAGAACCAATTGCCGCGCCATTCGTTAACGATGGCTGCGCTGCATCTCGAGCATCGAACTTTCCCGCGACGAACTTGTGATACCCTAGGTATCCCATGCTCTTATCGTGGATCGGGTTATCTGCCAGCGCGTCGCAGGGCATGAGTCCGCCGTTATCGTCTACTTCGTAGGTACAACGCGGAGCTTTGCCAGCGGGTTTAATCTGTTCGGCCAAAGACACTGCCCGTCTCGATCTGGTTGGTTGATAGACGTGGTAGCCGACGCGGTTAGCCTGCGTATGGACGGGATGAGTCTTGATATGATCGCAGGCAGCACATTGACCTTTTCGCTCGACCGCTGCCTTCTTCTTTACAGGCTTGGCTTCAGGTTCCGGCTCCGGTACGCACAGGTCAAGAAACAGCAGGTATTCGTCGGCGCTAAGATTCTCCTGCACGTAATGAACCATACCATTCACTCGTTGAATCGTTTCCGTCAGTGGACTCCGTGGCATTGTTAATCTCCTTGTTCTCTTTTAAGATTCTCGTTAATCCTTCAACTAGTGCTTCTGCTTGAATATCAGTTAGCGGAATTAGCTCACTACGGCTGTAAGGATAGATGCCTTTCAGTACTCGACGCCGTCCTTCCCAGTCGTAGACCACGTCAATTCCGTGGCCTGTTTGCATGTGAATTGACATCGCTCGTCTCCTGTCTCTTTAGTCGTAGCCATTGCAGAAACCGTTCAAACCTCCACTCGTAAGCTGGGAGATCCTCAGCCTCCCCGACTGCCTCATCGATAAACTCCCGCATCAACTGACGCAGTTCATCCAAATCGATCACAATCCCCTGTCTTGGTCTAACTATACTGAACCTACGCGGGGTCTTTAGTGGCATTACTTCCCCCACCTCGCATTTACGGGTTGCCGGGTATCGTCGGCGGGGGGTATCTCGGTAAGTTCTGAATGCATCTTCTTGCCGACTCCGATCAGATCATCCGCGTGATGCTTCAGAGTTTGACGATCCGGTTCGTCGAGATCGGATTCGTAGAGGCAAAGGAACTCAGATAATACTCTGTCCAGTCTACCAATTACTAAATCAAAGTTGTCTCGATTCATTTCATCTCCTCCGTTCAGTGAGAATTGAACCCTGCCCGCAAACACACTTCCCACTCCCATCCAAATACACATGCCTCGGCTTCAATCCTGCGCCGCGATCCTCGCATTGCAACTGCGCGATCTTCTCCGCGGTCCACTGGTCAGCCTCCTGCTTAACTTTTCTCTCACCCTCATCCATCCAGCAATCCTCCCTGACGTTCTTTAGCTGCAATCAGGTGGTACATGCTCGGTTGCGCTTCGTTACAGCGACGAGCGGCGATCTCGCAGTATTTCTCCTCAAGTTCGATTCCGATTGCTTTGCGGCCTAAGTCTTTAGCGGCGCGGAGGGTGGTGCCGCTACCGAGGTATGGATCGATTATCAGATCGCCCTCTCGGGTTGATACTTGGATTAGCTGCCCGATAATGTCGACGTCCTTTTCCGTAGGATGTCCAAACTCAGATGATGCGCAGGTTGTGCGTTTTACTTTTGAATAGAACTGAAACGGAGCATCATTATTGAAATAGCACTTGCCTGCTTCACGGTAGAACAAAAGGAATTCAATGTCTGAGAGATACTTATTGTTTTTAGTCGGGATAGGGTTAGCTTTCGTATAAGCAAGCACGTCCCAACCCCACCCCGACTGACTAAGAAACACCGTGTACTCTGGCAGTAGATCCTTCGAGCAAAAGATATACCCGTGGGCCGACTTCCCAACCGTCGAAAGAGTGGATATAAACCATTGCGGGTCAAACTCGCTAAGCGGTTTTATGGAACGATAGGTCTCCCTTCTAGCTATCATCCCGCCGCCGCCCGTGCTTTGCTTGTAAGGCGGATCAGTAAGCAGCAGATCGCATTTCGGCAAAGATGATAGCACTTCGCGGGCATCACCGTGATAGATCGTAATTCCATTTTCTTCGTAGTACGACCTCATGCGTCCGGCCTCAACGTCGCGTGTAGATACCGATGCTCACCTTCACTGAGGAGGAGAATCGAGGTTGCGTCCTTCAGGTGTAGCTCCGGCGCTTCCACTTGTTCCAGAAACGTTAACAACTGATCCGCGTTCACCTTCACCACCAGCCCCTCTCCATTCAACGTCGGGCAACTCAACGGCACTTCTTCGATCGACTCCCCGTCTCCACCGTAGGAGCGCACAGTGAGTGATTCGCGGCTAAACTCCAGGTTCAATCTCCGGCGCACCAGATTCCCCTCACTCGCCGTCACACAGCACCGTCGAATTGCGTCCCTGACTTCACTGTTCAACCGCACCACATGCGGCGTCTCAGTCGGCACAATCTTTTTCCACGGCGGGAATTGACCGAGCAGGAGCCGCGCGTGCATCTTGCGTCCCTCACACCCTACCGTGAGACTGTTTTCACTCACGGTTAGCGTGGCTATCTCCCTATCGTTGAGTACCGCGCGCAACACCGGGACCGCCACATTCGGCACGGTGGCTTGAAAGGTGAGATCGCAATCCATGAGGCGTACAATCCCAGCTTGTGTCCCATCAAACGCCACTACATTCAACTCCCCTTGCTCAGCCTGCAAACACACCCCCTGGGTCGCATACCTGCCTTCCCGCTTGTCCGCGCAAGGGGAGACTCGTGAAATCGCGTCTGAGAGCCTCTGTGCGTCAACGGAGAGGGTCTGGCCGGACTGGTCATGCGTCACCGGGAAGGCGTCAACCGGGTGAAACGGGAGTCGATGGCGGGAGCGTCCGGCAATTACTTCGACTCGATTGTCTTTCAGTTCAAACCTCACGCTCTCATCCGAGGTCAGTCGCATGGCCTCTCGCAATGGCGTCAACGGGAGACAGTACGCCTCCTCTCCCCCACCGGGCACCGTCACGCTCAACGTCGCATCCACGCGCGTCGTCGTCAGTCGCGCCTCACCTTGTGTAGCCTCAACTTTCACAAAGGCGAGAATCGGCATCGTCGTCTTCACCTCCAGCGCCGAGGCGAGAAGAGCAAGAGCGTCGGCAAGGGGCTTACGGGGGAGGGCGATCATTCGGCGCCCAGCTTCTCTTCCAGTGTGTCCAGGTCAGCCTTGAAAGTGTCAAGTTGATCTTCTAATTCCTGGGCCTTATCTCGTAATTGATCAATCTCACTTTGCATTTCAGCACGTATCTCCTCACCGCTCACTTGCTGTTCCTCCGATTGTCGTAAGGCGTTAGCTAAATACGCAATCTTCTCAGCCTCAGTCGTCACCCCCAGATACGAAGGCCAGTGGTCTAACTCGGCGTTGGTGGCTAGTTCGTGTAGGTCCATGATTAGTCTCCCTCGCCACGATCGATCTTATTGTTAGCAGCACTCTCCGCGCATTTGGGGCATAAGTCGCCGTGCTCGCTATTCATATCCCAACCCCGACGTTGCATGCGCTCGTGAACCACATTGCTTACGTCTACGTTTGCGTGTTCACCGCAACTATCGCAGTCAACGCCAATATCAACATCTGCATCAATTGCCATCACTCACCACCTTTCTCCAGTGCGGCCATTTGCTGCTCGTAGTCGCCTTTCAGTCTTGCCGAACAGTCAGCACAGAGCGGCATCCCATCTGCAAGGATTACGGCGGGCTTTGGTATTCTTCTCTCCGTTACGCAGTTTTCACAGTCTAATTTCATTATGATTTCTCCAGCTTGTAAGAAGCGAAACGTTTCTTATTCTTCTCAACGATGACGGTGGTTATTGGATAACCCGCCTGTCTTAACTCCAGAATCCTTCCTGAGAGTCGGAAGACTCCAAACCTTTCCAACGCCAATAAGGGATCGATCGAGTGGCCCTGTTTGAGCCATGAAAGGATTTCTTCGTTTTGACTTTTGGTGTTCATCTCAACCCCTCGGGGAGAATTGGACCAGCCCTGTTGCGTAACCAGCCCAATTCTCCCACGTAGCCGCCCCCTCGGCTAAGCCGTTTCTGCTACTAAATCGAGCCACTTGCTGCCCTGTGTGCCGCATTTAATACACGCCTCGACACAAATTTCCGCTGCGATATTAAGAATGTTATCTCGGTAGGCGACGGCGTCGGCGGCGGCGTCGGCGGCGTCGGCGGCGGCGGCGGCGGCGTAGGCGGCGTAGGCGTCGGAGGCGGCGTAGGCGGCGGCGGAGGCGGCGTAGGCGGCGTAGGCGGCGGAGGCGGCGGCGGCGGCGTTCCGCGCGCTCTCTCTGGTACCTTCATTCTCGCAGCGTAGAGCCGCCTCAATCAATCTCTCAGCGTGAGTCTTATCCTTGTGCTTTTCTGCTGCCCGCCGCAGCGAAAGGGGTAGAATGCGCCGAATCACCTGCTCGATCACGTAGTCAGCCCACTCGCGCTGATTTATACCGCTGCTTCCAAGTTGGGCAATGGCGGCTCGACGCATGCCCTTGGTCCTAGCCTCGTCGGATGACCATTTTGCGTCATTGATTCTGATTTTATATCGCCGAATACATGCCGCTACGCATTGCGGCTGATCGTCATGCTCGTACCCAAGCGCATAGCAAATTGCGGCTTCAACGCACATATGGCCCGGCTCCGGCTTGCCGAGCCCGTTCACCAGCCCTGCGTCTACTACGCGCAGAACCCGCCGAGCATCACGCTTGGTAATTTTCTCAACCGCTTTGTCTGGTCTTAGTGATTCTTTACCCATATTAGACCTCGCCCTCGATCATCTCTTGAATGCGCTCAGCCGCCCCTTCAGCTAAACCCTGTGTTTAGGTCGTGGATTCGTTGATTCTAAAACCGCTTCTGCTTCATCGATAATGTTTTGGTGCGGGACAACTCCGTTACGGGAGTATTGAATCACACGATCAAGCGCGTCTCGAAGATTGTTACGATCAATACACGCCGCCATCATTTTCGTTCTTAGTGATTCGTTCTGGCGTCTTGTTACCTTATCTACGCCATTTGCCTGCAAATCCATTACCTGAATTTCTAAAGCAGTAACCTCGAAACATTTATCCCGATAACCTTCCTGAAAGGCCAGGGCGCGACGCTTCCACTGCTCCGCACGCGCGGCTAGTTCGTTTACAAACGACGTTAATAACGGATTACATTCAGGGCTGGTATTCATGCCCGCCGTATCCTTTCAAATAATTTTGGTTGCGCAAGCATCTTATTCAATACGTCTGGAGGTATTTTCCCAGCCAACGCAAACAATTCATCAGCGGCCCCGCGCTCAAGCCCTAATGCCTTGACCATTCGCTCAATCGTGGTTGGCCCCGGCATATGATTAGGAACGTCGTTCTCAATCCGGGAAAGATAGGCGGCGTCCATCTGGAGCAACGCCGCCAGCTCGCGCTGTGCCAACCCCCCGGACACGCGCAGAGACTTAAGTTTTCTGCCGAAAGTCATGGATATTGTGTATCACTTTCTAGATAACGATGTCAACATATTTCTTGCTCGTAACGTAATTTTTCTTTTTCATGTTCCTGTTTCCACAGGATAGCCATTAGTTTACGATCTTTCTTCTGTCTGGTTTGGGCGCGAATCATTAAACGATCGTATTCAGCTTGACCTATTTGATTTAGTTTCCATTGACGGTGAAGTTCTGGATTCCCCCCTAATTCATTATGGCAGTTAAAACAGTGTGCGCTGACGTTAAGAGGATCAAAACGAGTAGACTCTCTATCTCGCGACCAAAAATGGGAGGCGTGCAAACCCTGCGAGCCTACTTCGTATTGAGTACCGCAGCGTTCGCAACACCAGTTCGCTTTATACCGGATGTATAAAGAAAAGAAACGGTCAGCCGGATCAATCTTTATGCCCCTTGATCGTTTACGAGCCTGCGGGGCACGTGAAGAAAAAACCTCTTCATAAGTTTTACTGGCGAACCCTGTTCTTCGCATGGGAATTGATCGTTTCATTCAGGCAACCTAATCCCCCGGTTAATGTTGGGAACACGGGTAATTAACCCGAGGTTTTCCAATCCAACCAGAATATCAAAAATACTCGCAGGGGATCTCAGCCCGACAAACTGACCGATTTCTTTGATGGTGGGGGATTCTTTATTTGAAGCAATGTAACCTCTGATAAAATCCAAGACTTGTTTGTATCTTTTATGTGCTGTCATTTTGCTTTCCCTTAAGCGTATTCGTAGCGTTCAACATTCGAATCCTCTAAAGCCGATTTGCACTCAGCCTCAAGATCGAATAATTCCCGATCGGGCGGAATCTTTGCTTGACGTAACGCCGCGAATATACACACCGGACAGCCGCCCGCCTTTCTTCTGAGCAGCGGTAGTGCTTCATGTAATGCGGCGTACAAGGGAGACAATGGCTTGTTCTGCCACATCTCTTCGTCGGTGCGGGTATCGGGCATATCTGGATCAGGGAGCAGCGCGATTAACTCTTCAAGTGGCGTGTGTTCCGTTTCCAGCACGTCACACATGCGGCAGACGCGGTGTGGGTTATTCGTGCAGTGCTGCTCGTGTATCTTCATCGCCCCAGCATGACAATTCGCCTTCTTGCAAAAATCGCAGTAGTAGCGCCAGACTCTTTTCTTTCTCATTTGCTTTCCTGTTTGTCTCGCTCTTCCCGTTCCCCGCCGCAAATCTGAGAGAGTGATAAGTAATCAGAATCCTGTTCACGAAAAGGATCGCCACAGTTAGCGCATTCTATTAGAATCATTTAGCACTTCCTGTTTCGGTTAAGCTTTCTTCAACGGTGGACGCTCATAATCCACGTCGCCTTGATACACAACTTTGTCATCAGGTGGCGTATAGAACACAGCCTTAGTGAATCTCACTTCGACATATCCATCACTGGCTAATTTTTCAGATACGAATTCTCCGGCGTCCAGGCGTCGGCGTTCAATAAAAGATTCAACTCGTTCACGTGGGGTTTCTCTCATTTTGGTTTTACGCTGGCCGGGATACCGCAGCACTTGGGCCACTTCTTGAGATACTTTTCCATCTCCTTAGCGATCTTTTCTCCGCGCCGTCCACAGACCGGGCATGAGAGTATGGCTCCGTTCGGAAAACAGAAGCTTACAAACTCCTCGGTTGACTTAAACTTCTGGCGCATGGTCTTTGGCAGGCCAAGAGTATTAAATCCGATAGGTGAATTCTGCCTCATCGCAGATCGCGCCCTTCGTTTCTCATATGCCGTCGCAATGCTCGAACGTTGACAATAGAATCTTTCTTTAGGATTCGCTGTAACCACGGCGGGCAATCATCCCGTCGAAGCGAGTAGCAGTCCGATAGTTCGTACCACCACGTATTACCATTCTCAAGAGTTACGGCAAGCTGGGTTAAGCGGACAGCTTTCATCTGATGCGATTAACCCGTATAGATCATGCCCACTGTCACGCCGAACGCGCACGGGTTTCCCGATCTTAAATTCAGCGTCCCGCGCTTCTTTAAGCCAGTCGCGATACTTGCAGAATACTTCCAGACGTGATTTTAGAATTTCAGTCGGCAACTTAATTACCGTCCTTTCCATTTCCGTTAGAATGCCACCGCGTAAAGCGAATACAGGGATCGCCACAGAAGAATTGATTGGCCCAAACTTTCACCATGTAGACTACGTTGCGCGGGTTCTTTCCCTCAAGCATAAATTCGGTTAAGGTACAACGCCAGATTGCTAACCCTCTTTCGCAACAGCTTACGTTTTCTACTACAAACTGTCTTTGCAGATAGTTGAGCTGCAAGTGAATGATGTTTTTGAACTCGATTACAGCGGGACAATCGAGATTAACGTCACGTTTTGTTCCTTTAGGTGGCATGGGGAATATATGTTTGTTAGCGATAGTCTGGTAAGTCTTCCCAGTTTTGTGACACGCCGCATTCGGCTGTATCGGGATGACAGCAAGTATCGGCCACACAGTCACACTCCTGTTGGCATTCAGGGCATTTATGTACATCAATTCCCTGAGCCCGCTCAATGTCATCTAGTGAACAACCGGGCGGCAAGTCCCACCTGAAAAGTCCGTTGCGCATTTTCGTTACCTCTCTTGCTCTTTCGCGGTTTAGTTAAGCAGGCGTACCCGATTACCATCGATGCTGTAACACCCTGAGACCCCCTCAAACCATGCCACAGCGCTATGAAACCCCATGACGACCGCGGGCGAAATAATAGTGGTTTCGACTTCCTCGGTGTCCTTACGCAGCATAACCTTTGTACCCACTGGAAACTCGCGATTAAATTTTGCGACCATATACTCTAACCGTCTTTGGTTTGGTTGATTTCTGACATTTCTTCCCATTTGCTCTCCTCTCTCGTTTTCTGTGCTAGTAATTTCTTAACTGCGCTTAATCCCTTTTCGTACCGTTCAGTATTCTCGTATCCTAACTTTCGCGCGGTAGTCTTCTGTAGCTGAAAGTCTTTCAGTGTCGAGTTGCGTTGGCTATGTTTCTTCTTTTTCAATCAATATACCCCGTCTTTTCTGCGCTCTTAATCGACAGGAGTGCGCGGTCTTTGCGCGGTGACAAGGGACACAGAGCGTTTGCATGTTATCCACCTCAAACGGATCACCTCCGTCCGTAATTTCCTTAACATGATCGGCTTCCCAGAGGCTACCGGACATTACTCCGCATACTCGACAAACACCCTTGTCACGTCGGAACACCTCTGCTTTTAGTGCTCCGGGGCCAGTGCGAATTCTGACCTGTTTTCCACAAGCTCCGGAGCAAAACGTCCGTCGCGGTCTAAAAACCAAACCGCAGCACCATCTGCAAAGTGAGTTTCCTGAGAAATCAATACGCTCGGGGAAGTCAGAAGAGCGAAGCCGTCTTAGATTCGCCATGTCTTTCTTTCCCGGCGCGCGGTTGCGAGCTGATCTGCCCATTGCTCTCGGGCAAGCTTCGCAATCTCTAATTTACGTTTTGTGCGGACGGCTGAAGGTTTGGCTTGCCCAGCGAGATAGTCGGCTTCGCGATTGCGCTCGCGTGGTATCCATCGAAGTACGACTTTTGGTAATTGCTGTTTGAGATTTTGTGCTTCTTTGGCCCACTTGTAATACAGACCACGACGTACTTTCCACTTTCCGTTTAATTGTTGAACAACGAGCTTTGAGTCGCCGTAAATTACCCCTTGAGAGATATGATTTTTGAGCAGGAAGCGCAGCACCGCAATCACCCCAGCGTATTCAGCGACATTACATGACATTTCCGGTCCACAGCCGACATAGACAGACTCTTGGAATAATGTCTTTCCTTCCTTGTTTCTAACTATAGCCCCATAGGTTGCTTGACCCTTCGGACCACAACCACCATCGAAGTAACTTACAGTCTCGATATCCATGTCTTTCCTATTACAACGCTTAGGGTGGTGAAGCGAAGCGAGGACAGACGGAGCCTTATAGTAACAGGGTGTCTGTCCACGAGAAGTCAACGCCCAGTGACGGAGCCAGCTCGCTTCGGACGCGGGTTCTGCGCGGGGTGTGTACGTCCTAGTCGAATCGGACGCACGGCCATGCAATTACATTTAACGTCTTATCCGCGCACGCCCATAGCGCTAAAACATGCTACAGCCTCTGCCGAGGATGTTCCGCAAGCGGGTGCCTTAGACGGGATACATTCAAATTGTGATTGTGGATTGAAATCCATTATCGACTATACCCAAAACAATCTTATGATAATTTTGCCATTGAAGGCAAGAACTTTTTTTGCTAGGATGTTTTTGGCTTTGGTCACTTCGGATAATTGCCTGCCTAAAAACCATGCGACTATATCCAACCGAAGATGAGCCACGGCTGAATGATTTGACCGTCATCAGCCTTTAAGATCCAAGCACGCGCCCCGCCAGTTTAACGACCAGCGGGGCGTTCGTGTGTCTGGGCTAAAACGGTATCAGTGAGTCTAACTTTTCAAGCATTGCCTCACGGAGCGGTTTGGGTAACTTTTCAATCTCGCCCCAGTTAGTAGTCCCGAAATAGTCCGTCAGAAGTTGCTCTGTCGTAGCTCCGTCTACGGCCTTTGTGTCTGCCAATGCGTTGACTGTTCGTTTGATATCCCGTAACGGGTCATCTTCCGCGTCGTGACTTTCCAGCCCGTTTGAATCCTGAGCGGGGTGTGAATCCTCTGTCTTGTTCTCCTGAGGGCTCTGAGCCCCGTTTCTGGCGAAAGCAGCGGCCCCTACTGTCGGGATGACAAACCGGATCATCCGGTCAGTGAGAAAGTCTTCTTGAGCACCGTAATCCCACTTCCCGCTGGAACGTTGAATGGGTTCAGGCATTTGACCCGGATTCTCACGGGTATACTTCTGCGGCACTGAAACCCCGTCCTGTTGAGCGTTAAACGCGATTGCGTCTTCTTTCTTGTCGTGCCACGCAGAGAACCGAACAGGTTTTGAGTAATCAATCATTTCCGCGATTTTCATAAAGCGGGTGTTTACTCGTGAGTCAAAAGGGATTTCCAGAACACAATCGGTTCCGTCCGCGTCGATGAAAATATTCCAACCCCGGAACTTTCGCCCGCCGTGCTCCCGATCGTAGCGTTCAATTTTGTTTATATACCCAGCTACGGCCCGGTAGGGATGGATCCATTTTTTGTAAGGCGTTCCATCGAACACGCCTTCGATCTTTTTGAATCCTTCTCTCTCGATTTTGGACTCCTGGATAATTCCACCGTGCTTGATTTTCAGGTAAATACCTTTACCGCCGTCGTATTCCTCTAACGCCATGATAGTTTTCCTTTCGTTAAGGCGAGCTAATTACTTAATCTCGCATTGGTTAATAGGGAATAAGCCCCAGCTTTGTTTCAGAAGCGATTTTAATGCTTTCTTTCAGTTGATTGCTGAGACTTGGTTTAAGTTTTGCCCACTGTGGACAAAATTCCGAAACCGGGCAATACGATTCACAGCGAACCGATCCGCCCGGTCTGTGTTCTAGTTGATATAAATGCGCGTGACTATCAGCGATATTATTGTCGATCCATCTCTTTGCCTGACTTTCATCGTCGCATAACTTGGTGGCCTTTTTATTTCCTTTTTTCATGATGGCCCACTTGACCGGATGCGCCCAACGTTCTTCCTCTGAACATTCGGGCCAGATACCCTCACGATCGGCTCGTTGATGCAAGGCGACTCGTTCATGTAGATAAGCTCTAACCTGTTCATTGGACCATAACGGAACAGGCTTGATAATTACTTGTCGTTGGGGATAATCGGGTTCTCTTGCGGCCCGTGATCTAGACCAATCCCGGCCAATAGCAACAATCTGAGCCCTTAAAACTATTTTACCGATCAATCGAAGTAAATAGGCGTAGACATTTACTTGTGCTTCCCATTCGGATTTTAGGTTCTTATCCTTCATGGCATAGACTGAGGTCAGTTTCCAGTCAGTTAATACTTCACCTTCTAAGGTAAACTCACTGAGATCGTAGTGACCGATAACTTTCCAGCCTAAAATCTCAGTTGAGAGCGCCTCTTCCGTGGTACAATGATCGAAGTTCTTTGCACTCTTTTCTAGCACGTCATGTAGCAGGGTTCCCATGAGAGAGAAGATGCGATCCGCGGCGTCTTCTTCGATGTCGTTATCGTGTCGTTTCATTAAAGCCCGGAGCTGGACGGGCTGGATGACACTGGATACGCGAATAGAATTCGGATCATCGTCAGACTCGTGACGGGTAGCGGTGACAGCCCTTACGAGCGGGGCGGGCAGGTTGTATTTATTCGTTATTCTCATCCGATCCTCCGTCCTTCATCAAGCCACCGTAAACGGCTCTGATGAACCGTTAAGAGCGATTCCAGCGCCCGTATTCGTTCTTTAGCGGCGTCTCTGATGGCTTCCGCGATTCTCGCTTCGCGCATCTGATGTTCAACGATCTGAGTCGTCATTGCGTCCTTAACGGCCACGGTTTCTTTTGGATTATCAGTTGAGATTTTCAAAAGGGCTTTGGCCCACGCTACGTCGTAGTCGTTCCGGGCCTCGGCGGCGATCCGGCACAGTGCCTCGAACTCATCTATGACGCCACTCAGGCTATTTGAGAGACGTACTAATTCCTGTTCGATAGAAACCAGATCGTTCATCACTTCCCCTCTCCCTTTAGTTGCTCAAGCGCGGCCAGCAACGACTCGTGCGCAGCTTCCAAGTAGCTCCTGGCCGCAGTCCATGCTGCCTCGTCGGACTCCGGTATCTCGCCTAGCACCTGTGGATGACGATGTTTAACGACCTCGATCGCTTCTCCAATAGTATCGGCGCGGGCGGTGGCGAGCTTCTGTCGCGCTTCTGCTAACGCTGCCTGCGAGTGGCCTAAGTGAGTCATCAGTCGCCGTATCTCGTCTTTAAGCTGCTCGACTTCCGCCGTGACGAACGGATACGCAGGACCAACACGGAAGCCAATTCCGTTTGGCACGAACGATTGCGCGTACCACTTTTCGTAATCTTCCTTCGGCATGTCTGGTGGTAGTTGATCCTCGTACGTGTACCGCACTTCTGGATGCTGTACTGGTAAGTAGTCTATAGGTTGACGTGACTGCTTGCCGTGTCTGAATCCGTTGTTGTAACCGTCAGCGTGGGATCGATCCAGTAGCGCGGCAATCTCGGTAATCAGTTCTCGTAGATCGCGGAAGTCAGATGCTGGCCCAATCTTAGGAAATCGTTTCGACGCGTGAACACGCTGATGCCACGCCTCAACGAATTGTCGCGCCTTCTCTTGCGTATCCAGCGCATCGGCTTCTGGTTGCGCTGTGGTTGGTGTGGTAGTGCTCACCGGATTGCAGTTGCATGGCCTATCAGGGTAGATCCATTTATCGCACTCGACAGTATGGCCCACCGTATCGCCTTCTAGTTGCGCTACCTCGATCGCGGGTTCATTGTCTTCGTTGATTATCATTCGTCCGTCATAGTTGATTGAGCCTGACATTTCTTCGATCGTGGGTAGTTGACCACTCATTGTGTAGTTCGCTGGCCGCCCTACTACGGGAACAGTGGCAGTGATTTCTTCAAGCCTGTCGAGGTTAATAACCCCGCTAACAGCGTCGAGCTGAGCAAGCAGGTAGTCGATGACCTCGCACGCGAACTCAAACCTTGCCGTTGGGCTGCTCAGGTGCGACCACGGTAAAAGCTTCACCGCCCGTGCTTGCTTAATTGAATCGAGATCAATTTTGTCGCTCATGGTATTAGTCTCCTTCACGATCCCATACGTACAGCACCGTCATGCCCGCGACGAATCCACACGCGCAACTAAGTAAAGCGATTATTCATCTAACGAATGGACCAAACACCTTATGACACCATTCACAGTATTTATGCCATGCGGTTGACTGAGCGCTGATCTGGATCCAGCACAACTCCAGCCAGCCGCAACGTGGACATTGCTCGCTAATTCGTTCAGTCATGATGATTCATTGCTTTTCAACTTCGCGCTCGCTTCATATGCGATTGCGTCTGTCGTTCGCAGAAGTCCGCAATGGTTCGCAGGCAAGTCCGTTCAAATACAAGATCCGCGTTCGGTAAAAACGAATACTGTCGCCAGCGCCCTTCGCCGAGGCTGATGCGTGTCTGCGTGTTACGCACGGTCCAGATCTTTGTCTTCGGCACTGGTCCGACAATATCGCCAAGCTGAGTGGCTTTAACGAAACGTAGTCGCTTCTTCACGTCCTCTCTCCTTCCCTCTCTGCGCGGGACTTGGCCCAAGCGCGAACTTGATCCATCGCTTCGTCAAGACTCGCGCGCTCCGTTCGCAGCAACTCGAGCGGCACAATACTGTTCGCGTAAACTGTGATAGCGACGCCGCCGGTCGTAAGAAAGCTCACGTTGCAGCAATGCGGCGTCAACTCTCGAAGTTCTTTCAGCGCTGCTTCTACTGTTAATCCTGTCTCAAAGTGGGGAGTGGCGATTATCCGCCTGAGAATCTCGTTTGCCGTAGCTCGCAAGTAGCCCAGCCGGAGTTTGTCGCCGCCAGCCGCATTCTCTGCTGTCTGTCCGCATTCGTCGATGTAGCCGTTGATGATACCCAGCACGTCCGCTGCTGCGCGGGGAAGATCAGCGTCCGGTAACTTCGCGGCGCGCAAAGTCATGGCCATGTTCGTTCCGAATTCAACAGTACGTTCGTTAGTTTCCGGCCCGTTTCGTAACGTGTCCTCAATCCATTGTGCGGCCCACTCAAGGGCGTCGTTGTATGTTTTTGCCACTTAATCCTCCAAGAAGTAATCGTGCGGCGCTTCTCCAGCTCGCAATTCGTACACCGCCCGGCTTCAATGTCTGCACTCGTCAGCACCGCGTCGCAAGACCAGCACGCGCCGAGGTTGTAGTCGGAGCGAGGTGCGGTGATGCGGGCGTGGAGTTGAGTGCGGCTGATCATAGGTACTTCTCGATTCTGTCGGCGATGTACTCAAATGTTTCGCCACGGTCATTTAACTTTGACGCTGACGCTGAATTACTCGCGATTCCGAGAACGGGGTTAGGGTCGCCGAGTTCCGCCCACTCCTGTACCGCAAAGGGAAGTTCTGAATCGTCAGCGCCATTGGAGGTTTCAAACCACGCTTTGTTGTGTTCGTTCCATGAGCCGTCGCCTGTATCTTTACGGTAGACCTCACACAGTACTCCTAGACAACAGAAGCGATCGTCTCCGTTGGAAACCCGTAGCAGCTTTTTGCCTTGTTCATACTTGCCGCTCCGCAGCGCCTTGATCCACAACTTCTTGATTCGTTTGTTCATCTCTGAATCCTCTCCCTCCCGACGCGCAGCATTTCAATCAGATTTCTCATCTGACATTCGCCTCCGTATCCAGCTTACCCGCATCATACAATCCGATCCGTTCACAGATTCGCATCATCTGATTTGCTATCCCGCGTCTCTCGTTGATAAGCGCTCCGGCGCAGTGAATCGACTTCCCGGTGGCGCGATACTCGGACTCTTCATTGTCCGCATCAGCGGTCTGATGACAGGGGAATTCATTAGCGGCGAACTCTCTCAGTCGCGCCAGTTTGAAGCCTCGCTTCATTTGCGGCGTGTTCAGAAACGGACACTGGTTGCACGGCGAAGTCATCGTGTATTTCACTCTGTCCCCACTTTCCGTGTGCGTAGTAGCTCTTTCAGGTCAGTGTTCTGCTCCCGCAATGTCTCTGTATGCGCATCAGCCCAGCCTGTCGCGTAGCCCGTAGAATAATCGTAAAATTGCGGGTCGAAGTTGTACGGGGCGCATTGCAACTCGGCTATCCGTTGACACACCGCATCGACGAAATTACAGCGCTGCTCGTTGGCGAAATCTTCATCTGCGTTATCGAACCGCCACTCGTGTGTTAGGCTGTCCGAGTGCCGGCAGCCTGCGTCGATCACGTCCATGATGGCCGCACGAATTGTCGTCAACGAGGCGAACTTCTTATCGTTCTCCATTGCGGCCAGGATTCGTTGCGCACGGGCCGGATCGAGTCGCTCCGTCAATTTCTCTCCGTCGTTCAAATCTACTCGGGCTCGTTCCAGCACGGGAGTGGCGAGGGCGATGAACTCAGCTTCATTTAGCCTGCTCGACTGCTCACCCACCCAGCGGCACATACTACATGCGCATAGATTACTGTCGTGAATCATTGCCGTACCTCCTCTTCCACCGTCACTACGTCCGGCCGTTCACGCTCGTCTTCGCCTGTCAACTCTTCCAGTTGCCGATCGAGTATTTCCTGAATCTCACCACGACTGCGACAACGGATATAGAGGTGCCACGTCCACCACAGGCGGTTACGGCAATCGCCCCAGCGCAGTACGCCGAAGTTTCCACCCAACGCCCGGTACATAACCGAGTAACACATGTAGATGACAAGAAACGGCGGCATGATGTCAAAGTGTTTGAAACAGTCACGCGCGGCTTTGCAACGTTCATTATAAAATTGCTTGTTGGGTGGCTTAATGTTAACTCTCATCCGCGCTCGCCTCCTCGGGTGGTGGGGTTGGTTGCGCTCATCCCAGCCACGTCTTGATCTGTTCAAGGTAGTAGATCGCCGCATAGATCACGTAGGTCCAGCCGAACACGGCGGCAAGTAACGCCCAGAGGAACGAATGCCACAGCTTCCATGAAATAATGAAAGCTACTACGCCGCCCGCTGAAAACATTGTGCAGCCTGCGCCGCTACTTGAATTTGATTTGCTCTCACTCATCTCCTCCCCTTCCCTTTCGGCCCCGGCTTCATCCTTTACACGTTCCGCACGCAAATGCGAACAATGTTGCTAGGTTAATTTCTGCGATAGCCTGATTTTCCTTGTAGAGCACGATGAACATTTCCGTGAATAGATGCGCCTCTTCCATGTCGATAACAGCCGAACCGATCTCGTTTGATTCTGGCGACAGGCGAGAGCGTAATTCTAGTTCGCGCTCCGATAAGTGCTTCAATCCCCAGAATCCCGCATTGTCGAAGTTACCGCCGAAAGCTACGGCGTCCAAGTCCTGCTCGTCAGGCTCGTGCCAGTCGGGCCGGACCTTTAGCTCTTTTGCTAATTCCTGTAGTTGTAGTTGCGTGCGAATCCTTCTGATGTCGCTCATCTTTTTTCTTTCGGCTCCTCGCGCCAGTCCATGCGCTTACATCTTGAGCAAACCTTCGGCAACTTCGGTTTACGTGGATGCCAGACATGGCCGCAGCGCTTGCATTCCAACGTGCTTAGTTTCACTCTCATACTGATACGTATAACCTATACGTAGTGAGAAGTCAACAAAATAATTCACTCCTCTCTCACCCACTCCGGCGCAGGGTGGCGAGCAGCTCCTTGAACTCGTCCAGACTGCGCCGGGCCTGACCGTTGCCGAGATGCGAAGACTTATTACCTGCGTAGGCATCGACGTACTTCTGTATCGCGGCTACCAGTCGTGGCACGGCAGCGTGGTCAGCGACAATCTGCTCGGCAGTTGCTTCGTCCGTCGTAAAAGCCACATAGAAGCCGCGCTCGTCAACGATCTCTCGCTTGCTCTTATGGACGCGCCACTCCCTAGTGTCCGGCGCGGGTTGCGTGGCGGGTTGTGTAGCTGGCTGCGGTAATGGCTTGTGATGCGACGGATGTGTATCATCCGCGCCGCATCTGACGCAGTATTTTCCATAAGGCTCAAATTCGTGGTAAGGCATAGTCGTTTCAGTTGTCATCTCCTGATCCCCTTTCTGAGTTGCGGTCTGATGAGTTGCGTTAGCAAACGCAATGGTCCGTTAGTTCCATAAACCACGCACGCCAGTATTCAATATGATCACTAGCAGGAAGATCCTTTCTAATCGTCACCGACGGAGGGTGGACGTAGACATCGTTACCTAGCACGGTAACAACCCAGCCGTTATTTTTATTCCACTCCTTTTAACTTTCCATCTCAAACTCATCATAGTCACCGTGCGCTGCAAACACGCAGGCTCGTTCCATGTAGTAAGGCTCGCCAAAGAACTTGTGTAGAATCGTCTCGGCGACGTCGTAAGCAAACCCCGTATCAATCGGATCGCCGTTGAGATACGTATCTCGCAACGTGATCCAGACACCGTGTAGCTCTCGCTTCACGATCCGCCCGTCACGGCCTTGTAATTCAGGAAAGTCGGGTCCGGCGTAGACTGCGAATTTGTCAACCGTCGTCATCATCCTTCTCCTCTTTCTTTAAGGTGAGCACGAGATTAGTCGCCCTTAGCCACCAAACCATGCCGCTGAAACATTATTGAGCATTGTCGGCCACGAATTGTCCGGTGTATACATCTTTCGCGTCTTTCTGGCCCATGTAATTACCTCACCTGGAGAGTCGATCACCGTCTCGTAACTAAAACTCTGATATGGCGTAAGTACCGAACTGTCCGAATCGTGAACCACAACACAAAACGTCGCACCGCGTTTATCAATTCCCATAAAAGTACAGTCGGATAAGCTGGCGACTTTCTCTGCACGTTCCGCGATCAGGTTCATAGCCTGAAATCTATTTAGACCCTGCTCCCGAGCAAGATCGTTTCTGAATTGAAAGTTTGGATTCACTGTCTTAATCTCCTCTGTCGTGTTCGTCTCGTTCATAGTGAGTGCATCCTACTTGTTGAGTTTTTCAACCGAGCCGCCATCGATCCCCTGTTTCCAGTAGCCGTATGTACCATCGTCGCGCAATGTCTCGATGTACCAGCCGTCTGTTTTACCGTAGTGGTTAGCAGTTTTGACATTGAACTCGCGCCCGTTGATACGAACTCGATCACCGCTCTTAAGATCGAAGTGTTTGACCAAGTTCAGTCCGGCCTTGCGCTTGTCGGCGCACTTGCCACATTCGCCGTAACCATTCAGAAAGTTAAGTTTCTGACATACCTTGCAATCTTCCATACCCTGCTCGCGCTGACTTGCGGCATCAAATTCATTGAGCGTGTCAAAGGCAGACTGCGCATCTTCAATAGCTTCACGGACGTTTGCTTTGCCGATCTGCGAGTACGGTTTGTCGTACATCGCGCCCGCAAGTTGCAACAGTTTCTCGCTGCGTGACATTAAGCGGTTGATTAGATCATTGCGACTGCTCGCGTCTACCATTGATAGGATTTGCTTTGTCGTTTTCGGTTGCATCGTTGTTATTTCTCCTTGACGCGCATCCTACTCCTGTTATTTCCACCTGTCAAGCAAATAATTACCACTTGACAAAATTATTTTCAGGGTGTAATCTGCGGCTCGATGAAACCCGTAACGATTACAGAAGCGGCCAAGATCAAAGGCGTGACGCGACAGGCGATCCACGCTGCCATCCGGGCCGACAAGCTCAGAACTGTCATAGTTGACGTGCCGACGCGCATGGTGGTGCGGCAATCGCTAAACCACTGGCAACCGAATGGCAATATGAAGCGAGCTGGCAGACCGAAGCGAAAGGGGTAAAGGAGATGAATCTAGCACTGACAACCAATGACGGCGAGATCGTAACCGTAGTCGAAGATATTGAGGATTACGACCTAAGTAAGCAGGTGGCAGCGGTGGAAGTAATTGAAGCTATTAAGACGGAGCTTGCAAGGAGACGGCATGGGTAAGCGGCGTAGCGCTGTCCATTACACGCCTGTAGACACGTGGTCATGGTGTAAGTTACCGCTTCCAGTTAACGGAACGGCCAATCTTGAGCACGTAACCTGCAAGCGCTGTATCGCAGCGATGACGCCAGCACAACGAGCGCAGCAACTAACCAACCCACGGGAGGGAGTACGAGCGAGGCGAGCGATATCTACGCAAGGCAAGTCCAAGATCTCCGCAACTGGTACAAGCTGCGACTGCCAGCCTTCGGCAAGATCGTACTTAGCGAGGCTGAATACAAAGCCGGAACCGACAGTCTCGAAGGTTTCCACGCAGATCTGGTCAAGGCCGCATTTGTCGAATGGCTGTCAATGCGCAGGTACGAACTGAGCTACAATCAGGGTTGTGTAGCGTTCTTTAGCGCGGCGAAGGATTTGGAACTACTGGAGGTTCAGCCATGATCACCACCACCTACAACCTCTGGCGTAATGGAGGACAGCCATGCACCGACTAACCCTCTCCGACTACGCCCTCGTCATCCTGCTCCTTATTGCCCTGGCGCTCGGTTTGAGCTATGGGTTACAGCGCTGGTTGACGCAGGTGAGTAGTGAGACGAGTGGGCGAATTGAGCACGCGGGGAGGAGCTATCAATGATCTTTCCAGTTATTACGTTTTTCCTCGCGGTTGTGGCATTAGTTGGACTCGTTCGATCGGAGTCTTTTGCCGCACAGGCTATATTCGCGTTCTGGGCAGTTCTGCTTACGATCTTGACCGCGCAAGCCTCGACCGATGAAGCAATTGAAGAACGGCGTAAGTCAAGAGAAACGGCTTAGAAACAGGCACTGGTAAATAACGCACGGGCCAACAAATCTCAACGGTGACTAACACGGATGAAATATTGAAGTAAGAAATTCTTCCGTTCATTGAGTGACTGTAGTACAGTAGGGGATTAGAGGGTCACGTATGATCTCAATTCCACTAATAATTTGCTTACTTGGCCTGACTTTTTGGATCATCCTGAGTGCGCCAACCTCGTCACACTGGATCAAGTCTCTACTCGCAGAAGCCTCCAAGTGGTGTTTTATTATTGGTTTATTCTGGACTTTAGCGCCTTATGCGGGGAAGGTGTTGTTTTAGGGCAGTTACCGTGAGCACGAATCGCCTTATTGTCGCCGCTTTTGACTGGACTGAGCAACGCTCTCGTGCCGCGGTCGCCCTAGCTGAAGGGAAGACACAAAAGCAAGTTGCGCAAGAGGTTGAGGCGGGAGAGCGCACAATCCGAGACTGGCTGGCTAATCCTGATTTCGCGGCAGAGGTAGATCGGTTATCTTTAATGGTGGGAATTGCGAGTCGGGCTGAACGGCTTCGATTAGCGATGCGTGTTGTCAGAGAGAGAACCAAAGGTGAGGCGCCGGAAACAGATAGAGACTTGCTAGAATGGCTAAAGTTTGCGCAAAGTGAAACGGACGGAATCAAACTCAGTCTTACCGCCCAACTTGCCGCCGTCTCTACGACTGAGACACCTGTGGCCGATTCAGGATCAGATCGAGATAGCCTCACGAGCCAGTCAATCTAATAGTCCCGTCCTCGAAAAATATCAATCCCGTCCACAAGCTTACGCCAGAGAAATCCTTGGGGTCTCGCTGACCGAGGATCAGGACGAGATGCTGCAAAGCATCATTGATAACCGCTACACTCTCGTCAAAGCTTCTCACGCAATCGGTAAGACGATGACAGCAGCGGTCGCTCTTTCTCACTGGTATGATTGCTGGGCGCGACATATTGGTTATGTGACCGCGCCAACCTGGGATCAGTCGTTCGGACTCACTTTCAAGCAGTTAAAGTCTCTTCGCCGCGCTAAGAATCTGCCCGGTTTAATCCTTGAGCGCATAATTAAAGATGCAGATAAGAACCGCGAGGGAGATCATTACGTTCGCGCCCTCAATGCTGAAAAAGGCGAAGGGTTTCAGGGAGAGCACTCGGCCCCGATCCTGATTGTCATCGAGGAAGGACCAGGCGTTCCAAAATATATCTGGGATGCTATCGGTGGCTTGATGACTACCCCGTCATGTCGAGTTTTCGCTATTGGCAATCCAACTGACGAGGCGACCGAGTTTGGGCTCGCTTCTGAGTCGTCGCTCTATCACGCAATGAGCATTTCCGCATTGAACCATCCAAACATTACCGCAGAGTTAAAATGCGAGGATGCACCCATTCCTGAAGCCGTCCGTCTCCTATGGCTGAAAGAAATGCTCGAAAAGGAATGTGAGCAAGTCGATTCTCCCTCAGAAGAATCATTCTTCTTTGTAGCTTTGCCTGAGATTGAAAAAGCCTTACGCGGTCAACCGGCAGACCTAGCCCACCAGTGGCACTACATGCCGACAGCATACTTTCAGGGTCGCGTGCTGGGCGAATTCCCAACACAGGCTGATCAGCAAGTTATTCCTAAATCCTGGTTAAAGTTTCAACCTGCTCTTACATGGTTAGGATCTGATTTACCCGAAATTGGTTGCGACGTTGCGCGTTTTGGTGACGATCGCACCACAGTCTTTGTACGTCGCGGGCCATGTCTGCTGAAGGGCAGTGAAATTCGCAAGATGGACACGGTTGAAGTTGCTACAGCTTGTAAAGATGAAGCGCTCGAAGCTGCACAAAACTATAAACCTGAGGCAACTAAAGAAGAGCAAGAGAGAATCGCCAAAAGACTCAGAATAAAGATTGACGTTACCGGAGGTTTAGGCGCAGGACCGCGCGACCTCCTTAAAAGTTGGGGTTACAACGCGATCTCCGTAAATTCAAGTGAAAAGGCCAAGGACGAGGAGCAATACAAGAATGTGCGCTCTGAATTGTGGTTTGAGATGCGCGAGCGAGCCCGTACTAAGAGACTTGACCTCTCACGATTGCGCAAAGACATTCGTGAACGTTTAGAGCGGGAATTTTCGGCTCCGAAGTACAAAGCGCCTGGCAAAAAGGTCGTAGAAGACAAGGCGCAAATGAAAGCGCGGCTGGGATACTCCCCAGACTTGGCAGACGGAGCAAATCTCACATTCTACGAACCTGCCAAGAGCGGTCAGGTTCAAATAGTAGGCCGGATACTCGGGTAGATACCTACAGATAATTCTAGTTGACGATAAGTAGGAATAGGTGTAGAGTGCACCCCTATGAGAGTCGAGTATGAACTTGACCAATGGGAATGGCAGGGCACGACACGCTCGATCGAGATCGATCCTGAAGATTACGCTGGGCTGAGCGCAGATGAAATCAAAACACGGGTCTATAAAGAAATCCGGCGAGACGCTGAGCAGAATCTGCACTTTGTTTATGCTGAGGACGACGTTGCCCAAGAGATCATAGAAGCCGCAGAGTCAGAAGACGACGAAGATGAGGCAGACTAAAGGTGCGCTACCAAAGTAAAACCTACTCTCTCTCAGATGAAGTTGTCTTATGGCTGGAAGGGTTGCGCGCGGATTACGGCTCTATCAACAAGGGCTTGCTGGCAGTGATGGCGGTGAACGGCAGTGCTGACAAGAACGAGTCTATACAACACTCAGACCCTCGCACGATTCCCGGCATCTCGGTTGGCTTACCAGAACAGAAACCGGAAGCTGGAGGATTCAAATGCCGCTGCGTTCACGCCAACTGCGGCAAGAAGTTTATGGCACCGACTCGCTACGCGACTCTTTGCGATGATTGT
>Ga0207640_10000068_pt1 | contig 84422 bp, 69 predicted proteins | sample KBSCornC42_FD_184300 | JGI IMG/M metagenome (GOLD analysis project Ga0207640, IMG submission 184300) | Corn rhizosphere microbial communities from Kellogg Biological Station, Michigan, USA - KBS Corn C4-2 (SPAdes) (version 2) | ecosystem: Host-associated > Plants > Roots > Rhizosphere > Soil ... | reverse complement strand
ATCTTGTCGTCGCCATAGCGCTCCTTGAGCGCGGTGACGCGAGGCTGCAGCTTGCGCATGCGCGCGCCGGAGCGGAACTGCGCGGCGGTGAGCTTCCACAGCGCGGCCTTCAGCAGCAGCACCAGCACGATGATCGCCAGGCCCCAGTTGCCGGTGATCGAATGCAGCTTGGACAGCAGCCAGTGCAGCGGCTGCGAGATGACGGTGAGCCAGCCGTAGTTGGTCGACAGCTCCAGGCCCGGCGCGATCTGGTCCAGCGTGCCCTGCAGCTTCGGGCCCAGGTACAGGCGCGAAGCGGCCGTGGCGCTCTGGCCCGGCGCCACGGTGAGCGAGGGGCCGACGGTGCGGATCAGGTAATACGGCTGCGCCGTATCCGGATTGACGATGCTGGTGGAGTAGCCGCTCGCTTCCTGCGCCGGCGGAATCCACGCGACCACGAAGTAGTGCTGCAGCATCGCGGCCCAGCCGCCGGTGATGGAGCGGTTGAGCGGCTTCTTCTGGAAGTCGGTGAAGGGCAGCGACTCGAACTTGTCCTGCGGGCTGTACCAGCCGGCGCCGAAGAAGCTGTGCGCGGACGGATCGGTGTAGTTCTGGATCCAGCTGCGATTGTTCGGCGGCGCGGCGCGCTGGAGCTGTTCGTAGGCATTGCCCTGCCAGGCGACGGCCGCGCCGTTCTCGATCTTCTGGTTCATCGAGACGTCGTAGCTGCCGCGCTTGAGCGTGTAGGTCTTGGTGACCTTGAGGCCGGCGGCGTCCTGCCAGGTGAGATCGACCTTCAGTTCGTTCTGGCCTTCGGCGAGCTGGTAGGCGCTCTGCGCGCTCTGGAACACCGACAGATGCGTCGGCGCGACCGGCGCGCCATTGCTCTGTGCGCTGGCCAGGCCGCTTTGCGCCACGAAGAAGTGTTCGGCCTGCTCGTCGAGCAGGCGCACCGGCGCGGGGCTCGGCTCCTTCTTGGTCACCGGCACCGACGGATAGTGCAGCAGCTCCGAGCGCACGATGCTGCCGCCGCGGGTGTCCACGGTAAGGCGCAGCACATCGGTGCTGAGGGTGATCAGCTGGGCCTTCGCTTCGGTGGCGGTCGCGCTGCCGCCATTGGCGGGCACCGTGGCCGCGCCGGCGGTGGAAGTGGCGCCGGGCACGCTGCCGCCGTTATCGGCGGACGGGACCGCCCCGGTGCTGGCGCTCGCTGCGGGCGTGGGGGCCGGCTGCGGGCCGTAGTCTTTCTCCCATCCCATCCACAGCAGATAAGCCACGGCCAGCAGGGCGAAGATAAGGAACGTGCGCGTTTGATTCATCGCGTGGCAGATCCGGTGAGCGCCGCGGCTCCGAGCCGCAGAAGGGAAGGCGGGAAGAAGGTCAACGCGCGATTGTGCCGGCCGCGTGGCCCGGCATCAATGCGAACCGGGCTTCAATGGGGTCGCCGGCGGCGGCGACAAGAGCTTTTTCCACATCCGGTCGATGTCGGCGAGCAGCTCCGGACCGGGCAGGCCAGCGGCCAGGTCGCGCGCCGTCACCACCAGATCGACGGCCGGAAGCTGCGCGCGGATGCGCCGGAAAGATTCGCGCACCAGGCGCTTGATGCGGTTGCGCTCCACCGCGCGCTTGGACACGCGCTTGGAGATGGCCAGCCCGAGCCGGGCCTGGCCGAGCCCGTTGTCCCTGTAGCGCACAGAAAAACAGCGGCCGCCGAGGCGGCCGCTGGCATTGCGCATCGCGGCGAAGTCACCGGCGCGGCGGATCCGCGACTCGCGCGGCAGCCCGACACGCATGGGCGAGACTCCGCTTACGGGATCAGGCGCTTGCGGCCCTTGGCGCGACGGGCGTTCAGGATCTTGCGACCGTCGGCCGTGGCCATACGGGCACGAAAGCCGTGCGTGCGAGCGCGCTTGAGCTTGCTGGGCTGGAAGGTCCGCTTCGACATGGCTTCCTCCTATTCGGTATGTGGATAAAAAGGTTGGAAATTATGCCGCGCGTTTGCGGGGCCTGTCAAACACCTGTTGCATCGGACCTTTACGTATCCTGTGGATAATTGTGTGGATAGGCTCTGGCCGAGAACCGGCAAGCTGCTGTTAGACTTGCTGGTCCACCCCGCGCGCAAGCGCCCCTGCTGTGGCTGAAGAATACCCATGAGTGATCTGTGGCGGCGCTGTCTCGAGCGTCTCGAAGGCGAGTTGAGCGCCGAGGACCTGCACACCTGGCTGATGCCGCTGCAGGCGCGCGACGACACCCTGGGTCTGCAGCTGTTCGCGCCGAATCCCTACACCCTGGACACCGTGCGCGAGCGCTATCTGCCGCGCATCGAAGCCATGCTCACCCAGCTCACCGGACACGAGTTGTCGGTGCGCCTGGAAGTGGGTTCGAGTGCGGCCCGCGTGCCGGCGCGTCCGGCCTCGGCGGTGGCGCGTCCCGCGCCGGCGCCCGCTGCGCCGGAGCCGACGCCGATCCAGCCGCCCGCGCCGTTCGGCCATAACCTGGATCCGCACTACACCTTCGAGACCTTCGTCGAGGGCAAGTCCAACCAGCTGGGCAAGGCCGCCGCCATGCAGGTGGCGATGAATCCGGGCCGCGCCTACAACCCGCTGCTGCTGTACGGCGGCACCGGCCTCGGCAAGACCCACTTGATGCACGCCGCCGGCAACCTGATGCGCGAGCGCAATCCGGAATTCAAGGTGCTGTATCTGCGCTCGGAGCAGTTCGTCGGCTCGATGATCGAGGCGCTGCGCACCAAGAGCATGGACGAGTTCAAGCGCCGCTTCCGCTCGGTGGATGCGCTGCTGATCGACGACATCCAGTTCTTCGCCGGCAAGGACACCACGCAGGAAGAGTTCTTCCACACCTTCAACGCGCTGTTCGAATCCAAGCAGCAGATCATCCTCACCTGCGACCGCTATCCGAAGGAAGTGGACAAGCTGGAGCCGCGCCTGAAGTCGCGCCTGGGCTGGGGCTTGTCGGTGGCGATCGAGCCGCCGGATTTCGAGACGCGCGCGGCGATCCTGCTGGCCAAGGCGCACGAGAAGGGCGTGGCGGTGACCGAGAACGTGGCGATGCTGCTGGCCAAGCGCATCCGCTCCAACGTGCGCGACCTGGAAGGCGCGCTCAACACGCTGGCGGCGCGTGCCAATTTCTACGGCAAGCCGATCACCACCGAGTTCGCCGAGGAGACGCTGCGCGACCTGCTGGCCACGCATGCGCAGGCGGTGACCGTGCCGAACATCCAGAAGACGGTGGCGGACTACTACCAGGTGCGCCTGCAGGATCTGCTGTCCAAGCGGCGCGTGCGCTCGCTGGCGCGGCCGCGGCAGTTCGCGATGGCGCTGTCCAAGGAACTGACCGAACACAGCCTGCCGGAGATCGGCGAGGCTTTCGGCGGGCGCGATCACACCACCGTGCTGCACGCTTGCCGCACCATCAAGAAGCTGTGCGAGACCGATACGCGCATGCGGCAGGACTGGGAACAGCTGATCCGCATACTCACCGGTTGATGAAATCGGGGCGGATGGGGATAAGCGCTTGAAAAGGGATGGTGGAAGCTGTGGATAATAGGTGGACGCAGGCAGGCTCCCCAGTTATCCACAATCGACCCACATGCTGCGGGCCAGTTCGAACACATCGTCTTTTTGTTCAAGTGTTTGATTTTGAAGTGGAAAAACGAGTTTTCAAGTTATCCACGGCACCTACTGCCACCACAGAACTTCTTTTAAAAACAGAACAGCAGGTTTAGGGGAAGCGCCTACATGCAATTCAGCATCCAACGAGAAGCTCTGCTCAAGCCGCTGCAGCAGGTGGTCGGCGTAGTTGAACGCCGCCAGACCCTGCCCGTCTTGGCGAACCTGCTGGTCAAGGTCGGCGACAACAAGCTTTCGCTGACCGGCACCGATCTCGAAGTCGAGATGGTCGCCACCACGCCCGCCGACAAGCTGGTCGACGGCGAAATCACCATTCCCGCGCGCAAGCTGTTCGATATCGTGCGTGCACTTCCGGACGGCGCTCAGATTGAGCTGAAGCTCAATGGCGATCGCATCGCGCTCAACGCCGGCCGCAGCCGCTTTACGCTGGCGACGCTGCCGGCGACCGAGTTCCCCACCATCGACGAGATCGAGCTGGTGGAGCGGGTGAGCCTGCCGGAAGAAGTGCTGCGCGACCTGATGGAGCGCACCGCGTTCGCGATGGCGAACCAGGACGTCCGTTATTACTTGAACGGCATGCTGCTGGATCTGCAGGAACACACCCTGCGTTGCGTGGCCACCGACGGCCATCGCCTGGCGCTGAAGGAAACCAAGCTGGACAGCAAGGTTTCCACGCGCCGCCAGATCATCATTCCGCGTAAGGGCGTGAACGAGCTGATCGGTCTGTTCGAGACGGGCGACGGCCAGGTCGAACTGGAGTTCGGGCGCAATCATCTGCGCGTACGCCGCGGCGATGTGGTGTTTACCTCGAAGCTGATCGATGGCCGCTTCCCGGACTACGAGGCGGTGATTCCGCTTGGCGCCGACAAGTCGGCCACGCTGGATCGCGAAGTGCTGCGCAGCGCGCTGCAGCGTGCGGCGATTCTGTCGAACGAGAAGTACCGCGGCGTGAAGCTGGAGCTGTCGTCCGGGAAGCTGCGCATCGTGGCGCACAACCCCGAGCAGGAAGAGGCGGTAGAAGAGCTGGAAGCGGATACGGTGGTTTCCGATCTCGCCGTGGGCTTCAACGTCGGCTATCTGCTGGATGCGCTTTCCGCCTTGCGCGGCGAGCGGGCTCGTTTGAACCTGCGTGATGCCCAGTCGAGCTGCCTGGTGCAGGAAGACGATAGTGAAGAGGCGCGGCACGTGATCATGCCGTTGCGCCTCTGATGGCGAAAAGGCTGCGGGCCGTAATGGCCGGTATGTCTGCCAGCAACGCCGGAGCCGTCGAAAGACGCTCCGGCGTTCTTGCTTCTGGGGACGGGCGATGAGGTTGGAGCGTCTGCGTATCCGCGGGCTGCGTTGCCTGGCCGAGGCGGATATTGAGCTGGGCGAGGGCATTCATGCCTTCGTCGGCGCCAACGGGGCAGGGAAGACGAGCGTGTTGGAGGCGGCGTTTCTGCTGTCCCATGGGCGGTCTTTTCGTAGCGGTGGGGCCAAGGAAGTTCTGCTGCAGCGAGGAGCCTCGTCGCTTTCGGTGTTTGGCGAGATTCGGCATCAGGACGGCCGGATCGGGCGGGTCGGGCTTGGGCGAGAGGGCGCGCGCTGGGAAGCCCGGCTGGATGGGCGGACTGCGAGCCTGGGCGAAGTGGTCAGCGAATGTGCGGTGGTGTGCTTTGAGCCAGGCTCGCACGAGCTGATCGCCGGAGGCGCCGAAGAACGCCGCCGGTATCTGGATTGGGGCGTGTTCCACGTGGAACATGAGTTTCTTCTGGCTTGGCGGCGGTACCAGCGGGCCCTGAAGCAAAGGAATAGTTTGTTGCGCGCCGGCGGGGCGACAGTTTCCGAGTTGTTCCTCTCCTGGGAGTCCGAGCTTTCCCAGACCGGGGAACGGATCCACCAGATGCGCGTCCGCTACCTGGACGAGCTGCTTCCCCATCTGGAACAGACCATCGCCGGCTTGCTCCCCGAGTTGGGCTCCATCCAACTCCGTTATCGCCGAGGCTGGCCCGAAGAACGGGAGCTGGCCGAGGTTCTGGCCGACCAGCGCGAACGGGATCTGGCTCGGGGGCATACCACCCAGGGCGTCCATCGCGCCGACTGGTCGATCAGCTTCGAACACGCTCCCTTGCGGGAACATTTGTCCCGCGGCCAGGAGAAGCTGACGGCTCTCGGCTGCCTGCTGGCCCAGGCCAGCCTGTTCGCGATGCAGAAACGCGAATGGCCGGTGATCTGTCTGGACGATCTGGCCTCCGAACTCGACCTCGCCCATCAGACGGCCGTGGTGGAGCAGTTGCGCGGGGTCGGTGCCCAGGTGCTGGTTACCGGAACCGAGCTTCCTGCGCCCTTACAGGGCCTTTCAGCGCATGTGTTCCACGTGGAACAGGGTGAAGTCGCTGCGCCTGCTATAATTACCCCTTAGTGTCGCCGCTCCAGCTCTAAGGCACCGTGCCGGGCAGGGCAAATGGCACCAGGAAACAATCCAGGCATGAACTCAACCTACGATTCGAGCAACATCAAGGTACTCAAAGGTCTTGAAGCGGTGCGCAAGCGCCCCGGCATGTACATCGGCGATACCGATGACGGCACGGGCCTGCACCACATGGTGTTCGAAGTCGTCGACAACTCGATCGACGAAGCCTTGGCCGGCTATTGCGACCACGTGATCGTGACCATCCACGAGGATGGCTCGGTCAGCGTCTCCGACAACGGCCGCGGCATCCCGGTGGGCATTCACCCGGAAGAAGGGCGCTCCACCGCGGAAGTGGTGATGACGGTGCTCCACGCCGGCGGCAAGTTCGACGACAACTCCTACAAGGTTTCCGGCGGCCTGCACGGCGTGGGCGTGTCGGTGGTGAACGCGCTGAGCGCACACCTGTGGCTGACCATCTACCGCGAAGGCCAGGAACATCAGCAGGAATACGCCATGGGCGAGCCGCTGTATCCGGTCAAGGCGGTGGCGCCCTCGAGCAAGCACGGCACCACGGTGCGCTTCCTGCCGAGCACGGCAACCTTCTCCGACACCGAGTTCCACTACGAGATCCTGGCCAAGCGCCTGCGCGAACTGGCCTTCCTCAACTCCGGCGTCACCATCGATCTGAAGGACGAGCGGGGCGAGGGCCGCCACGACACGTTCGCTTACGAGGGCGGCATCCGCTCCTTCGTGCAGCACCTGGCCCATCTCAAGACTGCGCTGCATCCCAACGTGATCAGCCTGAGCGCGCAGCAGGACGGCATCTCGGTGGAGCTGGCGATGCAGTGGACGGACTCCTACCAGGAGACCATGTTCTGCTTCACCAACAACATTCCCCAGCGCGACGGCGGTACCCATCTCACCGGTTTCCGCGCGGCGCTGACCCGCTCGCTGCAGGGCTATATCGAGAAGGAAGGCCTGGCCAAGAACGCCAAGGTCGCCTTGTCCGGCGACGACATGCGCGAAGGCCTGATCGCCGTGCTGTCAGTGAAGGTGCCGGATCCGAAGTTCTCCTCGCAGACCAAGGACAAGCTGGTTTCCTCCGAGGTGAAGACCGCGGTGGAGCAGGCCGTCAACGAGAAGCTGGGCGAATTCCTGCTCGAGCACCCGAACGAATCCAAGGCGATCGCCTCCAAGGTGGTCGACGCGGCGCGCGCTCGCGAAGCCGCGCGCAAGGCGCGCGAGATGACCCGCCGCAAGGGCGCGCTGGATATCGCCGGCCTGCCGGGCAAGCTGGCCGATTGCCAGGAGAAGGATCCGGCGCTGTGCGAACTGTTCCTGGTCGAGGGTGACTCCGCCGGCGGTTCGGCCAAGCAGGGCCGCAACCGCAAGACCCAGGCCGTGCTGCCGCTGAAGGGCAAGATCCTCAATGTGGAGAAGGCGCGCTTCGACAAGATGCTGTCCTCGGCCGAGGTCGGCACCCTGATCACCGCGCTGGGCACGGGTATCGGCAAGGAGGAGTACAACCCGGACAAGCTGCGCTACCACCGCATCGTCATCATGACCGACGCGGACGTGGACGGCTCGCATATCCGCACCCTACTGCTGACCTTCTTCTACCGCCAGATGCCCGAGCTGATCGAGCGCGGCCACGTCTATATCGGCCTGCCGCCGCTGTACAAGGTGAAGCAGGGCAAGCAGGAGCAGTACCTGAAGGACGACGCGGCGCTCAACACCTATCTGATCGCCAGCGCGGTGGACAATGCCGAGCTGACCTACAGCGCGGATGCGCCGCCGATCACCGGCGAGGCGCTGGAAAAGCTGCTGCGCGATTACCAGGCTGCACTGGACCAGATCGAACGCCTCGGCCATCGCTTCGACGCGAACGTGCTGAGCGCCTTCCTTGAGCACACGCCGGTGGAAGCCGCGCTGTGGACTGATCCGGCCGCGATGCAGGCCTGGCTGGAGGGCATCACCCGGCGCCTCGCTTCCAGCGGTCTTGGCAAGCCGCGTTACCGCCTGTCGCTGCGTCCGGCGCTGGACGAGCAACCGGCGGCGATCGAAGTGGTGCGCGACCAGCATGGCCTCAGCCACACCTGGCTGCTGCCGCAGCCGTTCTTCACCGGCCCGGAGTTCCGCCCGATCCTGCACGTCAGCCAGGAACTGGCCGGCCTGATGCAGCAGGATGGCGTGGTCCGCCGCGGCAATGCCTCGCGCGGCGTGCTCAGCTTCGCCGACGTGCGCGGCTGGCTGCTGGACGAAGCGAAGAAGGGCCGCACCATCCAGCGCTTCAAGGGCCTGGGCGAAATGAATCCGGAGCAGCTGTGGGAAACCACGGTGAATCCGGAGACGCGCCGCATGCTGCAGGTGGGCATCGAAGACGCCTTCGCCGCCGACCAGATGTTCTCCATGCTGATGGGCGAGGCGGTCGAACCGCGCCGCGAGTTCATCGAGGCGAACGCGCTGAAGGTGGCGAACCTCGACATCTGAGTCCGCCCGCGGATAAGACCGAGGGCCTGCATTGCCCGTCTTCGGACGACGCATGCAGGCCCTTTTCTTTGCCAGCACGCACTAACGCATTAGCACGCGAATACGCTATCCGGGAGCGGATTCAAGCCTTATCGACTTTGGTCGATAAGGACATCGTTTGCTTCACGCGGGACAATCGGACGATTCTCCGAGGTTTGTACGCGAACGCCTACGTGACCTCTGGCGGGGTCTTCGCGAAAAGATTCGCTGGTGAATGTTGCAACTTATTGATTTTTAACAAACTTTGTTGCGGCACTGCGACTTGTTCCTAGCGCCTGCTCGGGTTACGCTCAACGATCCCCCGCGCACCTTTGTGCGTGAACCCTTACACGAGGACTGCCATGAAGCACGTTCCCCTGATCAAGATGCTCGCCGGAGCGGCGCTTGCACTGACGCTGGCGAGCAGCCCGGTGATCGCGAAGGACAGCAATTCCAAGGAAAAGAAGGAAGCGCTGTACCCGAACGCGACCCGCACCGAGCCGAAGCTGGACCTCACCAGCGAGAAAGATCAGAAGGCTTTGAACGAAGGCCTCGACGCAGTCAATGCGCAGGACAAGGCGAAGGCGGAGCAGATCCTCCAGCCGATCATCGACAGCAGCAAGAGCAAGTACGCGCAGGCGCTGGCCCTGCAGGGCCTGGCCAACCTGCACTACAACGACCAGGACGTGAAGGGTGCGATCGAGCTGCTGAAGCGCTCGATCGACAACGGCGTCCTGCCGAACGACACCTACTTCCAGCTGCAGTACATGCTCGCCCAGTTCTATCTGGCCGATGAGCAGTACCAGCCGGCGATCGACACCATCGAGAAGTGGCGCACCGACGGCAAGAAGGAAACCGCCGAGTCGTACGCGCTCGAAGGCAATGCCTATTACCGTCTCGAGAAGTACCCGCAGGCGATCACCGCGATCAAGAAGGCGCAGTCGCTGACCGACAAGCCGAACGACAGCTGGAACCAGATCCTGATGGCCAGCTACTCCGAATCCGGCCAGGGCGACCAGGCCGCGCAGCTCGCGCAGCAGCAGCTCGCCGCCAACCCGAACGATTCCTCTGCGCTCAACAATGCCGTTGCGGTGCTGATGCAGTCGCAGAAATATCCGGAAGCGATCCAGCTGATGGAGAAGTCGAAGGCCGCCGGCGCGTTCAAGACCGAGAAGGACTACGTCAATCTCGCCAAGCTCTATCTGGTCACCGGCCAGGACAGCTCCGATCCGAAGCCCAATGCCGCCAAGGCAGCCGCCACGATCAACGAAGGCATGAGCAAGGGCGTGGTGCCGGACAGCTACGACAACCTCAAGCTGCTCGGCGATGCGTCCTATGTCGCTGACAAGCCGGCTGACGCCATCAACGCCTACAAGAAGGCGATGGGCAAGGCGAGCGATGGCGAGGCGGCGATCCGCGCCGGCCAGCTGCTCATCAGCGAAGGCAAGAACAGCGAAGCGAAGACGCTGATCGAGCAAGGCATCGCCAAGGGCGTGCAGCACAAGGGCACGGCCTACATGCTGCTGGCCGAAGCGTGCCGTGGACTCAAGGACAAGCAGGGAGCGATCGCTGCCATGCAGAAGGCTGCACAGGACCCCGCCACGGCCGACAAAGCGAAGGCCTGGCTGAAGACGGCAGGAGCCGGCAAGTAAGGCCAGCAGAGGCGTTTTCAAGTGTTAGCTGAGAGGGCAGATGGACGTCCATTTATCCACCCCTCAGGTGCTATACAAACGCCATATGCTGGTGTACCGTTGAAACCTTCCCGTGTTCGTGTCCAGTGGCAAATGTCATCCTTCGTGGAGGCAGCTGCCGCCAAGTGTCGTGACCACGTCTCACCGATTATCTAGCTTCAGATTAGTGACAGATGGCCTCAAGTAACGAAGCAACCGGCCAAGGGCCGTTCAATTGGAGGCGTACCTGGGCGCTGGCTGTTGCCATCGCGCTGCACGCGTTCGCATTCCTATTGCTGGTCGCGCCAATGGCGCCGCCGAAGACGGACCAGCAGAAGAAGGAGCGCATCGTCCAGGTGAACTTCATCGAGCCGCCGCCGCCCCCGCCGCCTCCGCCGCCCCCGCCGCCGGAGCCGCCGAAGCAGCCGCCGCCGAAGATCATTCAGCAGGTGCAGCCGCCGCCGACTCCGCCGCCGCCGGCTCCGCCGCCGGCTGTCGAGGAAGCGACGACGAATCCGATCCCGGCTCCGCCGCCGGCTCCGCCTGCTCCCCCGGCTCCGCCTGCGGACATCACCGCCAGCCAGGACATCAGCTACAACAGCCGAATCCAGCCCAAGTACCCGCCGCAGGCGATTCGCCAGCGTCACGAGGGCACGGTTACCCTGATGATCCTCGTCGGCGTCGATGGTTCGCCCAAGGACATCAAGGTGGAAACGTCCAGCGGTTACCGTGAGCTGGATCAGGCCGCGATTGAAACGGCGCGCAAGTGGCGCTTCAATCCGAACATCAGGAACGGACAGAAGACCGAGGGTTACGTCCGCGTCCCGGTCAATTTCAACCTCAATCAGCTGTAACCAAAAGTTACGGTTAACCAGTTCACGCTTGACTTTCCAAGGGTAGCGTTATGTTCCAACAGACTCCTTCTCCGAACCCGGCCGCGGGCGGTACCTCCAACGCCGAAGCCATGAAGTCGATGGGCTTCGACCATCTCATCCACAACTTCGATTTCCTTGGCTGGATCGTGTTTGTGGTGCTGGTGGTGATGTCCTTCGCCTCCTGGTACTTCATCATCGCCAACGCGATTCGTAACGCCATGGTCCGTGGCCGCGCCGATAAGGTGATCAGCGGTTTCTGGACCAACGGCTCCACCCAGGACGCGATCCGCGAGCTGGAAGCCCAGCCCAAGGGCGAACCCTTCTCGAAGATCGCGCTGGACGCCGCTTCCGCGGTGGCCCATCACCAGCAGGCTTCCGCCGGTGGCGGCCGCCTGGCCGAGTCGCTCAGCCGCTCCGAGTTCATCGACCGCGCCCTGCGCCAGGCCGTGGCTCGCGAGAGCCTGCGCCTCGAAGGTGGCCTGACCCTGCTCGCCACGGTCGGTTCGTCGGCACCGTTCATCGGTCTGCTTGGTACGGTGTGGGGTATCTACCACGCGCTGATCAAGATCTCCGCTACGGGCAACGCATCGATGGAAGCGGTGGCCGGTCCGGTGGGTGAGGCGCTGATCATGACCGCGTTCGGTCTGTTCACCGCGATCCCGGCCGTGCTCGCCTACAACTTCTTCAACCGCTCCAACCGCCTGACCTACGCTCAGTTCGACGAATTCGCGCACGACCTGCACGACTTCTTCGCCACCGGCGCGCGCGTCGAAGGCAAGTGAGGGATTGACCCATGGCGATGAGCTCTGGAGACAGTTCCGGCGGTCCGATGTCGGAAATCAACGTCACGCCGCTCGTCGACGTGATGCTGGTACTACTGATCATCTTCATGATCACCGCGCCGCTGATGTCCCATCGAATCACCGTTGAGCTGCCGACCGCGAATCCGAAGATTGTCGATACGGAACCGGTCGAGCCCATGGATCTGGCCATCAAGCCGGACGGCACGATGTACCTCAACGACGTTGAGGTGACGGAAGCCGAGCTGAAGGCCCAGTTCGCGGTTGCGGCGGCGAAGTCGCCGCAGCCGGAGCTGCAGATCCGTGCGGACAAGACGACGGAGTACAAGATCGTGCGTAAGGTCCTTGGCAGCGCCAAGGAGCAGGGCATGGTCCATGTCGGTTTCATCACGACCGGCAAGGAGTGAAGAGTCATGGCATTCAGTAGTGGAAGCGGCAAGGGGCCGATGGCGGATATCAACGTCACGCCGCTGGTCGACGTGATGCTGGTGCTCCTGATCATCTTCATGATCACGGCTCCCATCCTGACGCACAAAGTAAAGATCGACCTTCCGCAGCCGAACCCGAACGTGATCCAGCCGGAGAACCCGCCGGATCCGATCCGCTTGAAGATCGACCAGTCGGGCGCGTTGTACTGGAACGATACGCCGGTTGACGAGCTGGGCCTGCGCGCCCAGATCGCGGTGATCGCCAGCCAGTCCAACCAGCCCGAACTGCAGATCAACGCGGACGACGGCGTGGCTTACGAGCATGTGGCCCGCGTACTGGCCGCCGCCAAGAGCTACGGCCTGACCAAGATCGGCTTTACGGAAGGGCAGTAAATCCGGCGCAGTAAATCCGGCGACGGATCGAAGTAAAAACTACCCTTGAAACCCCCGCTCCGGCGGGGGTTTTTTTATGCGCGAATGACTAAGAAAACCCGAGACCGGCTGCGGACGTATGGACGTCCATATGCAATGGCGATGATTCCGGCGTGGCGGCGACGGCGAAGAACGCCATCACCATCAACGCAGGATCTGCAGGTACTTCCTGACCGTCGTCGCGAGTCCTTCATACAAGGCTTCGCCAATAAAGGCGTGCCCGATCGACACCTCCGCCAACCCGGGAATCGCCACATGGAACGCCCCCAAATTCGCCTGGCTCAGATCATGCCCCGCATTCACCGCCAGCCCCGCCTGCTGCGCGCGCCGCGCCGTCTCCGCGCACAGCGTCAGGTTCTCGCGCGCATCGCCTTCGGCAAATGCATGCGCATACGGCCCGGTGTAGATCTCGACCCGCTGCACGCCGATCGCCGCGAAACGCTCGAAGCCGCCGGCGCCGGCATCGACGAATACGCTCACGCGGCAGCCGATCTCGCGCAGCTGCTTCACCAGCGGCTGCAGCTTGTCCACGTCGGTCTGCTGCATGGGATCGAAGCCGTGGTCGGACGTGATCTGGCTGTCGCTGTCCGGCACCAGGGTCACCTGGGTCGGCCGTACTTCGCGCGCCAGCGCGATCAGGCCGGGATAGCTTCCGCGCGCCGGCGCAAACGGATTGCCCTCGATGTTGTATTCCACGCGGCCGCGCAGCATCGCCGCCAGCGCGCGCACGTCTTCCGGCTTGACGTGCCGCTGGTCCGGACGGGGATGCACCGTGATGCCGCCGCAACCTGATTCGATACAGGTCTGCGCGGCGCGGAGCATGTCGGGTTCGTCGCCGCCGCGCGAATTGCGCAGCACCGCGATCTTGTTGAGGTTGACGCTAAGCAGGGTCATGGACGCATCGGCTCGCAGGCAAGAACCTCCCGCGGGACCAAGCACTCCTGCATCCCGCGCGGAGCAGGACCGGCAACATTGCGCCTATCCGGCGGCGGGGGCAAGTGTCCGCAACTGCAGCGTTCTGGGGCCGCCGCGCCACGCGATGCTGCCGACATGTGCGGCATCCAGCGCGAGCCGATGCAGCTGCCATTGCGCGGGCAGGTCGCCATCGAGAAAGCGCAGGGCCAGGCGCTCGTCTTCGTCTGCAATGCCCAGCCGGTGCAGGCCGAACGCAATGCCGCGACCGGTCGCCTTCAGCACCGCTTCCTTGGCCGTCCACAATTGCAGGAAGGCGGCGTCGCGCCGTTCCGGCTGCAGCGCGGCCAGGGCGGCGGTTTCCTCATGGCTGAAGTAGCGCTGCGCGATCTCCAGCGCGCGCGGCCGCGGCCGCAGGCGCTCCAGGTCCACGCCCGGCTCGATGCCCCGCGCCACCGCGCACAGCGCCTGGTCGCCGCTGTGCGACCAGTTGAAATGCAGCCCGGCGGCATTCGCGCCGGCCAGGCGCGGACGGCCGAACTCGCCAACCTCCAGCTGCACCTCGGCGGCGGCGAGTCCCAGGTATGCAGCCAGCACGGCCTGGAACGGCGCGCGCCCCTGATGGTGGTCGTACGCCATCCGCCATACGTGTATCTCGTCATCGCGCAGGTGCTCTGCTACTTTCGCTGGCACCTGGCCGTACGTCGTCGTCATCCGCGCATGGTGCCGGCCGGGCACGGATCGAACAAGCGGCAGACCGGCCCCGCCGCCCGCTTGCAGGCGCAGCGAAGGCGCGTATCGGTGGCGACGGAACGCCCATGACGGGAGAAAGCCATTGATCGCCGGCTGGCTGCTGCTGCTCGCCTCGCTGCTCTATGTAGGCCTGCTGTTCGTGGTGGCCTATGCGGGCGATCGCCGGCCGCTGTATCCGCGCCAGCCGAAGCTGCGCCCGATCGTGTACAGCCTGGCGCTGGCGGTGTACTGCTCCTCGTGGACGTTCTATGGCGCGGTGGGCACCGCGGCGCGCGAAGGGCTGGGCTATCTGCCGATCTATCTCGGCCCGGCGCTGCTCTTCGTCTGCGGTTTCGGCCTGATGCGCCGGCTCGCGCTGATCGCGCGCCAGCGCAATATCACCTCGATCGCCGACTTCATCGGCGCGCGCTTCGGCAAGTCGCACGCACTGGCCGCGACGGTGGCGCTGATCGCGGTGATCGCGATCGTTCCCTATCTGGCCCTGCAGTTCAAAGCGGTGTCGATGTCGTACGCCGCACTCGGCGGCGGCGCCTCGCAGTTCGGCGACAGCGCGCTGTGGTGCGCGATCCTGCTGGCCACGTTTGCGATCCTGTTCGGCACGCGCACCATCGACGCCACCGAACACCATCACGGCATGATGCTGGCGATCGCGCTGGAATCGCTGATCAAGCTCGCCGCCTTCGCCGCCTTGGCCGTCTATGCGCTATGGCGCGGTCCCGGGCTTGAAGCCACCATCGCGCTGCCGGTGCAGCAGTTCACCGACGGAATCTCGCCCGGCTTCCTCGCCCAGACCCTGCTCGCGTTCTGCGCCATGTTCTGCCTGCCGCGGCAGTTCCAGATCGGCGTGGTCGAATGCGAAGACCCGAACGATCTCTACCGCGCGCGCTGGATGTTCCCGCTGTACATGCTGATCGTCAGCGTGGCGGTGGTGCCCATCGTCGCCGCGGGCCTGCGCCTGCCGCAGGTCAGCCATGGCATCGCCGATGCCTGGGTGTTGAACCTGCCGCTGGCGCACGGCGATCGCGGCATGGCCTTGCTCGCCTTCATCGGCGGCTTCTCGGCGGCTACCGGCATGGTGATCGTGTCGTCGGTGGCGCTGTCGACCATGATCAGCAACGACCTGGTAATGCCGGCGCTGCTGCGCATCCGCCGCCTGCGCCTGGAACAGCGCAGCGATCTCTCGCAGCTCGTGCTGCTGGTGCGCCGCATCGCCATCGTCGGCCTTGCCTGCATGGCCTACGTGTACTACCGCGTGGCGGCCGATGCCGCCAACCTCGCCGCCACCGGCCTGCTCGCCTTCGCCGCGGTTGCGCAGTTCGCGCCGGCGATCGTGTCGGCGCTGTACTGGCGCGGCGCCAGCCGCCGCGGAGTGAGCACTGGCCTGCTCGCCGGCTTCGGCGTGTGGGTCTATACCTTGCTGATCCCGGCGACCAACCCGAACGCCGCATGGCTGCAGCAAGGCCCGCTCGGCCTGAGCTGGCTGCAGCCGCAGGCGCTGTTCCATCTGAGCGGCTGGGACCCGGTGATGCATGGCACCTTCTGGTCGCTGCTGGTCAACGTGGGCTGCCTGGTCTTTATCTCGCTGCGCTTCCGCCCGAGCCTGGAAGAGCGGCTGCACGCGGCGATGTTCATCGAACCCTATGCGGTGGACCGCGGCAGCGTCAGCGACTGGCGCGGCCGCGTCGCCGTGGCGGACCTGCGCACCATCGCCGAACGCATCGTCGGCGAGCGCAGCAGCCAGCGCGCGTTCGAGGAATACGGCGAACGCCGCGGCCGTCCGCTGGCGCCGGGCGAATCGGCGGATCGTGCGCTGATCCAGTACACCGAACGCCTGCTCGCCGCCGCCGTGGGCGCGGCGAGTGCGCGGCGCATCCTGATGGGCGCGCTGTCCGGCTCCGGCCTGGATATCGCCGAAGCGATGGCGCTGATGGACGAAGCCTCGCAGGAGTTGCGCTTCAATCGCGAGCTGCTCTCGACCACGCTGGAAAACGTCTCGCAAGGCATCAGCGTGGTCGATGCCGGCATGCGCCTGGTGGCGTGGAATCGCCGCTATCTGGAACTGTTCGATTATCCCGACGGCATGGTCTACGTCGGCGTGCCGGTGGCCGACCTGATCCGCTGGAACGCCGAGCACGGCGAGCTTGGCCCCGGCGAAGTCGAGGATCACGTGGCCAAGCGCATCGGCTATATGCGCGCCGGCATACCGCATCTGTTCCAGCGCATCCGCCCCGATGGCACGGTGATCGAGATGCGCGGCCGCGCCTTGCCCGGTGGCGGCTACGTCACCACCTACACCGATGTCACCGCCTACAAGCAGGCCGAGCAGGCGCTGATCGATGTGAACGAAACGCTGGAGCAGCGCGTCGGCCAGCGCACGGCGGAACTGAGCGAAGCCCTCGCCGCCACCGCGCACGCGCGCCGCGAAGCGGAAGCCGCCAATGTTTCCAAGACGCGCTTTCTCGCCGCCGCCAGCCACGACCTGCTGCAGCCACTGAATGCCGCGCGCCTGTTCACCTCGGCGCTGCGCCAGCATCCCGGCCTGGACCAGGATGCCGCGCAACTCGCCGAACGCATCGACGCCTCGTTCCGCTCCGCCGAAGATCTGCTCGACGCCTTGCTCGACACCTCGCGCCTGGATGCCGGCCGCTACCGCCCCGACATCAGCAGCTTCGCGCTCGCCGATCTGTTCGATTCGCTGAAGGCGCAGTTCGCCGTCGTCGCGGAGCAGCGCGGCCTGCAGTTGCGCATCGCGCCGACGCGTCTGGCCGTGCGCAGCGATCCGCAGCTGTTGCGGCGCATCCTGCAGAACTTCATTTCGAACGCGCTGCGCTACACGCGATCGGGTGGCGTTCTGCTTGGTGCACGCCGCGTCGGCGGCGAGGTGCGCATCGAAGTGTGGGATACCGGACCGGGCATCGCCGAAGGACAACGCGCGCGCATCTTCGACGAATTCCAGCGCCTGGACCGCCCTTCGCCCTGGGGCGAAAAAGGCCTGGGCCTGGGCTTGTCGATCTGCGACCGCATCGCGCACATCCTCGACCACCGTCTCGAACTTTCCTCGCGCGTCGACCACGGCAGCTGCTTCGCCGTCGCCGTCCCGCGCGTGGACGCGCTGCCGCCGCGCCGCCGTGCGGTAGCCCAACCGGCAATGGCGGTCGAACGCCTGCCGCTGACCGTGCTGTGCCTGGACAACGATGCCTCCATCCTCGACGGCATGCGCGCACTGTTGACGCGCTGGGGCGTGGATTGCCGCGTCGCGCTCGACGTGCAGCAGGCGGAACAGCAGCTGCGCGGCGGCGGCATCGATATGATCCTGGCCGACTACCATCTCGCCGAGGATATGAACGGCCTGCAGGCGCTGCAGTATCTGCGCGGCGTGCTGGGCGAACTGCCGCCCGTGGCGATGATCACCGCCGATGGCAGCAGCGAACTGAAACAGCGCGCGCGCCTGCTCGGTTACCCGTTGCTGCACAAGCCGGTGCGCCCGGCTGCGTTGCGCGCCTTGCTCAGCGCGCGCGTGCGCAAGGTAAGCGCGTAAAACTATTCGTCGTCAGGCAGCTGCTGCTGCAGCGTGCCCGGTTCCACCGCAAGCTGGCTCGCCGCCAGCGCCACCTGGGTGCGGTTGTTGACGCCTAGCTTGCGCATGATCGCAGTCATATGCGCCTTCACCGTGGCTTCGGAGACGCCCAGGTCATAGGCGATCTGCTTGTTGAGCAGGCCTTCGGCAATCATGGTGAGCACGCGGAACTGCTGCGGTGTCAGCGAGGCTACGCGCGTGGCGACTTCCGCCTCGTCGTCTTTCAGCGCGCCGCTCGCATCGCCGAGCAGCGAATGCGGCAACCACACGTCGCCATCGAGCACGGTGCGGATCGCCTGCACGATCTGTTCGCCCGAGCTGGACTTGGGGATATACGCCGAAGCCCCATGCGCCAGCGCGCGCCGCGCCACCTGCGCTTCCTCGTGGCCGGACACCACGATGGTCGGCAGGCCGGGAAACTGCCCGCGGATATGCGCCAGCGCCGAATAGCCGCGCGCGCCCGGCATATGCAGATCCAGCAACAGCAGTTCCGCTTCCGGGTACTGCTCCACCAGGGCCAGCAGGCTGTGCACGCTGTCGGCGCAGTGCACGCTGGCCTCGGGCAGGGCGCCGAGCACCGCGCGCTGCAGGGCGTCGCGGAACAGCGGGTGATCGTCGGCGATCAGGACATCAGGCATGGATAGGCAACAGCCGAAATGAAGCGGGGAATGCAGCGCGTTCCCCGCGGGTGAACTCACTTGATCAAGCGTTCTTCCACCAGGCTCTTCACCACGCTCGGATCGGCCAGCGTGGAGATGTCGCCGAGCTGGTCGGGCTGGTTCTCGCCGATCTTGCGCAGGATGCGGCGCATGATCTTGCCCGAGCGCGTCTTCGGCAGGCCCGGCGCCCATTGGATGTAATCCGGCGTGGCGATCGGGCCGATCTCCTTGCGCACCCAGGCCACCAGTTCCTTGCGCAGCTCGTCGCTGCCCTGTTCGCCGGCGACCAGGGTGACGTAGGCATAGATACCCTGGCCCTTGATCTCGTGCGGGCAGCCGACCACGGCCGCTTCGGCCACCTTCGGATGCGCCACCAGCGCGCTCTCCACTTCGGCGGTGCCGATGCGATGGCCGCTGACATTGATCACGTCGTCGACGCGGCCGGTGATCCAGTAATAACCGTCCTCGTCGCGGCGCACGCCGTCGCCGGTGAAGTAATTGCCCGGATAGGCGGTGAAATAGGTTTCGACGAAGCGCTGGTGGTCGCCGTACACCGTGCGCATCTGGCCTGGCCAGGAATCGGTGATCACCAGGTTGCCCTCGGTGGCGCCTTCCAGCACGCCGCCGCCGGCATCGACGATGGCCGGCTTGATGCCGAAGAACGGCTTGGTGGCGGAGCCGGGCTTGGCCTCGATCGCGCCGGCCAGCGGGGTGATCAGGATGCCGCCGGTTTCGGTCTGCCACCAGGTATCCACGATCGGGCAGCGCTCGTCGCCGACCACGCGGTAATACCACTCCCAGGCTTCCGGATTGATCGGCTCGCCCACCGAGCCGAGCAGGCGCAGCGAGGCCCGCGAAGCCTTCTTCACCGGCGCCTCGCCCTCGCGCATCAGCGCGCGGATCGCGGTGGGCGCGGTGTAGAACAGGGTGACCTTGTGCTTGTCCACCACGTTCCAGAAGCGGCTGGTATCCGGATAATTCGGCACGCCATCGAACATCACCGTGGTGGCGCCATTGGCGAGCGGGCCGTACACCACGTAGCTGTGGCCGGTGACCCAGCCCACGTCGGCGGTGCACCAGTACACGTCGTCCTCGCGCAGGTCGAACACCAGCTCATGCGTATAGCTGGCGAACACCAGGTAGCCGCCCGAGGTATGCAGCACGCCCTTGGGCTTGCCGGTGGAACCGGAGGTGTACAGGATGAACAGCGGATGCTCCGCTTCCACCGGGGTCGGCGGGCAGTCGGCGGACTGGCCTTCCATCAGCACGTGGTAGTAGCGGTCGCGCGGCGACTGCATCGGCACGGCGCTGCCGGTACGGCGCACCACGATCACGGTCTCCACGCTGTTGGTGCCGGGGCGCTCCAGCGCCGCGTCGACATTGGCCTTCAGCGGTATCTTCTTGCCGCCGCGCACACCCTCGTCGGCGGTCACCACTACCTTGGCGGTGGAGTCGGCGATGCGCCCGGCCAGCGAATCCGGCGAGAAGCCGCCGAACACCACCGAATGCACCGCGCCGATGCGCGCGCAGGCCAGCATCGCCACCGCGGCCTCGGGGATCATCGGCATATAGATGGCTACGCGGTCGCCCTTGGCCACGCCCAGGTTCTTCAGCGTGTTGGCGAACTTGCACACTTCGGCGTGCAGTTCGCGATAGGTGATGTGGCGCGATTCGTTCGGATCGTCGCCCTCGAAGATGATCGCCGTCTTGTCGCCGCGCGTGGCCAGGTGGCGGTCCAGGCAGTTGGCCGAGACATTGAGCTCGCCGTCCTCGTACCAGCGGATATGCAGGTTCTTCGGGTCGAACGAGACGTTCTTGATCTTGCCCGGCTTGCGGCTCCATTCCAGGCGTGTGCCGATGCGGCCCCAGAAGCCCTCCGGATCGCGCACCGATTCCTCGTAGAGGCGCTGGTAATCCTCCTGGCTGACGCGGGCCTTGGCGGCGAACTCGGGCTTGACGGGGTACACCTTGCTCATGGAGGGCTCCTGCTGACCGGGCGAGCTCGCCCGCGGGGATGTGGAAGGCCGCGGCAAACCCTTGCTTGCAGCGTGTCCGGCGAGTGTAGCGAAAGGCCGGCAATGCGCACGTGACGGGTCGGTTTCGACTTTGGTCGAGGTTCGACCAATGGGGAATAGGCGGCCGCATTGCAGCATCCCCAAGCTCGCCCAAGCTATCGCCTGGGGAGGCAAGATCATGGTGTTCACACGTTCGGGCGGCCAGAAGGCCGCCGTCGCGCTGGCCATCGCCGCCGCACTGGCGCTGCCGGCCGCCGCGCAGGCCGAGCCGCAAGCCAAGAGCAAGGCCAAGTCCAGCAGCACGGGCAGCAGTACGGGCAGCAGCACGCACGAACAGCAGCTCGAATCGCGCGTATCCCAGCTCGAACAGGAGTTGGCCGAATTGAAGGACATGCTGCGCCAGCAACAGGCCACGCAGCAGCAACAACAGCAACAGGTGGTGCAGGCGCAGCAGCAGGCCGCCGAAGCCAGCGCCACCGCGCAGAAGGTGGCAGCCGCGCCGCCGCCGAAGGAAAGCTTCAGCAGCGCGCCGGGTGTGTCGGTCGCGTTGCACGGTTTCATCAGCGCCAGCGCCTTCAATCAGAGCAAGAACTTCTCGTTCGGCAACGGCCAGAACGCGGAGTACCCGATCCCGAAGACCACTGCCGCGCCTTCATCCGGTTCGCTCAGCGGCGTGGACATACGCAACACGCGCTTCTGGCTCGACTTCAAGGGCGCCAAGTTCACCGACAACTGGAGCGGCGGCGGCCGCATCGAGATGGACTTCTTCGGCGGCTTCAACGGCACCGGCCCCTACAGCGAACAGCAGCCCGTGCCGCGCCTGCGCCAGGCCTATATGGACCTGACCAATCCGGAGACCGGCAGCACCGTGCGCATCGGCCAGCAGTGGGAGCTGCTGTTCCCGCTGGATATGGTCTCCACCTCGCTGTCGCATATCGCGTTTCCGCTCGGCTTCGGCACCGGCCTGATCGGCTGGCGCTTCCCGGGCGTGGTGTGGATGCAGGAGCTCAATCACAGCTCCACCTCCGGGCCGAAATGGCGCCTCGACGTGGGCGCGTTCGAAGGCAACTGGAACGGGCCTGGCGACAACCTCAACTATTTGACCGCGGGCAATGCCGGTTTCCGTCCGCAGGTGGAAGCGCGGCTGCACGTGCAGGACAAGGACTGGCTCGCCTTCTTCGTCGCGCACTACAGCCAGGTCAATCTGAAGGGCGTCGGCGACACCGTGCCCACGCCGATCAAGGACAAGCTCGACAGCCTGGTGTGGGAGCTCGGCGGCAACTGGCGGCCCGGCCCGTGGAACCTCAAGGCGCTGGTGTATGCCGGCAAGGGCATCGGCCAGGTGTTCGGCGATCTCTCGCAGTTCGGCGACATCAAGGACAAGGGCGGCTATCTGCAGGTCGGCTACAACTTCACCAAGAGCTGGAGCGTCAACGCGTTCTACGCGCAGAGCAATCCGGACGACAAGGACGTGATCCGCTGGGCCGGCAAGGCGCCGTTCGCCAATGCCCGCCTGCGCAACCGGCAGGCCGCGCTCAGCCTGCAATACGCCGCCGGCGCCTACGAACTGGGCGCGGAGTGGATCTACGACAAGCTCGAGTACACCACCAATGGCACCGACCGCAAAAAGCTCAACGGCAACCAGGTCAGCCTGAACGCGCTCTACAAGTTCTGATCCGCCCGGGCGGCGCACGGGGGTGCGCTGCCCGCCGGATATCTACATCCGCATGGGGAGCACTATGGCTACGACCTCAATCGATACCCCGAAGATTGGCGGAGGACACCGCATGGTGATCCTGGCCTCCAGTCTGGGCACCGTCTTCGAGTGGTACGACTTCTATCTGTACGGCTCGCTCGCCGTGCTGATCGGCAAGCACTTCTTTTCCGGCCTCAACGACACCAGCGCCTTCATCTTCGCGCTGCTGGCGTTCGCCGCGGGCTTCGCGGTGCGTCCGTTCGGCGCCATCGTGTTCGGACGGCTGGGCGACCTGGTCGGGCGCAAGTACACCTTCCTGGTCACCATCATCATCATGGGCTTGTCGACCTTCCTGGTCGGCGTGCTGCCCAGCTATGGCACGGTAGGCATCATCGCGCCGGTGATGCTGATCGTGCTGCGCCTGCTGCAAGGCCTGGCGCTGGGCGGCGAGTACGGCGGCGCGGCTACGTATGTGGCCGAGCATGCGCCGAACGGCAAGCGCGGCCTGTACACCAGCTTCATCCAGATCACCGCCACCTTCGGCCTGTTCCTGTCGCTGCTGGTGATCCTGGGCACGCGCCTGGGCCTGGGCGACAAGGCGTTCGAGGACTGGGGCTGGCGCATTCCGTTCCTGATTTCCTCGGTGCTGGTGGCGGTGTCGGTGTACATCCGCATGCAGCTGCAGGAATCGCCGGTGTTCCAGCAGATGAAGGCCGAGGGCAAGCACTCCAAGGCGCCGCTGACCGAAGCGTTCGGCCATTGGAAGAACCTCAAGCTGGTGATCCTGGCCCTGCTCGGCGCCACCGCCGGCCAGGCGGTGGTGTGGTACACCGGCCAGTTCTACGCGCTGTACTTCCTGACCCAGAGCCTGAAGATCGACGGCACCACGGCCAACCTGCTGATCGCTGCCGCGCTGATCATCGGCACGCCGTTCTTCGTGCTGTTCGGCTGGCTCTCCGACCGCATCGGCCGCAAGAGCATCGTGCTGGCCGGCTGCCTGATCGCCGCGCTCACGTACTTTCCGATCTTCAAGGGGCTGACCCACTACGGCAATCCCGCGATCGAGACCGCGGCCGCCAGCGCGCCGGTCACCGTCATCGCCGATCCGAACGCATGCAGCTTCCAGTTCGATCCGGTCGGCAAGAGCAAATTCACCAGCTCCTGCGACGTGGCCAAGACCTCCCTGGCCAAGAAGGGCATTCCCTACCGCAACCAGGCCGCGCCGGCGGGTGCGGTGGCGCAGGTGAAGATCGGCGATCAGACCATCGACTCGTTCGAAGGCGGCAGCCTCGACGGCGCTGCGTTCGCCGCGCAGAGCAAGGCCTTCGCCGCCGCCGTGGGCGCGCAGCTCAAGACCGCCGGCTATCCGGACAAGGCCGACCCCGCGCAGAGCAACTACCCGATGCTGGTGGTGCTGCTGGCCATCCTGGTGCTCTACGTGACCATGGTCTACGGCCCGATCGCCGCCTGGCTGGTGGAGATGTTCCCCACCCGCATCCGCTACACCTCGATGAGCTTGCCGTATCACATCGGCAACGGCTGGTTCGGCGGCTTCGTGCCTACCATCGGCTTCATGCTGGTGGCATGGAAGGGCGATATCTATTACGGGCTGTGGTACCCGATCATCGTGGCGGTGGCCACGTTCTTTATCGGCCTGCTGTTCCTGAAGGAAACCAAGGACACCGACATCACCACCTGATGCCGATGCCAACGGAAAAAGAAACGGCGGCCCTCACGGCCGCCGTTTTTTCTTGCGTCTTCGCTTCAGTGATTGAACGGCGACTTCCCGTCGCGCAGCCGCTGCATGTCGTACTCGGACAGCGTATCCCCGCGCGAATGCGCATCGATCCTGGCCTGCGCGAACGCCAGCACCGTGGCGATCGCGCCCACGATGCCCAGCAGCAGCCACAGCCCCATCGCGCCGCCGCTGTGGCGGGTGAAAGCCAGGGCCAGGGAAAGCAGGGTGCCGATCAGCAGGAGCCAGCGCACGGAAGCCTCGTTCTCGCAAAAGGTGACCGCCGGAATGCTTGCGACGCTACGAATGCTTGCGACGCTACGCCGGCCTCGGCGCGGATCATAGTCGGCCGAAGGGCCGGGGTTTTGCAGTGCTGCGCACAATCCGTGCGGGTACGCGGCGTAAGATCGCCGCGATCCCATCACGGTGACGGTCCATGGAAGCGAAGTCCACCGATCGCCGGCGCGCCGGCTGGCTGCAGCGCCTGTTCGATGGCGCCGGCGGCGTCATCGCCTTGCTGCTCGATCACCTGAAGCCCTTGCGGGTGTCGTTATTCATCCTGGGCTTCGCTGTGGTGGTGGCGACCAGCGTGGACCAGGTCGCCGAGCTGTTCCTGATCGCGATCTGGATCGACCCCAGCGTGGGCCGCTATCTCGCGCTTCTGGCCAGCAGCGCGCTGACCGGCGTGGCGGTGTGGTACGGCGCGCGCAATGCCTACCGGCTGACCTATCTGCGCTGGCCCGCGCTGCAGGACGCGCGCGGCGCCGGTTTGCGCAACTGGCTGCCGCGCGTCATGGGCGCCTCGATCCCGCTGCTGGTGCTGCTGGGCTACGTGCTGGCGCTGGTGCACGTGCCGCACGGTCCCTGCAGCATCGCCCAGGACTGCGGGGCGCGCGTGTGGCGCGCCGCTGGCCTGCTGCTGGTCTCGCTGACCTTGGCGGTGTTCTTCATGACGCGCCGCCGCCTGCTCAATGCGCTGCCGGGCATCGCAAAGCTTTGCTCGCTGCCTTCGCAGGAAGATCGCGTGGAAAGCGTCGGCATGCTGGGCCGCGCCGCGCGCAGGGTCTACGCGCTGTCGATCCTGGCCAATATCGTCGCCACCGTGCTGATCGTGTGGCGGCCGGAATTCCTCGACGGCATCGGCCCGCTGGCGACCTTGCTGGTCGCCGGCGCGTTTCTCGCGCTCAACGGCGGCTGGCTGTGCATGCTGGCGGACCGTCGCGGTTTTCCGCTGCTCACCGGCCTGCTCGCACTCAGCGTGCTGCTGCACCTGCTGCACTTGAACGACAACCACCGCGTGCGCCAGTACCCCGGCATGAGCACGCATCGCCATCCCGAGGCGGCCCCGGCGGACCATCGCCCCAGCTTCGACGACTACGCCAACGCCTGGCTGGATCAACGCTGCGCCGACCGCTCGCCTTGCCCGGTGGTGATGGCCACCGCCGAGGGCGGTGGCATCCGCGGCGCCGCATGGACCGCGCTGGTGCTGTCGCGGCTGACCGCGATGGTGGATGCGCGCCATCCGCAGCAGGGCGAACCCCTGCTGGCGCGCTATCTGTTCGCCGGCAGCGGCGTCTCCGGCGGCAGCATGGGCCTGGCGACTTACGCGGCCCTGCTGCGCCAGCCCGCAGGCGCGCGCGCCGATACGCTGGAAAGCCGCGCGCGCCTTCTGCTCGACCACGATTTCCTCGCGCCGACGCTGGCCAATATGTTCTTCGTCGACTTCACCCAGCGCTGGCTGCCGGGCGCCTGGTTCGACGACCGCTCCCGCGCGCTGACCCGCGCCTGGGAGCATGCCGGCCGCAAGCAGGGCGTGGATGCGTTCGCGCAACCGTTCGCCGCGCTGTACACCAGCGCCGACGGCCGCCCGGATACCGGCACGCCGGCGCTGTTCCTCAACAGCACCACCGTGGCCGAGGGGCGGCGCTTTATCCAGCATCCGTTCCGGCCGATGGCGTCGCCGCAGTCGCAGCCGTGGACCGCCGCGTTCGACGGCTCGGCCTGGCTGGATCCGCGCGTGCCGTTGAGCGAGGTGGTGCTGGACAGCGCGCGCTTCACCTACGTCAGCCCCGCCGGCACGCTGGAAACCACGCCGCCGTCCGGCGTGACGCCGCCGGTGCCGGCCCGGCTGCAGCTGGTCGACGGCGGCTATTTCGAAAACTCCGGCGCGGTGACGCTGGGCGAAGTGATGCACCGCCTGCGCGAGCTGGCGCGGGCGCGCAAGTTGGAACTGCGCTTTATCGTGCTGCATATCAGCAACGATCCGGAGCTGGCCGACTTCGTCGATCGCCACGATCCGGCTCATCCGCTGCCGCTGTACACCACCGCCTGCTCGGGCGAACAGGTGGCCGGCGGCAAGGGCAGCGCGCCCCGCGGCGAGGCGACGGCGCCGCTGCTGGCCCTGCTCGATACGCGCACCGCGCGCGGCGAATATGCACGCTCGCGCCTGCTGGACAGCCTGCATCCGAACCAGGCCGATCCGGCGAGCGGCGACATGCTGTGGCATTTCCGGTTGTGCCCGGGCGAGTACCCGATTCCGCTGGGATGGACCATCTCCACGCCGGTATTCGACGAGATGCAGCGCCAGCTCGAGCACAACTATCCGTTGGCGGCGATGGCGCAGGCGCTGGACGCGCAGCTCTCCGCCACGCACTGAGCCGCGGCGGCTGAATCTCAGCCGCTGCGACGCCGCCGGCGTAGCGTGCACGGCATGTCCGAGCTTCCCAAACCCGCCCGCATCATCAAGGGCCGGGGTTCGTCATCCCGCACCGTCAGCCGCTTCGACAAGCGCATCTACACGGCGGAAGACGACGGCTGGTACCAGGAACCGGAAGCAGCCCCGCGCCTGCCCACCGAAGTACGTGAGGACATCGCGCGCAGCATCATCAGCCGCAACGATTCGCCGGATGTGGGGTTCTCGCAGTCGGTCAATCCGTACAAGGGCTGCGAGCATGGCTGCGTGTACTGCTTCGCCCGTCCCACGCATGCCTATCTGGATCTCTCGCCGGGCCTGGATTTCGAAACCAAGCTGTTCGCCAAGACCAATGCCGCGGAACTGCTGCGGAAAGAATTGGCGAAGCCCGGCTACCGCTGCTCTTCCATCGCGCTGGGCATCAATACCGACGCGTACCAGCCGATCGAGCGCAAATACCGCATCACGCGGCAATGCCTGGAGATCTTCGCGGAGACGAAGCACCCGGTCGGTTTCATCACCAAGAACGCCTTGATCGAACGCGATATCGACCTGCTCGCCGCGATGGCGCGCGAGCGGCTGGTGAACGTGTACTTCTCCGTGACCACCCTGGACAACCGCCTCGCCTCGCGCATGGAACCGCGCGCCAGCGCACCGCATGCACGGCTGCGCGCGATGAAAGCCCTGCATGAAGCCGGTGTGCCGGTCGGCGTGATGGTGGCGCCGGTGATCCCGATGATTACCGACCGCGAACTGGAAGCCATCCTTGAAGCGGCCAGGGAACACGGCGCGCAGGCCGCCGGCTACGTGCTGCTGCGCCTGCCGCATGAGCTGAAGGAAATCTGGCGCGAATGGCTGCAGCTGCATTACCCGGACCGCGCCGAACACGTGATGAGCCTGCTGCGCCAGATGCGCGGCGGCAAGGATTACGACAGCGCATTCGGCAAGCGCATGCGTGGCGAGGGACCCTTCGCGCAACTGATCCAGCAACGCTTTGCCAAGGCCCATGCACGCCTCGGCTTCGGTCGCCTGGCACCGGTGGACGCGAGCCGCTTCACGCCGCCACGGCCACCATCGCCACAGGGCGAACTGTTCTAGCTCGACAAGTGTCGCGCGGAGCGAGACGCCGACGGTGCACACTGCGCCGATGACCGCGCCATCCGATCCTTCGCTTCGTCCTCTCAAGGGCCGCGGCGCCGCCTCCAATCCGGAGGGGCGCTTCGAAACCACGCGCCATCACGCCGAGGACGACGGTTGGCATCAGGCCGTGCTGGACGAGGAGCAGCCGCGTCCGCAAACGGTAGTGACGGAGGAACGCGCGCGCAGCGTGATCACCCGCAACGATTCGCCGGATATCGGTTTCGACCAGGCGATGAATCCGTACCGCGGTTGCGAACACGGTTGCATCTACTGCTTCGCGCGGCCGTCGCACAGCTATCTCAATCTGTCGCCCGGGTTGGATTTCGAAACCAAGCTGCGCGCCAAGAGCAATCTGGCTGAAGTGCTGCGCGTGGAACTGGGCAAGCCGGGCTATACGCCTAAGCCCATCAATATCGGCAGCAACACCGACGTCTACCAGCCGATCGAAAAGCGCTGGCGCCTCACCCGCGCTGCGCTCGAAGTGCTGGCCGAATGCCGCCATCCCTTCACCCTGGTCACCAAGAACGCCATGGTCGAACGCGATATCGACCTGCTGGCGCCGATGGCGCGCGACGGCCTGGTGCAGGTGTTCATGTCGATCAACTCACTCGACAACCAGCTCGCCGCGCGGCTGGAACCGCGCGCGAGCGCTCCGCACCGGCGCATCAAGGCGGTACGCACATTGGCTGAAGCCGGCGTGCCGGTGGGTGTGCTGGTCGCGCCGATCATCCCCGCGCTCAATGACCGCGACATGGAAGCCGTGCTCGAACAATGCGCCGACGCGGGCGCAAACAGCGCGGGCTACACCGTGCTGCGCCTGCCGCACGAACTGAAGGCCTTGTTCCGCGAATGGCTGGCCTTGCACGCGCCGCAGCGCGCGGAGCACGTGATGAGCCTGGTGCAGCAGATGAACGGCGGGCGCGACTACGACAGCAACTTCGCCACGCGCATGCGCGGGCAAGGTGTGTTTGCCGATCTGCTGCGGCGGCGCTTCGAGGTGGCGTGCCGGCGGCATGGCTTCGGCCGGGCGTGGGAGTTGACGCTGGATACGTCGCGCTTCGTGCCGCCGCGCAAAGCGTCGCCGCAGGGGCAGCTGTTCTGATCTGCGCGCGCGATTCGTGCGGCATCGTTCGGACCCTTGCTTCCACGCCCTTGCATCAAGCGGATTCGAGCGCGAACACCACCCGACTCGAGCGGTGTTCGCACGGCCTGCAGCAGCGCCGTATGTCAGCGACCGAATGATCCGGTCACCGGGTCGACACTCGCCATGCCCAGATGCCGCAGCACCTGCTGCCTCGCCTCTGTCGATAGCTCGACCGCCGGCTTCGCCGCGACCGATGTCGAAGCTTGCCCCGGGCTCCAGGTCGGATAAGCACGGAACGCCACCAGTTCGCCGTTCGCGGTCACGGCTTGCCCGGTGATCACGCCCTGGTCGTTGATGTCCTGCGCATCGACGATCACGCCGGGGTAATCCGGCGTCAGGTCATTGAGGTCGGTCATGACACCGTCCTGGTAAAGGAACCCGCTGCAGCTCGCAAAACCCGCGGTGCATGAGATGCCCACCGCCTGTGCCAAGTTGTTGAGACCGAGCGCCTGGCTGTGCACGTCGTTCGCATGCAGCGTGCCCAGGTCGCGCGGCGCTATGCCTTTGCGCCACAGGAAAGCATGTTCCCGCAGCGCGGCGCCCGGCGCGGTATTGGCGAAGCCGACTACGACGCCGTGCTCGTTGATCGCCATCGGTGTATTCCAGGCGTCGCCGCCGATCGCGCCCATATCGATGGCGCGGCCGTTTTCCCACAGGACCATATGCGCGGCGGTATAGCGGCCGGCCGCCTGATCGCAGCTGCCGGAAATACCCACCACCTGCCCGCGGTCGTTGATCGCGGTGGCCGCGCCGCTGCTGTCGCCATGCAGCAGCGGCAGTGGCCGCACATGCCTTCCCGCATCGCTCCAGACCACCGGCAGGAATTGCAGTACCTGATGGCTCTTGGGGTCGCAGGTCGGGTCGGGCATGCGGGTTTCCGCCCAGCCGGCGGTCTGCAGAAGATCGTTGGTGCCGGTTGCGAAACTGTTGTTGCCGCCCGGTAGCGGCGGCAGCTCGTGCATGGTGCCGAAAGCCCACACGAATCCCCTGCAGCTGGTGCCGGTCGAGGGCAGGAACGAGGCGCAGCTCCAGGGTTCGTGCAGGGGATCGGGCGTGGCGGTCTGCGCGATGCCGGACAGCACGCCCAGGCTGTTCTTCACCGGCCACACCACCTGGCTGTTGGCGCCGCCGAGCGTGCCCATGTCATGAGCGGCATGCTGCGACCAGAATGTCGCGTGCATGCGGCCATCGGCGAGCAAAGAGAAGCCGGAGACCAGGCCGAAGAGGTTGATGCTGTTGCCCTCGCTCGAGGCACCGCCCAAGGAACCGAGTTCGACGACGACATAGCGCGGCGGCGTTCCCGCCATCGCCTGCAAGCCCATGCAGGCCAGCAAGGCGGTTGCCAGCACCAGCGGCGTTCTGCGTTTCATGGCCTTCTCCCTGCGCGTTGATCGGGAGGTGAGCCTGCGTCCGGCGCCGGGCGGCCGGGAGCTCCACTTTCGCCATCGCGCCTGGTCCGGTGCGCAAGCGGCATCCGCTAGACTCCGGCGATGCGCCGCTGGGAACTCACGCTCAGGTTGGACCCGGGCCTGGAACAGCCCCTGTTCCTGCAGCTGGCCAGCCTGCTTGCCGAAGATATCCGGCGCGGACGGCTGAAACCCGGCGATCTGCTCCCGGGCTCGCGCGAGCTGGCGGACTACCTCGGCGTCAACCGCAATACCGTCATCGCCGGTTATGACGAACTGGTCGCCGAAGGCCTGCTGCAGACGCGCGTCGGCAGCGGCACCTTCGTAGCCATGCAGCAGGTCACGCCGCAGGCACGGGACGAGCCGGCTACGGTACCCAGTTACGGACTGCCGCCTTCGCCGCTGGCGCCGGCGTCCATGCAAAGCCTGCGCCCCGGCATGCTGGCGCTTTCATGCAGTTCGCCCGACGTGCGCCTGCTCCCGTCATCCGCGCTGGCGCGTGCGTTCCGGCGTGCTATCGCGCAGAACGGCCGCTGGGTGCTCAGTTACACCGATCCACGCGGCCACGTGCGCCTGCGCACCGAGCTGGCGACCATGCTCACGCGGACCCGCGGCCTGCTGGCCGCGCCGGATGATGTGCTGATCACGCGCAGCATCGAACAGGGCCTGGACCTGGTTGCGCGCACCTTGATTGCGCCGGGCGACAACGTGGTGATCGAGGCGTTCGGCTATCCGCCGGCGCGCAACATCATGAAGCTGGCCGGCGCGCAGCTGCTGCCGGTGGCGGTCGATGAGCATGGCCTGGACGTCGATGCGCTGGAAACCGTGCTCGCCCACCAGCGCGTGCGCGCGGTGCTGGTCACGCCGCATCACCAGTTCCCCACCACGACGGTGATGTCGCCATCGCGGCGCGCCGGCCTGGCCGAACTCGCGCTGCGGCATCGCTTCGCCATCATCGAAGACGACTACGATCACGAGTTCCACTACCAGGGCGAACCCATCCTGCCGATTGCCGCCGGTCCGGCGCGCGCCAACGTGATCTACGTTGCCTCCATGGCGAACCTGCTTGCGCCAGGCGTGGGCACCGGCTTTATCGTCGCGCCGCCCGCCGTGCTGGAAAGGCTGATCGCCCTGCGCGCCACCAGCGATGCGGAGGGCGATGCGGCGGTGGAGTGCGCGATCGCGGAGCTGTTCGAGGATGGCGAACTGCTGCGCCACGTGCGGCGCATGCGGCAGATCTACGGCCATCGCCGCGATGCGCTGGCGACATCACTGACGCGGCATCTCGGCGGTGCGGTCGAATTCCGCCTTCCCGAGGGAGGCCTGGCGTTATGGGCGCATGCGGAGGATGGCATCGATGTAGCCGCCTGGGCGCGCGAAGCCGCAGAGGAAGGCGTGGCATTCCGCGGCTCGCGCGATTTCGACTGCACGTCCCGCGACGACTCCTTCATGCGCCTGGGCTTTTCTTATCTTGACGAGCAGGAGCTGGAAGAAGCGGTGCGGCGCATGGCGCGCGCACTGCATCGCCTGCGTTCGCGCTCGCGGCTGGCAGCGGCCGGGCCCGGCGGATGAAAGCCGGCTATCGATACGCCACACGGCCAGGGGCAGCTGCTCTGAAGTCTCCGAGCTTCAGGCAAAGCGCTGACGGGCCTGCTCGACCTGCTCGTGATTGGCGATGGCGATGGTGCGGAACGCATCGCTGATCTGCGCGTGTTCACTGACGCGTCGCCAATAGTCGGCAGCCCAAGCCGCCGACTGCCGCCATGGCGCGAGCACATCCGGCCTGGGCGGCCGGGCCTGCAGTGTCGCCATGGGCAAGTTGCCGCTGGTGCCGGGGCGGTATTGCATAGGGAGCATGTCGTAGCTCGGGCACAGCGCCAGCGGCAATGCATCGTCGAGGAAGAACGACAGGTTGCCGTAGTGCATGTCGGTGTTGCCGATCAGTTGTCCGAACCACCACAGGTGGGTCACATCGTTGACTGCGTCGTGGTTGAGCCAGCCATCGCGCTGCATGCGCGCAGCGGTGTCGGGCCAGCCGTCGCGCACGCCATCGTAGGCATCGCTCCACGCGGCCAGCGAGACCACGCCGCGCCGGCCATGCGCACCGATGCGATCGAATCGGGTCGACTCCAGGCAGAGCCTGTCGCCGGACCACACCAGCTCGGTGCGCGCGCTGGCGATGCCCTGTTCATGCAACAGGCTGGCGGCGATGTGCTCGCTTACAAGCAGATCTGCCCAGCGCCGGCCGACCGGGTTGGCGTGCACAGGTTCGGTGAACTTCACGATCACATGCCGCGGCGAGCCGTCCGCACCGAGGATGCTGGTGGTGAACTTCGGTTGTTCTCCGGCCGCCGACGAACCTGCCTGCGGCCCGGACAAGATGCGTTCGGCCAGCTCGGCGTAGCGGGTTTCGCGCTCTTGTGGCGACAAGCCTGTGGCTGGCGCGCTCAAAGCCTTCTCGAGTGCTCGCTCGCCGAGTACGAACTGACCTGGACCATCGTCGCCGCGCAACAGCAGCGCGGTCAGTACGTCGTCATTGCTCCAGCGCAGGATGTCCTCGCCCAGCCCCAGCTCGGCAGCGTGCGTGCGCGCAAACATGCGGCCGAGGAAACCCTGCGGGCGCATATCGTCCAGGCACCAGGGCAGGCCGGGAAACAGTCCTTCGCCGAATTCACCACGCAGCCACGCGGGCAACCGTTCCGCCTGCAGCAGGCAGCCATCGCCATGCAGGGCAATCAGCTCACCGATGTCCTGGGGGCGTCCTTCCGCGTCGATCCGGTAGAGCGGCCAGCGGTCTCCCAGTCCGCGCACGTCGCGAGTGGCGGCGTAGCGCGAGCTGCGTGCCTGGCCGATCCGCACTACCTGATCCGCAGCTTGGGCAAGCAGGCGGGATACGGTGGGCTGGCTGATGTCCAGGGTGTCGGCCAGGGCGCGGGCAGAGGCCACGCCAGCCCGCCGCAATGCGGCGAGCAGTTGATCGAGCGAGGCCACCCTGGTGTTCATGATTGAATAGATACTTGAATAGATACCTGGAATCAAGTTCCATCAATATCAGTCATTTAAATAAAAAATAGACGAAATATTGAATAGATTCCTGAGGGAATATGTCCCTTACGGCGCCGCCGGCAGGTACTTCTGGAACCACAGCAAGGCCCGCTGCAGCACATCGCGCTGGTGCGCCGGGTCGACGAAGTGGTGGCCCTCGTTCGGATAGATCACCAGCGACGTCGCCACACCCTGCGCGCGCAAGGCATGCCAGAACTCCAGCGACTGCGGGGCGGGGCATTCCGCGTCGCGGTCGCCGACCACCACCAGGGTGGGTGCGGTGATCTTCTTGACGTAATTGATCGCCGAGCTTTTCGCGTAGGCGGCCGGATCGTCGTAGACGGTGGCGCCGAAGTAGGGCGGCATCCACTGGTCGATCAGGTTCTGGCCGTAATAGCTTTGCCAGTTGCTGATGCCGGCGCCGGCCACCACCGCCTTGAAGCGCTGGGTCTGGGTGGGCGCGAACATGCTCATGAAGCCGCCGTAGCTCCAGCCGGTGAGGCCCAGGCGCTGGTCGTCCACCGGCAGGCGCTTTTCGATGGCGTCGATGCCGGCGAGCGTGTCGCGCAGGTCGCCGTAGCCGAAGTCCTTGCGGTTGGCCTGCACGAAGGCTTCGCCTTGGCCATAGCTGCCGCGCGGGTTGGGCAGGAACACGAAATAGCCCAGCGCGCCGAACGGGATGCCGCCGTAGCCGACGCGCGGCCAATGCGGGATCAGCGCGCTGGCGGGGCCGCCGTGGACGTTCACCACCATCGGATAAGTCTTGGCCGGGTCATAGCCGGCCGGATAGATCAGCCAGCCCTGCACATGGCGGCCGTCGTGTTCCCATTCCACCGATTCGGCCTTGCCCCAGGTCGGCTTGTTGTCGGCATTGATATGCGTGACGGCGGGCGGTGGCGTCTGGGCCAGCGGGCCGGCATGGACTTCCGGCGCGGTGTCGAACGAGTGTTGTACGAAGGCCACGCGGGCCTGGTCGTCGGACAAGGACAAGGCCATGGCGGCGCTGCCGTCCGTGAGGGTGGCGGGCAGGGTGAACAGCACCCGCTCCTGCGTTGCGGCGGTGGCGTTGACCGCGTATTCCGCCACTTGGCTCTGCCCGCCGCTCAGCTGGCTGACGAGCAGGCGCGAGGCGCCTTTCCAGGCCAGCCAGACCGGCGTGACATGGATGCCGGGTGTGAGGTTGGCGGGTTCGCCGCCGCTGGCGGGCACGCTGTAGATATCGCCGCCGGTGGCGCCCTGGTCGCTCATCAGGCCACCGATAAAGGCGATGCGCTGGCCATCCGGCGACCAGCGCGGCAGGGCGAGCTGCAGGCCGTGCAGGCTGCCGCGCGTCGCCGCGGGATCGACCGCCACGCGGGCGGCGGCGCCGGGCTGGGCGTCCTGCACCAGCAGCTTGGCGATCCACCAGTTGTTGTCGCCCGGCGGCGGCGCGGCGACGTAGGCGATGCGCTGCGCATCCGGCGACCAGGCGAACTCATAGACATGGCTGCCGGCGGGAGTGAGCAGTCGCGGCGAACCACCTTCCGCGGCCACCGCGGCGACGCGCTGCACTTCGACGCCATCCACGCCGATCTCGCCTTCGGCCGGCTTGGCCGCTTCCAGCGCGCTGGAACGGCGCGTGCCGTTTTCGACATACAGGAAACCGAGCTCGTGGCCGTTCGGCGCCCAGCTCAAAGCCTGCGCCGGCCCCTTCAGCGCCGACAGTTTCTTCAGAGCCTTCGGATCGGCCGCATCGGCGACGAACAGATCCTTGTGCTTGTCGCTGTTGCCGCAGTCGGAAAGAAACGCCAGATGGCGCGAATCCGGAGCCCAGGCGATATCGGTCTGGCTGCAGCTGCCGGCCTGGATCGTTGCGACCGGATGCGCATCGCTGCCGTCGGCCTTGGCCACTTCCACCAGCGGCTTGCCCTTGGTGGATACCACCCAGGCCAGCCGCTGGCCGTCGGGCGACAGCCGCGCCATGCTGATCGAGCGCGTCTTCGCCAGCTCGGCGAGCACGTGTTCGATGCGCGGATCGATGCCCGCCTGGTCGGCGGATGCCAGCGGCGCAAAGGCGAAGGCGAGCAGGGGCAGCCAGCGGATGGCGTGTCGCATGGGCGAGGTCCGGCGTTCGGGGAAAGCCGCACGCTAGCAGCCGGGCCGGAGGCAGGCCAGGGCAGGAAGTGCCGAGGCCTGCGGATGGGATTTAGTGCGTTGCCACCACCGGCGCGGCCGGCGCCTTGCGTGCCGCTTCCAGCGCGGCCAGCTTCGCCTTGATCGCCGGCATCGCGGCCAGCGCGGCGCGCTCGCCTTCCAGGATGGCCTGGTTCTTCTGCTCGAAGTCGGTGGCGCCGATCTGGTTGACCTTGGGGCGGATCACCACGTCGGCGCGGGCCAGCTCCTGCTCGCCGAGCTTCTGGCCCATGATGCTGATCGACTGGCCGACCACGCCGAGCATGCCCTGCGGATTGGAGCCGTCAGCCTTGCTGGAGATATCCACCGCGATCACCAGGTCCGCGCCGAGCTGGCGCGTGGCGTCCACCGGCACGGGGCTGACCACGCCGCCGTCCACATAATGCTTGCCGCCGATATCCACCGGCTCGAACACGCCGGGGATGCTGCTGGAGGCGCGCACCGCCTGGCCGGTATTGCCGCGCACGAACACGGTGCGGCGGCCTTCCTCGAGCTGGGTGGAGACCGCGGCGAACGGCAGCTTGAGCTTCTCGATCGGGCGGTTGCCGACCAGCTGGTTGACGTAGTCCTGCAGCTTCTGGCCCTGCACCAGGCCGCGCGAGAAGAACTGCATGTCGCGGATCTTGGCCTCGTCGAGGTTGAAGGCCTGTTCCTGCAGCTGGAACGGGTCCATGCCGCTGGCGTACAGCGCGCCGACCACGCTGCCGGCGCTGGTGCCGGCGACCACGTCGGCATGGATGCCGTTGGCTTCCAGCATCTTGATCACGCCGATATGCGCGAAGCCCTTGGCCGCGCCGCCGCCCAGGGCCAGGCCGACGCGCAGCTTGGGCAGCACCACCGCGGGCGGCGGGGTCGGGGTGGGTTTGGGCGCGCCGCCGAAGCAGGCGGTGAGGGCGAGGGCGGACAGCAGCAGGACGAGGCGGCGCATGGATGGCAGGCAGGTGGTCGGATGGCGGGCGAGTGTAAGGCCGGATCGGGGCGCCGCGCGGGATGGATGCGGCGCGGCTGCGGACAGCTCAGCCCCCGTATAGCTTCTCGGCGCGCTGGAACAGCACCCAGCTGGTGACGATGTACTTGTCGCCGCCGCGCGGCCGGTTGCCGCGATGGGTATGGGTGAACGCGGCCGGCGCCAGCAGCAGGCTGCCGGTGCGCGGCGCCACCTTGCGCTGCTGGTGCAGGAATTCGGTCTCGCCCTCGGCGAAGCCGTCGTTGAGGTAGATCGTCCACAGCAGATGCCGGTGCAGCGTCTGCGCCGAGGCATCGCGTGGGAACAGCTCGCAGTGCCAGTAAGGGTAGCCGCCGCTGTCGGCGCGGTAGCGCTGCAGGTTGATCGAGCCGGGCACGAACACCTGCCGCGCCAGCGCGCCAAGCGCGGCATCGTCCATCGCCGCCACGTCGGCCTCGCCCAGGCGCCGCCGTTCGCCGGTGGCCGGGTCCGGTACCTGAAGCATCAAAGGCGCGATCAGCGTGTACGGATAGCGCCGCAGATAAGCCACCAGCCCCGCCAGCATGGCGAGATTGAGCGCGGTCTCGGCATCGCGCCATTCCTGCAGGCCGCTGATGGTGATGTCGCTGCTGCGCTTGAGCTCCGGATACACGCCGCCGCCGACCTGGCCGGGCACGGCCTCGCCGCTGCGCTCGAAGCGCTCGATCAGCGCCGTGCAATGCTCCGGCGCCAGCGCGTCGTGGAAGACTTCGATGAAATCGCCCGGCATGTCCTTATCCGCGAGACGGGCCGGCATGGGCCGGACGGAAGTGGATGACAGTAAGGGCCGGCCTGCGCAGGCCCCTGGTTGATGACGGCACGGGCCGGCATACGCCGGCCCTGGGATGGACGACCGCGCTCAGCCCTGCGCGCCGTCGGCTTCCCGATGGTAGTGCGTGGCCAGTTCGATCTCCTTCTTCGAGCCGAGGAACACCGGCACGCGCTGGTGCAGCCCGGTCGGCTGCAGTTCCATGATGCGTTCGCGCCCGGTGGTGGCCGCGCCGCCGGCCTGCTCGATGATGAAGGCCATCGGATTGGCCTCGTACATCAGGCGCAGCTTGCCGCCCTTGGCCTTGATCTTGGCGTCCAGCGGATAGAAGAACACGCCGCCGCGGGTCACGATGCGGTGCACGTCGGCCACCATCGAGGCCACCCAGCGCATGTTGAAGTCCTTCGCGCGCGGGCCTTCCTGGCCGGCCAGCAGCTCGCCGATGTAGCGCTGCATCGGCGCTTCCCAGTGGCGCTGGTTGGACATGTTGATGGCGAACTCCGCGGTCTCTTCCGGGATGCGGATGTCGCGGCGGCTCAGGGTGAAGCTGCCCACCTCGCGGTCCAGGGTGAACTCGTGGGTGCCGTGGCCGAAGGTCAGCACCATCAGCGTGGCCGGGCCGTAGACCACGTAGCCGGCGGCGAGCTGCTCGGTGCCGGGCTGCTGGAAATGCTCCGCCACGGGCTCGGTGATGCCGTCGGGGCAGCGCAGGATCGAGAAGATCGTGCCCACCGAGATGTTCACGTCGATATTCGACGAGCCGTCCAGCGGATCGAACAGCAGCAGATGGTTGCCCTTCGGGTACATGTCGGGGATCGGCTGCGGGTCTTCCATCTCCTCCGACGCGCAGGCCGCGAGCTGGCCGCCCCAGGCGTTCGCTTCCAGCAGGATCTCGTTGGAGATCACGTCCAGCTTCTTCTGCGCCTCGCCCTGCACGTTGTCGCTGCCGGCATTGCCGAGCACGCCGCCGAGAGCGCCCTTGCTGGTGGCCACCGCGATGCGCTTGCAGGCGCGCGCCACCACTTCGATCAGCAGGGACAGTTCGGCGTTGATGCGGCCGGCGCGGCGTTCCTCGATCAGGAACTGGATAAGCGAAACGGGCTTCATGGCGGGTCCGTAACGAAAGGGAACGCGCATTGTCCGGGCAGTTGCTGAACCGCGCCAGCCGGGAAATTACTTTCTGACCGCCCGGCTCCCGCCGGCTTCACCGTTTCATCACTGCGCCGTGTCAGGGCCTGCTGACAACACGTTGGCAGCAGGGGGTCCGCAGACTTCGCTCCACGCCGTTCGGATCCACCACCTGAGGAACAAGGCCATGCTCAACCCTGTCGTCACCAACTGGTTCGAAATCCCGGTCCGCGAGATGGACCGCGCCATCCGCTTCTACGACACCACCCTGGGCACCTCGTTGCACAGCGAGCTGTTCGCCGGCATGGAGCTGGCGGTGTTCCCCTACGACGCCGACCAGCATGTCACCGGCGCGCTGATGCGCCTGGACGAGTGCGAGCCGTCCATGCACGGCAGCACGGTGTACCTGAGCGTGGCCGACGTGGCGCAGACCCTGGCCAAGGTCGAGGACGCCGGCGGCGCGGTGATCGTGCCGCGCACGGTGCTGCCGGAAGGCAAGGGCGCATTCGCGCAATTCCGGGACAGCGAGGGTAATCGGGTGGGCCTATGGTCCCGGCAGTGACCTGAGGCCCGCCTCCCGCCGCCGGCATGGGCCGGGTGGCGGGCGGGGAGGCGGCGCGATGTCGTGGCGCGCCGCCTTCATTCGTCATCACCAGGAACGTCGTCCGTTTCCGGAGCCGCCTGAAGGGCGAAAGGTTCCGGCAAGCATTGAATCTGGAGGGAACTGAACATGCGTGACACTGTGTATTTCCTGGTGTTCGATGGTTTTGCCGACTGGGAGGCCGCGCTCGCGCTGTGCGAGATCCGCCGCCCGGGCGATTGGCGCATCGTGACCGTGGGCTTCTCGGCCCAGCCGGTCACCTCGATGGGCGGGCTGACTGTCACGCCCGAGCAGACGCTGGACCGCATCGACCTGTCGCGCGCGGCCCTGCTGATCCTTCCCGGCGGCCATCTGTGGCAGCGCGGCGAAGGCGCCGAGGCCGTGGATGCGGCCGAGCGCGTGCATGCCGCCGGCGGCACCGTCGCGGCGATCAGCAGCGCGGTACTGGCGCTGGCGCGGCACGGACTGATGGCGCGCAGCCGCCATACCGGCAATCTCACCGGCTTTGTCGGCGGTTATGGCGCCGTCTACGACGGCTCCGAAAAGTACGACCCCGATGCGCTGGCGGTCAGCGATGGCGGCTTTATCACCGCCAGCAGCCTGGGCAGCGTGGAGCTGGCGCGCGAGGTGATCCGCACCCTGGATCTCTACAGCGGCAGCGATCGCGAGCACTGGTACCGCCTGTTCAAGCACGCCGCGCCACCGCCCTGGTATGCGGGCGAGCGGGCGGTCACAGTCTGAGGCTTATCGTCATGAATCATCCGATCAATCGCGCCCTGATGACGTACCGGCCGCTGTTCATCAGCGGACTGTCGCTGGATGGGCAGTACCGCCGCACGCCGGCTCCCGCCAGGCGCACCAGGCAACCGGCCAGCGGCCTTGCCGCGACCTTGGCCATCGCCGCCGCCGCGTGGCACTCCATCCGAGGAACCACCCGATGACCAAGACCTACCATGGCAGCTGCCACTGCGGCCGCGTGCGCTACGAAGCCGATATCGACCTGACGGCCGGCACCGGCAAGTGCAACTGCTCGATCTGCTGGAAGATGCGTTTCTGGGGCGCCACGGTGAAGCCGGAGGCGTTCCGCCTGGTCGCCGGCGCAGGCGAGCTGTCGGACTATCAGTTCAACAGCAACAGCTGCCACCACCAGTTCTGCGCGCATTGCGGCGTGCATGCGTTCGGCCATGGCTATGTCGAGGAAGCCGGCGGCGCGTTCTACTCGGTCAACCTGGCCTGCCTGGACGATGTCGACGCAAGCGAGCTGGTCGAAGCGCCGCTGCGCTACTTCGACGGCCGCCACAACAACTGGATGGAAACGCCGGCGGAAACGCGGCACCTGTAACCAAGCGGAGCCTCGCCATGAACGCGCCACGCGTGATCTTCTATCACTCGCCCAACAGCCGCTCCGCCGGCACCCGCTGCCTGCTGGAGGAGCTCGAAGCCGACTACGAGCTGCGCCTGCTCGACCTCGGCAAGCAGCAACAGCGCGCGCCGGATTACCTCTCGGTCAATCCGATGGGCAAGGTGCCGGCGATCGTGCACGAGGGCGCGCTGATCACCGAGCAGCCGGCGGTCTACATGTATCTGGCCGACCTGTTTCCGGCCAAGGGGCTGGCGCCGGCGATCGGCGATCCGCTGCGCGGTCCTTATCTGCGCTGGCTGGTTTTCTATGGTTCGAGCTTCGAGCCGGCCATGGTCGACAAGAGCATGCAGCGTCCGCCGGTGCCGCCGTCGACCTGTCCCTATGGCGATTACGACACCATGCTGGGCACCTTGCTGGCGCAGCTGGAGCCAGGGCCTTACCTCCTGGGCGAGCGCTTCACCGCGGCGGACGTGCTGTGGGGCAATGCGCTGCACTGGATGACCGCGTTCAAGCTGCTGCCTGAGCTGCCGGTGGTGCGGGCTTACCTCGAGCGCGTGATGAGCCGCCCGGGTATCGTGCGGGCGCAGGAGCTGGATGCCGCGCTGCTCGCCGAACGGGCGCAGCAGGCCGGCTGAGCATGGCCGCGCCGCGCCATGACATCCGGCGCTGGCCGCCATCGCGCGGCTCGGCGATCATGCACGGATGCGCCGCGCCGACCGCCTGTTCCTCATCATCCACGCCTTGCGCGGACGCCGTACGGCGCTGCCGGCGCGGCATCTGGCGGAGACGCTCGGCGTCTCGCTGCGCACCGTCTATCGCGACGTCGCCGACCTGCAGCTTTCCGGCGTGCCGATCGAAGGCGAGGCCGGTGTCGGCTATGTGCTGCGCAAGGGTTCGGACATCCCGCCGCTGATGTTCACCGCCGAAGAACTCGAATCGCTGGTGGTGGGCACGCGCTTCGTGCGTGCCTTCGCGGGCGAGAAGCTGGCCGCCGGCGCGCAGGCGGCGCTGCTGAAGATCGAGGCGGTGCTGCCGCCGGAACTGCGCGAGCGGGCGGCGCGCACGCGCATCTATGCGCCGGTGTGGCGCGATGCGGGGCGCATCGCCTTCGCCGCGATGATCGACCGCCTCAACGGCGCCATCAGCGACAGCCAGGTGCTGTGCCTGGACTATGCCGACGAGGCCGGCCGCACCAGCACGCGCGAAGTCGAGCCGCTATGCCTGGCGTTCTGGGGCGGCAAATGGACCCTGGGCACCTGGTGCCGCCTGCGCGAAGGCTTCCGCAACTTCCGCCCCGACCGCATCGCCGACTGCCGCACCACCGGCGAACGCTTCGCCCCGCAGGCGGGGCGCGATCTGGATGCTTATCTCGAGGCCATGCGTGGTTATTACGAGGGGATGGGTTAAGCGCTCACGCTCGGCGTAGGTTGGGGTGAGCCGCAAGGCGAACCCCAACAATGCATTGCGCCTGGTGCTGCCTGCGACCTTTCATTTTCGTCATTCCAGCGAAAGCTGGAATCCAGAGCCTTTAAGGCGCTGGACCCCAGCTTTCGCTGGGGTGACGCAGGCTCTGTTAGCGACTCTGCTGAAGCCCGGTCAGCGTGACTCACGCAAGGCCTTGAGAATGCGCTGCCCCGGCCGGCCGTCATCGGCAGGCAGCCCGCGCTTGCGCTGTTCCTCCTGGATCGCCTGCCGCGTCTTGTCGCCGATCATCCCGTCCACCACGCCGATGTCGTAGCCGCGGGTGAGCAACAGCTGCTGGATTTCGCGCCGTTCCGCGCGCGAGGTGCCGGGATCGTCGGTGGGCCAGGACGCTACCAGGCCGGGCTTGCCCTGCAGCCGGTCGGACAGCAGCGCGATCGCCAGCGTGTAGTTGATCGACGCGTTGTACGCATAGATCGCATCGAAGTTGCGCAGCGTGAGGAAGGCCGGACCCTGCGCGCCCGCCGGCAGCACCAGGCCCGCCGGTTCGTCGCCGCCGGGCAGGGCGGAACCATCGACGAGGCGCACGCCCTGCGTACGCCAATAGCTCAGCGGCCGCTTCGCCGTGCGCCCGCTGATCTTGCTGTCGAACGGCGTCGGCAGTTTGACTTCGTAGCCCCACGGCTGGCCGGCCTGCCAATGCGACATCTGCAGGTAATGCGCGGTGGAACCCAGCGCATCCGGCACGCTGGCGATCAGGTCGCGATGGCCGTCGCCATCGAAATCCACCGCCACGCGCTCGAAGGTGGACGGCATGAACTGGGTATGCCCGAACGCGCCGGCCCAGGAACCCTTGAACTCGTCCGCGCCGATATCGCCGCTCTGCACGATGCGCAGCGCCGCAAAGAACTCGGTGCGGAAATACTCCTGCCGCCGTCCCATGCACGACAGCGTGCCCAGCGACTGCAGCAGCGGCTTCTGGCCGGACTGCTGGCCGTAGTTGCTCTCCACACCCCATACCGCCACCACCGTGGCGGGATTCACGCCATAGGTGCTCTGCGCACGCTCCAGCACCGCCGACCATTGCTTGAGCCGCGCCTTGCCGTCGTCGACGCGCTCCTGGTCGACCAGGGCGGACAGGTAATCCCATACCGGGATCACGAACTCCGGCTGCTTGTTGAGCGAGTCGATCACCGTGGTGTCGGCCACCAGGTCGCGCGTGTAGCGCTGATAGGTCTCGGCCTGCACGCGCGCCTGCGCCGCTTTCGGCGCCAGGCCGGCGAGGCAGCGGGTGAAGTCGTCCTGCGAGAGCTTGTCCTGGGCCTGCGCCAGCGCGGGCAGGGCCAGGGCGAAAACGAGCGGAGCGAGGCGGAAAGCGGGCATGGCTTGGCCGTTTGGCTGCAGGGGAGAGGCCCAGCGTAACCCAGCCGCCGGCGCAGGAAGCTGTGGCCGGCTTGGGCTACTCTCGGCGCGCCGCGCCGCCGCGGGTCCGCTATCCATCGAGGAACTGTCCATGTCCGAGCCGCATGTACGCCATCCCTTGCTGACCGTCGCGCCCGACAAGCTGCGGCCTACCCAGATCACCGTGGGCAAGGCCGAGGTGGCCGAGAAGCGCGAGATCTGGCGCAGCCTGGGCAAGAAGAAGCGCAAGGAACTGATCGACGCGCACTGGTTCCCCGGCGTGCTCGGGCCGAAGAACAAGGTCTATATCGTCGACCATCACCATCTGGGCCTGGCCTTGCTGGAAGAAGGCGTGAAAAGCGTGCCGGTGATGGTGCAGCGGGATTTCTCCTGGCTGGCGCCGGACGTGTTCTGGCGCACCATGGAATTCAACCGCTGGGCGCATCCCTATGACGCGCAGGGCCAGCGCATCGGCTACGACGGCATTCCCGTCAGCCTCGGCAAGCTGGTCGACGATCCCTACCGCACCCTCGCCGCGCGCCTGCGCCAGGCCGGCGGCTATTCCAAAGACGCCACGCCGTACGCCGAATTCCTGTGGGCGGATTTCTACCGTGGCCGCGTCAAGCTGGCCGGCGGCAAGATCAGCAAGCGCGTGATGGATGAAGCCCTGCTGCACGCGCATACGCACGATGCGGCCTATCTGCCCGGCTGGACGGGCGTGATCGGGTGAACCAGGACGCGGCCGCCGGCAAGGCGGCGCCACGCCTGGCGGACCTGCTCGCCGGCCTGGCCATCGCCGGCTTGCTGTTGCCCGAAGCGGTGGCCTATGCGGGCATTGCCGGCTTGCCGCCGCAGGCCGGCGTGATGGCGTTGTTCGCGGGGCTGGTCTGCTATGGCGCGCTGGGCAGCAGCCGCTACGCCATTGTCTCCGCCACCTCGTCATCCGCCGCGGTGCTCGCTGCCGGCACGCTGGCGCTGGAGGGCGGCGATCCGGCTTCGCGCACGGCGATCGTGGCGGGGCTGGTGGTGCTGACCGGCGGATGCTTCCTGCTTGCCGGCGCCCTGCGGCTGGGCGGTCTCTCGCATCTGATCGCGCGGCCGGTGCTGCGCGGCTACACCTTTGGCCTGGCCTGCGTGATCGCACTGAAACAGCTGCCCAGCCTGCTGGGTGTGCCGGCGCTGCATGGCGATTTCGCGCCGGCACTGCTGCTGGATCTGCTGCGCGATGTCGGCGGCATGAAGCCCGCGGCTTTGGGCATCGGCGTGGTGGCGCTGCTGCTGCTGTTCCTGTGCGAACGCGTGCGCCGGCTGCCGGGCAGCCTGCTGGCGATCGCGCTGGGGATCGCCGCGTCGGCTTGGCTGGAAGGGCATGGCGTGGCGCTGGTCGGCGCGATGCGCCTGATCCCGCAATGGGCCTGGCCGACCTGGCCATCGAGCGGGCAATGGCTGCCCGGTATCGAGCTGGCAGCGGCGCTGGTGCTGATCCTGTATGCCGAGTCGTACGGTTCGATCCGCAACTTCGCGCTGAAGCATGGCGATGCGGTGAATCTCAATCGCGACCTGGCCGTGTTCGGCCTGGCCAATCTGGCCGCCGGCCTGCTGCACGGCATGCCGGTGGGCGCGGGTTATTCGGCCAGTTCGGCCAATGAAGCGGCCGGTGCGCGTTCGCGGCTGGCCGGCCTGGTCGCGGCGGCGGGCGTGCTGCTGATGGTGCTGTTCCTGCTGCCGTGGATCGAGCGCATTCCGATGCCGGTGCTGGCGGCGATCGTGATCCATGCGGTGAGCAAATCGCTGCGGCTGTCCGCGTTCACGCCGTATCTGCGCTGGCAGCGCGACCGCCTGGTGGCGCTGGCGGCGGTGCTGGCGGTGTTGTCGCTGGGCATTCTCAACGGCCTGCTGGTCGCCATCGCCTTCAGCCTGATCATGCTGCTGCGCCGCCTAGCTACACCGCGGCTGAGCGTGCTCGGGCGGCTCGCCGGCGGGCATGATTTCGTCGATGTGGCGGCGCACCCGGAGGCGCAGCAAGTGCCCGGCGTGCTGATCGTGCGGCCGGAAGTGCCGCTGTTCTTCGCCAATGCCGAGGCGGTGTTCGCGCAGGTGCGCCAGCGCGTAGCCGACCGCACGGATCTGCGCGAAGTGGTGCTGAGCCTGGAGGAATCGCCCGACCTGGACGGCACCGTGCTCGAAGCGCTGGGCGATCTGCTCGCCTGGCTGGATGCGCGCGGTATCGCTGTGCGCATGGCGCGCCTGAAGGATCATGCCCGTACGGCGCTGGGGCGCATGGCGCTGCCCCAGCTTCCGCCACAGGCATTGGAATACTGGAGCGTGGAGGATGCCGTGCTGGCCTCCGCGCCCGCGGCAAAGGAAACGATCCAGTGAAGAACACCCATCGCATCACCTGGCTGGCGCTGGCCGCGCTCACGCTCGCCGCGCCCGCCTGGGCCGACGACGCGGCCGCCCGCTTCCATCGCATCTACGAACAGGAATGGGCCTGGCGCAACGGCCAGGCCGGCATCAACAACGCCGGCGAGGCGCAGCCGAGCAATGCGCGCCTGGACGATGTCGACGCCGCCAGCCAGCAGCGCCGGCTCGAGATGTGGAAGAAGACGCTGGGCGAGCTGGATGCGCTCGATCCCAGGCAGCTCGGCACCGAAGACAAGATCAACTACGCCGTCTACCGCACGCAGATCCAGAACCTGCTCGCGGCGCAGCAGTACAAGCAATGGCAGATGCCGTTCAACAGCGACTCCGCGTTCTGGAGCGACCTGGGCTATGTGCTCAACGCCGACGAACTGCGCACGCCGCAGGACTATCGCCATTACCTGGATCGCCTCGGCCAGGTGTCGGGCTACTTCGCCCAGCAGATCGCCAATATGCGCGATGGCCTCGACCGTGGCTTCACCGTGCCGCGCGCGGTGCTGGACGGCCGCGATGCTTCGATCCTCGCCGTGGCCGATCTTAAGGACCCCACCCAGAGCAGCTTCTACAAGCCGTTCGAGCACATCTCCAGCGCCGTATCCGCCGAAGACGCCGCGCGCATGCGCGAGGAAGCGAAGCAGACCATCGCGCAGAAGGTGATCCCCGCCTACGCCACGCTGCTGAAGTTCTTCCGCGAGGAATACCTGCCGCGCGCGCGCACCACGCTCGCCGCCGAAGCCATGCCCGACGGCAAGGCCTGGTATCGCCAGCAGATCATCGAATACACCACGCTGGATCTGGACCCCGGCGCCATCCACCAGGTCGGCGTGGAGCAGGTGGCGAAGATCCATGCGCAGATGGTCAAGACCATGCAGGAAAGCGGCTTCAAGGGCAGCTTTCCGGAATTCCTGAAATTCCTGCGCACCGATCCGCAGTTCCACGCCAAGACGCCCGAGGAACTGCTGATGCGCAGCGCCTGGGTGGCCAAGCAGGTGGATGGCCAGCTCGGCAAGCTGTTCGGCCGCCTGCCGCGCCAGCGCTTCGCCATCGTGCCGGTGGCGCCGGATATCGCGCCGTACTACACCTCCGGCCGCGGCGGCGCGAGCACCTATCTGGTCAATACCTACGACCTGCCGTCGCGCCCGCTGTACAACGTGGCGGCGCTGACCCTGCACGAATCGGCGCCGGGCCATTCGCTGCAGCTGGCGCTGGCGGCCGAGCAGAAGGGGCAGCCGGCGTTCCGCCGCCAGGGCTATATCTCGGCGTATGGCGAGGGCTGGGGCCTGTACTCGGAATATCTCGGCAACGAGATGGGCATCTACAAGACGCCGTACGACCGCTTCGGCTATCTCACCTACCAGATGTGGCGCGCCTGCCGCCTGGTGGTGGATACCGGCATCCACCACATGGGCTGGACGCGCCAGCAGGCGATCGACTACCTCACCGACAACACCGCGCTGTCCGCGCGCGAGATCGCCAACGAGGTGGACCGCTATATCAGCTGGCCGGGGCAGGCGCTGTCCTACGAGCTGGGCTATCTGAAGATCCTGGAACTGCGCCGCAAGGCCGAGCAGGCGCTGGGCACCCGCTTCGATGTCCGCCACTTCCACGACACCTTGCTGGAAATCGGCTCGGTACCGCTGCCGGTGCTGGAGCAGCGCATCGACCGCTTTATCGACCAGGGCGGGCCGGAGCCGGCGTTCGGCTGCGATTGCGCCAAGGACGCCGGCAAGTCCTGAAAGCCAGCTCCTGGCTGCCAGTGGCGTCAACTTCACATATGGAGTAGACTGCACGTCAACTTCACATGGAGAGTCGACAATGGCGGCCCACCTCCAGCCCGAATTCGTCGCGGCGTCCGAGCTCGGCGGTCCGGCCCTGCGTGCCTTCTTCAAGCTCGCCGAGCAATGGGAGCTGCGCATCAGCGACCAGCGCAGGCTGCTGGGCGACCCGCCGGAATCGACCTTCTACAAATGGAAGCGCCAGCAGGAAGGAACCCTGGGCCGCGACGTGCTCGAGCGCATCAGCTATCTGCTGGGTATCTACAAGGACCTGCAGATCCTGTTCCCCGATCCCAAGCAGGCCGATGGGTGGGTGCGCAAGCCGAACGCGGCGCCGCTGTTCGGCGGCGGTTCGGCGCTGGAACGCATGCTGTCCGGCAACGTGGCCGATCTCTACGTGGTGCGGCAGTACCTCGACGCGCAGCGCGGCTGGTAATCGGCGCGGCACGCGTCGCAGTCGGCGATACCGCGGGACCGCATACTTGCGCGTCCCGCCAGGCTCAGTGAAGAACCTACCGTCATGGCAGACACCCCGCCCCTGAAGCGCATCCGCTGGAGCCAGATCTTCCGCATCGTGCCCAGCCGCTTTCCGCCGGTGGGCGTATACGACCGCATCGCCGATCCGGCCGATCTCGAAGCGCTGTTCACCATCGAGGCGCTGACCAATCCGCGCATCCGCGACGAACTCGGCGTGCTGCCGCTGGTGCCGCAGGAGCGCCGCGTCAGCGGCCCCGGCACCACGCCGGTGATGGCCGCGTTCACCCATCTGAATCCGGACGGCAGCCGTTTTTCCGACGGCAGCTGGGGCGTGTTCTATGCGGCGCGCAGCCTGATCACCGCGGTGGAAGAAACCGTCTATCACCGCGAACGCTTTCTCGCCGCCACCGCCGAACCGCCATGCGACGTGGAGATGCGCTGCTACCGCAGCAGCGTGCAGGCCAGGCTGCACGACCTGCGCGGCGGCTGGCCGGCCGAGCACGATCCGGACAGCTATGTCGCCAGCGTGAAGCTGGCGCGCAGGCTGCGCACGGACGGTTCGGACGGCATCGTCTACGACAGCGTGCGCCATCCCGGCGGCGAGTGCGTGGCGGTGTTCTATCCGGACTGCGTGGCGCCGTGCGTGCAGGCCGAGCATCTGCGTTATTGCTGGGACGGCACGCGCATTGCGAAGGTGCTGGCGGTCAGCGAGTTGAAGCGCGGCAAGAAGACGGTGCAGTAAGCAGCAAAAAAAGGCCCGCGAGTGCGGGCCTTTTTTATGGGCGCTGCCGGCGGCGGCTCAGGTATCCGCGTCGGTCGCGAAGCCTTCGCGCGTGCCGCGGTTGAACACGCGGTCGCTGTCCAGCACCTCGGCGGCGGCGTGTGCCTCGTGCAGCTTCAGGTCCGCGTAGATCGGCGTGAAGTCCGGGCGCGTCGCGTCGAACAGCTGCTCGAAGCTGTCGATCACGAAGTAGGTCTGCTGGTAGGTGTCGATGCGGTAGCGCGTACTCATCACGCGCTCCAGGCCGAAGCCGATGCGGTTCGGCGCGGCCGAGTCCAGGCAGTAGATCGACTCGCCCTTGGAGCTGACGATGCCGGCGCCGTAGATGCGCATGCCTTCGCTGGTGTTGATCAGGCCGAATTCCACCGTGTACCAGTACAGGCGCGTCAGGTTCATCAGCGCCTCCGGGCCGATGCCGAAGGCCTTCATGCCGCCGCGGCCGTAGGCCTGCATGTAGTCGGCGAACACCGGATTGAGCAGCAGCGGCACGTGGCCGAACAGGTCGTGGAACAGGTCCGGTTCGCTCAGGTAATCGAGCTGGTCGGGACGGCGGATCCACCAGCTCACCGGGAAGCGGCGATTGGCCAGGTGGTCGAAGAACACCTCGTCCGGCAGCAGGCCTTCCACCGCGACCAGTTCCCAGCCGGTGGTCTCGCCCAGCACCTTGTTGAGATCGGCGAACTTGGGGATGCCGTTCTCGCCCATGCCGAAGCGCTCGATGCCGTCGAGGAATTCCTGGCAGGCGCGGCCCTTCAGCAGTTCGCGCTGGCGGCGGTACAGCGTGTTCCACACATCGTGGTCGGTCTGGCTGTAGTCGGCCCAGGGCTGCTCGACGACGCCGGTGGCGTACACCGGCACATAACCGCGGTCGGTCTGCTGGTGTTCGACTTTGCGTGGCGTGGTCTGGTCCATGGCGGGCCTCCGGTAGAAGGACAACAGGATACGGCCAAGGCTGCGCATGAAGGTTGTTTTATTGCACTGATGAACGCCATTAGCGCAATAATCATGCGTCATCCTGTTGAACAGCCGGAGCATCTTGCATGGCCACCCTGGACCGCACCGACCTGCGCATGCTCGCCGTCCTGCAGAGCGAAGGGCGCATCACCAATGCCGACCTGGCCGAGCGGGTGAATCTGTCGCCCTCCGCCTGCCTGCGCCGCCTGCAGCGGCTGGAGGCCGAGGGCGTGCTGACCGGCTACAGCGCGCAGGTGGATCCGGAGGCGGTGGGCCTGGGCCTGCAGGCCTTCGTGCGCGTGCAGCTGGCCAAGCACGAAGGCGAGGCGATCGAGCGCTTCGTGCGCAACGTCAACGAGTGGGACGAGATCGTGGCCTGCTATGCGCTGACCGGCGACATGGATTACCTGATGCACGTCTATGTCGCCGATCTGCAGCATTTCTCGCGCTTCCTGCTCGACCGCCTGCTCAACGCCTCCGGCGTGGCCGATGTGAATTCCAGCTTCGTGCTGCGTACGGTGAAGCGCTCGGCGGCGCTGCCGCTGTCGCAGCTCGAAAACTGAAACTCAGGCCGCCTCGCCGGCCAGCGCCGGCAGCTCGCCGCGGCGGCCGATGCGCAGCGCCAGGAACGCCGCCACCACGCCGGCGCCGCCGGCGATCACGAACGGCATCAGATAGCTGCCCAGCTGCACGCGCAGCACGCCGGCCATGAAGGCGGCAACCGCCGCGCCGACCTGGTGGCCGGCGACCACCCAGCCGAACACGATCGGCGCGTCGCGTTCGCCGAAGGCGTCGGTGGTCAGGCGCAGGGTGGGCGGCACGGTGGCGATCCAGTCCAGGCCGTAGAACACGCCGAACAGCGACAGGCTGTACAGCGAGAAATCCGAATACGGCAGATACATCAGCGACAGCCCGCGCAGGCCGTAATAGACGAACAGCAGCTTGCGCGGATCGAAGCGGTCGGTCAGCCAGCCGGAAGCGGTGGTACCGACCAGATCGAAGATGCCCATCATCGCCAGCAGGCCCGCCGCGCGCACTTCGGGAATGCCGTGGTCGCCGCACAGCGCGATGAAGTGCGTGCCGATCAGCCCGTTGGTGGTGAATCCGCACACGAAGAAGGTGGCGAACAGCAACCAGAACGTGCCGTTGCGGGTGGCCTTGCGCAGCACGCCCAGGGTCAGCGCGAACAGGTTGCCCGCTGGCGCGCCGGCGTCGACCGGCTCGTCAGCGGCGGCGCCGTAGCGGTGCAGGCCGATATCCGTCGGCCGCTCCGGCAGCAGCCACCACACCAGCGGAATCAGCACGACGGACACCGCGGCAATGGTCAGCACCACCGCCTGCCAGCCGGCGTATTCGGCGATCGCCGCCAGGCCCGGCAGGAAGATCAGCGTGCCGGTGGCGGTGCTGGCGGTGAGCAGGCCCATCACCAGGCCGCGATGCGTACTGAACCAGCGGCCGACCACGGTGGCGCCCATCACCACCGCCACGCAACCGGTACCGGCGCCGGACAGCACGCCCCAGGTGGCCAGCAGCTGCCAGGGCTGGGTCATCAGCGCGCTGGAGGCGGCGGCCAGCGCCATCACCGCCAGCGCGATCAGCAGCACCCGGCGGATGCCGAAGCGCTGCATCAGCGCCGCGGCGAACGGGCCCATCAGGCCGTACAGCAGGATGCCGACCGCGGCGGCGGAGGAAATGCTGTCGCGGCTCCAGCCGAACGCGCGGCCCAGCGGCAACATCAGCACGCCCGGCGTGGCGCGCATGCCGGCCGAGGCGAGCAGGGCCAGGAACACCACGGCGACGACCACGAAGGCATAGTTTTGGCCGAAGGGCCGGTGGCGTTGTATAGTCATGTTACCGATCGGTACGGGGCGGAAGCGCAGAGTACGTACCGATCGGTAACATTGTCAACAGGTCGAACCATGTCCAAGCGCACGAAATCCCTAACTGCAGCACCCGAGCCGTCTGAAACGCCGCGCCGCGCGGCCGACCGCATCCGCGACACCGCCTTCGACCTGTTCTACCGCGAGGGCATCCGCGCCATCGGCGTGGAGGAGATCGTCAACCGCGCCGGCGTGACCAAGCCCAGCCTGTACCGCGCCTTCGAGTCCAAGGACGAGCTGATCGCCCAATACCTGCGCGACTACGACCGCCGCTTCCGCGAGAACTTCTCCGCCCAGGGCGCCGGCCACCCGGACGACCCCAAGGCCCAGCTGCTGGCCTATGTGGATTACCTGGCCGTGCGCGCCAGCACCGACGGCTACCGCGGCTGCGGCCTCACCAATGCGGTGATCGAATACCCCGACCCCGCCCACCCCGCGCACCAGGTCGGCGTGGAGAGCAAGCAGGCCCTGCGCGAACGCCTGCGCGAACTGTGCCGCGGCATGCAGGCGCCCGACCCGGACGAGCTGGCCGACGGCCTGCTGCTGCTGATCGAGGGCAGCTACGTCTCCGGGCAGGCGTTTGGCGAACACAGCCCGGCGCGCGTGCTCGGTGCGATGGCGCGCCGGCTGATCGAGGCCAGCTTGGCCGCACAATGATTCACCCGGGCAAGCAGTTTGAAACGCCAGTGGAATGCCGTCTGCACCATGCGCATGCGCACAGCCGACGTAGAGTCCCACTAACGCTAAACTAACCCGCTGATGAGCACCGACACCGTCTCCGCCCAGGACCGAGATTTCCTGCGACCGCTGCGCTACTTCTGGCGCATCCCCCTGCTGCTCCTGCATATCGTGCTGGGCGTGATCCTGTGCGCCGGCATCCTCAGCTGGAACCGCCATGTGGTGATGAAGGACGGCCGCGAGCCGTTCGCCCATCGCATGATCCGCTGGTGGTCGCGCGTGCTGCTGCGCATCTTCGGCCTGCGCTCGGTGCGCGTCGGGCAGCCGCTGCGCGATCCGGTGCTGTTCGTGGCCAACCACACCTCGTGGATCGATATCGAACTGCTGCACAGCCAGCGCGCGGCCTGCTTCGTGGCCAAGGCTGAAATCGCCAGCTGGCCGCTGGTCGGCTGGCTGGCCGCCAGCGGCGGCACCATCTTCCATCGCCGCGGCAGCAATCATTCGCTGGCCACGGTGATGCAGGTGATGGTCGACCGCCTGCGCGGCGGCCGCTCGGTGGCGGTGTTCCCCGAAGGCGGTACCGGCCATAACGGCGTGCTGCGCGTGTTCCATGCGCGCATCTTCCAGGCCGCCTTGGATGCCGAAGTAGCGGTGCAGCCGGTGGCGCTGCGCTTCGCGCGCGACGGCCGCCGTGTGGTCGACGCCGGCTTCCGCGAGCGCGAGAACTTCATGCAGAACTTCCTGCGCCTGCTTGGCGAGGCGCCGCTGGATGCCGAGGTGCATTTCCTCGAACCGGTGCCGGCGATGCCGGATGCGCGCCGCCGCATGGCCGAACTGTCGCGCGAACGCATCGCCGCGGCGCTGGAAGACCGCGCCGCATGACCCTCCCCCGAGGCACCGATTTCCGCCCGCCATGGCCGCTGACCAGCGGCCATATCCAGACCATGCTGTCCTCCAGCGGCGTGCGCCGGCAGCTGTTGCCGCGCGCCGCGCAGACCGTGCGCGAAGGCGCGGAAGAAGTGATGGTCGATGGCGGCGACGGCGTGCGCCTCACCGGCGCCTACACCCGGCAGCGCGCACTGGCGGAAGCGCGCGGCCTGGCGGTGCTGTTCCACGGCTGGGAAGGCAGCGTCGATTCCACCTATGTGCTGCAGACCGGCAGCCGCCTGCTCGCCGAAGGCTGGGACGTGTTCCGCCTGAACTTCCGCGACCATGGCGACAGCCATCCGCTCAACGAAGCGCTGTTCCATTCCTGCCGCATCGACGAAGTGGTGCATGCGCTGGGCGATATCGCCAGGCGCTGGCCATCGCGCAAGCTGGCGCTGGCCGGCTTCTCGCTGGGCGGCAACTTCGCGCTGCGCGCGGCCCTGCGCGCGCCGGACGCCGGCGTGCCGCTGGATTACGCGCTGGCGGTGTGTCCCATCGTCGATCCGGGCGAGGGCCTGTTCTCGCTGGAGGAAGCCGCGCCGTGGTTCTACCAGGCCTACTTCCTGCGCAAGTGGCGCCGTTCGCTGCGCGCCAAGCAGGCGGCGTTTCCGCAGCGCCAGTATTTCGAGCTGGATGAGCTGAAGCAGAACCTGCGCGGCCTGACCGAATCGCTGGTGCTGCGGCATACCGATTTCGGCTCGCTGCAGGCTTATCTGGACGGCTATTCGGTGGCCGGCGCCGCGCTCAAGCGCATGCGGATTCCGGCGACCATCCTTACCTCGCGCGATGACCCGGTGATTCCCGTCGACGCCTTCCACAAGCTGGAGCTGCCGCCCTGCGTGGAGCTGGACATCGCGCCGCACGGCGGCCACTGCGGCTTTATCCGCGGCATGGACATGACCAGCTTCACCGACGAATACATCGCCGCGCGCTTCAACGCGCTGACGGAATAAAGTTCAGAACACCGAGCCGGGCTCGCGCCGGCGCATCCAGCAGGCGATGCTCATGCGCTCGCGCGTGGCAGGCAACACTTCGTGTTCGAAGCGCGCGGACAGGAACAGCACCATGCGGCCCGCCTGCGGCACCACGTCGTGGTGGCTGCCGTCGTCCAGATACAGGCGCAGCGCGCCGCCGTCTTCCGTGCGCCAATCCGCATTGAGGTAATAGACCGCCGACACCACGCGCGCTTCGAGCTGATGCGGCTGATCGAGGTGGCGCGCATAACGCGCACCCGGCGGATACACCGCGTAATGCGCTTCGCTCTCCACCAGGCCCAGCATCAGGCTGCGGTTGAAGGCCACGCGCAGCGTTTCGAGCGCTTCGACATAAGGCTGTTGCGCAGCCGTGGGCGCGTCCATGTCGAACCAGCGGGTGTGATCGCCGCGCAAGGCCGAAGCCACTTTCTCGCGGCCGATACGCGCTTCCGCCAGATCGCCCGATGCATGCAGAGCCGCGCACTCGCGCGCCAATGCAGCCGTGGCATCGTCGGAAAGCAGACCTTCAAGCACACACCAACCTTCGGTTGCGAGCGCATCGATCGCGGCATCGATCTTGAGCGTATCCATCAACTCAATCCGCCGGCACGCAACGCCCGCGCGCCCAGATGCGCAGCGCCTCGACCTGCTCGCGCATCAGCACCGACAACGGCCGCGTCGCGCCCAGCGCGGCCAGCAGCATCGGCTGGTCCGGCGGCGCGGCGCCGCTGCTGGCGTCGTACAGCGCGCTGACCACCGCCTGCTCGATCTCCGCGCCGGAGAAACCTTCGCTCGCCTCCGACAAGGCCACCAGATCGAATTGCTCCACCGGCAGCTTCCGCCGGCGCAGATGCATCGCGAAGATATCGTTGCGCACCGATGGCTTCGGCAAGTCGACAAAGAAGATCTCGTCGAAACGCCCCTTGCGCAGCAACTCGGCCGGCAACTCGTCCACCGCATTCGCCGTGGCGACCACGAACACCTTCGACTTGCGCTCAGCCATCCAGGTCAGCAGATAACCGAGCACGCGGCGCGATACGCCGCCATCCTCGCCACCGCTGGCCAGCCCCTTCTCGATCTCATCGATCCACAGCACGCACGGCGCCAGCAGCTCGGTGCTGTGCAGCGCCTCGCGCAGGTTCTTCTCGGTCTCGCCCTGGTACTTGTTGTACAGCGCGCCGAAATCCATGCGCACCAGCGGCACGCCGAAGCCGCCGGCGATCGCCTTCGCCGCCAGGCTCTTGCCGCAGCCCTGCACGCCGAGCAGCAGCACGCCCTTGGGCGGATCGAGCATGGGATCCGGTTCGGCCGCCAGGAAGATCGCGCGCCGCCGCTGCACCCAGTCGCGCACGCGGCTGACGCCGGCGATATCGGCGAAGCTGGCGGTGGCGTATTCGTAATGCAGCAGGCCGGAGCGGTTGAGCAGCTCGAACTTGGTGCGCATCAGTTCCGGCAGGTCGTCGGCGGTAAGCGCGCCGTCGTTGTAGATCAGCTTGCGCACGATGCGGCGCGCGTCGGTCGCGGCCAGGCCGAGCAGGTTGCGCACGATGGTGCGCGCCGCATCGCCGTCCACTTCCACCCGGCGGCCGTGCTCGCGCTGCCAGGCCAGCGCCTCGGCACGCAGGATCGCCGCCAGCTCCTTGATATCCGGCAACGACAGCGGCACGCGCATGCACAGCGCCTCCAGCTCCTCCGGCAGCTCGATGCACGCGCCGACCAGCACCACGGTGTGCGCGGACGAGCGCTGGCGCTGCACGATCTCGCGCAGCTGGCGCAGGGTCATGGCGTAGCGCAGGAAGGGATGGAAATCGAACAGTAGATAGACGCCGCGCTCCGGTGCCTCGCGGATGGCGTCGAGGGTGGCGCCGGCGTCCGGCGCGATCGGCTCGCCGCCCTGGGCGAAGTCCAGCCGGGCCAGGCCGTCGGTCAGGGTCCAGCGCCACAGCGGCCGCAGCGACTGCGCGATCACATGGCGGAAACATTCGATCACCCGCTGCTCGTCCACCGTCTCGATGACCAGCAGCGGCGTGGCCGCGCGCACCAGGGTGGTCAGGTCCTGCAGTTCGCTCATCTGTCGCCCCTCTCAGGCGGCGCACATTATCAGAGCGGCAGAGGCAACTTCACGCGCGTCGGTATAGGCTTCGGGGCTCCGCCCACCCGGAGGTTACCCATGCGTCCGCTCCTCGCTCTCGCACTCGGCCTGCTCGCCTTGCCGGTCCTGGCCGATCCCCAGCTCGACAAGCTGACCCTGCCCAAGGGTTTCCATATCGCGCTGTATACCGACCAGACCCCCAATGCGCGCGAGATCGCGCTCGGCGCCAAGGGCACGGTCTTCGTCGGCTCCAACGATGCCGGCAAGGTCTATGCGCTGACCGACAGCACGGGCAGCGGCAAGGCCGACAAGGTGCGCGTGATCGCCACCGGCCTGCAATTGCCGGTGGGCGTGGCGTTCAAGGACGGCGACCTGTACGTATCGGCGGTGAGCAAGATCGTGGTGCTGCGCGATATCGAGAACCACCTGGACAACCCGCCCAAGCCGGAAGTGGTCTACGACAAGTTCCCCACCGAAACGCACCACGGCTGGAAGTTCATCGCCTTCGGCCCCGACGGCAAGCTGTACGTGCCGATCGGCGCGCCCTGCAATATCTGCGACAAGGGCAAGGACTACGCCAAGATCACCCGTCTCAACAAGGACGGCAGCGGCCTGGAAGATGTCGCCTACGGCATCCGCAACACGGTCGGTTTTACCTGGCGTCCCGGTTCCAATGATCTGTGGTTCACCGAGAACGGCCGCGACCTGCTCGGCGACGATATGCCCAGCGACGAGCTCAACCGCCTGACCAAGGTGGGCGAGCACTTCGGTTATCCCTATTGCCACCAGGGCGACACGCTGGATCCGGAATTCGGCAAGGGCAAGAACTGCAAGGACTACACGCCGCCGGTGCTCAAGCTCGGCGCGCACGTGGCCTCGCTGGGCCTGCGCTTTTACGAGGGCAAGCAGTTTCCGGCCGCCTACAAGGGTGCGCTGATCATCGCCGAGCATGGCTCGTGGAACCGCACCAAGAAATCCGGTTACCGCGTGATGACGGTGCGCCTGGACGGCAACAAGGTGGCCTCGTACGAGCCGCTGATCGAAGGCTTCATGCAGGACGAAAAAGCCTGGGGCCGCCCCGCCGACGTGCAGCCGCTGCCGGACGGCAGCCTGCTGGTCAGCGACGACGAAGCGGGTGCGGTGTATCGCGTCACCTATCAGGCTAAATGACATCGGCCAAGTGAAGGAGGCCATCGTGCAACTTCGCAGCGACAGCATTCAGAACGGCCAGCCGATTCCCGCGCGTTTCGCCTTCGGCAGGGCGGGCGATCCGGTGGCGCTGTCGGACAACCTCAGTCCGCATCTGGCATGGAAGGACGCGCCGCCGACGGCGCGTTCGTACGTGCTCACCTGCATCGACACCGACGTGCCCAGCCGCGGCGACGACGTCAACAAGGATGACCGCGTGGTGCCGGCCGATCTGCCGCGCGTGGAATTCGTGCACTGGCTGATGGCGGATATTCCGGTCGAATACACCGAGCTGGCTGAAGGCGCATGCAGCCACGGCGTCGTCGCGCGCGGCAAGCGCGCGCCGTCCGGCCCGCCCGGCAGCGTGCAGGGCAAGAACGACTACACCGGCTGGTTCCACGGCGACAAGGAAATGGGCGGCGAATACCTCGGCTACGACGGCCCGTGTCCGCCGTGGAACGATGAGCGCGTGCATCACTACCACTTCCGCGTGTATGCCCTGGACGTGGAGAAGCTCAATCTCGCCGACGGTTTTACGCTCGAGGAGTTGCGCAAGGTGATGCATGGCCATGTGCTGGCGCAGGCGGAAATCGTCGGCACCTATGCCATCTACGCCAACGCGGTGGTGCGCGTTTAGCCGTTCATTTCATTGATACACGGCGATGTGGTGGTGGCGTGCAGGCCGCAGCGCACAACCTTCACGTGCGCGAGGCGCGGGCTATGGATGAATGCGGACAGGGGCTTCCGTCTGCATTCACTAGAGGAATCGCGCCATGCTTCACTACGCCCTGGTCTTTCTGGTCATCGCCATCATCGCGGCGCTGCTGGGTTTTACGGGAATCGCAGGCACGGCGGCGGGCATCGCGAAGATTCTGTTCATCATCTTCCTGATCCTTGCCGTGATCGCCTTCTTCCGACGGGCCAGCTGAACAGGGGCGCCGCAACGCGCCCATCCGGGCGGGATTTTCGCTACAGTCGATAGCCCGCAGTCCACGATCCCGTCCCCAAGGAGAACGCCATGAACAAAGAAGTCCAGGCGAAGGAAACGGCTCCCGAGCAGGCCCTCGGTACGGGCGGCCGCATCGAGGAGAACGCCGAGCGCTTCAAGCGCGCCACCTCCGATGCGGTGGCCACGGCCAAGGACAAGGTCGACCATGTCGCCGACCGCGTCGAAGACGGCCTGCATCGCGCCACCGACAAGGCCGCCGATGCCGCCACCCGCGCCAGCGAGAAGGCGGGCGAATACAGCGAACGCGGCCGCGAGGCCTATGACGAAGCGATGGATCACGCCGACGTATGGCTGGAACGCGCGCGCGACTATGTGCGCGAGAAGCCGGTGCAGTCGGTGGCCATCGCGCTCGGCGCGGGATGGCTGCTCGGCCGCATCCTGCGTCGCTGATCCGATAAAGAGCTCAGCGGATGCGCGATCCCGGCGGTGAGGGCGGCGGGCACGAAGACAGCCCCGCCGGCCCCGGGGACGGACGCCCCGACGAGGAGCGGCTCCGGCAAGATTCCGGCGCGGCGGATACGGCCGTTCCGGGCATCCTCGACGAAATCGGCCGCGCAGGACGCGCGGCCAAGCATCTGTTCGGCGCGCAGCTTGCGCTGCTCGCGGCGGAAGTAGGGCTGGCGCGCAGCGCCGTTTCCTGGATGTTGCTGGCCGCACTCGCCGCCACCGTGGCCGGCGTCGGCCTCGGCCTCACCCTGATGGCGCTGGTCGGCGTGCTGCTGGCCGCGTGGTTCCATTCCTGGCCGTGGGCGCTGGCGGTGCTGGGCGTGCTGCAGCTCGTGTTCCTGTTCGGCATGATCATGCTGTTCCGCCGCTGCATGCACTGGCTGACCTTGCCCGACTCGCGCCATGCATGGCGTGAGACCATACGGCAGGCGATGAGCCGTTCCGAAGGCGCTGTGCCGCCGGATCCGGCCGCCAAGCGGGAGGAGGGGATATGAGTCTGTTCAAGCATCTTCGCGCCGTGCGTGACGCGCGCGAGCGGGTCGCCGATGCGCGCCTGGCGCTGGCGGAACCCGCCGGCGCCTTGCTCGCGCGCGGGCGCCGGCATCCGCTGGGCACGGTGGGCGTGGCCGCGGGCATGGGTTTCGTGCTGGGCCAGTTGAACGTGCATCCGCTGCGCATTCCCGGCCTTGGTGCCCTGCTCAATGGCACCGTCGCCGAACTGGTCACCCAGGCCGTGCGCCTGGTGGCGGAGTTCAGCGAAGGTGGCTTCAGCGAAGTCAGCGCAGGCGGCTTCGACCCCTCATGAGCGCCATCGGCCCTGTAGTGCCGCCGCCGGCCGATGGCGGCGACGATGCGCCTGCGCCACTCCTGCCGCCCGACGAACCACCGCCGCGCCAGCGCCGCACGCCGACGGCGCGCTTTACCCAGCGCCATCTGCTGCGCATCCGCGTGGTGCTCAATATCCTGCTGCTGCTGGCCCTGCTGTACACCGTCACGCTGGCCAGCGATCTGCTGATTCCATTGGTGCTGGCCGGCTTTATCGGGCTGGCGCTCAATCCCATCGTCGCCTTCGCCGCGCGCCGGCGCGTGCCGCGCTGGCTCAGCGCCAGTTTCCTGGTGATCGCGCTGATCACCGGCATCGGCAGCGGCATCGCGCGGCTGACGCCGCCGGCGCTGGAATGGTTCCACGATGCGCCGGCCCTGGTGCGCAACTTCCTGCCCAAGCTGCGCACCATCATGCAGCCGCTGGAAGCGGCCAACCGCGCCACGCAGAGCCTGGTCGGCGGCCAGCCGGCGCGCGCGGCGCCGCGGGCCAGCAGCGTGGCGATCGATGCCTGGAGCGTGCTGGCCGGTACGCCCAAAGTGCTGGCCGCAGTGCTGACCGTGGTGCTGCTGGTGTTCTTCTTCCTGATCTACGGCGACACCTTGCTGCGGCGGCTGGTCGAGATCGCGCCGAATTTCCGCTACAAGCGGCGCACCGTATCGATCGTGCGCAGCATCCAGGTCGAGGTCTCGCGCTACATCCTCACCACGGTGGTGATCAACGCGATCCTGGGCGTATTCACCGCCACCATGCTGTGGGCGTACGCGGTGCCGGATCCGCTGCTATGGGGTTCGGTGGCGATGATCGCCAACTTCATTCCCTACGTCGGCGCCATCGCCACCACCACCATGCTGGCCCTGGTCGGCCTGATCCATTTCGACCAGCCGGGCCAGGCCCTGCTGCCGGCGCTGACCTTCGCCGGCATCACCGCGGTGGAAGGCAACCTGATCACGCCGCTGATCCAGGGCCGCCGCCTGCGCCTGAGCCCGGTGGCTATCCTGCTGTGGCTGCTGGTGTGGGGCTGGCTGTGGGGCATTCCCGGCGCGCTGCTGGCGGTGCCGATGCTGACCAGCGTCAAGCTGATCGCGGAGAAGATCCGCGGCTGGCGCTGGTTCGCGCTGGTGGTGCAGCGCTAGCCGCGTCGACCGCGGCATCGTCGTCGCGCCGTTCGAGCACAGCCCGCGCGCGTTGCGCGCGCGGTTGCGCATCGCTGGCGAAGCACAGGCGCAGGCCATCGACACGCGCCGATGGCCTGCGTTCCATCCGCCTCACCAGTTCACCCGCACGCCCAGCGAGCCGTTCACCGCCTGCACGCCGCGGTTGAAGCCCTTCTGATAACCGAAGTTGGCGTAGATCGAGGTGACCCGCGTGAGCTGCGCGCTCACGCCGGCGCTCAGCTCGTACCACGAGCCTTTGAGGTTGGACTGGAACGGCACGAAGCCGGTCTCCGAGGAAATCTCCGTCTTCGGATTGGCCGAGAACTCGTGCCACACATTGCCGCGCAACCAGGCCGAGACCAGGCGTGGCTTGGCGCCATCTTCAAGCGCCCAGCTGCGGGCCAGGCGCGCGCCGACACGGCCGGCTACCGAGTTGGCATTGCCGAAGCGCACCTGCGCCGCGCTGTCGGACGCGTTATCCACGCTCACGCCCTGATACATCAGCTGCGCCTGCGGCTCGACGACCCATTGATTGCGCAACTGGAACGGATAACCCGCTTCCACCGAGGCAGCGAAAGCGAACGCGTCGGCCTTCAGCTCCTTGAGCTGGCCGGAGCCGGACTTGGCGTCGTACCAGCTGCCCTGCATCACGGCGTCGACGTACCAGTTCCTGGCGCCGTAGTAGGTCCAGTAGCCGCCGAAGGCCAGCGCGTCGAACTTGTTCTTGCCGGCACGCGTGCCGTCGTAGTGCGTGACGCTGCCGTTGCTGTGGCCGACCACGCCGTAGAGGCCGGCGCGTTCGCGCGCGCCGTCGCCCTGATCCGCGTGATACAGATCAGCGCCGGCCTGCACCGCCACGAAGTCGTCGTCGAACGACGGCCCCTGGTTGTAGATGCCGCCGGGTTTCGCATTCCACTTGCCGTTCTGGCCGATCACGCGCGCCCAGGCGCCGTCGACGCCGCCGTTCTCCGTCGGCAGCTGCGCCTGCTCGCCCATGCGCTCGTGCAGCGTGCCGAGCGTGGCGCGGCCGAAATTGAGCATCATCGAAGACAGCGCGGTGTAGTCGGAAACCTCGCGGCGGTAGTCGGGACGCGGATCGGGCTCGGGTTCCGGCGGCACCACCTTGTTGTCGATATCGGTGTCCTTGATCTCCGTGCGTAGATACCACGCGTTCGGCGTGCTGCCATTGCGGCCGCCGCGGTACAGCGAGTACTCGTACGGGCCGGCGACCGCGCGGCCGCTCAGAGCGAACGCATTCGCCGCCGTGCCGCCGCCATTGATCGCATCGACCACCAGGATGCCGTTGCCCGGCGTTTCCTGGCCGAGGCCGCCGACGTTGGTGATCTTCAGCGTGGAGGATCCCGAGGCGCGGCCTCCATCGATCACCAGCCGATCCGACGGCGCGTTGTCGCCGGCCAGCTGCGTGTTGAGCGCCAGCGTGCCGTTCTGGCCGACATAGCCGCCGACCTTGAGCGTATTGCCGATACCGGCGCCGCCGAGCTGGACCAGGCCTGCATTGGTCAGCGTGCCATTGATGGTGAAGCGGCTCTTCGCGCTGCCGGCGAAGGCCGGCAGGGCATCGGCTACCGCGATGGTGCCGGCGTTGTTCACCGCGCCGCCGACCGTGCCGTAGCCACCCAGCGTGGCGCCGCTGGCGACTTGCGCGTTACCGGCTACGGACGCGTTGATGTGCGCGGCATCGCCCACGGCAAGCGCGCCGGCAGTGACGGTGGTCAGTCCCGTGTACGTGTTTGCGGCATTGAGCACCGTGCTGCCGCTGCCGATCTGGTTGACCGTGCCGCTGCCGCTGATGGTGCCGTTGAAGCTCACCGTGTCGGCGCGGTTGAACGCCAGCGTGCCGTTGTCGACCACGTCGCCGGCGATGCTGCCGCTGCTGCCGCCGTTACCGAGCTGCAAGGTGCCGGCATTGATCGTGGTGCCGCCGGTGTAGGTGTTGCTCGCGGTGAGAATGGCGGTGCCGCTTTCGCTCTTGCTCAGCGCACCTGCGCCGATGATGGCGCTGTCTACGGTCAACTGCGTACCCGCCGCGGTGGCGAGCGCGCCGCCGCCGGCGCCGAGCGTGATGGCGCGGCTGGTGGCGAAGCTGGCGCTGTTGCGCAGCGTGCCCTGGTCAAGGCCGATCGCGCTGCCCGCCGCGCCGAGGTTGGCATCGCTGGACACCTGCACCGTGCCGCCGTTGATCTGCGTGCCGCCGGCATAGGTGTTGTTGCCGCCCAGCACCAGCGTGCCCTGGTCGGTCTTCACCAGGGTCGCGTTGCCGCTGAGCACCGCGTTGATCGTCGCCGTGTAAGCCGCGCCGCCGCTGGTGCCGTCGCCTACGCGGATCACCGCATGCGCCGGATCGGCGGCCGTGCCGACCAGTGCGATGGCATCGCCCTGCACCCCATAACCGTTGCTGGCGAACTGCATGCCGGCGACCGCCACCTGGCCCAGGCTGTTGTCCACCGTGACCGTGCCCGGCGCGCCGGTAAAGATCGCGAACGCGCGATCCGAGAACGGTGCATTGATCGCACCAGTGGACTCGGTCCAGTTGTCATTGCCCTTGGAGTTCTGCCACAGGCCGTCGCCGCCGTTGACGACGCCGTTGTCCTTCGGACCGGCCGCGCCGTCCCAGTAGTTGAGCGTCAGGCCGTTGGTATTGATCAGGTTGACCTGCTTGTCCACCGAGGTCTGCAGGTAGAAGTTCGGCGAGGGAATCGTGCCGATGGTGAGGCCGTTGTTGGTCAGCGCGCCCTGGTAGTTGATCACGCGGTAGATGCCGGCATCGAAGCTGCCGCCGGCCGGCACCTGCACGTTGAGCGTGCCATCCAGTTTCAGATCGCCGCCCACATTGACCAGGTCGTTGAGCGCGCCGCCCGGCACATTGGCCTGGCCGAAGCGATAGTCCAGCGTCGAGCCGCTGTTGAGGCCCAGGTCTCGCTGGATGGTCAGCGTGCCCGGCGCAGCGACCCCGCCCGGCGACAGCGTCGCGCCGTTATCCACCAGCACGGTGCCGCCGATCGTGCCGGTGCCGCCCAGCGTCGCACCGCCGGCCACCGAAACGACGCCCGTCGCCGCGGCCTGGTTGCCGTTCACGTAGAGCGCGCCTGCGTTGACGTTGGTAGCGCCGGTGTAGCTGTTGCTGCCGGTCAGCACGGTGGTGCCGCCGCCGTTCTGGTTCAGCGCACCGCTGCCGCTGATCGCGCCGTTGAAGGTGACGCTATCGGCGCGATTGAAGTTCAGCGTGCCGTTGTTGAGCACATCGCCGGTGATGCCGCCGCTGCTGCCACCGTTGCCAAGCTGCAGGGTGCCGCCGCTGATGGTGGTGCCGCCGGTATAGCTGTTGTTCGCGGTAAGGATGGCGGTGCCGTCTTCGCTCTTGCTCAGCGCGCCGCTGCCGCCGATCGCGCCGTTCACCGTCAGCTGCGTCCCCGCCGCGGTGGCCAGCGTACCGCCACCCGCGTTGAGCGTGATGGCGCGGCTGGTGTCGATATCGGCGGTAGTGCGCAGCGTGCCCTGGTCGAAACCGATCGCGCCTGCCGCGGCGCCGAGGTTGGCATCGCTGGCGATCTGCACGGTGCCGCCGTTGATCAGCGTGCCGCCGGTATAGGTGTTCGCGCCGCCCAGCACCAGGGTGCCGAGGTCGGTCTTCACCAGCGCCGAGCTGCCGGCAAGCACGGAAATGATGGTGGCGGTATAGCCGGCGCCATCGCTGGTGCCGTCGCCGACGCGGATCACCGAATGCGTCGGATCGCTGGCCGTACCCACCAGGTTGATCGCATCGCCCTGCAGTACATAACCACCGCTGGCGAACTGCATGCCGGCGACATTGATGCTGCCCAGGCTGCCGTCCACCGTCACCGTGCCCGGTGCGGCGGAGAAGATCGCGAAGGAGCGGTCGGAGAATGGCGCGTTCGGCGTGCCGTTGTCGTCGGTCCAGTTGTCGTTGCCGCCGAAGTTCTGCCACACGCCGTCGCCGCCGTTGATCTGGCCATCGTTCTTCGGCCCGGCGGCGCCGTCCCAGTAGTTGAGCGTGAGGCCGTTGGTGTTGACCAGGTTGACCTGCTTGTCCACCGAGGTCTGCACATAGAAGTTCGGCGAAGGAATGGTGCCGATAGCGAGGCCGTTGTCGGTGAGCGCGCCCTGGTAGCTGATCACGCGGTAGATGCCGGTGTCGAAGCTGCCGCCCGGCGGCGTCTGCACATTCAGCGTGCCATCCAGCACCAGGTTGCCGCCGACCTTGGTCAGGTCGTTGAACGGGCCGCCGACGACGCCGGCCTGGCCGAAGTTGTAGCCGAGCAGCGAGCCGGTGTTGAGATTCAAATCCTTCTGGATGGTCAACGTGCCCGGCACAGCCGTGTTGCTGCCGGGCGACAGCGTGCCGCCGTTGGCCACCGTCACGCTGCCGCCGATGATGCCGGTGCCGCCTAGCGTGGCGCCGCTGGCCACGGTGGTGAGGCCGGTGGCGGCACCCTGGTTGCCGTTGACGTAGAGCGCGCCGGCGTTGACGTTGGTCGGGCCGGCATAGCTGTTGTCGGCGGTCAGCACGGTGGCGCCGCTGCCGATCTGGTTGACCGTGCCGCTGCCGCTGATCAGGTTGCCGAGGGTCACCGTGTCGCTGCGGTTGAAGGCCAGCGTGCCGTTGTTGGCGATAGCGCCGGGCACGCTGCCGCTGGTGCCGCCATTGCCCAGCTGCAGGGTGCCGCCGCTGATGGTGGTGCCGCCCGCGTAGCTGTTGTTGCCCGTCAGGATCAAGCTGCCCGCGCCGGTCTTGCTCAGCATGCCGGCGCCGGTGATGCCCTGGGTCAGCGTGCTGGTCACGCCCGCGGCCGTATCGATCGCGCCATTGTTCGCCGTCACCGACACCGCGCGCCCGGCACCGAGGTTGAAACTGTTGGTGAGGCTCAGCGCGCCGCCGTCGAGCACGATGCCGCCGTTGGCGCCGCCGATCGCATTGTCCGCGCCGATCGCGATGGTGCCGCCCTTGATGGTGGTGCCGCCGGTATAGCCGTTGATGCCGGCGAGCGTGAGGATGCCGCCCTGCGTTTTCTCCACCGCGCCGCTGCCGTTGATCGCGCCGGTGTAGGTGCCGTTGTCGGGTTGTGCGAAACGCACCAGGCCGTTGTTGGTCACCGCCGGCGGCAGGCTCTGCGCGCGCGCTTCCAGCGTGCCGGCCGCATTGACCTGGATGCTGCCGTTGAAACTGGTGTTGTTGCCGGTGAGTGCCAGCGTGCCTTCCTGCACCAGCACCGACAGCGGCGTGCCGCCGCCGTTGCTGCCGATGGCGCCGGACAGCGTCCACAGGCCCGCGCCGCTCTTGGTCAGGCTCTGGAAGTTGAGGATGTTGCCGGTCAGCGAATCGGTGGTGCCCGCCGCGCCGGACAAGGTCAGCGAATTGGTGCCGCCGCCGCCGTTGAAGCTGCCGGTGATCACCGAGCCGGCTTCCAGCGTGAGATTGTCGTTGCCGCTGGCGAAGGACAAGCTGCCTTCCACCCGCGCGCCGCTGCGATTGATGAAGGTGACGCTGCCGCTGCCGCTGTTGCCGATCACGTTGGCATTGGTGCCGAGCAGGGTGCGCACGGTGCCGTAGTTGTCGATCAGATTGCCGGCGCCGACGGTGCGGTCCTCGAACCAGATCGCCGCGCCGCGCGCGGAGGAAATCAGGCCGCGGTTGATGATCTGGTTGCCCGAGCCCATCACGTTGATGGGCTCGCCGTTGGACTGCGTGCCGGCGGCGATCACCTGCGCGCCCTGCGCGATATTCATGATGCCGTTGGAGCCGAATTCCACCGTGTTGTTGCCGGTCGACCACAGGCCGGCGCCGCTGGTGGCGTTGTTCTGGACAAGAGCACCCGCGCCCAGCGTGATGTTGGCGTTGTTGCCCAGGCTGATGGCGTTGGAATTGCCCACCGAAATCTGAGCATTCGGTGCGAGATTGAGCACCGCGCCCGATGCCGTGCTCGGGCCGGAGCCCACCACCGTGGTCCACGGATTCGGCGCTGCCGTATCGCAGTTGGTGGTGTTGGTCGTGGTGTTGGTGACGCAGCTGGCCAGGGTGGGTGCCGCGTGCAGGGCACCAAAGGCGACGAGGCTGAAGACGGCGGTGTTGAGCGCGCGCCGCGAGGCGCTGGATGGCTTGGTGTACTGCATAGATTCCTCCATGGATCAGGCGCGACGTACACGCACACGGCTGGTGGCCGTGACCAACCGTCCGGACAGACGGCTTTGGCGGAACTGCATCACAATAAAAACGTGCGCTATCTCACATAGACGCGATCAACGATGCGTGATGCGCCCATGCGGGCATTCCGGGATGTACGGGGATGAGGTCAGGGAGGGACGAATTGTCCCCGGCCGCAAAAGGCGGCCTGTCTGGCCGCTTGGAGCGGGCACGGCGCGGGATTGCGCTGTGGGCGGCCGGGTTCCGGGCGCGGATGGAGCGGCGCGGGCAACCCTGGAAAACGCCGGTTGCCGTCAGAACTTGCGAGGGAGTCTAGCGGCCGGGAGCATGCATAAGGCCGTGCATACGTATGGCAGCGACCTTACGCCACACCCGGCAGATGGCTGCAAATATGCCGAAATTAAAAGCCGATCACCATGGAATCGGCGCACGATCGCGGAAGAAACCGCCGGTGATGGAGCCCGCCGCCGGCAGGCTGGCCGCCCATACGATGCCGGCGGCGCCATCGGCCACCGGCCTTCCACCCGGGCCGCCCATATCGGTGGCGACCCAGCCGGGGCATACCGCATTGACCAGGATCCCGCTGCCTTTGAGTTCGGCGGCGAGCATCCGCGTATAGCTGTTGAGCGCGGCCTTGGACACGCGGTAGGCGGGGCAATCCTCGCCCTCGCTGTCGATCGCGCCGCAGCCGCTGGAGACATTGACGATGCGTCCGTAAGCGTGGCGGCGCATCAGGGGAACGGCCGCTTCGCAGAGCCGCCAGGCGCCGAGCAGATTGGTGTCGAGTGCGCCGCTGACATGGGCCAGGTCCACCGACGAAGCGCGCTCGTCGAGATCGAAATACGCGCCGGCGTTGTTCACCAGCACGTCGAGCCGGCCGTAATCGCGTTCGATACGCCCGGCCAGCGCATCGACATCCACCTGCGCGGTGACATCCAGCTGCACGGCAACGACATCGCCGCCTTCGCGCCGCAGCGCCTTCGCCGCCTTCTCGCCGGCCGCCAGGTTGCGCGCGCCGAGCAGCACGGTCATGCCGGCGGCGGCGAGCTGGCGCGAGACCTCCAGCCCGAGTCCGCGGTTGGCGCCGCTGACCAGCGCGACGCGCTGGCTTGGCGGCGGCTCGGTGCCGAAGCGCTCGCGCGGCGCGCGGCGCGGAAACGGGACAGGAGGACTCATGGCGCTACAACCTCACTTCAGCTGCGCAACCTGGCTGCAGCTTTCGTCGCCGCAGGCTTCCCAACCGCCGCCGATGGCCTTGTACACCGCCACCGCGCGCAGGTTGATCGCCGCTTCCGCTTCGGCCAGCGCGTCTTCGGCGGCGAGCTGGGTGCGCTCGGCATCGAGCAGCTGCAGGAAGTCCGCCGCGCCTTCGTTGTAGCGCACGCGGGCCAGGTCGGCGGCGCGCCGGCTCTGCGCCACCTGCTCGAACAGCTTCTGCACGCGCTCGCGCTGCAGGTTGAAGCCGACCAGGGAGTTGCTGACGTCTTCCACGGCCTGCAGCACGGTGCGCTGGTAATTGGCCAGCGCCGCGTCGGCGCGCGCTTCGCTCGCCTTCACGTTGTTGCGCACGCGTTGCACGTTCAGGCCCGGCCAGCTGATGCTGGGCGCGATCGACCATGCACGCGTCGACGGACCGCCGAAGTCATTGCTGCGCCCGGCCAGGAAGCCGACGAAACCGCCCAGGGTGATATGCGGGAACCAGTCGGCCTTGGCCACGCCGATCCGCGCATTCGCCGCGGCCAGCTCGCGCTCGGCCACGCGCACGTCCGCGCGGCGCGCCAGCACATCGCCGGCATTGCCGATCGGCAATGCCACGTCGATCGGCTTGAAGTTGCCGGGCGACAGATCGATGTCCAGCTCGCCCGGACGCTCGCCGAGCAGCACCGCCAGATGCGCCTCGTCCGCATGCGCCTGGGTCTGCAGCACCGGCAGCTGCGCTTCGGTCGAGGCCAGCCGCGCATTCGCGCTGGCCACGTCCTGCTCGGAACCGGTGCCGATATCGAAGCGCGCACGGATCAGGCGCATGGTTTCGCGCTGGTTTTCGATATCGCGCCTGGCCACGTCGATGCGCAGCTGGGTGCCGCGCAGATCGAAGTAGTAGCGCGCGACTTCGGCGAACAGCGTCACCTGCGCATCCTGCAGCGAGGCCGCGCTGGCCTGCGCCTCGGCGCCGGCCGCTTCCACCGAGCGGCGCACGCCGCCGAACAGGTCGAGCTCCCAGCTGGCGTCGAAGCCGGCGCGGTAGCTTTCGGTGGTCACGCGATTGGTGGTGAAGCCCGGCTGCTGCGCGCGGCTGCGCTGGTAGTCGATATTGGTGTCGATGGTCGGCCACTGGTCGGCGCGCGTCACGCCGAGCAGCGCGCGCGATTCCTTCAGATGCGCGACGGCGATCTTCAAGTCCGGCGCGTTCTTCGCCGCGCGCTGGATAAGGGCATCCAGCGCGGGATCGTTGAACTGCTTCCACCACGCGGCCTGGAAACCTTCGGCGCTTTCCTGCTTCGCGTCGGCTTCCTGCTGCAGGGTCAGCGGCTTTTCGTCGGGGCGGTGGTAGTCCGGCCCGACGCTCACGCAACCGGCCAGGAGCAATGCGGTTGCCATCGCGCTCAGGCGCAGGTTCCGCGGAGAGCGCCTGGCAAACCAGGCGCGTACAGCATTAATCACGATAGACATCAGTGTTCCTCCAGCGCGGGCGTGTTGAGGCCCTTGGCGGCGCGGCGGGCGGCGCGGCGCGCTTCGGCGCGCTCGCTCCAGCCGCGGATGATCACGTAGAACAGCGGGGTGAAGATCAGGCCGAAGAAGGTGACGCCCAGCATGCCGGCGAACACCGCCACGCCCATCGCATGGCGCATTTCCGCACCGGCGCCGTGCGAGGTGACCAGCGGCACTACGCCCATGATGAAAGCGATCGAAGTCATCAGGATCGGGCGCAGACGCAGGCGGGCGGCTTCCAGCACGGCCTGCTTGCGGTCCATGCCTTCCAGGATCTGCGCCTCGCGGGCGAACTCCACGATCAGGATGGCGTTCTTGCAAGCCAGGCCGACCAGCACGATCAAACCGATCTGGGTGAAGATGTTGTTGTCGCCGCCGGACAGCCACACGCCGGAGATCGCGGACAGCAGCACCATCGGCACGATCAGGATCACCGCCAGCGGCAGGGCCAGGCTCTCGTACAGCGAAGCCAGCACCAGGAACACCAGCAGCACGCACAAGGGGAACACCAGCACCGCGGTATTGCCGGCGAGGATCTGCTGATAGGTCAGCTCGGTCCATTCGAACGACATGCCGTTGGGCAGGTTCTCGCGCGCCAGCTTCTCCATCGCATCCTGCGCCTGGCCGGAGCTGAAGCCCGGGCCGGGGCCGCCATTGATCTCGGCGGTCGGATAACCGTTGTAGTGCTGCACGCGGTCCGGGCCCACGCCCTGGTGCACGGTCAGGAACGAACCGAGCGGGATCGCATCGCCGCGCGCATTGCGGGTACGCAGCTGCAGCAGGTCTTCCGGCTCACGGCGGAAGTGCTGGTCGGCGGACACGTTCACCTGGTAGGTGCGGCCGAAGCGGTTGAAGTCGTTGACGTAGAGCGAGCCCATGTACGCCTGCATGGTCTGGTACACATCGGCCAGATCCACGCCTTCGGCCTTGGCCTTCTCGCGGTCCACATTGGCATCGATCTGCGGCACGCTCACCTGGTAGCTGGAGAACAGGCCGGCCAGGGTCGGCGTCTTGCGGCTTTCGGCGATCAGGTTCTGGGTCTGCTTGAACAGCTCCTCGAAGCCGACGTCGCCGCGGTCCTCGATCTGGATGCGGAAACCGCCGATCGTGCCCAGGCCCATCACCGGCGGCGGCGGGAACACCGCGATATAGGCATCCTGGATGCCGCCGAACTTCTGGTTCAGTGCCATCGAGATCGCACCGGCCGACAGCGAGGCATCGCGGCGCTCCTCGAACGGCTTGAGCGTGGCGAACACGATGCCGGAGTTGGTGCTGTTGGTGAAACCGTTGATCGACAGGCCCGGGAACGCCACCGCGCTCTGCACGCCGGGCTGCTTCAGGGCGATGTCGCTCATGCGGCGGATCACGTCTTCGGTGCGGTCGAGCGAGGCCGCATCGGGCAGCTGCGCGAACGCCACCAGGTATTGCTTGTCCTGCTGCGGCACGAAGCCGGTCGGCACGTGGGCGAAGCCGAGGAAGCCCAGGGCCACCAGGCCGCCATACACCATCAAGGTGACGGTGCTGGCGCGCAGTACGCGCTTCACACCACCCACGTAGCGGTTGGCGCCGCTGGTGAACACGCGGTTGAACGGACGGAACACCCAGCCCAGGCTCTTGTCCATCCACACCGTGAGCTTGTCCTTCGGCGCGTCATGGTCGCGCAGCAGGATGGCGGCGAGCGCCGGGCTCAGGGTCAGCGAGTTGAAGGCCGAGATCACCGTGGAGATGGCGATGGTCAGCGCGAACTGGCGATAGAACTGGCCGGTCAGGCCGCTGATGAAGGCGGTCGGCACGAACACCGCGCACAGCACCAGGGCGGTGGCGACGATCGGGCCGGTCACTTCCTTCATCGCCTGGCGCGTGGCTTCTTTGGGCCGCATGCCGTGCTCGATATGGCGCTCGACGTTCTCCACCACCACGATGGCGTCGTCCACCACGATGCCGATCGCCAGCACCAGGCCGAACAGCGACAGCGCGTTGAGCGAGAAGCCCGCCAGGTACATCACCGCGAAGGTGCCGATCAGCGACACCGGTACCGCCACCAGCGGGATGATCGAGGCGCGCCAGGTCTGCAGGAACAGGATCACCACCAGCACCACCAGGGCGATGGCTTCGAACAGGGTATGCACCACCGCCTCGATCGAACCGCGCACGAACACGGTCGGGTCGTACACGATGTGGTAGTCGATGCCCTGCGGGAACTCCTTCTTCAGCTCCGCCATGGTGGCGCGCACTTCGTCGGAGATCTGGATCGCGTTGGAGCCCGGGCGGGCGAAGATCGGAATCGCCACCGCCGGCTGGTTGTCCAGCAGGCTGCGCAGCGCGTAGTTGTTGGAACCCAGCTCCACGCGGGCCACGTCGCGCAGGTGCGTCACGCCGCCGTCGGCGGTGGTGCGCACGATGATGTTGAGGAAGTCTTCCTCGGTGACCAGGCGGCCCTGCGTATTGATATTGAGCTGGAACGCGGCGTTGCCCGGACCGGGCGGCGCATTCAGCGCACCGGCGGCCACCGCCACGTTCTGTTCCTGGATCGAGTGGATCACGTCGCCGGTGGTCAGCTGGCGCGAGGCCAGTTTCTCCGGGTCCAGCCACACGCGCATGCTGTATTCGCCCGCGCCGAACAGCTGCACGTCGCCGACACCGTTGAGGCGTGCCAGCTGGTCCTTGATGTGCAGCCGCGCGTAGTTCGACAGGTACAGCATGTCGTAGCGGTTATCGGGCGAGGTCAGGTGCACGACCATGGTCAGGTCGGGCGAACTCTTCTGCGTGGTCACGCCCAGGCGCTGCACTTCCTGCGGCAGCTTGGTCAGCGCCTGCGCCACGCGGTTCTGCACCTGCACCTGGGCGTTGTCCAGGTCGCTGCCCAGCGCGAAGGTCACGGTCAGCGTCATGGCGCCGTCGCTGGTGGACTGCGAGGAGGTGTAGAGCATGCCCTCCACGCCATTGATCTGTTCTTCCAGCGGCGTGGCGACGGTCTCGGCGATCACCTTGGGGTTGGCGCCGGGATAGCTGGCGCGCACCACCACGGTGGGCGGCACCACTTCGGGGTATTCGGAGATCGGCAGCTTGAACAGCGAGATGCCGCCCGCGATGACGATCAGTACGGAGAGGACGCCGGCCAGGATCGGCCTGTCCACGAAGAATTGGGCGATTTTCATCGGATCGGTCCTGAGAGTTCTTTAGGACAAGCCGGCCCTGCAGGCGCGTCTTCAGACGCGCCGGAGGGTGCCGTTTCGTTCCCTGTCCCCGCCGCGACCGCGGCGGGGTGTTGCCGTCGGTCAGTTCTGCGCGGCGACCTTGGCGTTGCTGCCGCCGCCGCTTTGGGCCAGCTGCTTGTCGGCATCGAGGCTGCGGGTTTCCATGGCCACCTTGGTCGCGTTCACCTCGGCGCCGGGGCGCACGTGCTGCAGGCCGTTGACCACCACCACGTCGTCCTTGCCCAGGCCTTCCTCGACCACGCGCAGGCCGTCCAGCAGCGGGCCGGTGACGATGCGGCGGTACTCGACCTTGCGGTCCTTCACCACCAGCACGTACTTGTTGCCGAGGTCCGAAGCGACGGCGCGGTCGTCGATCAGCGCACGCGGGCGCTGGCTGTCGCTGCGCAGCTGCACGCGTACATACAGGCCGGGGGTGTAGCTGCCGTCGGCGTTGTCGAACACCGCGCGCAGGCGGATCGTGCCGGAGCCGGCGCGCAGCTGATTGTCGACGAAGTCGATGCGGCCGGCGTGCGGGAAGCCCTGCTCGTTGGACAACGCCATCGCCACCTTCGGTGCGACGCCACGCTCGCGGCGCAGCTGTTCGAGCTTCAGATAGCTGTGCTCGTCGACGTCGAAGTAGGCATAGACCGGATTCACGCTGACCACGCTGGTCAGCACGTCATTGCTGGTGACCAGGTTGCCGGGGGTGATCAGGGCGTTGCTGACGCGGCCGTCGACCGGCGCGCGCACTTCGGTGAAGCCGAGATTGAGCCTGGCGGCGTCCAGCGCGGCGCCGGTGGAGGCCAGCTGCGCCTTGGCGCTCTGCGCCGCGGTGCTGAGGCGGTCGCCTTCCTCGCGCGAAATGGCGTGCTGCTCCAGCAGCTTCTGGCCGCGGGCCGCGTTGGCGTCGGCCAGGCTCAGTTCCGAGCGGGCCTGGCTGAGATTGGCCTGGAGGCGATCCACTTCGGCCTGGTAGGGACGCGGGTCGATGCGGAACAGCAGCTGGCCCTTCTTGACCATGGCGCCCTCGGTGAAGTGCACCGAGTCGACATAGCCGCTCACGCGCGGCCGCAGCTGGATCGTGTCCACCGCCTGCAGGCGGCCGGTGAACTCGTTGGAATCGTTGACCGCGCGGACCAGCACCTGGGCGACGGTCACTTCGGGCGGACCGCCGGCGGCGGCCTGGGCGTGGGTTTCACCGCGGCTGCCGAGCACGGCCCAGCTGCCGGCCACGGCAACCACGGCGAGGGTGGCGAAGATCCATCGTTTCTTCATGATGCGCTCCGAGAATTAGTGAACCGATTGGTTCAAACCGTTCGAGGCGCGAGAGAATAGGTGTACCTTTCAGTTTAGAAAATACCCTGCTTGTGCAATGCAGTAGTGACTGTCAGTCACGAATGAGCGCAGAATCGACGCTATGGAAGACTTTGCCGCAATATCCGCCTTCGTTCGCGTGGTCGAAGCCCGCAGCTTCGCCGCCGCCGCCGTCCAGCTGGGCATGACCCCCTCCGGCGTCAGCCGGGCAGTCTCACGCCTGGAAGAGCGCCTCGGTGCCCGCCTGCTGTTCCGCTCGACCCGTTCGCTGCGGTTGACCGACGATGGGGCCGCGTTCCACGCACGTTGCAAGGAAATCCTTGCCGATCTGGCCGAGGCGACCGAAGCCCTTAACTATGCCACCCGCAAGCCCACTGGCCGCCTGCGAGTGGGAATTTCGCTGGCCGTGGGCCGGGCCGCGGTGATTCCGCGCCTGGACGAGTTCGAACGCCGCTACCCGGATATCCGCCTGGAGCTGTCGATGAGCGACAGCCCGGCCGATCTCAATGAGGAAGGCATCGACTGCGCCATCCGCGTGGGCGAGCTGGAAGACTCCAGCCTGATCGCCCGCAAGATCGGCTACCTGCGCAACGTGGTCTGCGCCTCGCCGGAATACCTGGCCAAGTACGGCGCCCCGCGCAGCATCGAGGATCTGAAGCAGCACCGCTGCATCAACTATGTCTATCCCAACGGCCGCCCGCGCCAGTGGCAGTTCGACACGCCCAGCGGCCAGGTCGGGGTGGATGTGGACGCGCACCTGCTGATCAACGACGGCGAGTCGGTGATCCAGGCCGCCGCCGCGGGCCTGGGCGTCACCCAGGCGCCGCACATGCTGCTGTGCTGCATGCTCGACAAAGGCATGCTCGAGCTGGTGATGACCGACACCATCTCCACCGGCAAGCCGGTGTGGATCGTGTATCCGCAGAAGAAGCACCTGTCGGCGCGCGTGCAGGCCTTTATCGAATGGGTGCGCGAGCTGTTCGACCGCACCAATGAGCCGGGCTACAAGAAGGTGCCGGCGGTCGGGAAAGCGGATGTGCCGGAGCGCCTGAGCGCCTGAGTTCTGGCGCCCGCTTCGCATGCAGCGTCCGAAACTCGGACGCTGTTTATTTTTTAGGATCCCTCCGCATTGCCTGTGGGCTTCCGATAAAGCAAGGATCCCATCCGGGAATACGTCATTGCCTGGCCATCCTGGACCAAGGCAAGACCGCATGCCCGAACGATCCTGATCGTCAAGCCATAAGCGGAGGAACATCCCATGGTCGAGCTAAGCTCAAGTGAGATCGCCCAAGTCAGCGGCGGACTCAAATGGAGTCGTGCCGAGATGTCGGACAATGTCGAAATCGATCCTGGCGTGCGGAATGACACGCGGATGATGTGGGCCGCATGGGGTAACCGTAATGAGTGGCTGGCCTGAGGCGGAATAGTTCTAGCCGCTGATGGACTTCACGGTGCTGCGCCAAGACGGGCGGTGGACTCCGTTCACCGCCCGGCTACGAAGCGAAACCATCGAGACGCTGTCGACACACCAGGAATCGCGCCGATGCCGATACCAGCATCCCTACGACAGCTTGTGGTTTCAGGCGCGGTTCTGGCCCTCGCGGTCGGCTGTGCCTCGTCGGCAGACAGCGATCAGGGCAGGGAGTCTTCCATCCATGGTGCAACCGGTGGAATCACCCAGCCGAGCTCCTATGAAAGCGCAAGGCTCCTTTCGGAGAAGTTCACTGAGATCGAGGATGTAGGCGCCATACCACCTGCCTGCAAGGCCGCTTTTGCGAAAGCCACGGGAGAATCGAGCTTTGCGCTTGCCAATCCGGGCGCTCCCTATCAATCGACCGACGTCGTGACGACAGGGGCAAAATTGCCCTGGCGGCGCCTCATTTACGGTGGCCTGTCGTCTGATCGATGCGTGCTCTACTACGAGATCGGTGGCTTCACCACGACCTACGCCGTTGTCGTTTTTGATATATCGGCGCCAGGCAGCGCCAAATGGATCTGGGGAGGCGTGGATGGTTTCGAGGTCACCAGCTTTCAGTCCTTGCTCCTTCAAATAGGTCGAGGAACCTTCAGGCAGAACGGTGGGCGTTACTGACAAGTCTTCGCCAGCAAACAAGATAGCCGCCTTCCTTCCGGAGGGAATCGCACACCGGTTCATAAAGGTGCGATCCACGGCGGTATAAGCCATTGATCTGAATTGACTTCAGAAATCTTCATTCGCTTTTCCGGCGCTTCAGCCGCCGTCCCGCTGGACTCCATGGGCACACCCACTCACGGAGTCACCGATGCATCGTCCCTGGCCTTACCTCCTCGCCGCCCTGCTGGCCGGCTGTTCCTTTGCGCTCGCCGCGGCCGACTATCGCGCACCGGTGTCGCACGATGACGGCTGGCCCGTCGCCGATGCCCGCGCCGTACATCTCGACACCGCCCCCTTTGCCGCCCTCGAAGCCAGGCTGGCCGACGGCAGCTACAAGAACATCACCAGCATCCTGGTCGCGCGCGACGGCAAGCTGGTCTACGAGCACTACTTCAACGGCGGCGACGCCGAGCATCTCAACGACGTCCGCTCCGCCAGCAAGAGCGTCACCGCGCTGCTGGCCGGCGCGGCCATCGATCGCGGCCTGATCCCCGGCGTGCAGGCCAAGGTCTACGGCTTCTTCCCCGACAAGCAGCCGGTGCAGCATGCCGACCCGCGCAAGCAGGCGATCACCCTGGAAGACCTGCTGACCATGAGCTCGCTGTGGGAATGCAACGACGAGAACGAGTTCTCCTCCGGCCACGAAGAACGCATGTACGTCAGCGAAGACTGGCTGCAGTTCGCGCTGGACCTGCCCATCAAGGGCTTCGCCCCGTGGATGAGCAAGCCCGCGGACAGCCCGCACGGCCGCGCCTTCTCCTACTGCACCGCCGGCGCCTTCGTCGCCGGCGCCGTGGTGGAACGCGCCGCGCGCATGCCGCTGGCGCGCTTCGCCGCCGAGGCGCTGGAAAAACCGCTCGGCATCGAGCACGCGCAATGGAACACCTCGCCGCTGGGCATCGGCATGGGCGGCGGCGGCACGCGCTACCGCAGCCGCGACCTGGCCAAGCTCGGCCAGCTGGCCCTGGACGAAGGCCGCTGGCATGGCAAGCAGGTGATCTCGGCAGCGTGGATCCGCGCCATGCTCGGCGTGCATGCGCAGGCGCGCGACGACGCGGACTACGGTTATCTGTGGTGGTGCTTCCGCAAGCCGGTCACCGGCATCGACGAGCCGGTGTGGGCGATGGGTGGCAACGGCGGCAACTACGTGTTCGTGGTGCCGTCGCGGCAGCTGGTCGCGGTGATCACCAGCACCGCCTACAACCAGCGCTATGCGCATCCGCAGTCGCAGGAAATCCTGCGCGAATACTTGCTGAAGGCGGCGCAGCCGGGCCGTTAATGCACGTCGCGCAGGTCCGCCGGCCGCCAGTCGGCCGCCAGGACCTGCGCACGCTGCGCGGCGCCGCGCCGGCTGAGCGCATCGATCGATACAGCGTAGGCCGGCTCGTTGGCGAGACCGCGCAACAGCGGCGAGGTCTGCAGGTAGGCGCGATCGCTGTAGCCGGTCTGCACGGCGGTATCCACCGAGCGCAGCGCATCGGCGCGCAGGCCTCGCGCTTCCTGCAGCAGGGCCAGTTCGAGATAGTCGCCGGGATAACCGGCGCCGCCGAGGAACTGCCGCTGCAACTGCGCGATGCGTTCGTCGAGCCAGGCCGGCGTGGGCGCTGCCGTGCCGTATAGCGTGGCCAGCGTGGTCGGCGCGCTCATCTGCGGACGCAGCTGGCGCGCCTGTTCGAAGGCGTGGCGCGCTGCATCGCGGTCGCCGCGCAGCAAGGCCAGTTCGCCGCCGAGCACGTAGAGGTCCACGTGCGGCGTGTTGCGCGCCAGCGCCTGGTCCAGCGCGTCCTGCGCTTCCTTGAAGCGACCCTGCAGGAACAGGTGGCGCGGCCAGGCGATGTTGGAGAACACGTTGTCCGGATACAGCTGGAAGCTCTCGCGATAACGCCGCTCCGCCGCATCGGTGAAACCCAGCAGTTCCAGCTCGCGGGCGATCTGCACGGCGCGGAAACGCACGCGCGCCGGATCGCTATGCATGTCCAGATTGGCATGCAGTGCATCGGCGAGACGGCCTTGCTCCTGGTAGAGATAGGCCGCCGAAGCGCGCGCTGCATCGTCGTTGGGATCGAGCGCCAGCGCCTTCTCGTAGGCGCGTAGTGCAGCGGCCAGCTCGCCCGCGCAATCGTGCGCATAGGCCAGCGCGACCCAGGCGCCGCTGTTGCCGGGTGCGGTCTTCAGCACGGTTTCCGCTTCGCGCTGCGCCCGTTGCGTCCAGTCGTAGGGGAAGTTGTAGAGGCAGACGCGGGCGCTGTAGGCGCGGCTCAGGCCCAGGTGCGCGGCCGTGCTCGCCGGATCGCCGGCCAGCACCTGCTGATAGAGGTTGATCGCGCGCTCGTTGTTGTCCTTCTGCCCGATGCCGGCGTAGTAGGCGGCACGATTCAGCAGCGTCTGCGCGGGATCGACGCCACCGGGGCCGCCGGTCGAGCGATGCCACCACCAGCCGCCCGCCGCCGCCAGCGCGAGCACGCCTAGCCCGGCGATCCACGCGACCGGCGCACGCCGCGTCGCGAGCGGCTCTTCTACGATCAACGCCTCCGTGCTCAACGGCGGCTCGCACAGCTGATAACCGCGCCCGCGCACCGAGCGGACATAGCGCGGATTGCGCCCATCGTCGCCCAATGCCTGGCGCAGCAGCTTCACGCGCTGGGTGACGGTCTCTTCGTTCACCACCGCCGGTGCCCAGACCTCGGCCATCAGCGTGTCGAAGTCGACCACCGCATCGCCATGGCGCAGCAGGCAGGCCAGCAGCTGGAAGTTCAGGCCCTGCACGTCCAGAGCATTGCCATCGCGCGTCACGCGCTGGCGCGCTGTGTCGATGTGCAGGTCGAGCAGGCGGTAGTGGGGCGACGGATCCATGCGCGCCGAACTATGTCACGGAACGTAGGAGCGTAGGTTGGGGTGAGCCGCCAGGCGAACCCCAACGCCACGATGCGCTTGGAGCTTGTGACGTTGGGGTTCGCCTGGCGGCTCGCCCCAACCTACGCCGTGCCTGCTCAGGCGCCGCTCGGCATCAGCAGCAACAGGGCGATGCCCAGCGCGATGCGGTAGATCGCGAACGGCGTGAAGCGATGCGTGCGGATATAGCCCAGCAGCCACTTTACGGCGACGAAGGCGACGATGGCCGAGACCACGAAGCCCACGATCAGCGCCGTCCAGTCCTCGTGCGCCACGCCGTCGCTCTTCACCACCTTCAGCAATTCATAGCCGGTGGCGGCATACATGGTTGGAATGCCCACCAGGAAGGCGAATTCGGTGGCCGCCGCGCGGTTGCTGGTGCCGGCCAGCATGGCGGCGAAGATGGTCGCGCCGGAGCGCGAGGTGCCGGGAAACACGCCGGCCACGATCTGCGCGATGCCGACCAGGATCGCCACCGTCCAGGTCACCTCGGTGCGGTCGACCTGGCGCGCCGCCATCTGCTCGGCGCCGATCATCCACAGGCCGCCGATCACCAGCGCCCAGGCGATCGGAGTCACCGCCTCGGGCAGCTTGAAACCCATGTGGGTGACGATGAAGCCCAGCACCGCGGTGATCATGAAGGCCACGAACAGCTTCAGCACATAGTCGCGGTTGGCCGGATCGCGCCACTGCGTGAGCAGGCCCCAGATGCGCTTCCAGTAGATCAGCGTGACCGCGAGGATGGCGCCGGCCTGGATGCCCACGTTGAACAGGTCCGAGCGCTCGCCCAGGCCCAGCTTCTCGGCGATCAGCAGATGGCCGGTGCTGGAGATGGGCAGGAACTCGGTGATGCCTTCGATGATGCCGAGCAGGATGACTTTGATCAGATCGGTCACGTGCGGGACTCCGGGCCACTGCAAAGCGCCATAGCTTAAGCGCTAGCCCCTTCCTTGGGGCACGGCCACGCCTTATTTGCTGACTGCCGGTTCATGCGGAGCTTCTTGCGATGACGCGGACCAGGCGCGCATGGCGGGCAACGCGGGATCGATGCGCGTGGCATCCAGGCGTCCGCGCAACCACGACGACAGCTTGTCCAGCGGACAACGGTCGGTGCCGGGGCAAGGCGTGAGCCTCAAGGTCTTGCGCGTCAGCGCGGTGGGCCGGGCGACATCGGCGCGGCGCAGGGCATCGAGCGTGGGCATCGCGGTGGAGACCGTGACGCTGTAGGTGTCATGCGTCTGCCACAGATCGAACACCAGCGCGCCACCGGGCGGGTAGTCGTCGGGATGCGCGGCGTCATGCCAGTCGACATCCAGCAGGCCGGCCAGTTGCGCGAGATTGGTGTCGTGGCCGACCACCAGCACGGCGCGCGCGGATGCCGGTGCGAGCGCCGTGGCATCGGGCTTCTCGCCGCCAGCCTGCTGTAACGTGGCGAGCACGTGTGCAAGCAGGTTGGAACCGCCGCGTGCCGCGGCCGGCATGGCCTTCTTGCTCAGCGCGAACTGCAGGTTGTGCAGGGTGACGAGGCGGCCGATGGTCGCTTCGTCGCCCTGACCCCAGGCCACCTGCGCGGAGGGGAAACCCTGCGCGTATTCGAGCATCAGGTTCTCGCTCAGGCTGCCGGCGGTCTTCAGTGCCTTGGCGCGTGCGGCGTCATCCGCCGCGTCGAGCAGGGTCTTGCGGCCATCGGCATGCGCTTTCGCCAGGCAGGCCTGGCCTTCGCAACCGAGCAGCACGCGCTGCAGATGCGCCAGCTCGGCCGGCGGCCACGTGGCGGGCAACGCGGGCTTGTCGTCATCGTCCTTGTCGTCATCCTTGCCACCGAAGTGGAACAGCGGATTGTTCTGGTCGGTGGGCAGTGCGAGATACGTGCCGTGACACGCAGGCGCCAGGCCCTGCACCAGCGCCGCGCCGCTGGCGTGATTGCGCGGCGTGCTGTCGGCGATCACCACCAGCTGGTCCATGCGATTGCAGGCGCCGGACCACAGGCCGTCGGCGGCGAGCGTGCGGCGATAGTTCGCTCCGAGCGCGCGCATGCCTTCGATGCCATGCGGTGTGAGCTGCCCCGGCGCCACCGGCCAGGTCTCCCACGGCCGGCTGGCATACGGCGCCAGCGCGTCCGGCGCCTTGGTCGGCGCACGCACGCCGTGCCGCAGCACCACCACGCGCAGGCGCAGCGTCGCATCGTCCGCCTGCGCCAGCACCGGCGCGAGCAGCGCCGCGCCAAGCAGCGCGGCGCGGGCGAAGCGGCCCGGCGGCCTCACAGCTTCACCGACAGATCGAGGAACACGCCACGACCCGGCAGCCCGAAATACAGCGGCGTGCCGCTCACCGACTGCGTGCCTGCATAGCCGGTCAGCTTGTGCACGTTGAACAGGTTGTTGACGTCCACGCTCACCGAATACCCCTTCGCGCCCCAGGGACCATGCTCGCCGCGGAAGCCGAACGCCGCATCCCACGAAGTGTAGCCGGCGATGCGCGCGCCGTTGGCGAACACGTCGTTGCCGCTGGCATCGGTGGCATTGTCCAGGCCGTACTGGTGACCGACGAACTTGCCCATCAGCGAGCCGAACCAGCCCTGCTGGCTGCTGTAGAGCAGGCCCAGCGCGCCGGTCACCTTCGGCGTCGCCGCCACCTGCACGTTGCTGCCCTTGTAGGTCGCCTTGTTGTAGCTGGCATTGCCGTACAGGCTCAGGCTGGGCGTCAGCGCATAGGTCCCTTCCACCTCGGCGCCCTTGTACACCGCGCCGCCGCCGTTGACGTAAGCGCTTTCGTTGCCGTTGGCGGTCTTCACCTCGGTTTCGGTGATGAAGTTCTTGAAGTCGATGTAGTACAGGCTGGCGCCGAAGGTCAGTGCGCGCGTCGCGTAGGCGGTGCCGATCTGGTAGTTGGTGGTGAGTTCCGGATCCAGGCCGCGCGTGCCATTGAGTTCGATCACATCGATCGGCGGCGCCAGGAAGCCGCGCGCCACCTGCGCATACGCGCTCCACTCGTCGCTGAGGCGGTCGTGCAGGCTCAGCGAGGGCAGGGTGGCGCTGTAGGTGGCTTCCGCATGCGAAGGCACCGGCGGCGAGATCTTGTTGAGCGCCGCGTCGAGGCTGCGGGTGACCGAGGAATAGCGCAGGCCCGGGCTCAGCGTGAGCTGGTCGGTGATGCTCCAGTCGTACTGCACATACGGCTGCGCGGTGTCGGTGCGGTCCTTGAGCTGGTAGTTGTAGACCGGGCCGTACTTGGTGCCGCTGCGCTGGCCGGTGGTCATGTCCAGCGGCAGCTGGTAGCGCTCGTCGAGGTTGCGCTCCAGCCACACGCCGGTCTGCAGCGTGCCCGGACCGAGCGCGCGCGCCAGGCGCAGCACGTCGCCGAAGGCGCGGAAGCCGTTGTCGGCCTGCTTGCCCGGCACGTCGGTGGCGGACTTGCCTACCTTCTTGCCCTTGGCGTCGTAGAAGGTCACGCCGTTGTCGGCGGGATTGTTGTCGGTGGCGTCGCTGGTCTTGAGCGACCAGTGGTCGAAGCTGTTGTAGTAGACCTTGTTGTCCACGTCCCAGTCGCCCAGCCGCGTGACCAGGCCGACATAGGTGAAGCTGGAGTAGTACGCGGCCCTGTTGTAGCCCTGGTACGACTGCAGCCGCGGATCGTCGCGCAGGCCGTAGCGCCAGCCGTACTGTGCGATCTCGTCCAGCGTCGCGCCCTGCACCGTGTTCTGGTGTTCCTGGTTGTAGCTGGTGACGAAGGTCAGCGTGGTGGCCGGTCCGAGGTCGCTCACCGTCTTGATGAAGGCGTGCTCGCGGCGGTCGTCGGTGCCCTTGAGGTAGGTGTCGCTGGCTTCCTTGGAGATGTCGGCGAACAGCTTGGTGTGCGCGCCGAGCTGTTCGTCCGCGGCGACGCCGCCGGCACGCGTGTTCCAGCTGCCCACGGTGAGATAGGGCGTGATGCCCGGCACGTCGCTGGGATCGCGCGAACGCAGGCCCACGGTGCCGCCGAAGGTGGCGTTGCCGATGGTCGATCCGCCGCCGGGGCCGCGGTCGATCTCGGCCTGGCCCAGCACGTGGTTGTTGAAATAGGCCGAGGTGGTGTGGTGCAGGTCGCTGGCGTCGCCGAACGGAATGCCGTCGAAGGTGATGTTGAACTGCCCGTCCTGGAAGCCGCGGATGCTGATGCCTTCGTTCTTGCCCAGGCCCGGACCTTCCGGCGAGGTGACGGTGACGCTGGGGGCGTACTTGATGATGTCGTCGAAGTTGGAATTAAAGCGCAGGCCGTCGCGGATGAAGCGCTCGTCGATCACCGAGGTCGGCTGCACCGCGTCCAGCGGCGCGGCGCTCGGCGCCAGCGTGTCCACCGCGTTGGCGTGCACGCTGATCGGCGCCAGTTCGCGCGTGGCGTTATCGGTGTCCACCGGCGGCAGGCCGCGCGACGCCGTCGCGTCCGCGGCCGGGGCGTTTCCCGTGCGCGCCGCCGGCACGATGGTCACCGTCGTGGGCGTGACGAAGCGGTAGTCCAGGCCGGTGCCGGCCAGCAGCTGGCCCAGCTGCGCGCGCGGTTCGCCGGCGGCGGCGCCGCGGCTTTTCACGCTTTCGGCCACCTCGGCCGAATACACCAGCTGCAGGCCGCTGCGGCTGGCCAGCAGGTCCAGCGCCTGCGCCAGCGGCATCGGTGCGATGGCCGGTGCGGGTGCGACATGATCCTGCGCATGCAGGGACAGGGACAGCGTGCCGCCGAGCAGCAGCGCGATGTGGAGGGCGAGCGTCTTGCGCATGGAACGGACCTTGGGCGAGAGGGGAGATCGAAGGCGGCGATGCACACACGCATCGCCGCCGCATGACCTCTACGAGTGCCCGGAGCGCCAGTCGGGTACCGCCGATTCGATGAATTTTTTCTTACAGCCTGCGCGTCACCCGGATGTCATCCGCGCCGCGCTGCACGCGCACGCCGGGCAAGGTGCCCAGGTAGGCGACGAAAGCCTCCGGATCGCGCGCATGGAAGCGGCCGCTGATGCGCGTGGCGGCCAGCGCCGGGTCGTCGATGCGCAGCGGCTTGCCGCCGTAGGCATCGAAGCGGCGCGCCAC
>Ga0207640_10000067_pt1 | contig 85026 bp, 63 predicted proteins | sample KBSCornC42_FD_184300 | JGI IMG/M metagenome (GOLD analysis project Ga0207640, IMG submission 184300) | Corn rhizosphere microbial communities from Kellogg Biological Station, Michigan, USA - KBS Corn C4-2 (SPAdes) (version 2) | ecosystem: Host-associated > Plants > Roots > Rhizosphere > Soil ... | reverse complement strand
CCCATGGCGAGCCGCTACGGCTGCTGATGGGCGTGGGCGTGCTGGGCGGTTTCACCACTTTCTCCGCGTTCAGCCTGGAGACGGCGAACATGCTGTTGCGCGGCCAGGTTCTGCTGGCAACTACCTATGCCGTTTCGTCGGTCGCGGGATCGATCATGCTCCTGTTTGCCGGCCTGTTCGCAACAAGGGTGCTGGCATGAGCAACCTCACGCAGGATGCGCGCACCTTCATCGTCGCAGACGATGACCATGGCATTCGCCTCGATCGCTGGTTCAAGCGGCATATGCCCGACGCCAGCTTCAACATCGTCTCGCGCTGGGCGCGGACCGGTCAGTTACGGCTGGACGGCAAGCGTGTCGCACCGGGCGACCATATTGCCGCGGGCCAGACCATCAGGGTGCCTCCGCTTGAGGCTGCGCCGGCGGAAAAGCCCAAGGCGAAGCCGAAGCGCGAACGTGTCGCGCTGAGCGCCGAAGACCAGGAATATGTCCAGTCGATGGTCCTGCATAAGGACCGCGCCGCGATCGTGATCAACAAGCCGCCTGGCCTTGCGACGCAGGGCGGCACCAAGACCGAACGCCATCTCGACGGGCTGCTCGACGGATTGCAGTTCGAGGCCGAGGGGCGGCCCAAGCTGGTCCATCGCCTCGACAAGGATACGTCGGGCGTGCTGCTGCTCGCGCGCTCGTCGGGCGCGGCCGCGCATTTCGCGAAGGCCTTCTCCAGCCGCACCGCGCGCAAGCTCTATTGGGCGTTGATCGTCGGCGTGCCTTCGATCGAGGATGGCATGATCGAGCTGCCGATCGCCAAGCAGCCCGGCACCGGTGGCGAGAAGATGTATGTCGACGAGAAAGAGGGATCGCCCGCGCGTACCCGCTATCGCGTGATCGAGCGCGCCGGCAATACCGCCGCCTGGGTCCAGCTCGAGCCTTATACCGGCCGTACCCACCAGCTGCGCGTGCACATGGCGGCGATCGGCCATCCGATCGTCGGCGACGGCAAATATGGAGGCCAGGATGCTTTCCTGACGGGCGGGATCAGCCGCAAGATGCACCTGCACGCGCGCCGGCTGCGGGTGGATCATCCCGACGGCAGCAAGCTCGACGTTAGTGCCGAGCCACCCCGGCATATGATGGAGAGCATCCAGCATCTCGGCTTCGACCTGGCGAGAGGCGACGCGCTACCGTTTGACGAGCCCAAATTTAGCGAGACGCCCGAGGGCAAGAAGAAGGCGGTTAGCGCCGCCGCCAAGGCCCGCCGCAAGGACCGCAAGGGGGAGCGCCGTTCGCGCGGACGCGGCTGATGCATCCTAGCTCGAAATTCGCCTGGGGCGATGCGGCGGAGATGCGTGCGTTCGTCAATCGCACCGCCTTCGCCCAGATCGTGATCGTCGCCGATAGCAAGCCGCTGAGCGCGCAGGCACCGTTGGTGATCGCGCCCGACGGATCGGTGCGCTTCCACCTGTCGCGCGCCAACCGGCTGACGCTTTTGCTCGAAGGTGCCGCAGTGCTGGCGAGCGTGATCGGTACGCATTTCTACGTCAGCCCGGATTGGTACGGTACGGCGGATCAGGTCCCGACCTGGAACTATCGGCTGGTGGAGATCGAAGGCATCGCGCGGCGGTTGGAGGACGCGGATCTGCAAGACCTGCTCGACCGATTGAGCGCGGCGCACGAGGACCAACTGGCACCCAAGCCCGCCTGGACCAGCGCCAAGATGGACCCCGCCCGGCTTGACGCGATGATGCGCGCGATCGTGGGCTTCGCAATCGACAATCCCAGGTTCAGCGGTGCGATCAAGATGGGCCAGAACAAGCTGGACAGGGAGCGTCGCGGCGCGATCGCCGCGCTGCGTGCGCTGGGGAAACAGGCCGAGGCGGATGAGATGGAGGCGTTGCTGTGAGCCGCCTCGCCGTGTTCGATTGCGACGGGACCTTGGTCGATTCGCAGGCGACCATCTGCCTGGCGATGGAGCGCGGATTTGCGGCCTGCGGACTGGCCGGACCGGGCAATGCGGCGACGCGCGGAATTATCGGCCTGTCGCTGGTCGAGGCGATGGCCGCCCTCCATCCGGCCGGCACGGCCGCGCAGCATGCGGTGCTGGCGGACGAATATAAGAAAGCGTTTTTCGACCTGCGCGCCGCCGGCCTGGCCGAAGAGCCGCTTTATGACGGCATCGCCGAGGCGATCGCCGACCTGGACGCACGCGGCTGGCGGCTGGGCGTGGCGACGGGAAAGTCAGATCGCGGGCTGAAGCATATTCTCGACCATCATGGCCTGCACCCGAGGTTCGTCACCTTGCAGACCGCGGACCGCCATCCTTCCAAGCCGCATCCGTCGATGCTTGAGCTGGCGATGGCGGAAGCCGGCGCGACGCCCCAAACCACCGCGATGATCGGAGATACGAGCTACGACATGATCATGGCCAAGGCCGCGGGCTGCGCCGCGATCGGAGTCGCCTGGGGCTATCACAATGGCGACGAACTGCGCGACGGCGGCGCGGACGTTGTCGCGGAGAGCCCATCAGATCTTGTCGCGCTGCTGGAGGCGTTGGCGTGAAGCGCTTCTACAAGGAGGTCGCGCTCGCGGATCATCACGCGATCCTGCTCGACGGCAGGCCGGTCAGGACGCCGGCGCGGGCCGAGCTGATTCTGCCCACCGCGGCACTGGCCGATGCCGTCGCCACCGAATGGCGCGCGCAGGGAGACGAGATCGATCCGCGCACGATGCGGCTGACGGGCCTCAGCAATGCCGCGATCGACCGGGTCGCGCCCGACCTCGCCGCCTTTATCCGCCCGCTTGCGGCCTATGCCGAGAGCGACCTGCTCTGTTACCGCGCCGATGCGCCGGCGGAACTGGTAGCGCATCAGGCCGAGGTTTGGGATCCGCTGCTCGACTGGGCAAGCCGGCGCTTCGACGTGCATTTCACGGTGACGAGCGGCATCGTCCACGCACCCCAGCCCGAAGCTACGATCGCGCGGCTGGGCCAGGCGCTCGCGGCCTATGACGCTTTCCATCTCGCGGCATTGGCACCGATCGTGACGATTGGGGGCTCGCTCGTGACCGCGCTCGCGCTGGCCGAGCAGGAAGTTGACCCTGACTCCGCTTTCGACTTCACCCATCTCGACGAATTGTGGCAGGCGCGGCGGTGGGGCGAAGACCGGCTGGCGCTGGCGGCGCGCGCGTCGCGCAAAAGCGACTTCATGGCGGCGGCGCAACTGTTGGAGCTATTGTAACTCCGCGAGCGATGGCCTTTTGCGTCATGGCCCGGTAACAGGCGCCGCAATATGGAAATTTCAGATCTTCGTGTCGCGCTCTTCTCGGGCAATTACAATTATGTGCGCGATGGCGCGAACCAGGCGCTCAACCGGCTGAGCGGTTATCTCCAGAATCGCGGCGCCAAGGTCCGCATCTACAGTCCCAAGAGCAAGACGCCGGCTTTCCCCTCGACCGGCAAGGTGGTCGGCGTGCCGGCAATGCCCTTTCCCGGACGCGGCGAATATCGCTTACCGCTCGGCATTCCGCCCAAGGTGCAGCGCGACCTCAAGGAATTCGGGGCCAACATCTTTCACATCTCCTCGCCCGAATTCCTGGGCCACCGCGCGGTCACGCTCGCGCGCAAGTGGGACATTCCGGTCGTTGCCTCGGTCCACACCCGGTTCGAGACCTATTTCCGCTATTATAACATGGCCTGGATCGAGCCTGGGATCGAAGCGATCATCCGCCGCCTCTATCGCCGCTGCGATGCGATCTTCGCGCCGTCGGAGTCGATGGCGCAGGTCCTGCGCGAACAGCGGATGAGCTACGATATCGGCATCTGGTCACGCGGCGTGGAGACCGACATCTTCTCGCCCGCGCAGCGCGATATGGCATGGCGCCGCAGCCTCGGTATCCGGGACGATGAGCCCGTCATCTGCTTCATCGGGCGGGTGGTGATGGAAAAGGGGCTCGACGTCTTCGCGGAATCGATCGACGCGCTCCATCGTCGCGGCATCCACGCCAAGGTGCTGGTGATCGGCGAAGGGCCGGCGCGCGAATGGTTCGAGACGCGGCTGGGCAAGGACGCGATCTTCATTGGCTTCCAGCGCGGCGATGATCTTGCCCGCGCGATCGCGAGCTCCGACATGCTGCTCAACCCGAGCGTGACCGAGACGTTCGGCAACGTCACGCTCGAGGCGATGGCATGCGGCCTGCCCGTGATCGCCGCGCGCGCGACGGGCAGCCTCAGCCTGGTCGAGGACAATGTCACCGGCCGCCTCATCCGCCCGGGCGCGAACGAGCAGTTTGCCGCCGCGCTCAAGCACTATTGCGAAGACCTGGAGGCGCGCGCCGCCGCCGGCGCTGCCGGACGCGCAGTGAGTGAGCGTTACAGCTGGGACGCGGTCAATGGCGCATTGGTCGACGGCTATCTGCGCATCATCCGCCACCGCGAGCTGGGTGGCCACCCGATCAACCGGCCGAGGTAGGTAAGGGCCGATCGGCACCCTCCGTCATGCCGGACCCGTTCCGGCATCCACTCAGCGGCTTGATGCTTGCCTCCCGGTGGACCCCGGAACAAGCCTGTCCTGAGCTTGTCGAAGGGTCCGGGGTGACGAAGGAGGGAGGACCGGGCAGGGCCGTGCGAGCCCTGGGTTCGCCACGGGACGAACGGCGGGCGGCTATCCGCGCGCGGCCTCGGCTATCTCGCGATTGCGAAGGATTGCGGCAGTCAGCGTGTTTCGGATCAATGGATTAAGCCCATTGTCCTCATCCAGGACATCAAGCCCCCGCCGCGTGCTTCCTCCCGGGCTCGCCACGCGATCGGCGAGCGCGCGCGGGCTTTCTTCGGCGCCTGCCGCGAGGGTAGCCGACCCCTGCACCATCGCGAGCGCAAAGCGGGCAGCCTGATCGGCGGGCAGGCCCGCATCGGCCCCCGCCTCGGCAAGCGCGTCGATGAAGCGGAACAGGAAGGCGGGGCCAGACCCCGCAAGCGCGGTCACGACGTCGAACAGGCCTTCATCGACCCATTCGACCAACCCGAGTGGCCGCATCAGCGCCTCCGCCCGATCGCATGTGCTTTGCTCGGCACCGTCGCTGGCCAAAGCGACGACGCCCTGCCCGACCGCCACCGGCGTATTTGGCATGGCACGCACGATCGTATGCGGCGCGGGAAAGCGGCGGCGCAGCGCCTCCAGTTCGACGCCCGCCAGAATCGAGACCAGCAAGGTCTCTTCGCTCAGCATCGGCGCCAGATCAGGTGCGACCAGATCGAGCATCTGCGGCTTCACGCCCAGCAGCACCACCGCCGGCACCGGCCCATCGGGCGGCGGCGCGGTCAAGACGGTGATGCCATCCGCAACAGGTGCGCCGGATTTGCGGATAACCGTGACTTCACGCGGATCCAGCCCGCAGTCGAGCCAGCGGCGCAGCATCGCGCCCGCCATGTTACCGCACCCGACCAGCCAGATCGGGCCTTCGATAGCGGCGACGTTCACGCCTCGCCGTGGGTTTCGATCAAGGCCGCCGAAAGCGCCTCGGCCGGCGACTTGCCGCCCCACAGCACGAACTGGAACACCGGATAGAAGCGTTCGCACTCATCGATCGCCGCTTCGATCAACGTGCCGGCCTGCTCCATCGTCAGCGGGCTGTCATTATTGCCGTCGAGCAACGCCGCATGGCGGAACAGCAGCATGCCGTTCGAGGACCAGATCTCGAAATGGCCGATCCACAATTGCTCGTTGACCAGACCGATCGTCTCGTAGACCGCCGCGCGCTTGTCGACCGACACGCGAATGTCGGGCAACGCCAGGAATTGCAGCACGCGATCATCCTCGCGCCACACGCCGCGCAACTCATATTGCGTCCAGCTGCCAGGCACGGTTGCGACGATCTCGTCATCGCTTACCCGATCATGGGTCCAGTTATGCGCTTCGAAATAGGCTTCGAGCGTATCGACCGGCGGTTCATCGTCGCGGTCATTTTCATACTCGTCGGCGATCATTCATCGCACCTCTACTGGTCCACCTAAGGGTAGCCTACCCTGCATCGTACGCAAGATAATGTGGCAGTCCGTGGTGACAAAACTGTGGATAGGTCGGGAAGTGCCCGGGATTATGTGTGGGAATATCCCTGGGCGCCTATAATCCGGCGTCGGCGATCGCCTCGATCGCGCGCTGGAGCCGGGCCTCCGGCGGCCCGCCGATGATGCGATAACCGAGCCCGCGGCGGTCCAACTCGGCACGCGACAGATCGAAGAAGCGCCGCCGCCGGTCCTCATCGCCGAAGAAGCGCGTGCCGTCGTCTACCCAGGGCATGTCGATATCGAGCAGAAGGTAGAGGGCGGCCGTATCCTGGAAGGCGTCGAACCAGGGATCGCGGCGATTGAACAACATGTCCGCCCACACCGCGCTCATCAGCGGATCGGTGTCGAGTATCAGCCGCTGATTGCACTGACGGAGCAAAGCCCGCGTCATCGCGGCGTGGGTGCGGCCGATCGTGACCAGATCGTCCATCTCCAGCGACAGGCCGAATTGCTCGCAATACGTCCGGCCATATTCGGGGACGAACAGGGTCTGGAAATGGCGCGCCAGCTGCGGCGCGAGCGTGGTTTTTCCCGTGCTTTCGGGCCCATGCAGGCAAATTTTGCGGGCATAATGGGGGCGTACCGCGGGCGGCACGAACCGCCAATGACCAAAGGGATCGGCACGCACCGCTTCGCTTGTCACGGGCACCGCCTGATGTTCGGGATCGATCAGCGTGAAGATCGTGCCCAATGCGGTTGCCAGCTCGGTCTGGCGCCGGTCCGACGCGATCAGCCGATCGATCGGTGCACGATGCAGATCCTGGATCTCGTCACGCAGCGACCTGATGCCCTCGGGAGAGCCGGCGACGTCGCGCGGGGATGGCGCCTCTATTCCGACGATGCGGATCGACGGGAACATTTCGAGCAGCCATTGCAGGCGTTGCGCGCCCGAAATCGCATCGTCCTTTTGCCAGCAGACGATGATGGTGAGATGATCGACCAGCGCCTGCGCGGTGCGGATCATCGCGATATGGCCCGTCTGGAGCGGCATGAAGCGGCCGATGACGATGCCGTTGGTCATGCCCGCGCCCCGCTATGGCGCTCGGCCTTCACCCACTCGCGCAGCCCGAGCAGGCACAGTGCAAGGAAGGCCAGATAGAGGCCCGCTGTGAAGGGCAGCCCCTTGATAAGATAGAGGGGGATCGCGCCCGCATCGACCGCTATCCACAATATCCAATTTTCGATGCAGCGCCGCGCGAGCAGGATCTGCGCCGCGATGCTCGCCACCGCGACGCTTGCATCCCACCAGGGGAAGGAAGCGTCGGTATAGACATGCATCATCGTGCCCCAGGCGAGGCTCAACAGCATGATCATCACGATCCAGGCGACCCGCGCCGGGCCCGTCAGCCGTACCACCTCCACCTTGTGCTCACCCCCGCCAGCACGCCACCAAGCCCACCAGCCATAAAGCTGGATGACAAAAAAGAAGAGCTGCAGCAGCGCATCGCTGTAGAGTTTCTCACGGAAAAAGATGTGCGCATAGAGCGCGACCATCGCCAGCCCGAACGGGTAGTTCCAGATGTTGCGCCGCACCAGCAACACGATGTTAGCGAGACCCAGCACGGTCGCGATGATTTCGAGCTTATCCACTGTCGAGCGGATAGCCGCCGTTGTACCGCTGCGCCACCATCTCGGTCATGTAGCGGATAAGCGCTTGCAGCCTCAGGCGGGCACCGCTAACAGGCCCCCGCTTGGCAACGCCAGTCCGCCCTTCCCAGGGGCCTGAACAAGGACGGCGCTCCGTTTCGGGGAGTAGCTCAGCCTGGTAGAGCACTGTCTTCGGGAGGCAGGGGCCGGAGGTTCGAATCCTCTCTCCCCGACCACATTCTAGAAATCTTACGCGGCCGGGATCGATCCGGTGCGGCGTTTCCGCGCACTGGTATCCCCGCTGCGGCAGCGTGACCCAGCACATAACCATCGCCTGGCCGCCCAATCTTTGATGGCCGACTGGCAATGAGACTCGGGAGCATCAAATGATGCGTTCCCGTCTGCAGCATAATGAGATTGCAAAACTCCAGCACTTTACAGGGAGTTGGGGACTCCTCCACCCTTTGGAGCGGAGAAGTTCCCGGCAAGAGATCGCAATCTCGAATAATATCAGCTCATTAAATTTTCGCGGCTCCCTCGCCTGACGACTGATCCTCAAGGCCGGAAACGGAGGGCCTCATGGCCAACGTGTGGACGCGTATGCTGCGCGGATGTGGCGAATTTCTCGAGGCGCGGGGCAAGGCCCTGCTCACCACGAGTTTCGCCTCGCCGCAAACGTTGCTCGCGTCGCTGGTCAAAGGTGCTCAGCCCGGCGAAAAGCCGGCACTGCAAACGTTGCACGACGCGCTGGGCGATGGTTCCGGCCTGTCGGGGGACAATAAGACGCTGTGGGACGCGATATCCACGGCCATCGCAAAGCAGCATACCGCCGTCACCGAGATCACCGCCAAGCTCGCCGTGGCCGATTTTGGGCTTAGCGAGGCCAAGGCCGTCGGCTCCTCGGCTGGCGATTTCGTGTCTGCCGGAACCGAGGCAATCGGCAAGGTCGCGACCCGGATCGGTGCTGGCAACGCCGACGTTGAAAACGCGGTCAATTCCAACATGGAGCCGTGGGCCGACGGGTTACGCAATCTGGCCGGCAACGTGCCGGGCAATTTCGACCAATTGTGCACGACCATCCTTGGCATCCAGAACGCAAGTTCCGGTCTTTGGCACATGCTTGAGCTCGATCTGGCTGCCGGCCGGTTGAAGGTTCACCTTGTAGCGGTTGGCGCGCACGGGGTCGGCGCGGTCAATTTCGACGGCGCCGAGATCGAAGCATTTGTGCAGTTCAAGCCGCCCGTTCAGGTCGGAATCGCGCTGGTCTCGAAGGTCAAAGCGGGACTGCGCAGCGGTCCGACAATGAACAAGATCATCCCGGGCGAGGCGCCGACGGCCGACTCCGCCGACGCGGTGGCGCTCCAGCTTGATACGGACAAGGGATTCTCGCTCGGCTCGGGCAAGACGCAGCGCGTCGTGCTGCCGGTGCGTTTTTCCTTCCCGATCATCGAGTTGCGCGAATTCGCGATCTCCAGCCCCAATGCTGACAAGAAGGATGCGCCGGCCCAGATCGACATCACCACGGTCATCGCCGGCAAGTTTGGATCGGTCTTGTCGTTCGTCTGTGAGGGCGGCGGTGTGTCGCTAATTTCAGCCGATGGCAGCGGATACGACGTAGCGCCGAAATTGCCCGACGGTCTTGGCGTCCGCATCGCCGCCGGGCCCGTGGTTGGCGGCGGCTATCTTCGCCACGACCCGGTGAAGAATGAATATGGCGGCGCGCTGCAGCTGACCTTCGCGAAGATCGGAGTCACCGCGGTCGGGTTGATTCAACCCGACACGATGGCCCTCCTGGTAATCCTCGGCGTGCACTTCCCGGCACCTGGCATCCAACTCGGCTTCGGCTTCTCGATCGACGCGGTAGGCGGCCTCGTCGCTTCCGATCGCCGGCTGGACATCGACCGGCTGTCGGGCCTGCTCAAGGATGGCGCGGTTTCCAACATATTATTGCCCGACGATCCGGTCTCGTCCGCGCCCACCATCCTCAATCAGCTGTCGGCGATCTTCCCTCCGCAAGCAGGAGCCTTCGTCGTTGGGCCGATGGTCGAGCTCGGCTGGGGTGGCAATTCGGGGCTGGTGACCGCACGCGTTGGCGTGTTGATCGCGTTGCCCGACCCGTCGGTTACCATCCTCGGCGCGCTACAGGTGCTGGTGCCGCCCAAGATTGTCGAGAAGGCGCCTCGGATAGTCGAACTCAACATCGACGTGTTCGCCGCGATCGAGCCCGACCAATTCTTCCTCAAGGCAACCTTGCGCAACTCGAAGATCGCCGGATTGGCGATCAGCGGTGATCTTGCGCTGCTGATCCGCTGGGCTTCCGACAGCGCCTTCGCCTTTTCCGCGGGCGGCTTCTTCCCGACATACAAATATCCGCCCAAGCTCGGCGGCCTGCAACGCCTGGCGGTCCAGCTCGATCCGCCCGTCAGCTGGATCACGCTCAAAGTAAGCGGCTATATCGCGGTCACCAGCAACAGCGTCCAGTTCGGCGGCGCGATCGACCTCGCGGCAAAGATTGGTCCAGCCTCGGGCGAGGCACATCTCTCGCTCGACGCCATGTTCGTCTTCTCGCCTCGTTTCGCATTCATCGTCGAGTTCAACGCGTCGGTGGCGATCAAGGCATTCGGCCAATCGATCTGCGGTGCGGCGTTCCGCGGCACCATCTCGGGGACCGCGCCGTGGCATGTCGAAGGATCGGCCAGCGTGTCGATCTTGTGGTGGGATGTGGATTTCCCGGTCGGACCGATCGAATGGGGCGATCACGATGTCTCGGTGCTGCCGCTGGTGGATTCCATGGCGGAAGTGATGAAGGCGTTGAACGACGCCACGGCCTGGTCAGCCCTGCCGCCGGCGGTCAGCGATGCTGTCACGCTTCTGCGTTCCGCCGCCAGCGACGGCAGCGACCACGATCTCGCCAATCTGCTTCAGCCGTTTTCGCTGATCGAGGCCACGCAGAAGATCGCGCCGTTCGACATCGCAATCACCCGGCTCGGGGCTTATGCGAGCACGATCAAGCAGTTCGGTTTCGCCAATCCCAAGATCAATGGCGTCCCCGCCCCGGCCTTCTCCGAGATCAGCGCCCCGTTTGCGATCGGCCAGTTCAAGGAACTGAGTCAGGACGAGAAGGCCTCGAAACCCGACTTCGAAGATCATCCAGCCGGTATCCAGATCGCGCCGGTCGCGGGTACCGCGCTGGGCAGGATCGGCGACGCGACGCTCGAGTGGGATACCTTCTTCCCCAAGGAAGACGAGGCTCCTTTGCGCGGTCGCTGGATACTCTCGACCGAGCTCAACCGCACCCTGATCGCGGCGGGCTCCGTCGCGAAACAGCGACGTAAGGCCGGCAACCCCTACGCTCCAGCGGAGCCCGGACCGATCGCAATGGCCGATCCCGGCCTCAAGAACGTCGTTCCGCTCGCTACCGCGAACGTGGCGGCCAGCGTGGCGATGACCACAACCGAAGCCGATCTGCTCGCCACGGACGCGCTCGTCCGCGGCGAGGCGATGCAGGTCGTCAGCCTGGGGTTGGCAGCATGACGCAGAATTTGAAGACGCTCGCGGGCTACCGCGCCGATCTTTCGACCGCGGTGTTTGCCGGCGCGCCGTTCGTGCCAGAACATGTCGATCTAGGTAGTTTCAGTTTCGTATCCTGGGTGAGAAATGGTCTCGCGAGCGCGATCACCGACCCACCGATTGGCCAGCGCGCCGCGATACCCGTGAGCTTCGACGTAACCGGCACGCCGCCGCCCGCGACCCCACCTTTTCCCGTGCAGACGCAGACCGTATCGCGCACGCTGACGCTGCGCGGACCGGGTGACATAATCGGCATCGATCAGGCGCAGATCGTCCGGCGTTTCCCAGCGCCCAACGTCTTCCTGGGCGATGACAGCTCGCTGGCACAGATCGAGTTCAACCGGCCCGACCTACCCTGGCTGCATTCGCCGGTCCCCGCCGCCGGCGACCGACTCCAGCCCTGGATCGCGCTCGTCGTGTGCGAAGCCGCCAACGCCGATCTGTCGAGCGGTACCGGAGGTTTGCCCGACAAGCTGACGACCCTGCGCGGCGAGTTGCCGGCGCTTGATGACGCCTGGGCCTGGGCACATGCACAAGTGCTCGGCGCGACGACCGACGGCGCTGCGATCGCCGATCGGATGGGCGACGCGCACGCCGATGTGAATCTCTCGCGGCTCATCTGCCCGCGTCGACTCCGCGTCCACACCAGCTATGTCGCTTGCGTCGTGCCGACCTATGATTGCGGCGTAAAAGCCGGACTCGGGCTCGGCGCGGGTACGCTCGACCCCGCCTGGACGACGACCAATCCGCTGGCCGAGATCACGCTGCCGGTTTATACGAGTTGGCGATTTTCGATCAGCGACAGTTTCGATTTCGAGGAACTTGCGCGTCGCCTCGTGCCCGTCGATGCGCCATGGCAGATCGGTCGCCGCGCGGTCGATCTGCGCGCGCCCCACGGCGGCGTCGACGATGACCTCGCCTCGCCCGGCGGGGTCCAATATCTGAAATGCGGCTTGGTATCGCCGTTCGAACCGACCGGCGACGACGTGCTTCCTGAAACCGAGTGGAGCGCCGCGCGCACCGAACAATTGCGCGACCGCATCGAAGTCGATCAGGACGACCCGGACCTGCCCCGCGTGGGCCCGCGGCTTTATGCCCGCTTCCAGCATGGCAGCACTACCGTGCCGGGCGATGCCGCCACGATTTCCAAGTCGTCGGACTGGTTCACGGCGATCAATCTGCGCCCGCTCGACCGCATCGTCGCGGGACTCGGCACCCGGGTCGTCCAAAACGACCAGGACAAGCTGATGCAGGCCGCCTGGCAACAGGTCGGCGCGATCCGCGAGGCAAATGCCGCAATCGATCGCATCAGACTGGCGCGTTACGTTGCCGAGGCGCTGGTGACCAAAACGCTCGCCAAGCTACCCATCGCGTCGCTGACCGCAACGACGCGCGCGGTTCACGGCAAGATCGCGATGCCCACAGGCCCGCAGACCGTATGGGCGAACATCGCCGACAGCGCTCTGCCGCAGGCCGCCGCCGGCATGGCGTTTCGCCGCGCAGTCGTCTCTGGTCCGACAGCGCGGAGCGCCATGAAGGGCGCGACACTGGCAAAACGAGGCGCGCTCGCCGCGATGATCGCTGGCGACAACGGTGCAGCCGCGCATTTACGCGACCTCAGAGTGGATTATGCCGCTCCGGCGGCGCTGGGACCGATGACGGCGGAAGCCGCCGCGACGCTCCCGGCCGACGAACTTGGCAAGGCGCTCGGAGTTGCCGCAAGCGCGGCGGCCACCACGGCGACCCAACGTTTCGGAGTCGTGCCCCGTCTTGCGGCCCGTATCGCAACGCCCCGGTCACAATGGACAATAGTCGACGCGACCACGAGCAACGCGGTCACGACGCTCCAGAAGCAAAGGCTCAGGGCGCTCGACGCATCGACCCGGCAAGCGGCCACATTGACCCCTGGCAGGATCGAGGCCCTCGGCGCTCAATATGCAACGTTGGCACAGCAGGCGCCATCTCTCGCGCCCGTCGTGACACGGCAATTGTCGGTGCTCGACAGCGTGCTCGGTGCGGCGGTGGCGCCAGTCCTGCACATTTTAGCGTCACGCGACGTGCCCGCAGTACGGACATTGAGCGCGACCGCGCCGTCTTTCCGGACGGACCGCGTCGCGTCGAATCCACAATTGGCGACATTCGCAACAACGCGGCGGACGACGCCTATAGCCGCAGCGACAACGGCTTTTGCCGCACTGTCGGGAATCGATCGCTATCGCAATTTCGGCAATCTCGATTTCCAGGCGCGCGGAGCGCCCAAATTGCTCACGAACGCCGCGTTGGCCGACGGCATCGCATCACTGGTGGCCGGAACCGGAATCCGCACGATGCCGCCCACGCCGACATTAGACGCACCGGCGGTCGAGCGGCGCACGCTGCTCGCGGCGCTTGATCCCGGACCCGTCGCGCGCAAGGCAATCCTCGCGCGCCTGAAGGCGTTGCCGAGCTGGTTGCCCGGCACCTGGTTCGACGATCTGCAGGTGAAGCCGATCATGGCCGCGCCACGGTTCGATCGGCCTATGTGGGGCGGACTTGCCGATTGGGACCAAGATTGGCTCATCCCCAACCTGGGGCTGGTCGACGAGACCGATTTCGTCACCTTGCTGTTCGACAATCCTCGCTTTTCCGAAGGGTATCTGGTCGGCTTGTCCGACGAGATGGGCCGTGAGCTGTTGTGGCGCGGTTACCCGACCGACCAGCGAGGCACCTATTTCTGGAGAATGTGGAGCGAGAGCTCGGACGACCTCAAACAGCAGATCGCGCGCTTCGCCGCCGGACCGCTCGGCAGCCACCTCGTCGGCGGGAAGGATCCGCGCGTCGTCATGCTCGTGCGCGGCGCGGTGGTGAAGCGCCACCCCGAGGCGTTGTTCGTCGCGGTACAACGCGATGCCGGGAGCGGGGCCTTCAGCGATCCGCCGACACCCGGTAACAAAGGCGCGATCCTGTTTCACGCCGCGCTCAGCGTCGATACGATTCTGGTCGGATTCGACCTTACCCGCGCCGACATCGACAACGGTAATTGGTGGTTCCTGCTCGCCGAGCATCCCGGCGCTCCGCGCTTCGGCCTCGACCTCCCGCCAGGAGATGCGCCGCCCCCAAATCCTCTGCCCGGCACGGCGACGATATCGATCGACGATCTCGCCTGGGGGCAGCTGCCGATGGCGGGCGGCTTCCTGAATGCCGGCGCCGACGGCCCCACCGCCAAGACCAAGGATGACGGCAGTTTCAAATGGGCGACGAGCAGTGCCGATGCCGCCCGCATCCTGCTCCAAAATCCCGCCCGCGCCGCATTCGAGGCCAAGGCGATGATGCCGCAGGACAATTGATCATGCCGACAAATTCCGACCTGAAATCGCTCCAGGCCGACGCCGCCAGGCTTGGCGCGACGCTGCAGGCGCAGCGCGACGCTGTCGCCATTGCCCGCAAAACCATCGTCGATCTTCAGAATGAGGCGCGCAGCGCCACCTCGCGGATGACGCCGGCCGCACTGGCCGACGCGCACGCGGCGGCCGTCAGGAGGCTCGCGGATGCCCAGTCCGCGATCAGCGATGCGCAGCGGAAGCTGGGCGACCGGCTCGGCCCTTTGCTCGTCGATCCGTGCGATTGTTCGGGGGCGCTGCCGTTGCTCATGCTGCCGATCCGGATTGAGACGCGCTTTGGCGAGCCTCGCGCCGGGGGCGGTGCTACACTGCTCGTGCGGGTGTTTCCCGATACTGTGCATGTCGATTCGCTGCGCCGCGCACTGAGCGATGCCGAGCGCGCGGCGGGTATCGCCTATTGGGTCGCCCTATGGCCCGGTGCTGCCGGTACCGCGCCCTGGACCAATCTCAAGCTCGCCGTCGGTAACAGCCGGGCGGCGTGGGTGGCGGAATCGACCCGGCCGATCAATGCCGGCGATGCGCCAGGGGGTGAACCGGCGTTTCCCGACGCGACCGGGCCCGGTAATGACAGCGCAACGGCAAGACTCTTGCCCGACCGTTTCATCGCGGTGGCGCGGCAGGGCGGCAACGAGTTTCGTGCGACCGGCAAGCCGATTGTCGGCGATCCGGAAATGGGCGTGTTCCTGCCCGACGAGACCGAAAACGATCTGATCACCGTCAATGGCGTCAAGGTATCGCCTGCCAGCAAATGGATCGTCGACTTCCAGACGGCGGTCGACGCCGGCATGGCACTCACCATCGCGTTACCCAACGATCGGCCGATCGAGGACCTTTACGTATTCGGCGTCCGTCGCTCACTCGATCCCAAAGCCGGCGCAAGCGCACTCGACGACCTGCTGTCGGCACATCGTCATTCAGTGGGACTCGGCTTTGTCGAGCAGGGCACCCCATCCAACAATCTTGACGATCAACGCTCCGGGTGGAGCAGCGTTGGTGTCGATGCCGGGCCGGAGCTGGATGGCGCCTTTGCGCTTGGAAGCGGTGATGGCGCGGCAATGGCGGCAGCGCTGGGAATTACCGGTGAGGCATTCGCCGGTGCCGACAATGCCGATCTCGCCGAAGATGCGCTCGCCCGAGCGGCCAATATCGTCGTCTGGCATGCCGCTTACGACATATTCCTCGATACGTTCGCGACGATCACCAACGGCGCGATCGGCGCAATCAGCGAGCGTGATCGCGAGCGGCTGCGCCGGTTGCACCGCGATATCGTGCGCGGGCGTGGGCCGTTGCCCGCGATCCGCGTCGGCAGGCAGCCTTACGGGGTGCTGCCGGTTGGCGCGACCGCGCACAATTGGGTCGAGACCGATCCGTTTCTGGCTCGTGCGCTGCCGCTGATCCGCAATGCGCGGAGTCTCTGGAGCGCGGCCAGCGGTGCCGTGCCCCACATCAATCCCGGCCAGGGCGCCGAAGACGCGACGATGCTGCAACTGCTTGGCATGAGTCCGGTGTCATTGGGCGTGCGCGCTCGCGAAGCAGTCGGCACCGATATCGGCAAAGCCTTTGGCGCGGTCACCGGCGCGGTCGATACCGAGCAGGAATTGTCCCGGCTGCTGGCTGGCCTGATGCTGCCCGGCCAGGGTAATCTGGGAATTCATTACGAGCCCAGCTCAACGCTGGGCGATGCGCGGCCGATCGGCTTGCCCTATGTCCACCCGAGTGATCCCGAGGCGCTGGCCTCGCTTGCCGCCGCGCCTCACACGAAACTTACGGTCAAGAGTGTGCTGCAGGCCATGGCGCAGCTTGCCTGGTCACATGCCAGCGGCCGCGTCGACCGTAACGGCTCCGCCGAGCTGATCAGCGCGATCGCCACCCATATAGAGGGCATCTCGGCGGCCCAAACCAGTGTTGTTCACGAAGCGGCACCGGGTGCTGCCACCGCACCGGCCTTCGAGCTGTTCGATGCAGCGGACCAACTCAGTCCGCTCGCTCCAGAGGGTATCAGCCTGGCCGCCTATCAGCCCGAACTGGCAACACGCACAAGTTTTTCCGCGCTCGCCGCATCGAGCACCAGCACCGCCGCTCGGGCCGAATTTGGCAAGGTCGCGCTCTCCGAATGGTTCCTTGGCCAAGGCATCCAGACCGAGCTCATCGAAGCGCTGACGCTATTAGCCGGCGAGCCTTCGCTCGATCGCCGCCGTATCGCCTTCGCCGAGGCGCTCGATACCGCCTCCCACAGGATCGATGCCTGGGTCACCGCGCTGGTCGATTCGCGGCGCCGCGCGCTGCGCGCCAAGTCTCCGACCGGGATCCAGATCGGTGCCTTCGGTTGGGTGCAGGACATCGACCGCCTCAACGAACCCGAAAGCGGTTATCTGCACGCTCCCAGCATGGGTCAGGCTGTGACCGCCGGCATTTTGCGTAGCGCTTATCTCGCGCACAACAATGATGGCGATCCGGCATCGGACCACGCCTTCGCGATCGACCTTTCCAGCGCGCGTGTGCGCGACGCGATGGATTTGCTCGATGCCGTGCGAGAGGGGCAAGGGCTCGCCGCGGCACTTGGCTACCGCATCGAGCGCGGCCTGCACGAGGCCGGACTCGATCGTATCGTCCTCAACTTGCGCAAGTTGGCGCCGCTCGCCACCGGGCAACTGGTCGACAATGGCGGCCCTCCCCTGGATGCGAGTGTCGCCATGCACCTCGCCATCGCAAATGTCGTCGACGGCGTTGCACTGGTCGAGAAGGCCAAGGCCGATTTCAATGCGGTCGCGGTCGCGGCGAGCGCCAAGCCCGAAAATAACCCCTATGTCGATACCAACGCCTGGCAGCCGCTGACCAGCGACGAGGTGACCTCGCTCCGGGCAATCATAGCGGCGGCCGCCGGATCGCTCGATGCCGCGAGTGACGTGTTGCTGGCGGAATCGGTCCACCACCTCGCGCAGGGCAACATGTCGCGCGCGGCGGCCGCAATCGACGCGGCGTCGAGCGGCGATTCTCCGGTACCAGTGCCCGAATTCGTCGCGACCCCGGCGACTGGCGGCCTGGTCACCCACCGGCTGATGCTGGTCGTGCAAGAGGGTGACGACTGGGGCACAACTCAACCCCGCGCGAGCGCCGAGCCGGCGCTTGAACGCTGGGCTGCGTCGCGGCTCGGCGCTGCCGACACGATCATGGTCACCGACGCTCCCGAGAGGACGCTGGCCGACACCGGCCTCGCCGCGCTCGACATCGTCTATGGCAGTGCCGATCCGACCGCGCTCGCGATGCTGGTGCGCAGCAAGCTCGGCCTTGCGGATGATGCCCCGCTTATCAATGCGGCCGATCCAGGCTGGCCGGCGGAGAAGCGCGGCTATGGCGATGTCGTCACTGCGGCCGCAGTGCTGCGAACCGTGCTCGCCGGGGCAAGCCCGGCGCGGCCGGGTGACCTCGGAGTCCCGGACGCGAATCCGGCTGGGCGCGATATCAGCGCGGCATCGCTTGCCGACGCGATAAACCGCGCCCGCACGGCCCACGACATGCTTGCCGGCCGTCGCGACGCGCTCGCAAGCGCGCTTGGCCAGGATCCGATTGTCGCCGAAACGCTTCGATCGGCGCTTTTCGCGCTTGCCGACTTCGGGATCATCGCGCCGGCGGGCAGCACCGGAACCGATATAGCCCGGCTCGCCTTGGAGATGGCAAGCCAGCGGCTCACCCGCGCCGACGCGCTGTTCGCGTCACCGACCGGCGTCGATGCAGACCTGATCGCAAAAATTGCGGTTGCCCTGTTCGGTGACGGGTTCTGGATCCTTCCCTCGATTGGGAAAGCTGCCGCCGTAACGAGCGACGAGTGGGACGTTGCGCTCGGCCAACGCGCCACGCTTGCGACACCCGCAGCATTGCGCCGTTGGATTGCCGACACCGGCTCGGTGCGCGCGGCGGTGGCGCGCTATGGCGACACGTTGCTGCTCGCCGATGCGCTTGCGACGACGCCCACATTGTCCGCTGTGCAGGTTACCCAGCGTGGGTTCGCCGCGCCGGACAAATGGATTGGGGCGGGCCTGGCCGACAATGTCGCGGGTGCCTTCGTGATCGAGTCGCTCGGCTGGAACGACACCGCCCAGCCGGCAACATTCCTGATACTCGATCATTTTGTCGAGCGCCTGCCCGGACCGGACGCGAACACCACCGGCATCGCCTTCAACGCGCCGTCTCCCAATGCGCGACCGCCGCAGGCATGGATGCTCGCAATAGCGCCCGACGATAAGAACTGGACGACCGACACGCTTCTGGCGACGCTCCGCGACACCGCCGATCTCGCCCGGGTCCGCGGCGTCACGCTTGAGCGGCAGCCTTATCCCGCGCGTATATTGCCGGTGCTCTACCAGCAGAGCTGGTCGCTTCGCGGCGAGGACGTTTTCGACTTCTCCAAGTTCGCATTGACCTCCGAACTCACGGACAAATCCCTTTATTCCATGCGTTTCGTGAAGGACGATTGAGATGATCATCGCCGAGCCCAGGCAGATCTCAGCAACGCTGATCAACGCAGGGTTGATTTTGGAGCCGCCCGCTTTTTCCCGGCTTGAACCGCAATCGGTGACGGGCGACCCGACCCCTGGCGTCGCCGCTGCGATACATGATCCGCTATGGTCGCTGCTGCGCCAGTGGCAGGTTGGGGAATTTGCGGGCGAAGATGCGGGGACGCCGCTCGCGGTGACGATCGAAACCGTCAGCACGCCGCTCACATTGTTTGCACCCGGCGCGATAGATAGCCGGGCAACCCTCTCCGGCCAGCCGATCGGCAGCCGCGCGACGCTCGACCGGCTGATCGAGGCGGAGCCTCCGGGCAAGCCGAGCGCCGGCAGCCGCCAGCGCGCTGAGGCGGCGGCGACGCTGGCCGAAGCACTTGCCGAGGCCGGGCACGACGCGGCGTCGACACTACGCCAGCGCTATCCTTTTGCCGCCGGCGCGACCGGCGATCTGCCGCGTCCCTCACTGGCGCTGATGCTTCGCGCCGCTGCCGACGGCGAGTTGATCGCCGCCGATCTCGAGGCCGGCCTCCCAGACTGGCTGGCGCCGGCGACCGCCGCTGCCAAAGCCGCCGCGCAGGACTGGCTCGCCTGGTATCGCGCCAGCGTGTCGCCGACGAGGGGAGGTGACTGCTGGAATCCGATGCGGCTCGAATATCATTTTTCGGTCGCGACGGATGCCGGCCCCGGCCAGAAGGTGTTCACCGCGCCGATGCACTTGGGTGGCGATGTCGACTGGCATGGGCTCGATCTCGCGCCGGATGTGAGCATGCCCCCCACCGAAGACCCGGCATTCCCGATCCAGCCGCACGATCCGGTGCTACCCGCCGACGGCACGCCCCCGACCGCGTTAGTCGCGCCGCTGCGCTTTGCAGGCATGGCAGCGGACCGCTTTTGGGAATTCGAGGATGGCCGCGTCAATTTCGGCTCGATGTCGGTGCAGATCAACGATCCGGCGCGCTTATGCCTGATCGAGTTCGCCACCGTTTACGGCTGCGACTGGTTCATCGCACCCGTCGAGGTGTCGGCCTCAGCCTTCACCACGATCGCCACTTTGTCGGTGACCGACAGCTTTGGCGTCACCACCAACATTCCGCGCGCCAGCACCGGATCTTCCCAAGCGCGCTTCTGCCTGTTTGAACCGAGCATCGCCGGCACCTCCGTCACCGCGCGCGGATTGCTGACGATTGGCGGCGCGCGCGGCGCCACCGAAGGTCCGCCACGCGAGACGGTTCTGTTTTTACGTGACGAGACCGCCAACATGGTCTGGGCGGTCGAGACGACCGTCGAAGATGCCTCGGGGCTTAGCCGCAGCCGTCAGGACGAGCCGCAGCCGATTCCCGAATTTCCCGCGCCCGATGGAAAAGCGGAATTGCGCTACACGCTTGAGACAGAGGTGCCGCGCCACTGGGTGCCGATGGTACCGGTGCCGACTGCCGGGGTGGAAAATGGTTTCGTACTGCGCAAGGGCACGATGACCGAAAGCGACGAGAGCCGTGGCCAGATCCTCGCCGGCAAACCTCGGGATCTGTTCGATCCCGAAGTGCCCCGCAGCGGCATCCGTGTGTCGCGCATTCCAGCGCTCGCGCGTGATGCGGCCGGCAGGCCGCTTCGCTGGACAGCATTACGCTCGGGCCAGGGCTTCGGCGAACTGACCAGCGGCTTCGCCTCCGACAGCGCCACCAAGATCTGAAGCAGCGTTCGCACCAGAGGCTCTCCACCCGCGGGTGCGCGGGGTCAGCGCCAGTCGCGGGCAGCCTGGACAACATCCTCGCGCGCGACCGGCTGCTGCGCCCTGTCGCTTTGGAAAATCGCCATCCGGCCGACGAGGCTGGGCTTGCCCAGCCACTTTTCGACGTGCTTGTAATGCGCGCGCGGCGCATAATCGTCGAAGCAGATCGTGGTCGGATGGTTGCCCGCTTGCCCTTGGCGGGCCGCTTCGAGCGCACAGGCACAGCGCATCCGGCCATCAACCAGCACGAGATCGGGCAAGGGGCGTTTGAGCGCCTTCAACTCGCGATAGGCGGCATCGACATAGCCGAGCCAGCGCGCCTTGCGGGTCGCGGTGGGGCGCTTGAACATGGGGGCGCCCCATTCGACCGTGGTACCGATATTCGCCACGAGCAGCCTGACCGGCCCATGCGGCCGTATCTTCTTTCGCACCGCCCGGGCGAAGAAAGGGTCGCCCTCGACCGTGATGGTCGGCACATCGCTGTGGTCGGCGAGCACGGTCGACCCCCCGGCGCCATATTCGACGTAAGACCTGGCCTTGGCCAGCAATGCCCGGAAATTAGCGCTGGACGCGTCGTCGAACCAGGGATCGTCGGGGACCGAAAAGCCGACCACGCGCTGGTTGTAGAAAAACCGGGCTAGATCCCGAACTCGGCTAACTGACAGCATCGTATTTCCCCCGTTCGCGAGGCTGACGATGTCGCTATATTATCGTCGCGCCATGCCAAAGAACAGCGACTTCGACATTGCGTTCCCGAAATGGTCGCCGCGAAGTCTCGCTTCGCCGCAAGAACAAGTTTGGCCAAAGCCAATTTGGGGGATGTGTCGGCGGAGATCGTCGGAGGGGTTATTTAGGAGCGGCGAGTCCCGGCAGGAGCGCCGCCTGCCCCGTCAGATCTTCGCCGGACAATAACTCTTCAGATAATCGGGATGACTGGGCATCGTCGCCACTTTGTCGGCGATCTGCTGACGGATGGCGGAAAGCTGCGCGCGTAATTCGTCATAGGGCATCATCGCGGCGAGCCGATGATACCCCTCGGGCATCACGCGCTGGCCCGGCAACACCATCGCCCAGCTGTCGACGCGGAATAACTCATGCGGGAGCTGGTAGGCGCGCGCATCCTCCCGCCACAGATCGATCCGCTGTTTCAACGAATCCGGTATGTCCATCGCGCGGCAGCGTTTCCAGAATTCGGAATCGTCGCGTTCGCTGACGTGGTAATGGAGAATCACGAAATCGCGGATATTCTCGAATTCCGCGCGCGATTTCTCGTTGAAGCGCCGCACCAGCGCATCGTGACAGCCATCGAAGGGAAAATCCTGGATGAGCCGCGTGACCGCGGTCATCATCAGGTGGATGCTGGTCGATTCCAGCGGCTCGATGAAGCCGTTGGCAAGGCCCAGAGCGACGCAATTTTTGACCCAGGTCTTGTTACGCATGCCCGTCTTGAAACGGAGCTGCCATGGTTCGATCAGCGGCTCGCCGTCGATATCGGCGAGCAGCTTCGCGCGCGCCTCGTCGTCCGACATATATTCGTTGCAATAGACGATGCCGTTGCCCTCCCGCCCCTGGAGCGGGATGCGCCAGCGCCAGCCCGCCTGATGCGCATAGCAGGTGGTGTAGGGCGTCGGTCCGGCGGGCTGCGTCGACTGGACCGCGATCGCGCTGTTGGTTGTGATCCAATGGCTCCAGTCGTCGAACGGGGTTTCGAGCGCTTGCCCCAGCAGCAGCGACCGAAAGCCGGTGCAGTCGATGAACAGATCGCCTTCGATCCGCGCGCCATTTTCCAGCACGATCGCGTCGATATTGCCGCTCGTCGCATTGCGCTCGACCAACTGGATCTTGCCTTCGATCCGCTTGACCCCGGCAGGCTCCGCCAGGCTGCGCAGGAACTGGACGTAGCGCGCCGCATCGAGATGATAGGCATAGCCGATGCCGGGCGCGGCATCGTGGCTGAACCGGTTTGCTTCGCCCGCGACCCATTCCAGGCAATATTCGCCGAGCTCGCCGCCCATTCCCTTGGCGCGCGCATGCAGCCAGAAATGATGGAAATCCGCCATCCAGCTCCACGGTTTTCCAAGATAGCCGAACGGGTGAATGAACCGATCGCCGATCCGCGCCCAATCACGGAACTCGATGCCGAGCTTGAAGGTGCAGAGCGCGGCCGACATGAATTTGCGTTCGTCGATCTTCATGAAATCGTGGAAGCCGCGGAAGGTCGGCACGGTGGATTCGCCTACCCCGACGGTCGAAATCTCATCCGATTCCACCAGGATGATGTCGAGCAATGGGCCGAGATGGCGGACGAGGGCGGTCGCGGTGACCCAGCCCGCGGTACCGCCGCCGGCCACCACCACGCGCCTGACCGCCTGATTGCCCGTCTTCTTCGCCATCCCCCGCTCCCATCTGTGTTTGCGGCAGCTTACGCAGGGCGGCTTCGATGGGAAGTCGAAAGATCCTCGTGATCGGCGGGCAACTGGCGAAGCCCGCCGCGATCCGCCATGATCGGTCGATGCCCGCCTCGCTTCACAATCCGCTCTTCCTGACGGTAGCGGCGATCGCGGTAATCCTGCTCGGTTTGGGCAAAGGCGGGCTCGCGGGCGTCGGCGCGCTGGGCACCCCGTTGCTCGCCCTGGTGGTGGGGCCGATCGAGGCGGCGGCGATCATCCTGCCCATCATGATCGTGCAGGACGCGGTCAGCGTCTGGGCCTTCCGGAAGAGCTGGGACGGCGGCATACTCGCCCTCATGCTGCCCGGCGCGGTGATCGGGATCTTCGCCGCTTATTGGTTCGCCGCCAGTCTGCCGGAGAAGGGAATGCAGATCCTGCTTGGGCTGATCTCGATCCTGTTCGCCGCGCGCAGCTTGTGGCTGGAGCGCGGCGGACGCGTCCCCGCCCCGGCCGACCCGCCGCGTTGGTTCGGCTTTCTGATCGGGATCGGTTCGGGGGTGACCAGCCAGGTCGCCCACGCCGGCCAGCCGCTTTTCCAGATCTATATTCTGCCCAAAAAGCTGCCGCGCGACATGCTGGTGGGGACGACCGCGATCTATTTCGCGGCGGTCAACTGGATCAAGGTGCCCGCTTACCTCGCGCTCGGGCAGCTTGGCCGCGCGCAGCTGATGGAGAGCCTGATCATGATGCCGATCGCGCTCGCGTCCACGCTGGCCGGCGTCTGGGTGGTGCGCAGTGTCGATACCGATCGCTTCTATGCGGTCATCTACTGGCTGATGCTCGGGGTTGGCCTCAAACTCGTTTGGGACGGTTTCGCCTGAACGAGTTTTGGTTGCGACGGGCCTAGTTTAACCGGGTTGCCTGCGAATGGCGCGCGGCCGCAGAAGCGCCGCGATCCTCCACGGAGTCGCTTTTGTTATGGCCGATCTGTCGTCCTTCCTCATCTCCCGGCGCTGGCCGGCCGTGCACCCCGACCGCATCCAGCTTTATTCGCTGCCCACGCCCAACGGCGTGAAGGTTTCGATCATGCTGGAGGAGACCGGCCTGCCCTACGAGCCGCACCTGGTCGACATCAACAAGGACGAGAGCCACACGCCGGAATTCCTGGCGCTTAATCCCAATGGCAAGATTCCGGCGATCATCGATCCGAATGGCCCCGGTGGCCAGCCGTTGCCCCTGTTCGAATCCGGCGCGATCCTCCAATATCTGGCCGAGAAGAGCGGCCAGTTCCTTCCCGCCGATCCCGCGCGCCGCTACCAGACGCTGCAATGGCTCCATTTCCAGATGGGCGGGGTCGGGCCGATGTTCGGTCAGCTCGGCTATTTTCACAAATTCGCCGGCCGCGAGATCGAGGACAAGCGTCCGCTCCAGCGCTACGTTACCGAAACCAAGCGGCTGCTCGGCGTGCTCGAAGCGCATCTCGAAGGCCGCACCTGGATGATGGGTGAAGATTATACGATCGCCGATATCGCGCTGATGGGGTGGGTTCGTAACCTGATTGGTTTCTACGGAGCAGCCACAATCGTCCAATATGACATGCTCAAGAGCGTACCGGCCTGGCTGGAACGCTGCCTCGCGCGGCCAGCGGTGCAGCGCGGCCTCACCATCCCGGCGCGGCCTGCCGACTGATCGTCAGCGCCGGCGGCTTTTCTGGAAGACCGCCCAGATGATGATCGCGAATGCGACCAGGCGAAGCAGGAAGAGCGGGCTGCGGTCCTCGACCGGAACGCGGGCGAGCACGACCAGGGCCTGGTTCAGTCCCAACAGCAGGAAGGCGAGCGCGAAGGCCAGAAACAGGCCATCGCGCGTCCGCTTCCAGAAGCGCAGGAAGAAGAGCGCGGCGAGGGCGAAGCCCATCGTCACCGCGCCTGCGAGGAAGGCATAGCCGATCGTGATCATTCGGCCTCCAGATCCCAGACGAAACCGAAGAGCAGGATTGCAACAGCGGCCAAAGCAAGCGCCGGTCGCCACAGGCCAAAGTCGATGTCGGGGAAAACCAGGATATCGAGGATGACGAGCAGGCTGTTCGCCGCAAGCAATACGAAGCAGATCGCGCTCCAGAACAGCAACCGCGCGCGTGTGGCGCGGTAAGACCGGACCAGCAAAAAGGCGCACAAACAACTTGTCACGAGGCACAGGCTGTACACGGCCGTGGGAAAGACGTCGGACATGCTCAGTCCTTCCATAGTCTGAAGGCGTCGGCGAAATTGGCGAGGCCGGGATGCCCCGCCGAAAGAATGGCTCTCCGCACCGCCTCGGGTTTTCTCGAATAAAGCTCCTCGGCGGAATCCATGAGCTGCTCCAGTTCGGAGCTAACCGGCTGATAGCGGGCGCAGCCGTCCCCATCGATGCTGATCAATCCGGCGCGCATGAGGCAATCGAGGCTTTGCGACACGATCAGGACGCTGCCGCGCAATATGTGCACCAGCTCTTCGGCCGACCATGCGCGCTCAGGCGTACGCTTGAGGTGCAGCAGCAGTTCGAGCGCCCATACGCTGCGGAATGCGCCGCGGATGAAGCTGGAGACGGAATCGGTCGCGGCCATGGGTCGGGCTTGCTCTCCTGCCTTTCGAAAGGCGCTTTGGATTGTATTACGACATAGTTGCAACCCCTTAACCTCGTTTACTTCCATTTCCCTTGAGGAATTCGGTTCCCTGTGCTTCTCTGTGCGTGGGTGGGGGGCCGCCCGTCGATTACCGGGCGCAAGAAGGCTTTAGGAGCTTCTGCGCGTGAACGCCCATGTCCCCGTCGACCAATTTGACCGCCGCCAGCTCATTGCCGCGCTCCGCGCGCTTCGCCGCGGCGATTTTTCCGTCCGATTGCCCGAGGATGCACAGGGTGCCGACCCGGAGATCGCGACCTTGTTCAACGAGGTGGTCGCGCTCAATGAGGAGATGACGCAGGAGTTCGAACGCCTGTCGATGGTGGTCGGTAAGGAAGGCAAGATCACCCAGCGCGGCCGCGTCAAATCGGCCACCGGCGGTTGGGAGAGCGCGATCCGGTCGGTCAACGAGCTGATCGAGGACATGGTGCAGCCGACGACCGAGGTTGCGCGTGTGATCGGCGCGGTCGCCAAGGGCGACTTGAGCCAGAGCATGACCGTCGAGATTGACGGCCGGCCGCTACGGGGCGAATTCCTGCGCATCGGCAAGGTCGTGAACACGATGGTCGATCAGCTGAACTCCTTCGCCTCCGAAGTGACGCGCGTGGCGCGCGAAGTCGGTACCGAGGGCAAATTGGGCGGCCAGGCGAACGTGAAGGGCGTTGCTGGCACCTGGAAGGACTTGACCGACAATGTGAACGCGATGGCGACCAACCTGACGGGTCAGGTGCGTAACATCGCCGAGGTGACCACCGCCGTGGCGCTGGGCGATCTTTCCAAGAAGATCACCGTCGACGTGAAGGGCGAAATCCTCGAGCTCAAAAACACCATCAACACGATGGTAGATCAGCTCAATTCGTTCGCGTCGGAAGTGACGCGCGTGGCGCGCGAGGTCGGTACCGAAGGCAAATTGGGCGGCCAGGCGCGCGTGGAAGGCGTCGCCGGCACCTGGAAGGATCTCACCGACAACGTGAACCTGATGGCCGACAACCTTACCGGCCAGGTCCGCAACATCGCCGAAGTGACCACCGCCGTCGCCTCGGGCGACTTGTCCAAGAAGATCACCGTCGACGTGAAGGGCGAAATCCTCGAGCTCAAAAACACCATCAACACGATGGTCGACCAGCTCAACGGCTTCGCATCCGAAGTGACGCGCGTGGCGCGCGAAGTCGGCACGGACGGCAAGCTCGGCGGCCAGGCGCAGGTGCCGGGCGTGGGTGGTACCTGGAAGGATCTGACCGACAACGTGAACCTGATGGCGGCCAACCTGACGGGTCAGGTGCGCAATATCGCCGAAGTGACCACGGCCGTCGCCTCGGGGGACTTGTCCAAAAAGATCACGGTGGACGTGAAGGGCGAAATCCTCGAGCTCAAAAACACGATCAACGTCATGGTCGATCAGCTCAACTCCTTCGCCTCCGAAGTGACGCGCGTGGCGCGCGAAGTCGGTACCGAGGGCAAATTGGGCGGCCAGGCGCGCGTGGAAGGCGTCGCCGGCACCTGGAAGGATCTCACCGACAACGTGAACCTGATGGCCGACAACCTTACCGGCCAGGTCCGCAACATCGCCGACGTGACGACCGCCGTGGCGAAGGGCGACTTGTCCAAGAAGATCACCGTCGACGTGAAGGGCGAAATCCTCGAGCTCAAAAACACCATCAACACGATGGTGGACCAGCTCAACGGCTTCGCATCCGAAGTGACGCGCGTGGCGCGCGAAGTGGGTTCGGACGGCAAGCTCGGCGGTCAGGCGCAGGTGCCCGGCGTGGGCGGCACGTGGAAGGACCTTACCGACAATGTGAACGCGATGGCCGCCAACCTCACCGGCCAGGTGCGTAACATCGCCGAGGTGACCACCGCCGTGGCGTTGGGCGATCTTTCCAAGAAGATCACGGTGGACGTGAAGGGCGAAATCCTCGAGCTCAAAAACACGATCAACACGATGGTCGACCAGCTCAACGGTTTCGCCTCCGAAGTGACGCGCGTGGCGCGCGAAGTGGGTTCGGAAGGCAAGCTCGGCGGCCAGGCGCAGGTGCCGGGCGTGGGCGGCACCTGGAAGGATCTGACCGACAACGTGAACGCGATGGCCGCGAACCTCACCGGCCAGGTCCGCAACATCGCCGAGGTGACCACGGCCGTGGCATTGGGCGACTTGTCCAAGAAGATCACGGTCGACGTGAAGGGCGAGATTCTCGAGCTCAAGAACACGATCAATACGATGGTGGACCAGCTCAATTCGTTCGCCTCCGAGGTTACGCGCGTGGCGCGCGAGGTGGGTACCGAGGGCAAATTGGGCGGCCAGGCGCATGTGCGCGGCGTCGCCGGCACCTGGAAGGATCTGACCGACAACGTCAACCTTATGGCCGACAATCTGACCGGCCAGGTCCGCAACATCGCCGACGTGACCACCGCCGTGGCGAGGGGCGACCTTTCCAAGAAGATCACGGTCGACGTGAAGGGCGAAATCCTCGAGCTCAAAAACACGATCAACGTCATGGTCGATCAGCTCAACGGCTTCGCCTCCGAAGTGACACGCGTGGCGCGCGAAGTGGGCACCGAAGGCAAGCTGGGCGGTCAGGCGCAGGTGCCGGGCGTGGGCGGAACGTGGAAGGACCTTACCGACAACGTGAACCTGATGGCGACCAACCTCACCAACCAGGTGCGCGGTATCGCCGACGTCGTGACCGCGGTGGCGCAGGGCAACCTCAAGCGGAAGCTGACCGTGGACGCGAAGGGCGAAATCGCCGCGCTGGCCGAAACGATCAACTTCATGATCGAAACACTCGCCACCTTTGCCGACCAGGTGACCAACATGGCGCGTGAAGTCGGCATCGAGGGCAAACTCGGCGGCCAGGCGCGCGTGCCGGGCGCCGCGGGCCTGTGGCGCGACCTTACCGACAACGTGAACCAGCTCGCCGCCAATTTGACCAACCAGGTGCGCTCGATCGCCGACGTGGCAACCGCGGTCACCAAGGGCGACCTTACCCGCTCGATCGCGGTGGAAGCGTCGGGCGAGATGGCCGCGCTCAAGGACAATATCAACGAGATGATCCGCAACCTGAAGGATCAGACGTTGAAGAACGCCGAGCAGGATTGGCTCAAGACCAACCTCGCCCGTTTCAGCCGCATGCTGCAGGGCGAACGCGATCTCGCGACCGTGTCGAACCTGATCATGTCAGAGCTCGCGCCGCTGGTGAATGCACAATATGGCGTGTTCTACGTTACCCGCCGCGAGGAGAATGACACGGTCCTCGACCTTGTCGCGAGCTACGGCGCGGAGAAGCGCGAGGAACTCAAATCGGTGTTCAAGCTGCGCGAGGGCCTGGTCGGCCAATGCGCCGCCGATCGCCGCGCGATGCTGCTCAAGGACGTTCCCAACGAGTTCATCAAGATCGGTTCGGGCCTCGGCCACGCCAAGCCCGCCAATGTCGTCATCATGCCGGCCTTGTTCGAGGACGATGTGAAGGCGGTGATCGAATTGGCTTCGTTCAGCGAGTTCAACGAGTCCCACCAGACCTTCCTCGACCAGCTGATGGAATCGGTCGGCATCGTGCTCAACACGATCGCGGCGACGATGCGTACCGAGGGCCTGCTCAAGCAATCGCAATTGCTGACGCAGGAGCTGCAGGCACGCCAGACCGAGCTCACCACCAAGCAGGAAGAGTTGCACAACACGAACGAGGAATTGCAGGAGAAAGCCCAGCTTCTCGAGAATGAGAAGAAGCAGGTGGAAGCCAAGAATTTCGAGATCGACATGGCGCGGCGCGCGGTCGAGGAGAAAGCCGAGCAGCTCGCGCTGACGTCCAAATACAAGTCCGAATTCCTGGCCAATATGAGCCACGAACTCCGGACCCCGCTCAATTCGCTGCTGCTGCTGTCGAAGCTGCTGGCGGACAATCCGCAGGGCAATTTGAACGAGAAGCAGACCGAATTCGCGCGCACGATCCACTCGGCAGGCTCGGACCTTCTGAGCCTGATCAACGACATTCTCGATCTGTCCAAGATCGAATCCGGCACCGTGTCGATCGAGATCGGCGACATGCCGGTGGCGGGCCTCGGCCAGCATATGGAGCGCACCTTCCGCCAGCTCGCGGCGGACAAGGGGCTCGACTTCAAGGTTCAGTTCGACTCCGGCCTGCCTTCGTCGATCCGCACCGACGAGAAACGGCTCCAGCAGGTCGTGCTCAACCTGCTCTCCAACGCGTTCAAGTTCACCGCGCAGGGCGGCGTCACACTCAGCGTCGCGAGCGCGACGGCGGGATGGAGCACCAACCATCCCGTGCTCAAGACCGCCGATCAGGCGATCCGGATCAGCGTCACCGACACCGGCATCGGCATTCCCGAGGACAAACAGAAACTTATCTTCGAGGCGTTCCAGCAGGCCGACGGCACCACCAGCCGCAAATATGGCGGTACCGGCCTCGGCCTCTCGATCAGTCGCGAGATCGCGCGCCTGCTCGGCGGCGAATTGCAGGTCCGCTCCAAGCCAGGTGAGGGCTCGACCTTCACGCTGTTCATCCCGCTCCAGGCGAGCCTGCCGGCGACCACGCCGGTTACCGGAGCCCAGCCGCGCTACGAGAATAGCGGCGCGGTTGTAGCATCCGCGCTGCCGACCAGCCTGGAGATCGTCGATGACCGCGACGCGCTTGGCGAAGATCCGTTCGTGTTGATCGTCGAGGACGATCCCACCTTTGCCTCGATCCTGCTCGATCTTGCGCGGGATGCAGGGCTCAAAGGCGTGGTCTCGACCGCGGGCGCGGGCACATTGTCGATGGCGCGCAAACTTCAGCCCAATGCGATCACGCTCGACCTTGGCTTGTCCGATATCGACGGCTTCGTGTTGCTCGACCTGCTCAAGCACGACCCGCAGACCGGCCATATCCCGATCCATGTCGTGTCCGGCGCGGACGAAGCGGACAAGGCGATGGACATCGGCGCGTTCGGCATCACCACCAAGCCCGCCGCCCAGGAGGAATTGTTCGGCGTGTTCCGCACGATGATCCGGCAGATCAATCGCACCGAACGGCGCATCCTGATCGTAGGCGACGCGGCACCCCGTCGTGCCGCCGCGGAGGCGCTGGGCGATGCCGGCGTGCAGATCGAGGATGCGGGCAGCATCGCCAAGCACAAGAAGGCGCTCGACCATTTCGACGTGCTGCTGCTCGCTTATGCGGACAGCGCGAAGGCCGCGCTCGAGCTCGCCAAACTGGGCACGAGCGACAATGTGCCGCCCATTCTGGTCCTGAGCCAGGACGGCGACACGGCTCACCTCGCCGCCCAGGCGACCGAGCTTGGCGGGGGACGCGACGTCGCGATCGTGGGCGGGCTGGAAGAGCTGGCCCCCCGGCTGGCCTATACAGCGCGGCGCGCGCGCAGCCCGATCAACGACAATGCGGCGGCAGCGCGCGCGCCCGTCGCGGACGAGCTGCGTGGAGCGAAAGTGTTGATCGTCGATGACGATATTCGCAACATCTACTCGCTCACCAGCGTTCTGGAGACTTATGGGGTCGAGGTGCTGCACGCCGAACGCGGCCGTGACGGCATCACGATCCTGGAAAATACGCCTGACATCAACGTTGCATTGATCGACATCATGATGCCTGAAATGGACGGTTACGAAACGATGCAGCAGATCCGGGCGGATTCTTCGCTTGGCGGCGTGCCGCTGGTTGCGGTCACTGCCAAGGCGATGAAGGGCGACCGCCAGAAGTGCCTCGATGCCGGGGCGTCCGATTATATCGCCAAGCCGGTCGACATCGAATTGATGCTGGCCTTGCTGCGCGTCTGGATCGGCCGCTCGCGCGAGAGCGCGGCCGCTGGCGGCTTTGCTGAGGCGGCTGCGGAGTAAACGTGGCTCGTTCCTTCCCTTCGGGCGGCGCCGATCGGGCGCGTATTCTGCTGGTCGACGACGACGAGCGTAACCTGCTCGCCATCAAGACCGTACTCGACGACGTCGCCGACGTGGTCGTCGCCAATTCGGGCGAGGAGGCGTTGCGCCACTTGCTCAAGGGCGAGTTCGCGGTGATCCTGCTCGACGTCTACATGCCGGGCATGGACGGCTACGAAACCGCCCAGATGATCCGCAGCCGTGAGCAGACCAAGCGCATCCCGATCGTCTTCCTCTCCGCGGTGAACAAGGAGAGCGAGCACCTGTTACGCGGCTATGCGATGGGTGCGGTCGACTACGTGTTCAAGCCGGTCGATCCGATCGTGCTGAAGTCGAAGGTCGCGGTGTTCGTCGACCTGTTCCAGATGCGGCGCGAGATCCAGCGCAACGCCGCGCATGAGCAGCGGCTGCTCGACGCGACGATCCGCGCTAATGCCGAGAAACTGCGTATCGAGCAGGAATTGCGGCTGGCCGAGCAGCGCCAGGCGGCGATCCTGGAATCGCTGCCCATCGTTCTCTACCTCGAGGACAAGGACGCATCGCCCCGCGTGCCCCGCTTCGTGGCCGGCAATTTCCTGGCTCTGACCGGCTTCGATTTCGATGCGGTGCGGGCCAATCCCAATTTGTGGGAGGAGCGGCTCCATCCCGAGGACCGGGACCGCGCACTCGCCGGTATCGTCAGCCGTCGCGGCGCCCACGCGGGCGCCTTTGAATATCGCTGGCAGTGCGCCGACGGCAGCTGGAAGCATTTCCTCGACCAGGCCGTGCTACTGCGCGACGATATGGGCAACATGACCGAGTTCGCCGGCACGATCCTGGATGTGACCGAGCGCAAGGCATTGGAGGCCCAGCTCACCCACAGCCTCAAGATGGATGCGATCGGGAAGCTCACCGGCGGCATCGCGCACGATTTCAATAATCTGCTCGCGGCCGTGCTGGGCGGGATCGGCATGATCGAGCGGCGGATCAAGATGAGCGACGACCAGAAGCGGATCGTCGACATGACCAGGCACGCCGCCGAGCAGGGCACAGAGCTGGTCAGCCGCCTCCTGTCCTTCGCGCGTCGCCAGACGCTCGAACCGGCGCATCTGCCGATCAAGCGCCTGGGTGAATCGGTCGGCGATCTGCTGAGTCATACGCTGGGCGGACTGGTCCAGCTCGAGTGGAAGCTGGCAGGCGATCTATGGCCGGCTTATGCCGACGCTTCGCAGCTCGAACTCGCGCTCATCAATCTGATCATCAATGCGCGGGATGCCATGCCCGATGGCGGAAGCATCACCGTTACCGGCGAGAATCGCACGCTTGAGCCGGTCAACGAAACCGGCCTCATTCCGGGCGATTATGTTCTGCTGACGGTCGCCGACAATGGTGCGGGTATCCCCTCCGAATTGATTGACCAGGTGCTGGAGCCCTTTTTCACCACCAAGGAGATCGGCAAGGGCACCGGCCTGGGTCTGTCGATGGTCTATGGTTTTGCCCAGCAATCGGGCGGCACCCTGCGCATCGACAGCACGATCGGAGCCGGCACGCGCGTGGAAATCTGGCTGCCGCGCGCGATCGCGGACGCCGAAGCCCAATTGAAGGAGGTGAGCAAACGCCCCGAGGTCGTCCCGACGCCGGCCGCATTGCGGATCCTGCTGGTCGACGACCATGCCGGTGCGCGCATCACCACCTCGGCGCTGCTGCAGGATATGGGTCACGAGGTCGTGGAGGCTTGCGACGGGCCCAAGATGCTGGATCAGCTGCGCGCCGCACCTGACGGTTTCGACCTGATTGTCAGCGATTATGCGATGCCGCTCATTTCGGGCGCCGAAGGCATCCGTCAGGCGCGTGAAATCTGCGCCGACATTCCCGCCATCCTTGTCACCGGTTATGCGGAAGCAGCCTCGATTTCGGGCCGGCCGTCGGACGTGCATATCCTGCTCAAACCGTTCGGCGCGGAGCAATTCGCCGCCGCCATCGCAAGCGCGATCAACCGCCGGTCGGTGGCCATCGCGGCGGAGTAACCTTCATCCCGTTCGTGTCGAGACGGTGCCCAACCCCTCGATACGGCGTCTCGACAAGCTCGACGTCCCACTCGGGGCGAACGGATGGTTAAGGCAGCTCGTCCAGAAATGCCGCGATCGCGGCCAGAGCCTCGGGTTCGTCCAGCATCGGGGCATGGCCGACATTGGGAATTTCGCGCAGCCGGGCGGTCTCATGCTCGGTGACCATCCGCGTCGCATCGCCTGCCGCCAGCAGATCGGACAGCCCACCGCGCAGCAGCAGTAGAGGCCGCCCGCGTGCGAGACCGTGCCAGCGGTCCCACGGGTCGGCGGGCAGCGGTCCCGTGCCAAAGGCGGCTGCGATCGCCGGATCGTAATCCGCCACAATCCGACCGCCCCCCTTGCGGAACATGCGCGCGGCCATGATCTGCCAATCCTTCGCGCCATAATGGGGCAACGCCCGCGCGTTCTGGCGTTCGAGATAAGCGGCCGCATCGTCCCAGCTATCGAATGCCGGCGCATTGCCCACATAGGCGCCGATCCGCGCCAGACCCTCGGCGGCAAGCACCGGTCCAACGTCGTTGATCACCGCGGCCGCGATCAGCGCCGGCGCGAGCGCGGCCAATTCCATCGTGATCAAGCCGCCCATCGACGTGCCGATGAAAATCGCCCGCGATATGCCGGCCCCTCCGGCCAGGCGCCGCACGTCATCGGCATAAGTGGGTAGCCAGTAGGACGCTTCAGGGTCGCGCGCCGAAAGACCGCGCCCACGCACGTCGACCGCGAGCACCCGGCGCTGCCGGGCCGCGATCCAAGGTGCCAGCGCGTCGAAATCCCGCGCATTGCGGGTTAGCCCGTGCAGGCAGATCACCGGCAGACGCGCCTGGCCCTCTGCCGCAGCATAATCCCGCGCATGCAGCGTCAGGCCGTCGGCGGAAAGCCAGGTCCGATGCCGAAAACCCGCCTCCTCCTCCGTCACGAGTCCTGAGGCCTCATACCGCGCGCGATCAGCTCGCCACCGACGCGCGCCACCTCCTCCGGCGAATAATCGTCGCCCCACACGCCGAAGCGCAGGCCAAGGAAGACATTCATGCCCATCAGCGCCCAGGCGCGGATCTCGGACGAGCCCTCGCTGATCTCGCCGCGTCCATAAGCCGCGTCCAGCCGCGCCGCGATACGTTCGGCGGTGCTGGTATAATGCTCGCGATAGATCGCCGGATCGACGAACTCGGCCTCATCGACGATGCGGTAAATCTCCTTATGGAGGCGCGCGAACTCCAGAAACGCCTGCTGGCCTTCGCGCTCGGCCTCCAGCTGGTTGGACTGGCCGGAGATGCGCGGCGCGACGAAATCGCGGACCTGCGCGGAGAAGTCGCGCACGAGCGCGGTGAACACCTCCTCCTTGCTGTCGAAATAGGTGTAGAAACTCCCGATCGCGACGCCCGCGCGCTGCGTGATCTGGCTGATCGACGCCTCGTGGAACCCCTTCTCGCCAAACTCCTCAGCCGCCGCGTCGAGCAACTGACGCAGCGTGCGACGGCCGCGCGCGGTCTTGGGCGTCTTCTCGCTGGATGTGGCGGCGACGCGCGTATCGTCCTGTTTTTCAGTCATTTCGCGCTTTCCGCCCTCGCCTGCATATTTCTAATTTGAAACCCGGTTCAGGTTTCATTATGACGCTCTCCACACGAAGCGCAAGCGGCTGGCTGAGCGCTCGAAGGAGGGGATGATGGGTTTTTCGGCTATTTCGATTCGCGCGCTTCTGATCGGCGGTGCAAGCCTTGGTGTGCTCGCCGCGGCGCCAGCTTGGGCGCAGACCGGCACGCCGCCCGCCGCTGAACAGGCGGCCGCGCCGGCGGACACGACCAGCCAGGAAGTCGTCGTCACCGCGCGGCGGCGCGAGGAGACCTTGCTCAAGGTGCCGGTCGCGGTCACCGCCTTCACCGGCCAGAAGCTGGAGGTGAACGGCGCGATCGACCTGACCGACATCCAGACCACCACCCCCAACACCACCCTCAAGGACGCGCGCGGCACCAATTCCACGCTTGCCGCCTTCATCCGTGGCGTCGGCCAGCAGGATCCGGTGCCGGGCTTCGAAGCAGGGATCGGCATCTACCTCGACGACGTCTATCTCAACCGCCCCCAGGCCTCCGTGCTCGACGTCTATGACGTGGACCGGATCGAGGTGCTGCGCGGTCCGCAAGGCACGCTCTACGGCCGCAACACGATCGGCGGCGCGGTCAAATATGTGACCAAGCGTCTCCCCGATCATCCGCAGCTCAGCATCAAGGGCACCTATGGCAGCTATAATGAGCTGGACGGTATCGTCAGCCTTTCGGCCCCGCTCGGCAATAGCGGGTTCAAGCTCGGCGTCTCGGGCGCGCGGCTGAGTCATGACGGCTTCGGCGAGAATAGCTATCTCCACATCGACAATTACGACAAGAATCTGTGGGCCGCGCGCGGCACGCTCGAATTCAATTCCCCGGACAGCCGCCTCTTCGTGCGCGTGACCGGCGATTATACCGACGACAAATCCAACGCGCGCAACGGCCATCGCCTGATCCCCGGCCTGCTCACGGGCGCGCCCGTGCTCGACAATGTCTATGACACGCAGGCCGGGCTCGCCAATCCGAAGGAGAGCGTGAAGAGCGGCGGCATCTCCATGTCGGTCACCGCAGAGCTGACCGACCATATCACCTTCCGCAGCATCAGCGCCTACCGCAAGGACACGTCATTCACGCCGATCGACTTCGACGCGCTGCCTGCGGCCGACGTCGATGTGCCCGCCGTCTATCGCAACAACCAGACCAGCCAGGAATTCCAGCTGCTCTACAAGAGCGACAAATTGAACGGCATCGTCGGCTTCTACCATCTGGCAGCGCAAGCCTCGACCGGGTTCGACGTGCTGCTCAACACCACCATCGCCACGCTCAACGCCTATACGGCGGGCGACGTCCACACCAACACCAACTCGATCTTCGGCGACTTCACCTATGATTTCACCGATCGGCTGAGCCTGTCGCTGGGCGGCCGCTACACCTGGGATCAGCGCGACAGCCATATCTTCAAGGCCAATTATCTGGGCGGCGTGACATCCGAATTCGGCGGCCATCCCACGCCGTTCGGCGCGCCCGCGACCAATTTCGACGGCACCGCCAGGTTCAAGAAATTCACCCCGCGCGCGTCGCTGAGCTTCAAGGTCACGCCCGACCAGATGGTCTATGCGTCCTACTCGGTCGGCTTCAAGGGCGGCGGCTTCGATCCGCGCGGATCGGGCACATCGGCACCCGATACCGACGGCAACGGCGTTCGGTCCTACCAGGAAATCTACAATTACCTGCGCTTCAAGCCGGAGACGGTGAAGAGCTACGAGATCGGCTGGAAGGGCGCCGCGTTCGACCGCCGCTTCACCTATGCGATCGACGGCTTCTACGCCAATTATACCGACGTCCAGATACCGGGTTCGGTCGGCACGGTCGTCAACGGGGTGCCGACCTTCATCGGCATCACCACCAACGCTGCCAAGGCGCGGATCTGGGGCACCGAGTTCGAAGCGAATGCAATCCTGGCGCGCGGCTTCGCGGGCGCGGGTTCGAACCTCTACCTCAACGGCACGCTCGGTTACATCGACCCGAAATATAAGACGTTCATCGGGCCGACCGGCACCGATATCGCCAATGTGCGCGTGTTCCAGAACACCCCGCACTGGACAACCAGCGCTACGCTCGGCACCGGCCTGCCCGTCTCGGCCGGCACGCTCACGGCATCGACCACCCTTTCCTACCGCAGCCTGACCCACCAGTTCGAAACGGCGAGCCCGTTCCTCGACCAGAAGGGCTACACCTTGTGGGATGCGAACCTGGTCTACAGTTTCGATGCCGGACGCTACTCGATCGGCCTGCATGGCAAGAACCTGACCAACAAGCAGTATAAGACGGCCGGCTACCAATATATCAAATCGGGCATCGACGGCGTGCCCATCCTTACCAACGGTAAATATGTGCCGACGCTCGGCAAGGAAGGCGTGGCGACCGCTTTCTACGGGAACCCCCGTCAGATCCTCGCGACGTTCACCGCGAAGTTCTAAAGTGCTAACGGCCGGGTGGAGACGCCCGGCCGTTTCATCTCGGGGAAGCTAGCATGAAGCGCTACGACACCGCCGCCTCGCGCGCTTTCGTGCTGGCGATGCTGCTGATCGTCTACACGTTCAACTTCCTCGACCGGCTGGTGATGTCGATCCTCGCCACGCCCATCAAGGCCGAGCTCCACCTCAGCGACACCCAATTGGGGATGCTCGGCGGGCTGGCTTTTGCGATCCTCTATTCGACGCTCGCCATCCCCTTCGCCTGGCTCGCGGATCGCACCAAAAGGAGCTGGGTGATCAGCGCGTCCTTGCTGGTGTGGAGTGGTTTTACCGCGCTTTGCGGCATGACCGCGAGGTTTGGCACTCTCTTCCTGTGCCGGCTCGGTGTCGGCGTCGGCGAAGCCGGCGGCGTGGCCCCGTCCTACGCGCTCATTTCGGACATTTTCCCCCAGCGGCAGCGCGCGCGCGCGCTCGCTATCTATTCGCTGGGCATCCCGCTCGGTGCGGGCCTGGGCGTGCTGTTCGGCGGCGCTGTCGCCGCGGCGGTCGACTGGCGCACCGCCTTCCTCGCGGTCGGCCTCGCCGGAATATTCTTCATGCCCGTCTTCGCGTTGACCGTGCGCGAGCCGGAACGCAGCGCCGCCACGCAGATGCAGGTCGGCTTCGCCGATCTTGTCGGGATGCTTATCGCCAAGCCGAGCTTCTGGCTGCTCGCGTTCGGCGCGGCGTTCAGCTCGATGATCGGCTATGGCCTCGCCTTCTGGCTGCCCTCCCTGCTCCAGCGCTCGTTCGGCATGACCCTGCTGTCGGCATCGCATTTCTATGGCGCATTGCTGCTGCTCGGCGGAATTCCCGGCATCTTGCTCGGCGGCTGGACCGCCGACCGGGCCGGCCTCTCCGGCAAAGCGGGCTATGCGCGCATTCCGGGCATCGCCTTCCTGATCGCGGCGCCGTTGTTCGCGGCAGGCATATTGACCCATTCCTCCGCGCTCGCCTTCGCCTTGTTCCTCGCGCCCCAGGCGCTTTCCTATATGTGGCTCGCACCCGTCCTGACCGCGGTCCAGCACCTCGTTCCCGCGCCCGTCCGTGCCACCGCCTCAGCCTGTTTCCTTCTGATCAACAATTTGATCGGGCTGGGGCTTGGCGCACTTTCGATCGGCAAGCTTTCCGATCTGTTGAAGCCCGGTTTCGGCGACGAGGCGCTGCGGTTTAGCATGCTCGCGGCGCTGGCATTTTACCTGGTGGCCGGGTTGCTGATGCTGATCGCCGCCCCGCGCCTGCAGCGTGATTGGGTGGACTAACCAGCGCACGCCCACACTGCCGCGCCGGAACGCCCGACGCGGCGGTGTCGAAGGCGTTGTCGATGGCCGCTCAGCCGTTCGACAGGGCGCCGCGTGCCGAACGGGCGCGCAGCGTCATTCCGCTGATCGCGAAGCCGCAAAGCATCATCGCCCAGCTGCCGGGTTCGGGAACGGGAACAGCCGCAAGAGCTCCGAACAGGCCGTGCGCCTCGTCCGAAACGCCCGCGGTGAAATAGACCTTGTCCGCGTCGCCGCCTTTTCCGCCATTGCCGTTAAGCAGCGCCCACAAATCCCCCAGCACGATCGGGTTGCCGTCGGTGCCCCGCAATTTCCCGTCGAACATCCCGCTGGTGAGATCGAACGCGCTGATCGTACCGTCGCCGAAATTGCCGACCAGCAGGTCGCCCGCAAATTCGCCGAAGCTTGAGGGCGCTATGTCCAACCCCCAGGGCGAATTGATCTCGCCGCCCTGGCTTACAAGCTGGCGTACGAACGTGCCGTCGAGATTGAATTCGTCGACATAGCCGTTGCCCGCACCGGCGACGTCATCCTCCTTGTCGGCATCCTGCAGCGCGTAGGTGACGAAGAGGTGGCTGCCCAGAACCTGGGCCCCGAAGGGGGCATAGCCTGGCGCCACGGTGGGGTCGCTGAACGATCTGACCAGGTTGAAGCCGCTGTCGAACTGCTCGACCATCCCGTTGCGGAAATCGCTGGCATACAGGAATTGAGCGCCCCCGAACGAGCCGATCGCCAACCCCTTATAAATGGCTTTAAGGCTCGCATCGGGCCCCGCGACGATCGTATGGTCGACTGCGACGCTGGGTGCCCAGCCCGAGATTGAGCCATCCTCTCCGGCAAAGATGAACGTGGCGGCTCCGGTCTTTCCGCCTTCGCTGACATGGAAGTCGGCGGAGTTGCCGTTGAACACGATTCCGGTCGGCGCCGCACCGCTGGGATTGACGGTCACCACCAGCGGTTGCGGCGTGCCGCTCGTGTTATAAATGGTGCTGGTCGCCGTGCCGTTGTTCGCGACCCAGAAGGGGCCGGTGGGCGAGGTGGCAAGACCCCAGGGGTTGATGAGGTTGGAATCCGAATGGGCCGCGCCTCCCGTATCGGACACCAGTTTGATGACGTGAAACTCGGTCGCCTGCGCGGCCGCGATGCTCAGGATGGATGCCGCGCCCAGGCTGACTCCGACAAGCGAGGCACGCAGAGCTGCTCCGACTAGTGACTTCATCGCTTCCTCCATTGCGGGTCGAGCCGATGCAGCGACCCAGCAGTGGGTACGGGCAAAGAAACAAAGGTTCATTCCGTCGGCGTGCATTGGGATCAACCGCCCTTGCCGAGCGGTGAAATGCATCCCCGGAATGTGCGCATTCGATGCTTTTTCCGCGGGACGGAAAGGCGTAAACTGCGTGCAGGAATGAAGGACCCCGGTGAAGCGGGAGTCGTGCTTCACCGGCGGTCGGATACTGCGGGAGAGAAGCTATGGCGATCACACAGGCTATGCCGGTCGGTGCCGAGACCCCGGTTGCCGTGCGGCACATTGGGATATCCGACCTCCGGGCATCGCTTCGCGACGGATGGGCCGATTTCGAGGAGAAACGCGGCGACATCCTAGTCGTCGGCTTCCTCTACCCTCTGATCGGTCTGATCGTCGCAGCCCTGGCGCTCAACGATCGCTTCGTGCCGCTCGCCTTTCCGCTGTGCGCGGGCCTTTCGCTGCTCGGGCCGGCGGTTGCGGTCGGCTTCTACGAGCTGGCGCGGCGCCGCGAACGTGGCGAGGAATCGAACTGGAGCCATTTCCTCGATGGCTTCCGCCGCAACAGCGCATCGATCGCGCTCGCGACTTTGGTGCTCGCCGCGATCTTCGTGCTTTGGCTGGGCGCGGCCTGGCTGCTCTACACGCAGGCTTTCGGCGAGGGCTACATGATGTGGTCGTTCAGCCACCTCAATGCGGTGACTTTGCCCGACTTCCTCTCGCATCTGTTCACGACGCGCGAAGGCTGGACGCTGATCCTGCTTGGCAATCTTGTCGGCGCCGGCTTCGCGCTGGTGGTGCTCGCGCTGAGCGTGGTGACATTTCCGATGCTGGTCGATCGCCAGGTCGACGTCGGCACCGCTTTCGCCACGTCGCTACGCGCCTTCGCGGCCAACTGGAAAAGCCTGATCGGCTGGGGCGTGATGGTGGGCGCGCTGCTCGTGCTGGGCGCGATCCCGGTCTTCATCGGACTTGCCGTGGTCCTGCCGGTGCTCGGTTACGCTACCTGGCACCTCTACACCCGGATGATCCCGCGCTGAGAAGGCAGGCCCGGCCCATAGCAACGTCATCCCCGCGTAGGCGGGGATCCATACATCCTATCGTCGAGGCAAAGGCCCAGATCGGTACGGAATATGGATTCCCGTCTTCGCGGGAATGACGAGGTTTTTGGAAGGAAGGCTCACACCCCCACCGAATAAAGCGCGTGGTGGCAAAGGATGAAGAGCGTCCTCTTATCCTTGCCGCCGAAGATTAGCTGGATCGGGCGTTCGGGCACGTCGATCCGGGTCAGTTCCTTGCCGTCGGGCGCGTAGACGAAGATCTGGCCGTTCGCGACGAACACCTTGCCGTCCGGCCCGACCGCGACGCTCTCGCCGCCGCGCGTGGCGAAGACCTTGAGGTCGGTCACCGTCCCGCCCGGACCGACCTGGCCATTATAGGTGCGGTCTTCGGATTCGTTGGTCAGGAACACACGCTCGCCCTGTTTGGCGGTGACGAACCCCAAGGCATCCATCGTGTCGGAGAAGCGCCAGTCGCCCTGCCGGAAAGCGCGGAAGGCGGGGAGGACTAGGCTGCCGTCGGGCGACACATATTCGCGCGCCTTGGGCGTCCCCATGCCTTTCACGAACTGCTCGGTAAGCGTCGGAAAGCGATAGGTCGCATGATCCAGCTGATCCTGGAACTCGGCATCGTTCTTCCAGATGTTGCCGGGCAAGGCGACCGTCAGGCCGTCGCGCGCCTTGGCCGGCGTCGGCGGGATGAAGGTCACTTTCTCGACCGGTTCGTCGGGCTTGAAGGAATAGACCGTGACGTCCGGGCCCTGCGGCGACAGCACCATCACATTGCCCGATTTATCGATCGCGAGGTTGACCGGATCGAGCGGGTTGTCGCGCACGATCTCCAACCCTTTCTCCCGCGTGAAGCGGTAGATGCGCTGGAAGCGGCGTTCGACGAAATAGAGGGCGCCGTCCGGCGCGCTCGCCGCGCCCGAGATGGAGGCGAAGCCCTCCGCAATCTTCTCGACTCCGCTTGCCCCCGGCAACGGCGCGGGCGGCGTCGCCACGGCCATCTTGTCCGTGATGTCGAGCATCGCGAATTCGCGCTCGCGATATTCGACGTTGCGCGTCACGTCGGTGATCGCATTCTCGTAGGGATATTTGCTCGCCCGCAGATAGGGCGCGCAGCCATTTTCATCGCACATCGAATAGCCGCTCTCGGCATTGGTGTGCAGATTGCGGAAGCGGATGTCGGTCGAATTCTGGATGCGCACCGCGGTCGGCGCGACCTTGGGCATCCGGGTCACGCGATAGGCATGATAGTTCGCGAACAACAGATTGCGCGAATTGCGGATGTCGAGGCTGTTGGCATCGCCGCTGTCGCGGACTTCCTCCTCGGTCTGGGGAGCGAGGAATTCCCAATTCTCGACGCCGTCGAGCACGATCTCGTTGCGGAAATGATGCTCGTTCGACAGCTCGTAGACATGGCCGGGCGTCTTCGTGTTGGTCACGTACAGACCCGCCCAACCATAAGGGTGGGGCATCCAGATATTGGCGAGGGTACCCCCGCCGCCATCGGTCACCCAGATGCTGGGATTCTGGCCGTCGACACGCGCGCCGGGCAGGCGCTCGCTGAACTCGCGCGGGGTGCCGCCACCACCCTGGAACTTGACGTCGTTGATCATCGAGTTCGCGCCGGCCTTCCACAGGATGCCGGTCACGCGCGGATTGGTGACGCCGGTATAGACGCCGAAGCCGCTGAGGATCGCGTCGCCGCCCTTGGCGCTCTCGATCATCGCCTTGGCCGCGCCGGGCGCTGCATAATTGGGGGCATTTTCGGGCAGGAAGATCAGGCTCTGCGCGGGATGCAGACCGATCAGCACGCTGTCGGGCCGCAGCTTGAGCGTGTCGGTGATCTTATATTGCCCCTGCGGCAGATAGAGCACGCGATGCGCGTCGATCGCCTTCTGCAGCGCTTCGGTATCGTCGGCCTGACCGTCGCCCTTCACGCCGAGATCGTGGACATTGGTCCAGGCGCTTGTCGGCGGCAACGGGCGGATCGCGCGGGTCGCGGCGGGCACAGCGCGTAGCGGTTCCGCCTGCCAGTTGGTGCGGAAGGTCCCCATTCCGCCAAGCGTGTCGATCGTCAGGCCGTAATTGAACGCCTTGACGCGGTAGCGTGGCCCCTGCCCCGCCAGCGTCTTTCCGCTCTCCCGAAAGCGCGCGAAGGTCGGCGTGTTGACGCCGATCGCATTGTCGAAGCCGATCTGGGTGAAGGCGCTGTCCTCGGCGCTGATCACCACCGCGGCCTTGCTGACATTCTCGAAGCGGACGTCCTTGCCCCACAGCGAGTCCGAATAGCCCTCGTCGATGTCGATCCCGACGGGCGTGTTGCGGATCGCGACGTTGACCAAAGTCAGATCGACCTCATGCTCGCGGATCGCGGCGTCGCGCTGCCCGTCGAAGCTCGAATCCACGAGCGTGAACTGCCAGGCGGGCGAGGTCTTCTCGCTGATGATGCCATAGCGGCCGCCATGGAAATGGAGATCCTCCATCTCGTTGCCCGCGAGATAGACGCCGGCCAGGCCCGAGCCCAAATTGAAGTCCATATGGCTAAGGAAGGTATGCTGCGCGACGTGGAAGCGCGCCACCACCGCGCCCGCATTGCCCGCGCCGATCTCGAAATCGACATTGGCCATCGCCGAATAGAAAGTGCTCGAATTGGCGTCGAACGTTTGCGGGTTGAACGGAATGGCGGTCGCGATGGGGAAAGGCGGCTTCCTGTTGCCGTAATTGTCGCGGCCGGTGAAGGTGATCATCGTCGCCACGCCGCTGGTGAAGCCGGGCGTGTTCGGGCCGAGCAGGATCACCGGACGCGTCTTGCCGACGCCGAAGATGCGCACGGCCGGCGGCACCAGGATCGACCGCGTGATGCGGTAGCGGCCCGAGGGAAGAAAGACGATACCGCCGCCGAACCCGCTCGACGCCTTGTCGATCGCGGCCTGAATCGCCGCGCTGTCGTCGGCGCGGCCGTCGCCCATGCCCTTGACCACGATCGCGCGCGGATCATTCGGCATGGTCTGATAGACCGATGTCGTTGCCGCGGACGCCATCACCGGCGCGCCCAGCAGGGCCGCCGCGATCAGCTTGGTCTTCATGCTTCCTCCACTAAAACGAAATCGATTATCTCTCGGGGTCGGTCCCCGTGAACGGCGAGCAACAGGGCTTGCCGATCGCATGGAATTCCATGATCTCGGCGCGCGTTCCGTCGGGGTCGAGCAGGTTCAATTGCCACTTGGCATCGCGGCCGATCTTGGGTGTTTCCTTCTGGCCCTTCAGCCGATCGCCATTCCACAGCAGGGTATAAGCGTCGCGCGTGCTCACCACGCCGAGCGAGAAATGGTTGAGAACGCCCAGATTGGCGGCACTCAGCGTGGGCGGGATGCCAGTCGTGTCGGGCGTACCGACCACCATATATTCCAGCCAATCGGTCCCGTCCGGCACTTGGAGCGAGATCCAGGTCGGGTTGTCCTCGCGCATTCCGCCGAACCAGTAGGGCCGGAAACCGAGGATATTGCGCCAGAATGCATCCTCGTTCGCGCGGTTATGGATGATGAAGCCGAGATGGATGATGTGGCTGGACAGCGGATTTGGCGCGATTGTAGGCGGGTTGGCAGGCGACTGAACGAACTGGACCTTGGTCCCTTCCGGGTCGGTCGCATCGAACCAGCGGCTGCCATCGGCCCCGGTCTCGACCTTGGCCGGGACCTTTACGCCCTTCGATTTCAGATATTGGCGCATCGCCTCCGCATCCGCGGTGTTGAAGGCGGCATGGTCGAGCCGGTCGATCGACGTGTAACCCGCAGGCAGCGGCAGCACCTCGACGAATTGAGTCGGGCTGAAATAATAACGCGCGCCGACCGGATTCTCGGGGTCGGCCAGCTTCGCCGCGCCGAGATCGTGGACATAGAAGGCCTCGCTCTTGGCCGGATCGGCAGCATAGACCGCAAGGTGCGACACCGAGGTCAGTGGCGGCCGTGCGGGGGGAGCAGCCAAGGTGACAGCGCTGCCAAATATCGCCACAGCACAGCCAAAAGCACGCCGCATCGACTCTTCTCCCTACGACTATCGGTTCGTTGTTAGCGCAAACATACCGCGATATGCTGCACTTGCCAGCCCTACAAAGGTCGCAGGCAGGAGAAACCAGGATGCCAAAGGAAATTACGCGTCGCACTCTGATCGAGCTCAGCGTTGCCGGTGCCGCCGCGCTCGCCTCGGCCGAAGTGAAGGCGGTCGATCGACCCGATTTGCCCAAGGACCAGCGAATCGGCTTTGCCGTGGTCGGGCTGGGCAAGCTCGCCCAGGGCCAGATCATCCCGGGTCTGCGCCGGTCCAAGGGTGCGAAGCTCGTCGCTCTCGTCAGCGGCCATCCCGACAAGGCCAGGCGGATCGCGGATGCTGAAGGCCTGCCCGCCGACGCGATCTACAATTATGACGATTATGACCGGATCGCGAAGGATCCGCGCATCCAGGTCGTCTACATCGTGCTGCCCAACAGCATGCACGCCGAGTTCACGATCCGCGCGCTGAAGGCCGGCAAGCATGTGCTGTGCGAGAAGCCGATGGCGACCAGCATCGCCGATTGCGAGGCGATGATCGCCGCCGCCAAGAAGGCGGATCGCAAATTGATGATCGCCTATCGCTGCCATTACGAGCCCAAGAACCTGGCTGCGATGCGCAAGGTCCGTTCGGGCGCGCTCGGCAAACCCAAGCTGTTCGTGACCGACATGGGCCGCCAGGCCAATGTTGCCGATCCGTCCGATGCGTGGCGGGTCGACAAGAAACTGGCGGGCAGCGGCGCGCTCGGCGACATGGGTATCTACGGCATCAGCGCCGCGCGCTACATGCTCAACGAAGAGCCCACGGAGGTTCGCGCCTGGGCGCACACCGACCCCAGCGATCCGCGCTTCAAGACGGTCGACGACCTGATCGCCTGGCAGTTCCGCTTTCCGTCCGGCGCGATCTGCAACGGATCGACCTCGTTCGATTATAACGCGACCATGTCGTTCGAATTGTGGGGTGAGAAAGCACGACTGCGTGCCGATCCCGGCGCTTTCTATGGCGGCAATAAATTTGAGATGGTCGACGGCGGCGCCTTCACCGCGATGGATGTGCCCGAAGTCGATCAGTTCGCGCGCGAGATGGACTGGATGGCCGATGTCGTACGCGGCAAGGCGCCGATGGTCTCGCCCGGCGAGGAAGGGATGCAGGACATGCGCCTGATCCTCGCCATCCTCGAATCCGCGGCCAAGGGCGGCGCGCCGGTCAAGACCGACTGGGGCTACAAGCGCGCGGTCGATCCGGCCGCGGTCGTCGATATCGTTGCCTAAACCGTTCGTGCTGAGCTTGTCGAAGCACTGTCCTTCTCTTCAGGAAAGACAGCCCTTCGACAGGCTCAGGGCGAACGGGTGTTAGATGCTCTCGTTCGTCGGCTTCGCGCCCCACAGTGCATAGAACAGCACGTAGAGTTCGCACGCCGCGGTGAGCAGGAACGACCATTGCAGGCCGTAGGCATCGGCGATCTTGCCCTGGACGATAACCAGCGCACCGCCGGCAATCGCCATGATCAGCAGGCCCGACCCTTCCTCGGTCAGCGGTCCCAGACCCTTGATGCCAAGCGTGAAGATGGTCGGGAACATGATCGAGTGGAACAGGCCGACCAAGATCAGCGACCACATCGCCACCGGCCCGTGCGCGAACACCGTGATCATCATCACCACGAAGGCACCGATCGAGAAGGCTGCAAGCACGGTCTCGGCGCGCACCTTCTGCATGATCGCGGAGCCGACAAAGCGTCCGACCATCATGCCGCCCCACAGGAAGGTGAGGTAGCGGCCGGCCAGCTCATGCGTCAGGTTGGCGATATTGGGCTGGCTCACGAAATTGACGAACAGGTTGGCGACGCCGATCTCCGCGATCAGGTAGATGAAGATTGCGGGGATGCCGAACACCAGGTTGCGGTGCTTCCACAGCGAATGATTCTTGCGCTCTTCCTTGGCGACGCGGCTCGTCGCGTTGCCCATCGCGGGCAGCGGAAAGCGCGCGATCACGACCGCCAGCACGACCAAAACGACCGCGACCAGCACGTAAGGCAGCACCACCGAATGCGCATCGGCAAGGCGCTGCGCGGGCGTCAGCACCGTCCCTTCCTTGACCGTACCGCCGACCGAGCGGCCGAGGATCAGATAGGCACCGAACAAAGGCGCGAGCATCGTGCCCGCCGAATTGAGCGCCTGGACCAGATTGAGCCGCGAGGATGCGGTTGCGGGCGGCCCGACCACGGCAACATAGGGGTTGGCCGCGACCTGCAACAATGTGATTCCGCTCGCGATCACGAACAGCATGACCAAAGTCACGCCGTAGGATGGCAGGCTCGCCGCGAGCACCATGCCGAGCGCGCCCGCCGCCATGATCAGCAGGCCGATCACCAGCGACTTCTGATAGCCGATCCGCTCGATCAGAAAGGCCGAGGGAAGCGATGCGACGAAATATGCGATGAACCACACGCTCTCGATCAGCGTGGTCTGCGTGTAGTTGAGGTCGAACACGCTCTTCAGATGCGGCAGCAGCGTGTTGTTGATGACCGTGATGAAGCCCCACATGAAGAAGAGCGTGGCGAGCAGCGTCAATGCCGGCCGGTAGTTGAAGCCCTCGGGCACCGCGGCCCCCGCCGCGGACGGGGTTGCAATGGGTCCTGCCATGATTTTCCTCTCTCCGGGCCGGTTGATCCATTGCCCTTTGCGCATTTGTATGAGTATTGGGCGCACCCGATCCCGTCAACCGCGCGCCACGCGCTCCATCAGAAAACTCCATACAGGCGACCTCGATGTCTAAACTCCGCTCCCGCGCCTGGTTCGATAATCCAGCAAATATCGACATGACCGCGCTCTATCTGGAGCGCTATCTGAACTTCGGGCTCAGCCTGGAGGAGCTGCAGTCGGGCAAGCCGATCATCGGCATCGCCCAGACCGGTTCCGACCTCAGCCCCTGCAACCGCCACCATCTCGTGCTGGCCGAGCGTATCCGCGAAGGGATTCGCGAGGCGGGCGGCATCGCGCTCGAATTCCCGGTCCATCCGATCCAGGAAACCGGCAAGCGCCCGACCGCGGGGCTCGACCGCAACCTCGCCTATCTCGGGCTGGTCGAGGCGCTGTACGGCTATCCGCTCGACGGCGTCGTGCTGACGACCGGCTGCGACAAGACGACGCCGGCGATGCTCATGGCGGCGGCGACGGTGAATATTCCCGCGATCGCCTTGTCGGTCGGGCCGATGCTCAACGGCTGGTTCAAGGGCGAGCGCACCGGATCGGGCACGATCGTGTGGAAGGCGCGCGAATTGCTCGCGACCGGCGAGATCGACGCGCAGGGCTTCATCAAGCTGGTCGCCTCATCCGCTCCCTCGACCGGCTTCTGCAACACGATGGGCACGGCGAGCACGATGAATTCGCTGGCCGAGGCATTGGGCATGATGCTGCCCGGCACCGCCGCCATCCCCGCCCCGTATCGCGACCGGCAGGAGGCTGCCTACCATACTGGCAAGCGCATCGTCGAAATGGTGGCGGAGGATCTGAAGCCGTCCGACATCATGACGCGCGACGCCTTCCTCAACGCGATCGTCGTCAATTCGGCGATCGGCGGTTCGACCAACGCGCCGATCCACCTCGCCGCAATTGCGCGCCATGTCGGCGCCGAACTGGAGCTCAGGGACTGGCAGGAATATGGGCACAAGGTGCCTCTGCTGGTCAATCTCCAGCCCGCCGGCGAATATCTGGGCGAGGATTATTATCGTGCCGGCTCCGTCCCCGCGATCGTCGCCGAATTGATGAAGCAAGGGCTGATCCGCGAGGGCGCGATCACCGCTAACGGGCGCACCATCGGCGACAATTGCCGCGACGCGACGATCGAGGATCCCAACGTAATCCGCTCGTTCGACAATCCGCTGGTGGCTGAAGCCGGCTTCATCGTGCTGAGCGGCAATCTGTTCGACGCCGCGATCATGAAGACCAGCGTCATCTCGCCCGAATTCCGCGCGCGTTATCTGTCCAACCCCGACGATCCCGATGCGTTCGAGGGGCCGGCGGTCGTGTTCGACGGGCCGGAAGATTATCACCACCGCATCGACGATCCTGCGACCGGCATTACCACCGATACCGTATTGTTCATGCGCGGCGCGGGGCCGGTCGGCTATCCCGGCGCGGCCGAGGTCGTGAATATGCGTCCGCCGGCTTACCTGATCGAGGATGGCGTCCATGCCCTCCCCTGCGTCGGCGACGGACGCCAATCGGGCACGAGCGGTAGCCCCTCGATCCTGAACGCCTCGCCCGAGGCGGCTGCGATGGGCGGGCTTGCCTTGCTGCGGACCGGCGATCGCGTGCGGATCGACCTGCGCAAGGGTCGGGCCGACATGCTGGTCGACGAGGCGGAGCTGGCGAACCGCCGCGCGGCCCTGGAGGCGAAGGGTGGCTATTCCTATCCCGCCTCGCAGACTCCGTGGCAGGAAATACAGCGCGCCTTGGTGGGCCAGATGGACACCGGCGCGATCCTGGAGGGCAGCGAAAAATATCAGCGCATCGCCCAGACCAAGGGCCTGCCGCGCGACAATCACTAAGGTTTGAGCCGTCTTGCGCCCGCGCAAGACGGCTCCGCTTGACCGCGGCTTTAGCCGCGCAGCGACAATTCGGTATCTTCGAGCGCGAGGCGGACCAGTTCGACCATTCGCGCGCGCGCCGCGGGCGGGTCGCCCGCCACAACCGCCTCGTACAAACTCTCATGCTCGGGCAGCGGGTCGCGCGGCAGTCCGCGCTTGCGATGCTTGAAGATCGTGGTCCAGCTCACCGCCGCCGCGATCGAGCTTGAAAGCGTGATCAGCGGGGCATTGCGCGCCGCCGAAAGGATGGCGGTATGGAAATGCTGATCCGCCGCCTGCCCCTCGGGCGTGGCCAGCCCGTGGCGGCGCATGCCCGCAATCGCTTCGTCCAAACGTGCCAGATCCGCTTCGTTGCGCCGTTTGGCGGCCAGTTCGGCGGCCGCGGGCTCGACGATCATGCGGAGCTCGAACAGGTCGCGCACGAACGCTTCGCTCGGCTCGCTCTCGAATGACCAGGCCAGCACTTCGGGATCGAGCAGGTTCCAGCGTTCACGCGGGCTGACGCGCGTGCCGGTGCGCGTGCGGCTCTCGACCAATCCCTTTGCAATCAGGATCCGCACCGCCTCGCGATAGGCGCTGCGCGAGACGCCAAGCGATTGCGCGAATTCGATCTCGCCGGGTAATGTCTCGCCGGGCTGATAATGGCCGGTGACGATCGCGACACCCAGATCGTGCGCGATCGTGCCGTGGATGCGGCGCGCGCCCGGCTGCGCGTGCGGCACCGTCACCATGTTGCTGCCGCTCTCCCCCATCCATTCCTCCCCTGCCGGCCGGCAATCCGGCTCGGTTCGTCGAGCGATCCCTTAAAGCGCACGCACCAGCACAAGATCGGCAGGGGCAATTTCGATCGGATTACGCAGCGGAAGGCTGAATGCATCCGCCTCGATCTCGAACACATCCCCGGCCTGGGTGACGACGCCGTCCGCGAAAGAGGCGGTGGCGGTGCCGAAGAAATGGACGTGCAGATCGCCCGGACGGCGGAACAGTCCATATTTGAAATGGTGATGCTCCAGGTTGGCGATGCTGTGCGACATATTGGCTTCCCCCGACAGGAAGGGCTTTTCCCACAGCACCGCGCCATCGCGCCGGATGCGGCTGGTGCCGCGAACGTCCTGCGGCAGGTCGCCCAGCCGTAGCTCCGGGCCCAATGCGGCGTGGCGGAGCTTCGAATGGGCGAGCCATAGATAATTGCCGCGCTCGGTCACATGGTCGGAGAATTCGTTGCCCAGCGCGAAGCCCAGGCGCACCGGCATGCCGTCGCGATCTATCAAATAGATGCCCGCAATTTCCGGTTCCTCGCCCGCATCGAGCGCGAACGACGGTGACAGCAGGGGATCGCCCGTCCCGACCACGGTCGTGCCGTCGCCCTTGTAGAACCATTCCGGCTGAGCCCCGGTCGTCCCGGGCATCGGCTTGCCGCCATCGACCCCCATCAGGAACATCTTCATCGAATCGGTGGGTTCGGGATTGGCGACAGCGGCGCGATGCATCTTGTCGCGCCCTTCGGCCGAGCCGAGATGCGTGAGCCCGGTGCCGGTGACGATCAGATGCGCGGGATCCGGATGATCGATCGGGGCGAGCAGCGTCACCGCGTCCAGATCGACCGCGTCCCCCAGGCCGTCCGCCAGGATCACCTCCATCATGGTATGACCCAGATCGAGCGCGCGCGCAGCCAAAGCGAGTATGTTGTCAGCGCCCCGCACAGCGCGCGCCTGCCCGTCGGCTGCGATCAGGGCGACACCCCTTTTTCCTTCGTGACGATATTGAACGAGCGAGGTCATCGATAGCCTTCTTGTAGATTACTCAGACAAATTGCCGGAAGCCGGCGACAAAGGCAAGCCGAGCGAAGTGGATAAAATGATCGTTTCGCGCTCGAAAAGTTTTGTTATACCGTAACGCGATGCTCGGCGCCTCGCTTCTCCTCGCGCTCCGCGAAATTCGACGTCACCTCCTCCGTTCCATCCTTACCGTGCTTGGCATCGTGATCGGTGTCGCGGCGGTGATCACGATGGTGACGGTCGGCAACGGCGTGACCGCATCCGTACGCGAGCAGATCGCTTCGCTCGGCGCCAACACGTTGATGGTGGTGACCGACAGCCAGGCGCGTCAGGCGGGCGGCGGCCCGCCGCGCAACTTCACGCGCGAGGATGTCGATGCCATCCGCGAACAGATTGGCGGGATCGACGCCGTGGCCGGACAGGTCAGTTCGAGCGTCGCCGCGACGGCTGACGGCATCAACTGGCAAACCAACATCACGGGCACCACGCGCGACGGGATCGCCATCCAGGCGATGAAGCTGACCGCCGGACGTGCCTTCACCGCCGAGGAGGAAGCTGCCGGCAGGGCCGTGTGCATCATCGGCGAAACCGTGCGCAAGAATCTGTTCGCCAATGTCGATCCGCTCGGCCGCGAACTGCGCGTCGGCAAGCTCACCTGCCCCGTGATCGGCGTGCTCAAGGAACGCGGCCAGGGCGGGCCGGGCAGCGACCAGGACGATACCGTGCTGATGCCGGCGCGCGCGGTGCAGCGCCAGATCATCGGAACGACCAACATCTATTGGATCGTGATCGGCGTGAACCCGGCCTACGACAATAATGCGGTAAGCGCCGACCTCGCCCGCCTGCTGCGCGAGCGGCGCCACATCGCGCCGGGTCAGGGTGACGATTTCCGCCTGATCGACATGAAGCAGATCTCGGACACAGTATCCGGAACGCTGCGTGTGATGACCGGCCTGGTCGCGGCGATCGCGTCCATATCGCTGATCGTCGGCGGGATCGGCATCGTCAACATCATGCTCGTGTCGGTGACCGAACGGACGCGCGAGATCGGAATCCGCCTCGCCATCGGCGCGCTTGCGCGCGAGGTCCGGCTGCAATTCCTGACCGAAGCGGTGGTGCTGTGCTCGCTCGGCGGCGCGATCGGGATCGGCCTGTCCTTCGGCCTGTCGATTCTGCTGACCAGGATCATGGCTGTGGATTTCGTGTTCGATCCACTGATCAACCTCGGCAGCCTGCTCTTCTCCTCCTTCCTGGGGATCGTCTTCGGCTATGTTCCCGCCCAACGCGCAGCCGCGCTCAATCCGATCGATGCGTTACGGCATGAATAAGCACGCCGGCGCCCTCTCCATCGCGCTGATTCTCGGCGGGTGCGCGGTCGGCCCCGATTATCAGGCGCCCGCGCCGAACACGTTGGGCGTACCGTCCACCTATGCGCCTCCCGTCACCAATCCGGCGGGATCGGCTACCGCTGCTCCCGCCGGCGATCTTTCGGGCTGGTGGCGCCAGTTCGACGACCCGCTGCTGACCGACCTCATCGCCAGGGCGACCGCGTCGAACCTGCAGATCGCGGAGTCGGTGGCGAGGCTGGCGCAGGCGCGGGAATCGCTGGTGCAGGCGCGCGGCGACCTCTTTCCGTCGTTGAGCGGATCGGCCGGCGCGACCCGCAATTTCACACGCACATCCCACATCTCGACCGGCGACACCCAGCTTTCGCTCGGGCTCGACGCGTCATGGCAGATCGATCTCTTCGGGGGTCTGACCCGCGGCGTGCAGGCGGCGCGCGCCGACGCGGCGGCCGCGCGCTTCGATCTCGAAGGCGTGCGCACCTCGGTCGCGGGCGAGGTCGCCACCAATTATATCGAGGCCCGGCTCGCCCAGGCCCGGCTGGAGATCGCGCGCAGCACGCTGCGCACGCAGGACGACAATCTGCAGATTGCCGGCTGGCGCGTGCAGGCCGGGCTCGTCTCCAGCCTCGACGCGGAGCAGGCGCGCGCCCAGCGTGCCCAGACCGCCGCCACCATAGCCGGCATCGAGACCGCCTATCTTCAATCGGTCAACCGGTTGAGCGTGCTGACCGGCCAGGCCCCCGGCGCGCTACGCACCGAAATGCAGGCGACGCAGCCGATTCCGCACGGACCCGATCGCATCGCGGTCGGCATCCCCGCCGACACGCTGCGGCGGCGCCCGGATGTTCGCAGTGCGGAGCAGCAGCTCGCCGCCGCGACCGCGCGCATCGGCGTCGCGAAGGCGGCTTTGTTTCCCGCGCTCTCGATCACCGGCAATATCAACTCGCCCGCCGCGCGCGTCGGAGGGCTCGGCGACCTCCTGACAGGAGGCCTGTTCGCCGGCATCACCCAGACGATCTTCGATGCTGGCAGGCGAAGCTCGCAGGTGCGGTCGGCGCGCGCGGGCGCCGATCTCGCTTTCGCGAGCTATCGCCAGACCGTTCTGTCGGGGCTCGAGGATGTCGAGAATGCGATCCAGGCGCTTGAGGCCGCCAAGGCGCGGCAGGCGGAATTGGAGGTCGCGCTCGACGCGTCCAATAATGCCGCCATCTACGCGCGTAGCCAATATCGGTCAGGCCTGATCGATTTCCTGACCGTGCTGCAGAGCGAACAGGCCTTGCTGTCGGCGCGTGACCAGCTCGCCTCTGCGCGGGCCGACCAGACGCTCGCGCTCGTCCAACTCTATCTCGCGCTCGGCGGCGGCTGGCAGCCCGAGACAATCAACCCGGGGACCCCTTCATGAGCGAAGCCGACACCGACATCGAGGAATTTCTCGGCCAGCCGCGGCGCTCCCTCTGGCGGCGCTGGCGCAAATGGATCTTCATCGGCGTTCCGTTGCTGATCGTCCTGCTGCTGCTCTCGCGCTGCTTCCGCCCCGCGCCGCCGGTCCATTATGCGACCGCGGCGGTGGAGAAGCATGACCTCAAGGTAACGATCACCGCGACCGGAAATCTCGCGCCCACGGTGCAGGTCACTGTCGGGTCGGAAGAATCCGGCCTGATCGACAAGGTCTATGTCCACAATAACGACCGGGTGGTGAAGGGCCAGCCGCTCGCGCAGCTCGATCTGTCGCGGCTGCGCGACGCTCTGGTGCAGAGCAAGGCGTCCCTGGCTGCCGCGCTCGCCACGGTGGCGCAGAACCGCGCGACGCTTGCCCAGACCAAGGCCACGCTCGGCCGCCAGGAAGAGGTCTATAAATTGTCGGGCGGGAAAGTGCCGTCGAAGACCGAACTCGACACCGCGCGCGCCGATTATGCCCGCGCGGCCGCCAACCTTCTCCAGGCGCAGGCCCAGGTTGCGCAGGCGCGCGCCAACGTATCGACCAACGAGACGAGCCTCTCCAAGGGCACGATCTACGCGCCGGTCACAGGCGTGGTGCTGTCCCGCCTGGTGGAGCCCGGGCAGACCGTCGCCGCACAGTTCAACGTCGCCCCGCTCTTCACGATCGCCGAAGATCTCTCGAAGATGAAGTTGCAGGTGAAGGTCGACGAAGCCGATGTCGGCGAGTTGCACGAGGGCGAGCCCGCCACCTTCACGGTCGATGCTTATCCCAACCAGACCTTTCCTGCGGCGGTGACCCGGGTCGATCTCGGCGCCAACGCGACGCCCATGGTCAACAGCACCGGGACGACGCCCACCGCCACGACCAACGTGGTGGCCTATACGGCGGAGCTGACCGTCTCGAATCCGAAGCTTCTGCTCAAGCCGGGGATGACCGCTACCGCGAGCATCGTCACCGATTCCGTCAAGAACGTACTGCTCGTGCCGAACGCTGCGCTCCGCTTCACGCCGCCCAGCGGGCCGGCGAAGAAGGGGATTTTCAGCGGGCCGCCCGAGCCGCCGAAGAATGTCGACCTGTCGCGCGGCGCGCGCCAGCAATTGTGGGTGGTCGGCGCCGACGGCAATCCCAAGTCGATCGCGGTCACGGTCGGCCACAGCAACGGGTCACAGACCGAAGTGCGCGGCGCCGGCCTCCATCCCGGGCTGCAGGTGATCACCGGCCAGCTTGCGGGCCCGGGCAAATAAGGGTGAGCGAACCCCTCATCTCACTGCGCGGCATCACCAAACGCTTCGGCGAGGGAGAGGCCGCATTTCAGGCGCTCAAAGGCATCGACCTCGATATCGCGCCGGGCGATTTCGTCGCGATCATGGGTGCGTCGGGTTCGGGCAAGTCGACGACGATGAACATCCTCGGCTGTCTCGATGTGCCGACGTCGGGGGCTTATCTGTTTCGCGGAATGCATGTGGAGGGGTTGACCCGCGACCAGCGATCTTTGCTCCGCCGCCGCTATCTCGGGTTCGTGTTCCAGGGCTTCAATCTTCTGGCGCGCACCACGGCATTGGAAAATGTGGAATTGCCCTTGCTGTACCGCGGCGAGGATCGCCGCGTCCGCCGGGACATGGGGATGGCCGCGCTGGAAAAGGTCGGCCTCACCGCCTGGTCGAACCACAATCCGTCTCAGATGTCCGGCGGGCAGCAGCAGCGCGTCGCGATCGCGCGCGCTCTGGTGACCCAGCCCGACGTGCTGCTTGCCGACGAGCCGACCGGCAATCTCGATTCCGAACGATCGGTCGAGATCATGGAATTGCTCGCCCAACTCAACGCCCAGGCCGGCCTGACCGTCCTGCTGGTCACGCACGAGCCCGACATGGCCGCCTATGCGCGCAAGATCGTCCACTTCAAGGACGGTCTGGTCGATCGGATGGAGAAGAATGGTCACGCGGACTGAAGCGCGCCAAGTGGAATCCGTTCGTCCCGAGTAGCCCCTTCGACTGCCTGCAAGGCAGGCGCTCAGGGCAGGCTGCTTGTCGAGACGGCATATCGAGGGATCTTGGCCAGATGTCTCGATACGGGTTCTCGGCAAGCTCGAACCCTACTCGACACGAACGGTTAAACTACACAGGACAGAGTCTATCGACCCCGCGGGCGCGATGCGCTCGGATTATGACTTCTCAGGAAGGTGATAATGCCCACCTCGCCGGTGAACTCGCGCCAGCCGTGCATCGGCTTTGGCATGTGGACGTGCATATAGCCGGTTCCCCCCAGCGACAAAGGCAGCCTAACAGCTGTTCTGGCTATGGCCAGTGCTTTCCGAGATTTGGGAAATTGGCGTGCCAAGCATAGCCAATATTGGTGGATATGAGCGCCCGGTGGGCGCCGTCCCGCTGGCAAAGGATTGCCCGGCCGAGCGAAGTCGTTGCGCAACGATCGACAGTATGAGACCTTCATTCGGGGCGGCTGAAGCAAGCCGAGTCTTCGGGGAGAAGACATGGAGCACCGGGCAATTACTGCGCCGCTGCAATATAGTGCTTTCGTCAGCTACAACCATCGAGACCGCAAGATCGCGACCCGGTTGCAGCGTAGAATCGAAGCCTATCGCCTGCCGCGTCGCATCGCGTGCGAGACGGGAAACACGCGGCTGAAGCCTGTCTTCCGCGATCGCGACGAGCTGACCGCCGCACCGGATCTGACCGAAGCGGTGCGCGTCGCGCTACGCCAGTCCGAATATCTGATCGTCGTGGGCACGCCCAATTCCGCTCGATCCGAATGGGTCGGCCGCGAGATCGATTATTTCCGATCGGTCCATGGTGACGCCGCCATCCTGACCGCATTGTATGACGGCACGACCGAGACCGCCTTTCACACAGCGCTGCTCAAGAAAGGCCGCGGCAAGCGCGCGCATCCGCTGGCGGCCGACTTCCGCCGCAAGGGCGACGGGCGCCTGGCCTTGCTCAAGCTGATCGCGGTGCTGGCGCATGTCAGGCTCGACGAGCTGGTCCAGCGCGACGCGCAGCGGCGGCTTAGAACGTTAGCGGCCTGCGCCGCAGCGTTGCTGATCGGCGTCATCGGCATCGCTGCCCTATCCATAGCCATGCTACGGGCGAGGGCGACCGCGGATGCGGAGCGTGCTCGCGGTACCGATGCGGTCGAATATCAGCTCACCAAGATGCGCGGCAAGTTGCAGGGAGCGGGGCGCCTCGACCTCCTCGGCGATCTCAATCGGGGCGTCGCGCGCTTTTACGTCGGTCGAGACCCCAACAGCCTAACCCTCCAGGAGCAACTGAACCGGGCAAAGCTCCTTCAAGGGATCGCGAAAGACGACTTGTTGCTGGAGAAAATTGCAGCCGCCCGCAAAGCCGCTACCGATGCCAGCACCATTACACGCGGGCTGGCAAAAGCCTACCCGGGCAACAGGAACGTGTTGGCCGCCGACGGCAAAAGCGAATTCTATCTCGGGGATTCCGACCGTCAGGGTGGCGCCCCCGCTTCGGCACAAGCGCATTTTCAGCGCTACGCGCTTCTTACGCAACGGCTGGTGGCGATGGATCCCGCAAACCTCGACTGGCGGTTGGAACATGCCGATGCCCGCAGCAATCTCGGCACGCTCCTTGTCAGCCAGGGCGAAGCACTCCGCGCCCGCCCGCTGTTCGAGGTAGCGCAGGCGGATTATCTTGCCGTCGCGGCAAAACGCAGGGGCGACATCGATCTGCGTAACGCGATCGCGGACGGAGAGGCCTGGCTCGCCTCCTGTGCCATGGTGGCGCGCGACTATGATGGCGCGTTTCGCCACCGCTCGGCCCAGCTCGCCATGCTCGACGCCCTCATCCGGGAAACGCCGGGCGAAGACGTGCCCCATAGAAGCGATCGCGTCGGCGCCCTGATCGGGCTCGGCAGCTTGGCGCTCAGACGGGGCGAAACCAAGTTGGCCGCGCACCACTTCGACGAAGCCGGCGCGGCGGCGGCCGAGTTGATCAAGGCCGGTCAGGGCGATGAGCCGCTCAGACGCAAGGCACGACTGGCCAGGCTGCTGGAAGTTCAGGCCTGGCTGGCCATGCCGGTGAAGCAGCGCCCGGCGCTAGCGGTCATTTCTCGCGCCGTGGGCGATTGCGACGCGGATTGGCGGGATGCCAGCAATCAACCATTGGCAATGTTCTGCAGTGTTGAAGCGGCGCGCGTCGCCTTGGCGGCAGACGACCGAATTGTCGCCAACCGGCGGATCGCCGAAGTGCGCGCGCATAAAGAAGTCTTGGTTGAGCTGTCGCGCGGCTGGAATCTGGATCTCGGGCATGAATTGAGTGCGATCGACGCGCAATTGCGACGTATTTCCGATTAATTTCTTCGACGGTCGGTAAGGGGGATATTGCGATGAAACACGATCGGGTAGCCAGCATCGGAACGTCAGCTTACTCGACCCGAAAATCCACAACGATGGATTGCCGCTGGTAGCGATGAGCAAAATAGCGCACTCGAAACATCAATCGCGCTCGACGCATTGACCACTCCCAGCCTCTCTCGTGCCTGAACGACCCCGCCTCGCCCTGCGCATCGGCGTAACCGGTCATCGGACGCAGCGGTTGGCCGATCTGGCGGCGGCTTCTGGAACGGACGTCGCGGCCTATCAGCAGCGGCTGAGCGAAATATTGGAATCGGTGCTCCAAGCAATCGAGACCGCGTGCCTGCGGTGCGCGGCGTTGCCGGACCTTCCGTTTGCCGACGATGCGCCGCTGATCAGCGTGCTGACCGGGGCGGCGTTCGGGGTCGATCGGCTTGCGGTGGCGCTCGTCGCGGAAAAGCTCGCGCCTGCGGATACGGCCGCGCAATGGCGGATCGAGACGGTGTTGCCCGCGCCGATCACGCTCGCCGCCGAAGCCGCGTGGGAGGATTACGCATCTCAACGCCCACTTCCGAGCAATGTGGATTTGCGACCGGCCTATGCGGCGGTTTGGCAGGAATTCCTGGCGCAATGCCATTCGGTAACGATTTTGCCTGCGACATGGCGGCCCGACGATAGGGCCTCACAGCGGCCGCGTATCGCGCCGCTCGATCATGTCCCGCCCTTCATGCCGGCCGAAAGGATCGAGGGAGATTATCGGCTGAGCTATGTGGCCGCCGCCAATTTCCAATTGCAGCAAGCCGATATCCTGATCGCGGTCTGGGACGGCAAGCCGCCGCGGGGGCCCGGGGGCGTGGCCGATATCCTGACGCGCGCCCATGCCGCGCGCAAGCCGGTCATCCTGATCGACGCAAGCGACCTCGACCGGCCGCCGGTCATGCTGCGCTCGATCGAATCCGGGCCGGACCACAGCAATATCGTGGGCTGGTCGCCCGCCATCCTGGGCGCGGTCACCGAAGCCGCCGATTGCCGGGACGCCGCGATCGGGGACGCGGTGCTCTCGCTCCTCACGCTCCATCGGGCGCCGTCCGAGAAGGACCGCGAGCATGGCCATCCGGCTCTCACGATCGACGATTTCTTGGCCGAGGGTGCCAAGCGGCGCAAGCCGTCCCACGTTTATGCGCATTTCGTGCGCCTGCTCGGCGGCGGCAGGCGGGCACGGCCTGGGGCGGGGCGTCATGACGGCAGCCGTTCGGACGCGAGCTGGACCGCCTGGGCCGACGCGCTGCGGGGCCAAACCGGGCTGTCGCTCGATCTACAGACGATCCTGCGCGGGCGTTATGCAGCCGCCTCGGCACTCGCGAACGTCTATGCATCCCGCTACCGATCGACCTTTGTGGCGGCCTTCATCTTCGGTGCAATGGCCGGCGGCGTGGCGGTAGTCGGGCAGGAGATCAGGCTCGACGGCATGTGGTGGCCCAAGGCGGCACTGATCGGCTGCGAGCTGCTCGCCATCACGGCCGTGATGCTGCTGATCCAGACCGGGCGGCGGCGCAAATATCACGCCAAATATGTCGAATATCGCACGCTCGCGGAATCGCTCTACAGCCTGCGCTTCCTGAGCCCGTTCGGGCTGCATCCTCCGACAAGGCTGGTGGCGGCCGATAGCTGGTCGGACTGGTATGTGGAGAGCACGGCCCGCGAGCTCGGCCTCCCCAATCTCGATCTGGGTCCCAATTATCAGCGGCGCTTGCTGAAGGTCGTCTGCGAGCAGGAGATCAAGCCGCAGATCGCGTATCACGAACAGAGTGCCCACCTGATGCGGCGCGTGGAGCATCGCATTCATCTGCTCGGCAATTTCCTGTTCTTCTCGGTCTTCAGCGCCTTGGCGCTGATGCTCGCAATCTGGACCGGCAAGGGAGAGCCTTTCCCAGGCGTGCAGGCCATGGAAAGTGCCGGACCGTTCCTGACCTGTATTGCCGCCTTCTTCCCCACGGTCGGCGCGGCCCTTGCGGGAATCCGCTTCATGGCAGATTTCGACGGGCGGGCGGTTCGTTCACGCGACATGGCCGACGCGCTTCGCGACCTGGGTCGCCGCGCCGCCGAGGGCGAGGAGGTTCAGGATTTCGCCACAACCGTCGGCATCCTCCGCGATCTGGCGGCGACCTTGTCCGAGGACGTCAAATATTTCCACGCAATCTACAGCCGTCGGGAGCTCACCCTACCGGGCTGAGAGATTACCGACCGCAGAAATGGCGCACTCGGCATGAAAGCGTGGGGCACGCTCACAGCTTAAAGGGTCAATTCAATGAACTGTCTACCACGCGACCTTTGCCGGCAGGAATTCGGCGAAAAGATCATCGTAATAGGGCTTTAGATGGGCCAGATCCGGCTTGGCATGACCTTTCGAGTAAAGGTCGTACTTGTTGAACTCCAGCACCCATTTCAGCATGGCGCGATCCTCGTCATTGCAAAGGTGATCGTAAGCGCCATGCTTGTGCCACGGATAGAAGGAATGGAAGCGCAGCATATAGAGCGCTTCATCCGGCAGATAAGGCTTCATCACCTCGGCAATATAGCCATCGTGGCCGAAGGACATGTGCACATTCTCAAGGCCGCAATTCGGTTCGTAAATGCCATATTTTGTCTGGTATTCCGGTACTTCACGATCCGGGTTGCCGGCGAAATATTCGTGGAAGACGATATGCTCCGACCAGGCGCAGCCCACGGGATAGGTATCCCCGACCACGCCCCACTGCGGTTCACCCCACAAGCAAAGGCATTTTCCCAGATCGTGCAGAAAGCCCGTCAGGATCATCCAGCGCGGTTGTCCGTCGCGGCGCATGGCCTCCGACGTCTGCAAAAGATGATCGGTTTGCGACAAATCGGTGTCCGGATCGCTCTCATCGACCAGCGCATTCAGAAATTCGGCCGCCTCCCAGATCGACTTCTTGCCCCGCGTCAGGCCGAAATATTCGGCCTCCTTCCGCAGAACATAGTCGACGGTCATCTGCTCGTGATTGTTGCGATAGAACCGGGCCACGCCCGGAACGGCAGCCGCGTCATATTGACGAAACTGTTCCTCGGTCTTGCCTTCCTTATAGCGGCTTTCATCGACAGCCTGTGTGGCGTTCGCACCCATCTTCACCCATCCTCTGATCCTGGCATGCTTTGCCAACGTTACCGCTTACGTAAATGGACTATCGCAAGTCACCACAAAGCTCAATAACCCCCCATTCCTGCTCTGACGGCGGCGCCTTGACACATCCAACGTTATGGGTAACGCTCCCTAACTGCTCCAAACCTTCCCTCAGAGAGAAGGACGAGCCGATGGAAACGAGGATGCGGATGAACGAGCAGCACGCGACACGTGCGTCCATAATGCGCGCTGTTTTAACTGATATTCAGTTCTGGATTCCCGCGCTGGTTCTTGCCGCCGGCATCCTTCTCCTGGCGATCATCACCTAAAACACGCCTCCCGAAGCCGGATAGGATCCCAGGAAGGAAAGGACCGCCATCATGGCGTCTGCACAAAGGGCGGTCGCGGCATCGGCCAATCCTCAACACATGCTGGGCGTTCTGTGCGGCCTGGCTGCCGGGGCCTGGCTTGGCGCAGCGGAAGCGCCGACCAAGCTGGTTACGGCGGGTTTTTCTCCCTTCGCCATATCCCTGTGCATGGTGGCGGGCGTCTTCACCGCGCGCTGGACCTTCCCGACCCTGATGAAGGGCACGGGTTTCGTGTTTTCGGACATCGCGTCCAAGCCTCACCTCATCATCTGGGCGCTTCTGGCCGGCGCCCTATGGGCCGTCGCCAACACGCTGACGGTATTCGCCATCCGCGATGTCGGCCTCGCGACGGCCTTTCCGCTATGGAACGCCAATTCGCTGATCGGGCTGTTATGGGGCTGGCTGCTGTTCCGTGAAATGCGCGGGAGCGGCGCGCGAACCGCCGCCAAGGTGTTGCTCGGCACGCTGGCGATCATCGCCGCCGCCATCATGCTGGGCTTCAGCACGCTTCACGATGGGGGCGCATCGCCACATGCCGCACGTGGCCTTGCCGCGGCGGCAGGCGCCAGCCTGATGTGGGGCACCATGTATGTGCCCTACCGCAAAGCCTATCTGAGCGGCATGAGCCCGCTTTCGTTCGTCACCATTTTCACGTTCGGCGAACTGGGCACGATGCTGACCCTGACCTGGTGCTTCGATGGCGGCCCGAATTCCTCGGCACTGCTGCTCCTGCACCACCGTGAGGTGTTGTTCTGGCTGTTTCTGGGCGGCTTCGTGTGGGTGATTGGCGACCTGTTTCAGCAATATGCCACCAAATATCTCGGCATCAGCCGCGGCATTCCGCTGTCCAACACCAATCAATTATGGGGACTGGCCTGGGGCGCGCTTGTGTTCGGAGAGCTAGCGGCGGCCGACAGGCTGCATCTCGGGCTGGTCGTTGGCGGTTCGCTGCTCATGATCCTGGGTGCGCTGGCCATCAGCACGGCGGCAGCCGGCGCGGACGAGATGGGTAACCGCGATGCAGCTTTGCGACGCGAATGCGACCGCTACGGCCTTGATTACAGTGCTGCACTAAATGCCCAGAATGGCGAAGACGCCGAAGCGTCGGGCAAACGCCGCTGGTGGGACTGGGCCATCGTGGCCGCCGCCATCTCGCTCTTTGTCTGGCTGGGCGCCGATGCGGTCGTGCCGCCGCTGGACATGCGTTGGGAATGGGTTGCGGTGCTGTGTGCCACCCTGCTGGCAACGCTGGCGGCCGGTTGCTGGGCATTGTGGACGCGCACGCGCTTCAATTAGGTCGTGAACATAAACGCGAGTGACCGCTAACGACCCAAAGGCGGCCGATTAAACGCGGCTTCCGCGATGCCAGGAGCGGACATAGAATGATTCGATGACGACCCGTGGACCTAAATTGCTTGTTAGCGCGTGTCTTCTGGGAAGGCCCGTTCGCTATAACGGCTCCGCAAAGCCGCTGGACGAGCAATGTTTAATGCGATGGATCGCGGAAGGGCGTGTGGTTTCGGTGTGTCCGGAACTTCTTGCGGGACTGCCAACGCCTCGACCGCCCGCAGAAATAGCCGGTTTCAAAGGTGGAGCTGCCGTGTTGAGTGGCGAAGCCACCGTGATCGACGCAGACGGCCAGGACGTAACGGCAATATATGTGCGAGGTGCGCAAGCCGCGTTGGCCTTGGCGTCCCAGCAGGGATGCCAATATGCGCTGCTGACGGACGGCAGTCCGTCTTGTGGTGTGTCCTTTATCTATGACGGCAGTTTCACAGGACGTCGTCATCGGGCCGATGGCGCGGCCGCCGCACTTTTGCGGCAGAACGGTATCCAAGTCTTTAGCCCCGAGGACATGCGTGATTTGGCAGCCTTAATGGACCTGTAGCGGTCATCCGCGTAAATCTCCGCAACGGCAGCTATCGGCCTTGCCTTTGCCGTAAGCTGGCTTTCAGCAACCCACCCAATCCCGGACGTTCGCGACTTATGAGTCTACGGCCTAGACCCCCGTCCCTACTGGACGCCGTCAGGGGAATGTCTGAATAGACCAGAGAACAGTTTCAACGCACTTGAAAAGCTCCCTCAATGGCGGTCAGGCTCAAGGACATAGCCCGCGATCTCGGCGTTTCGACGGTTACCGTTTCAAAGGTTTTGCGCGGCCGGACCGATATTGGCCACAAAACCCGCGAGCGCGTGCTGAAGCGGATGCGCGAGCTGAACTACCAGCCCAATATGCTGGCGCGCGCGCTGGCCGGCGGACGGTCCCAGGCGGTCGGATTGGTCGTGCCGGATCTGATCCATCCCTTCTTCGCCGAATTCGCCCGGTCGCTGGCCGGGGCGCTGCGTTCGGAAGGTCTGGTTCTGGTTCTGGCCTCTTCCGAAGAAGATCCGGATATCGAAGAACAGGAAATCAAAACCCTTCTGGCGCGCGGCGTCGATGTCTTGCTGGTGGCATCCTGTCGCCCGGCAACGCATGCTCCCACGGCTCTGGCGGAAACCACCACGCCCGTTCTGCTGATTGATCGCCATTTTCCCAAATTGCCGATGGATTTCGTCGGCACCAACGATCTTATGGCTGGTGAACTGGCGGGTCGCCATCTGGTCGGCATCGGCCGCAGACGGATCGCCCATATTGGCGGGCGTGGCACCAGTCCGACGACGGACCGGCTCAAAGGCTTCCAACGCGCACTGGCCGCAGCCGGCATCGAACTTCCCAAAGCTTATGTGGTCATGCGCGATGGCTTTGAAGAAAGCGGCGATGCCACCGGCTACCATGCCATGCAGGAATTGCTGTCCTTGCGCGAACCGCCGGACGCCGTCTTTTGCTACAATGATCTGTCCGCCATTGGTGCGATGGACGCCGCGATGCAGGCCGGTCTGCGCATTCCCCAGGATATTGCCTTCATCGGCTGCGGCAATCTGCGTTACGCCGATTATCTGCGCGTACCGCTGACCTCCGTTGACCAGAGCAGTCATCGGCTGGGGGATATGGCGGCGAAACGCGTTCTTGATCTGAGTGCAGGGGCCGGCGGCGCACCTCAAACCCTACGCCTGGAGCCCCGGCTGATTGTCCGCAAATCAACAATTGTCTGAGCCGCCGTTCAAATTTTCAGGCAAAGCGTCTTCAGATCGATCGGCCGCACCCAATAGCGAGGCCGCGGCTGGGGTCGGGGCAAGGCCCCCCATTGGTTCAGCACCATTCACTGACTGAAAGAACCTTTTTTGTAAGGCGGAGCGCTAGCGGCCAAGCTATTGAAAAAATGGCGCACCCGAAGGGATTCGAACCCCTGGCCTCTGCCTTCGGAGGGCGGAGAAATGAGCCTTCCTAGGACTTCCTGAAACAGAAAAATGCCGCCCGCTGCCATCATATTGTTAGAAGGCGAGTTCGGGCCTGCGCGCTGCGGCCATGCCGGAGGAACGCTCGTACCAGTCATCGATCATCCCGGTGATCCGCTTTAGAGCCGAGGGGATGTAATGATGAATGTGCGAATATTCTTCGCGCGTGAGATGTTGCTCGAGTTCGATGATCGAAAAATTGTCCGGATAATTCTGCGCAATGGATCGCCACGCATCGTTGAAGACGGCGTGAACCAGATGCAGCGCAACCGGGTCGCAACCGCGATGGACATTGTACATTTCAACCGGAGCCGACTGCGGGGGGAGGAGCAATAGGCACTTGCGGTCGCCGCTCACCACAACCTTTTCGGCGAATTCATTCATGCAGCCGAGGACAAGATCGACGTCTCGGCCGCGCGGGGTCCGTTCCTCCCAACGCCAGGTGACGTAGTCGCTTGCGGCCGCATAGACGAGATTGGGCGGAAAGCGCTGGGTTTGATACTCCCCGGTATGCATCATCGGCAAGGTGAAGAGCCGTGGCCTGTTGTCATAGTCGATCAGATCGCGGAAACGGCTATAGTGGTAGAAGGCGCCGGACTGACAGTCGGCCATCACGCGGATCTGAATCGCGGACCAGTCCCGAGGCGCTTCCCTGGCTATCAGCCGCTCGCGCACTTCGTCGCTGTACAATTCGCGCGTGATCGCGCGGGCGTCTTGCATCGGCAGCGGCTTCTTGAGCTGGGCGCCATCGACCTCCACGCGGCATTCCTTGAACGCCTCGATCAGGAAAGCTTCGACCCCCATGTGCATGACACGACAGGAGAATGCGAAATGCTCCATCCTGTTGGCGTGAAAATCATATATTCCTATCCCGACCAGGCCGTAGTAGCCATATTTGTCCCAAACAAACGCAGAATATACATGGTAGTGATCGATATCGAGCAGATAGCGCTTGACTTCGCCAGGCGCCACGCGGCTTTCGGTATAGTTCAGCTGATTGCTGCGGTTGATGAGTTCTTCGATTCTGTCGGCAAAATCGAGATTGTCCATCCGAAAGACGGCAACGGCGTGGATGTCGCTTTGGGTTAGAAAATCCTGGTCGGTGAGCTTTTCCGTGTCGCGCGCCGTGATCCTTGTTTCAAGGATACGGTACTCATCGACGCGGTTCTTCACTAGGTTCCGATGCTCATCGGCGATCGTCTGGAGCAGGAGGTCGCATTCGGGCGAGGTCGCGTCAACGACGCGGATACCCGGCACGGCTGCCGCCACTTCATGAAGGTTGTGCGGATTATCGTCGATGAACAGGACGTTGGCGGGTCGGAGCTGCATATCCTCGATGAGCCGCTTAACCGCCGGCCCCTTCGGAACGAAAGCGATGCGCGGGAAGACAAACTCGCTCCATAAGCCGAATCCTTCCAGCGCGGGGCGTGCCACGTCGGGATCATTTTTCGAGCAGATGGCAGAGACGATACCGTGCTGGTTGAAAGTGCGTACGAAGTTCGCGCGGCGTTGATCGAGCACGAGCTCGTCGCCCTCCGCAAGCGTGCCCTGCCAAAGCGTATCATCCAGGTCCCAGATGATGAGCTTGGGCTTGAAAGCTTCCTGGTCTCCGCGATCTGAAAACCGCTTGGCAATCTCACCGGCGGCCTTGAAAAAATAGAGACTGGTGCGGCCCACCCCCGCTTCACGGATCAGGTCGGATATTGAAGAGCCTTGACCAGCCGCGCCGAGCAGCAGGGCCGCGCAAAGTACCGCAGCGTCGTCGAGGTCGACCGGATCGGCGGGGCCGTCGTTGCCCCCAAGTGCACGCAACAGCAGCTCATGCGCTTGTTGAGCGACCTCCCTCGGACAATCCGCCATCGCGGCGAGAGCAGCTTGCGCATCGCCCAGGTTGAACTGGTCGAGTAGCAGAGCAAGCATTTCGGTCAGTACGAGTTGACCCTGCTCGGCGCGCCAGAATCCGCCGCTGTCGGCGGTCACGGCAAAGATCTGAGGGAAGAGGCGCACATCGCCGAGCGCCAGGACGTCTGTGACAATCGCATGAAGGGTGTCGAACGGCAGGCCCGTTCCGTCCCATGTTCCCGTATCCACCTGCATGCCACCGATCCAACGCCTGTTTCGGCTCTGGTAGCGAAAAGTGGGTTAATGGCGCGTAAAGCACTCGTCGCGCCTTGCCGGCAACTCGTCACGTTGCAGGATGCGAGGAAACCGCGTCCCATTTCAAAGGAAGCGGTTCCCCTTGTCAGACAGGCTTAACGCGAAAAGCCTGACCTTCAATCAGGCATATTCATAGACGATCACGACGCCATTGGCGCCGGCGCCGCCAGCGCGTGCCGGCGCGCTCGCGACCGAACTCGCGCCGCCGCCACCTGCTCCGGGCGTGGCCGCCGCAGAGCCGGCAGCGTTACCGCCCGGATCGCCACCCCCACCGAAGTGGGATGAGGCGCCCGTGCCGCCGGCGACCACCGTGGTTGACCAGCAGAGAGAGCCACCACCTCTGACGCCGGCTCCCCCGACGATGTTTGCGCCTGTGGGCGAGCCCGCGGTGAGAGCGGAGCCGAACGTGAATGGAGGCGTCACCGCGGCTCCGGCCCGACCATGCCCGCCACCGTTGGCCTGAACGAGACTGCCGAAGCCGCTAGCGCCGCCATCGGAACCGTCGTTAGCACCCGCCGCAGGCGCTGCACCACCGGCACCGACGGTAACAGTCACCCCGGAAAAGCCGCTCGTGATCAGCGCCTTCGCGTAGGCGCCCGAGCCGCCGCCGGACGCGCCGGAAGCCGTCGTGGAGCCCGTCGCCGCACAGCTGCCGCCGCTGGCACCGCCGCCCTGCACTTCGACAATCACCTTTCGGGTGCCCGCCGTGGGAGTGTAAGTGCCGCTCGTCGTGAAGGTCTGGACATTGAGCAACGCGCCAGCCCCAGTGCCCATGTTGGTGAAGTCTCGCTCGTCGGTGAGCATTGCATTGGTGATCGCCGTGCTCGTCGTCTGCAACAGAACCTGCGCGACCGGTGATTTGCCGGCGGGAATGGCAGGCGCAGCTGGGCTTGCGGATTCGACGCCAGTCACGACTGACACCGCCCCGGTCGCATTGTCGACGACAATCCGGTCGATCCGCGGATTGGTGACGGGTGCCGTGATCGTGCCGGTGCTTTGCGCAGCCTGCTCGACAAGAGTTTGGCCATTCATCAGATGGCCGGCGTCGAGCGCCACGGTCATGTCGGGCGTAGCCTCCGCGTGCGGTGCGAAACTATCCCCCGGGCGCGCCAGGACAGACACCGCCGCGTCGATATTCCCCGGATAGGTTGCTGCGGGTTGGCTAGTGGAGTCGGGTTGTACAAAGGTCTTCACAGACATAAAATAATCCTTATATAATGGAAAGCGCGTGGCGCTCTCGATATTGCGCTAAAATACCACGCCCGCCGCTGCCCGCTGGCCGAACATCTCAGAAGAAATATATTATAATTCGGACACGTCGATCCGCCTCCTCGCCACATATGTTGGCGAACAGCTGGAAAGCGCGCAGCGATGACGTAAATTGGAGAGGAGGCTTAGTTATTCAGCATGGTCTATTCTCCCGAGTCGAACTGAACATAGGGAGAACATCGGATTTCAAATCCTATAACGCAAGCAGGCGCCTAAGAATTTTCCTGCGCCTCGCCGTCAGCGGAGCTTGCGCGACGCCCAGATCACACGGCCTAGCACGTCAATCTCGTCGACTGGCACGTCCGGCCATGTCGGATAAGCGGGGTTGTCGCTGACGATCGTCACCGTACCCGCGCGCGGGGCCACCGCCAGACGTTTGACCATGAGTGACTCGTCACGCCGCAGGACGTAAATCCCGTCTCGCACACGTCGGCCCGCACTAGAATGGTCGACCAGTCCGTCGTCACCATCATTGATGGTCGGTGCCATCGAGTCGCCCACGAACGTGATGATTGATAGTTCGTCAGGACTGGCCGGCGACAGTTGTCGTAGCCAATGCCGCTCGAACCGGAACTTGCCGACGGCAAACTCATCGTCGATCATGCGGCCGCGCCCGGCCGCCGCCTCGATGTTCAGGTGCCGGACTAACACCATGTCTCCGGAAGGGGGAATGTTTGATGGGGAGCCGCCTAGCACTTCCTCGTCGATCCGGAGATAGGCGGCGAGTACCTGCCGGTCCTGTTCTTCGAGCCGAGCTGGAGACCCGCGCGTGACGAATTGCTGCAGATAGGCATCGTTACGTCCGATGTAGCGAGACAGGTGTGCGAGACTCTTGCCTTGCTCCTGAGCAATGCGACGCAGAGCGTCGCCGGGATTTTCGTCAGCCATGCCGTGCGTTAGCATAAGATTTTTCCTAGACAAATAGGAAATGTCGTGAGAACACATAAGGAACATGTAATCGGAGGATTGTTCCATGCTTCTGCGTCGTGTGGAGCGCCACCTGAGGCGATTTGACGTTCCCCCCTGCGCGCTTTGGTACCGAAGCCGTGCATGATCCTCGCTTCGTGTTCGATTTACGCAATGGCCGCGAGCCCCGAGCTCGCACGGTAGCGCGCGTTGAGGCTTACATCCGTCGCATTGAGGCAGGGCTGGACTAGGAAGGGGCCCTGCGTCGCTGTCAGGCCGCCTTGGATACTGACTGCGCTCGGTGATCCGTTCGAGCCGATTTGACCTTGGTGGGCGTTGGCTGTGTCAGTGGTACGAGTGGATATGCGTCAAGGTTTTGATAAGTCACGGCGGAAAAGCGCGGACGCATATGAGCGGTAAACCCGACGGCTTTCCCGCGGAATGCTCGACCGCGCTTCGATTACTGAACGCCTCCATCAACGCCAGTTGGGGGGGGCAGATGCCCGCCTGCCCGGCTGATGCTGCATGGCAAATCCATTCGGAATCGCGGATGCAACTGGCGCTCGCTGAGACCGGGTTTGTTCCAGCGCAGCTGACCGAGCAGGAGCCCGCTTTCCGTACGTTTTCCGTACGGAGCATGATAGTATCTACTAAGTTATTGAAATAATGGCGCACCCGAAGGGATTCGAACCCCTGGCCTCTGCCTTCGGAGGGCAGCGCTCTATCCAGCTGAGCTACGGGTGCCGGTGCCGTAGAGAGGCGCTTAGCAAAGGCTTTGCGCCCCGGCAATTCATGGCGTGCCCTTATCTTTCGGCGCGGGCGTCTTGGGCTTATAGGCGCACAGGTCGATCTCGACGCAGCGCCAGCACTCCGGCTTGCGCGCCTTGCAGATGTAGCGGCCATGCAGGATCAGCCAGTGATGCGCGTGGCTCTTGAAGACCTGCGGCGTGACCTTCTCCAGCTTCGCCTCGACCTGGTCGACATTCCTGCCGGGCGCGAGGCCGGTGCGGTTGGAGACGCGGAAGATATGCGTGTCGACCGCGATCGTGTCGTGGCCGAAGGCGACGTTCAGTACCACGTTCGCCGTCTTGCGGCCGACGCCGGGCAAGGCCTCCAGCGCGGCGCGATCCTCGGGCACCTCGCCGCCATGGCGGGCCATCAGCTGCTCGGACAAGGCGATGACGTTCTTCGCCTTGGTGTTGAACAGGCCGATCGTCTTGATATGCTCCTTGAGCCCCGCCTCGCCCAGCGCGACCATCGCCTCGGGGGTCTGCACCGCCGGGAAAAGCCGCTTGGTCGCCTTGTTGACCCCGACGTCGGTCGCCTGCGCCGACAAGGCCACCGCGACCAGCAACGTATAGGGGTTCACATATTCGAGCTCGGTCTCGGGCGACGGGTTGAGCTCGGCCAGCCGGCGGTAAAATTCGAAGACGTCGCCCTTCTTCATTCGAAGCCGAGCACGTCGCCCATCGTATAGCGCCCGGCGGGCTTCCCCGCGAGCCAGAGCGCCGCCTTGAGCGCTCCCTTGGCGAAGATGGTGCGGTTCTCCGCGCGATGGCCGAGCTCGATCCGCTCGCCGTCGGTCGCGAAGATCACCTGGTGGTCGCCCGCGACCGAACCGCCGCGCAGCGACGCATAATAGATGCCGCCTTGCTCGCGTTCGTGCGGGCCGTCCTGCATCCGATCGAAGCGGTTGAGCGCGGTCGGACTGGCGGCGCCGCGGCCGATATTGGCCGACGCGCCGAGCAACAGCGCCGAACCCGATGGTGTGTCGAGCTTGTCGCGATGATGCATCTCGACGATGTCGATATCCCAATCGGTGCCGAGCGCGCGCGCCGCCTGCTCGACCAGCTTGCGCAACACGTTCAGCCCAAGCGAGGTGTTGGCGGTCTGGAGCACCGCCACGCTTCGTGCGGCGGCATCGATCAGCTTATGATCCTCCGGCCCGAGGCCGGTCGTACCGATCAGGATCGGCGTGCGTGTCGCCTGCGCAGCGGCCAGCCCCTCGGGCAACATCTGTGGGGTGGAGAAATCGATCAGCACGTCGGCCGCCTGCGCGAGCGACGGCGCATCCCCATGGTCGCCCAGAATCGCGCCCGCACGGTTGATGCCGCCGGCGATCACGACACCCCGCGCTACCGCCTCCTCCGCGATCGCGCGGCCCATGCGCCCGGTCGCCCCGATGATCCCGATCCTCGCGTTCATGCGCGCGCTCTGGCACAAGGCCGCGCGCTTTGCGAGGGCAGACCGTTCGTGCCCATTTTGGCGCGGTTCGATTTGATCGGGTTGCAGCATCCCGCGTCGCTGATAGCCTGCGGAAAATCACTCTCGGGGGAATCGACCATGCGGGCTTTGGCGGGAACGGCGTTGGGCCTTATTTTAGGGGCGAGCGCGGCGATGGCGCAGGTGCCGGCGGATCAGCTCGCCAAGCCGCCGGCCGACGCCAAAGTCTTCTCGATCATCTCCACCGCGGGCAAGCATGGCGCAGTCTGGGAATGGACCGCGCCCGACGGCACATTGATGGCGCGCATGAACCTCACCCTGCGCGGCCAGGTGTGGGACGAGGACGAGGCGATCAAGCTTGGGCCGGACGGCGCGATCCAGGATTATGTGCTGCGCGGCACCAGCCCCAATGGCGATGTCGGCGAGACCTTCCATGTCGCGAACGGCACCGCCAGCTGGAAGTCGCCGATCGACAGCGGGTCCAAGGCCTATAGCAGCGCCGCTTACTATTTCCCGTTCGGCATCGCCCCCCGCGCGGGCGACATCTTCGGTGACGCGCTCACCACGCATCCCGACAAGGATGTCGCTTTGCTCCCCGGCGGCCGCGCGCATGCCGAGAAACTGGCCACCACCACCGTCGGCACCGGCGCGGCACAGAAGACGGTCCTGTTGTGGGCGATCACCGGCGTGTCGGGCACGCCCGGCACCACCTGGACCGACGAGAGCGGCCACGCCTTCGCCAATGTCGGCGTCCTTTCCTTCATGCCCGCCGGTTACGAAGGCGAGGCGGACAAGCTCAAGAAGATCCAGGACGACGCGCTCGCCGCGCAGTCGCCGGTTCTGGCCCACTCGCTCGCCCGGGTCGCGGACAAGCCGATCGCCTTCGTCGACGTGCGCGCCTTTCTCGGCGGCACGCACTTTGCCGAGCATCAGACGGTGGTCGTCACTAACGGCAAGATCACGGCCGTCGGCGCCAACGGCCATGTCGCGGTCCCCAAGGATGCAATCGTCTATGCGGGTGCCGGCAAGACGCTCGTCCCCGGCCTGTGGGACAGCCACATGCATGTCGGCGACGATTATAGCGGCCCGCAGGAGCTTTCGATCGGCGTCACTTCGGTCCGCGATCCGGGCAATGACGATCAACTGACCGTCGCCCGTCGCAAGCGCCGCGCCGAGGGCAATCTGCTGAGCCCGCACGTCTACGCTTCCTCGCTGATCGACGGGAAAGGGCCCAATACCGCGCAGGTCGCCGATGTCGTGACCAGCGAGGCCGAAGCAGTCGCGATGGTCGATAAAGCCAAGGCGATCGGGCAGACCGGCGTCAAATTCTACGGCACCTTCAACCCCGCCTGGGTCGCGCCTGCCGCCGCCGAGGCGCACAAGCTCGGCCTCCACGTCCACGGCCATCTCCCCGCCGGCATGCGGCCGAGCCAGGCGATCGCGGCGGGCTATGACGAGCTCACCCACATCTATTTCGTGTCGATGGAGGCGATGCCCGACGACGTCGTGAAGACCTCGAACGGGATCAACCGCTTCTCCGGCACGGGCCGCTACATGAAGGATGTCGATCTCGATGCGGGACCGATCAAGTCGCTGATCGCGACGATGGCGCAGAAGCATATCTATTCGGACCCGACACTGGTCGTCGTCGAAAGCCTGTTCGTCCCCGAGAATGGGGATCTCTCGCCCGCTTACGCGCCCTTCCTCGGCACGATGCCGCCCGCGGTCGAGCGCGGCTTTCGCGCGGGCGGGTTCGTTCCGCCGGCGGGCGTCACCCGCGCCGATTATCGCGCGAGCTTCGCCAAGGAACAGGCGCTGGTCGGCAAGATGCACAAGGCGGGGATCCCGATCGTGGCGGGCACCGACGGCATCGGCATCGAGCTGGTGCGCGAGCTCGAACTTTATGTCGGCGCGGGCTTCACACCCGCCGAGGCGCTGCAGGCGGCCACGATCGTGCCCGCGCGCCTGGTCGGCGCGGACAGCCACACCGGCTCGATCGCGGTCGGCAAGGATGCCGACCTCGTCTTGGTCGAGGGCGATCCTTCGAAAAAGATCGGCGACCTGCGCCACACAAGGATCGTGCTGATGGACGGCAAGGTGATGGAAGCCGACAAGCTCCGCGCCGCCGTCGGCTTCAGCGCGATCCCCGCGTGGGAGCGAGCGGAGTAAGCCACTCGTGCGAAGCGCGGCGGCAATCCAGATCGGCGAGCGTCAGGCTGGACATCATCGGGGAGTTCGCGATCACGGCGCGTAAGGGATGAGCTACTGAGCCATGGTCTTCTCCAAACGCCTTCGCGACCGCGTCATGCTCGGCCAGATCACGTGCAGCGTGCGGATTTGGCAGAGCGCGCGGGTGAAGGTCGGTGGGCGCTATCCGGTCGGCCCCGGCGCGATCCATGTAACCTCTGTGCGCGAGATCAGCTTCGACGACATCACCCTCGAACTGGCACACCGTTCCGGTTTCGAGGGCGTCCCGGACCTGCTCGGCATGGCGCAGCACGGCCTCGGCCGGAACGTGTACCTGGTCGAGTTCGAATATCGGGAATGATGCCGCCCTGTAGCGTAGGCCCGATCGCTTTATTATCCTGCGCGGATGGCAAAGCCCCGCAACATCGTCATCCTCACCGGCGCGGGCATTTCCGCCGAGAGCGGGCTCGCCACCTTTCGCGGCCCCGATGGCCTGTGGGAGGGGCATCGCGTCGAGGATGTTTGCACGCCCCAGGCGCTTGCGCGCGACCCGGCGTTGGTGCTCGACTTCTACGACCAGCGCCGCCATGCGCTCTCGAATGTCCGGCCGAACGCCGCACATGAGGCGCTGGCCCGGCTCGACCGCGAATGGGACGGCGAACTGCTGATCGTCACGCAGAATGTCGACGACCTGCACGAGCGCGCGGGGGCCAGACGGCTGATCCACATGCATGGCGAATTGCTGTCCGCGCTGTGCCGCGCATGCGGCACGCAGTCGCGCTTTGAGGGCGACATGATCGATCGCCCGCCCTGCCCGGCCTGCGGGGCGCTAGGCGCGCTCCGCCCGGACATCGTCTTCTTCGGCGAGATTCCCTACCGGATGGACGAGATTCAGCAGGCGTTGGAACAGGCCGACCTGTTCGTCGCGATCGGCACGTCGGGGACGGTCTATCCCGCCGCCGGCTTCGTCCAATTGGCCAGAGCGGCGGGCGCCGACACGCTCGAGCTCAATCTTGAGCCGTCCGGCGGATCGGGATTTGCTGCAAGCGAATGCGGTGCCGCCACCGCGCTGGTTCCGGCCTGGATCGATCGGCTGCTGGCACAGCGCTGAGCTTTAGCTCCAGCGCCGTTCGAATCGCAGGTTAAGTCCGGTGAGCAGCTCATATTGCGACAGGCCGGACCGGGCGGACAGGCGCGGCAGATCGAAGTCGAGCCGCAGCCAATCGCCCTCGCCGACATCCGCCTCGCCCGCATCGACCGCGATCAAATCCATCGAGATCCGCCCGACCAGCGGGAGCGCCCGATCGCCAGCTTTGGCAAAGGCTCCGGGGCCGAGCAGCCGCATATAGCCGTCGGCATAGCCGAGATTGAGGATCGCGATGCGCGTGTCGATGGGCGCCTGCCAGGTCGCGCCATAGCCGACCGTGTCGCCCGCGCGCACATTGCGAACCTGCAATATTTGCGCCTCGATCTCCGCCACCGGCCTGATTCCGGTCGCCGCCGGGACGGGAATGCCGCCATAGAGCGCGATACCGGGCCGGGTGAGATCGAAACCATAATCGGAGCCGAGCAAGATGCCTGCCGAATTGGCGAGGCTGTAGCGCGCGGCGGGGATCGCCTCCCGCAGCGACTGAAAAGCGGCAAGCTGCACCGCGTTGAGCCGATGATCGGGCTCGTCCGCACAGGCGAGATGGCTCATCAAAGTATCGATCCGCAGCCCCGCGAGCGCGCCCCCCAATGCCTCCGCGATGCTCAGCCCGAGCCGGCTGATGCCCGTATCGACCATCACGTCGCACGCGCCTCCGCCCGCTTCGCGCCAGCGCGCGACCTGCTCGATGCTGTTGAGCACGGGCCGCGCACGCGCGGTCAGCGCAACGCCCATATCCTCCGCGCGCACGCCATGAAGCACCGCAAGCCGCGCGTTGCCCGGCAAATCCGCCAATGCGCCAGCCTCCGCCCAGGTCGCGCAGAAGAAGTCGGCGCAGCCCGCCGCCGCCAGCCGCGTCGCCACCTCACGCGCGCCGAGTCCATAGCCGTCAGCCTTGATCGCGGCGCCGCACGCCGCGCCTGGCGCCTGCGCCGCCAGCCAGCGCCAATTGGCAATAAGCGAAGAGCCGTCTAACAACAGGCGAAGCGGCGCGGATCCGGACATCGGCCCCGCTTAGCGATACTGCGCTGCGGCGTCATCAGCTTTGAAACCGGTTGAAATGCTGCGCTTGCGAGCAAGATTGTTGCTATTTTACCATGGCCGACACTTATTTTAGCAAAGCCACCGCCCCGATCTTGCCGCATTCCTTGCCGCGACCTAGGACACAACACCGGTTCGACATACGGCAACGAACACGGTCGGCGGGATAAAAACATAACCCCGCACGTAGGAGAGGATGCCGTTCGCTACAGGGTGGCGGGAAGCGGTTCGACCCGAAGGTCGGGCCGCTTCCTTGTTTAGGCGCTGTCCGCTAAAGGCGCCTCATGTCCCGTACCCCTCCCAAGTCTTTCCACGTCAAGTCGTTCGGCTGCCAGATGAACGTCTATGACGGCACGCGCATGGCGGAATTGATGCAGGCCTCGGGGCTGGTCGAAGCGGGCGCGGACGAGGCCGACCTCGTCCTGCTCAACACCTGCCACATCCGCGAGAAGGCTGCCGAGAAGGTCTATTCGGATATCGGCCGGCTGGCCAAGCGCGAGGCCGGCAAGCCGATGATCGCGGTCGCGGGCTGCGTCGCGCAGGCCGAGGGCGCCGAGATCCCCAGGCGCGCCAAGGCGGTCGACCTGGTCGTCGGCCCGCAAGCCTATCACCGCCTCCCCTCGCTGATCGCCGGTGCGGTCGCGGGCCGGCGCGCAGTGGATACCGACATGCCGGCCATATCCAAATTCGATGCTTTGCCCGGCCGCCGCTCCGGCGCGCCCTCCGCCTTCCTGACCGTGCAGGAAGGCTGCGACAAATTCTGCACCTACTGCGTCGTGCCCTACACGCGTGGCGCCGAAGTCTCGCGCCCCTGGGGCGCGGTGATCGACGAGGCCAAAGCGTTGGTCGACGGCGGCGCGCGCGAAATCACCCTGCTCGGTCAGAACGTCAACGCCTGGGAAGGCGAGGACGACAAGGGCCATACCCAGGGCCTCGACGGCCTCATCCGCGCGCTCCACGCTTTGCCCGGCCTCAAGCGCATCCGCTATACGACCAGCCACCCCAACGACATGACGCAAGGCCTGATCGCCGCGCATGGCGAGGTCGAAAGCCTGATGCCCTTCCTCCATCTGCCCGTGCAATCGGGCAGCGACCGCGTCCTGAAAGCGATGAACCGCGCACATGACGTCGCGTCCTACCTGCGCCTGCTCGATCGCGTCCGCGCGGTACGGCCCGACATCGCCATCTCGGGCGATTATATCGTCGGCTTCCCCGGCGAGACCGACGCCGAGTTCGAAGAGACCCTGGCGGTGATCCGCGCCGTCGGCCACGCCCAGGCATTCAGCTTCAAATATAGCCCGCGCGCCGGCACCCCGGCGGCAACGATGGCCGGTCAGATCGCGCCGGAAGTGATGGACGAACGCCTGCAGCGTCTCCAGGCCCTGATCGGCGAACAGCAACTCGCCTTCAACCGCGCCACGATCGGCCGCACCTGCGAGATACTGATCGAACGCAAGGGCAAGCAGCCCGGCCAGATGCTCGGCAAATCCCCCTGGCTGCAATCGGTGCTGATCGACGGCGGAGAGATCGGCGATCTGGTGGAGGTCGAAATCGTCGCCGCCGGCCCGCAGAGCATGCACGGCGAACGGCCGCAACGCGCGGCGGCGTGAAAGCCGCGCCAAGGCGCGCTTTCACACCATTGCCCGGCAAGATCCGGAAGCGCGCTAGGACGTCGCTTCGGACTTCGGCGCCCTCACATCCTTCCCTGGCGCGACCAGCAACGCGGCCAGAAGCGGCAGCGCCAACCCATAAGCATATTGGGTCAGCGTCACGCCGATGTTGAACGGGAACCAGATGTCCGGGATTCCGAGCTTGCGCAGCTCGTTGACGAACAGGCCGGTCGCGATCACCGCCATGGCCACCAGCGCAAGCGATCGGCGCTCGCCGCGCACCCATATTCGCACCGCAATTGCGACGAAGAGCGCGATGAAGACCAGACGGGCGGCGAAGATCAGTGCATCGACCTCTACCACCGCCCCGGTCACGCGCGCTATCCAGGCGATCAGCGCGATCCCCAATATGGCCCGCCGGTCGCGTCCATCCGTCCAATCGTTCCACGCCGCGGTCCAGCCGAGCATCGCCAGCGGAGAGAAGAGGAACGTGTTCAGCTGATTGATCGCGGTCAGATCCATCAGGTCCGTCCAGGCCGCGACCGCATTGCCCAGTCTCAGCAGTCCGGTCGCCACCAGAGCCACCGCCAGCCATCTGGCGAAGCCCGGCCGGCCCGTCGCCCGCGCCACCGCCAGCCCGATGCCGGCGAGCAGGACCATCATCGCCGGGATCGCCATTTCGACCACATAACCCGCGATCGTCCGCCACCATTGCGCGCGATGATATTGCGCGCCGAACGGGGCTGTGGCCAGCGTCGGAACGCTCCGCAAGCCGCCGCTCTGAGTGTCGCGGCCGGGCCAGGGCTGCAGGAACGTCCGGATCGCCAGCGATGCGTAATGGCCGTTGGCAGGCCGGGGGACCTTCATCACGAAGGGGCGCACCCCGGTGATCTTCTTCCCCTCGCCCAACGTACCGACCCCGCCGACGCGCTTTCCATCCCAGAACATCTCATAGCCATCGTCGACCATCGTCGGGCCGAGCAGCATCAATTCCCCGCTGGCCGGCAACTCGACCTGGCGGCGATACCAGCCATAACCCGTCAGATCGGGATGGCCCCGCGCGCGCCAGCCGACGAGCCAGCCCGGCAGGCCGACGTCATTGTCGCGTACGCTCTCCAGTGACACTAGCCTGATCTGGTCCCAGCCCCGATCGTCCGTTTTCGGATCGGCCCAGCGCGGATCGTCCCCGGGGTGGAAGCGCCAGACGCCATCCAGCACCCACGCCGGACCGGAGGGGTCGGGTCTGCCCCCGATCGCGATCACCGCAACCACCGCCACCAGCATCAGCGCGGCCAGGATCCAATAGATATGAAGCAGCCGCCTCGACACCGCCGTTCCTCCCCGAAGCCCCGCGCGAACCGGCACTGGCATTGGCGCTCGGCCGATGACAAAATAACTGTACCGGTGTAATGGTGTTTACCGGTACAGTCAAACGAGCAGCATGGCAGAAACCCAACCTCATCCCCGCCCCATCTCCGACATCCGGCTGGACGGTGGCCGCCTGTGCATCGACTTCGTCAATACGATCCACGACCGCTTCGCCGCCGATGTCGAGGATTATATCGCGACGCCCGAACGCTATCTGGAATGGGCCAAGCGGTCCGGCGCGATCGCGCCGGACGAAGCGATCGGCTTATCGTCTTTTGAGGGAGACCCCGAACCGCTCCTGGCGGACATTCGCGCATTGCGGGACGCCCTCTACCTCCTCTTGTCCGCAAGCGCCGATGGTGCGCCGCTCCCCGCGGACGCGCTGCATGTCCAGAATTCGTGGCTGAAACGGGCCCGCCAGAGCGAGATCCTCTCGCATAGCGGGATGCTCGAATTCCACGCGGAGCGCGACGATGCGCGCGCCCCGCTCAAGCGCATCGCGCTGGATCTGGTCGACACGCTCGCCGATGCGCGCGCGGGAAAGCTCGAGCTGCGCCGCTGCGCCAATCAGCAGAGCTGCGGCTGGCTGTTTGCCGACACCAGCAAGAATGGAAGGCGCCGATGGTGCGCGATGGAAACCTGCGGCACCATCAGCAAAATGGCCACGCGTCGGAGCAAGAACAGGTCGCGGGGTGCGGCTGAGACGTAAGCCCATGGCGCGCGGCATTTTCTACCAGCTATTGGAACAGCGCGCGGTGATAGGCGGCGACGATGCCTGCCGCGCGAACGCCCGCCATTTCGGGATGCGTGCGTATCGGCCTTCGCCGGGGCATCGCCTAGCGCCGCTTGATGGGCGCGGCGTTGACACGTCCGCCCGGAGCCTCCGCAGGCCCGAACAGCAAAGTATGCGCGAAGAAGGGCAGTACATCGGTATAGAAGCGACCCTGCTCGCCCCAATGCCGGTCACGAAATCCGCCGCCATGCTCCTCGGCCTCGTGCGGCACGCCGAATTCGACCAGACGGTTGGAAAAGGCCTGCGCGCCGTAAATATGATCGGTGACCGGATCCTGGCGGCCCCAGTCGAACTTCAATCCCCGTAGCGTCTTCAGATTGTCGGCATAGGCCGGGAGCAGCTCGGTCAGCGAGAAGCCCTGATGGAAACGTGCCATCGCCGCGCTGTCCACCACGACGCGTCCCTCGATCATGCGCGCGGGCGGATCGAAGAAAAAGGGCGGCCGGTTCGGGTTCGGGGAATTGGCCTGGTAGATCGATGTGAATATCCGCGAGAAACCGTCCAGCTCGTCGATCGATCTGGCGCGCGCCAACAGCGCGAAGTCGGGCCGGCTGTGCGTCGGCTGGATGCTGGGGCCGCTCCCCACCGGCTGCATGCCATAGACCGCGCCGAATACATCAGGATGCTTCATACCGAAGCGGATCGCGCCATAGGCGCCCGGGCCGTCGCCCGCGATCCCGCGCGAATCCCGGCTCGCGAGCGTATGGTAGGTCGCATCGATATGCGGCACCAATTCGCGCACCATGAAGTCCTCCCAATTGCCGGTCGCGGAGGAGTTGACGTACCAGGAGCTGCCCGCGGGCGTGGAGAAGTCGGCGGTGACGACGATCATGTCGCCGATCACGCCCTCCCCTATCGCCTTGTCGAGTAGCGCCTTGGCGCCATGGCTGGCGAAAGGTTCGCGCTCATCCTCGTAGAAATAATTGAGGAAATAGAGGACCGGGAAGCGCCTGCCCCGTTCGGCATAGTGGGGCGGAAGATAGACGGTATAGTTGCGGATCGGCGAAATCCCGATCCGGCTGTTGCCGAAGCTTTCGGAGCGGATCTGCCCGGTCTCCATCCGGCTTTGCGCCTGCGCCGTCATCCCCGAAAGGATCGCGGCCAGCATCGCGATCAGCCTGTATCCCCAACGCATCGGCGGGCCTCCATGGTCGGGCCACAAGCGAGCGCGCCGGGTGCACCAGCGCAACCGGCTTTCGCCGTGCGGGATCGGCGGTTCGCCGAACGGGATCAGCCGGCGAGGTAAAGGTCGATCGGAGTACGATACCGCCGGCTGAACCGCAGTTCCGCGCCGCATGTCAGCCGCACTGTTCCGTCGCCATGGCTACCGGCGCGCACCTCGGCGAGCCGGTCGAGCCGAACGATCGCGGCGCGATGAATCCGCCCGAATTCCAGAATCGGTAGCCGCGCTTCGAGCGAAGCCATCGACTCGTGGAGCAGCAATGTGCGTCCGCCCGCATGCACCTCCGCATAATCGCCCGCCGCCGCGATCCAGTCGATCTCGTCGAGGCGGACCAGCCGCGCGGCCCCCTGCCCGCGTATCACCAGCCGCGCCTGCACGCCGAGCATCGATCCCGCGCCGCCATGCCGGCCGCCCGTGCCGATCTGCCGCCGTACCCGCGCGATCACGCGCGCGAAGCGCTGGTCGTCGAACGGCTTGAGCAGATAGTCGATCGCCTCGGCCTCGAACGCGCGCACCGCATAGGCGTCGAATGCCGTAACGAATATGGTGAGCGGCATCGCATCGACGCCGACCGCATCGATCACGGCAAAGCCGTCCATCTCGGGCATCTGCACGTCCAGGAAGACCAGATCGGGCCGCAGCGTCCGTATCGCTGCTACCGCCTCCGCGCCGTGGCCGGCTTCGCCCACCAACTCGAAGCCGTCATACGCCGCCAGCGGCGTTCGCACCGCGCGCCGGGCCAAAGGTTCGTCGTCGACGATCAGCGTCCGGATCAAAGCGGCACCAGGATCGTCACGCGAAAACCCTCGCCCGGCGCGGTTTCGATCTCGAACGACTGGTTTTCGCCATAGAGTTGGCGCAAGCGCAGCCGCGCATTACCGAGCCCGACGCCCTCGCGGATCGCATCCGTGCCTTTTCCGTCGTCGGCGATCCGGATCCGCAGCATGCCATTCGCCGGCTTCGCCTCGATCGCGAGCATCCCGCCCCCAATCGACGGCGCGATACCGTGACGTACGGCATTCTCGACCAGTGGCTGGAGCAGCAGTGCGGGCACCTGGACCCCCAGCATTTCGGGCGCGACGTCGCGGAACACTCGCAGCCTCTTCCCCAGCCGCGCCTGCTCGATCGCAAGGTAGGCGTCGGTGAAATCGAGTTCGTCGGCGAGTGCGCTGCGCTGCGACCGGTTCTGATCGATCGACAGACGCAGCAGATCGCCCAGCCGCGCGATCAGCCGCTGCGCCAGCATAGGCTCATCCGGTACCAACGCCGATATCGCGTTCAACGAGTTGAACAGGAAATGCGGCTGGAGCTGTGCGCGCAGCGCTGCCGTCTCCGCTTCCGCGAGCCGCGTCTCCAGCCGCGCAGCCGCGATCGCGCGGTCGCGCATCGTGCGATAGGTATGCGCACCGAGCACGATTGCGACGATGATCGCATAAATCATCAGGTGCACATGCACGCTGGTCGCCAACTTCATCTGCAGCAGCGCGCCGCTCCACGGCGCCCACGGCGAGCGGAAATAGATGATTGCGTTGAGCGCGCTATAGAGCAGCGCGTGCAGCACCGCGAAGACGAGTCCGAAAGCCAGATGGATCGCGAACAGGCGGCCCAGCCGCCGCTCGCCGGCGAAGGCCCGCGCCACCGCTACCACGCCCGGCGTCAGCACCGCCCAAACCGAATACCAGAGCAGCCCGTTGAATAGGGCCTGTCCCAAAGAAAACTGGGGACCACCCGCGAACCCCGCGGCATAGGTCTGGAACGCCGTGATCAATGCAACCACCAACCACGCGGCCAATATCCCCGCATAGCGCTGAAAGCTCTGCCGATGTGACGAGGTCATGGCCAATCATGCACAATCAGCCTCAGTTGAACAGCCGTGGCGCCCGAACCGCGACCAGGGTCAGCGCATGGTTGGCCGCGTGGGCCACGACGGTGAGTTGATCGCAGGGATACGTGGTCAGGACTTATGGTGCGCTGTCACCGCGAACGACACGCGATCAGTCCGGCGCGTTGGTGGATCGGCTGGTCCGGGCCCGCGTTCGGGCTCTCGTCGGCCAAAAACAAAAACGTCGCCGTATCCGAAGATACGGCGACGCTTATGTTACCCGGAAAGGGTGACCTTATGCGAAGCTGACGGCGGTCTTGCGGCGGCTGCGCAGAGCGGCACCCACCATGCCGAAGCCGGCCAGCATCATGCTCCAGGTCGCGGCTTCCGGCACGTCGGTAGCCGAGAAGGTCAGCGTGCCCGAGAAGGTGCCGCCGCGAGTTGCGGTCTTGCCGAACACCTCGATCGTATTCTCGACCCCGGAGAGGATCGGAATGTCCGATACCGACACGGATTGGCCACTGGCGGTCGTCGGCACCACATAGCTGACGCCGTTGATCAACAGCTTCGTGATCGTCAGCTTGTTGCGCGTGCTCGAAAAGCTGGTGGAGATCGAGCCGCTGCCGAGCCCGTTCTGCGGAATGGTGAAAATGAACTTGTCGTCGAAGGTGACGGCGGTTGAGAAGCCATCACCGAAGTTCGCGGTGATCGACGGCGTGAAGGGCGTGCCGCTCGTCAGATAGAAATTGAAACCGTCGCCCGGATGATAGGTGTGAAACACCGTCGCGCTGGCGCTGGATGCCCCCATGACCGCGACCATGCCTGCGATCGCACCAAGACCGATTTTCCCAATACGCATTTTACAACCCCCTTTACAGAACAGCAGCGACGCACACCCAAAAAGCCTGGGCGAGCAGATAGTTTCCGAGGCTTTAACACAGCCCGCGGGGAAGCCAAAGGGTGAATCGCAGTTAACTGACATCAGAAACAGTCATTTTTGACATCGGCGCCCCCCGATTTCCAGTCGTCACGCGGGAATGTCCAGGATTCGCCGTATAATGTAAGTAGTTGCGAAATATCGTAACACGATAGTTAAATCAGCCGGTCCGGACGCTCAAAAACACCAAATCCGCCCGATCGGTGCCGTAACCGGGCGTATTTAGCGACCGGGAGCCGCTTGACGCAGCGCACAAAGGAGCCGGCGAATCGGGGGAGACGCGATCGCGATTCGCCGTGTGCGGCGGCCAGGCTCCGAGCGAGACCCGCTATGGGAGCGCCTAAGCTGCACCAACGCCCCGGCCATTGTTGCGCGGTCGATTCCGCCTTCGCCTACCGCGCCGCAACATTGGGCAGGGCAATCCATTGCTCGACCGGCCCCACTTCTCCTCGGGCTCCTCTTTCAGTCGGTCAAAGAATGATCAACCGGATCGGTGATGCGTAGTGGCGAAGCTTGGGTCCAGATTACTTCATGGTTGA